>Ga0209603_1001447_pt1 | contig 24542 bp, 22 predicted proteins | sample COGITO_mtgs_1206_FD_184812 | JGI IMG/M metagenome (GOLD analysis project Ga0209603, IMG submission 184812) | Pelagic marine microbial communities from North Sea - COGITO_mtgs_120607 (SPAdes) (version 2) | ecosystem: Environmental > Aquatic > Marine > Epipelagic ... | reverse complement strand
ACCACCATCGTGGTGGTCGTGGTGGTGGTGTTTTTTTGAGTAGCTGGTGTGACACGTCCAATCTCCCGCGCTTTCACTTCCAATCAAAGGCGCACTCGCATACGCATACACACACACACACACACATACACATACACAGCCAGCCAACCAGCCAGCCAGCCAGCCAACCAGCCAGTCAGTCAGTCAGTCAGTCAGTCACACGCGCGCGCGCGCCTACCCTCCCGGTTGCGGCGCCGGGCACGATTCCGCGCCGTGGCATCATGCAAGCCCGTAGCGCACACCAACCGGGCCTTTGGGGGTAGATTGACGCAAAAGTCCCTGCAACTCTCGTAGGACCCCTTCTTCTTGTTGCTTTTTTGGGGGGTGGGGAGGGGGGGGGAAGCGGTTGGCCGATTGGCCGATTGGCACTTAGACGGAGCCGAGGCGGGCCGCCAGGGCGCCCGTGGCCGTGACGCCCATCTCCTCCAGCTTCTGCCCGTGCTGCTCGAGCGCCTCCTTGCCAGAGTCGGTGGTGGCCGGACCCCAGAAGGCGGCGTTCTGCTTGAGAGTGACGACGGCAAAGAACTTGAACGCCAAGGCCCAGAGCATGCACTGGCGCTGCACCTTGAGCTCGTCGCCGAGCGTTGGGTCGTGAGTGTACTGCATGTTCATCTGGGTGAAGACGTGCGGCTGGAGGATGGCCCACAGCATGGTGAACGCAATTGAGGCGTACGCGCCGCCGACGATGGCGCCATAGGTGGACGGGAAGAGCTTGCCGGCGTCTTGCCCCCCAGCCCACAGCGCAAAGATCTGAGCGATCAGGATGCCGGAGAGCGCGACGATGAGTGCCCAGAGGCTTGAGGTCTGGAGCTCCCGCAGCAAGTCATCGCCGCGGTGCTTCTCGAGGTTGCACCAGACCTCGAGGCCAAAGGCCGTGAACCAGAGCGCCAGGTGGACAATCAGGTCGATCGAGGCCGCCGTTCGGTTCGACCAGTGCACCTTTGTGTTGCCCCAGAACTGCCAGAAGCCCTTCATGTGCAGCGGCGCGCTGACGACATAGGAGAACTTCAGCCAGCCCCCGCAGCAGCCCTTGAGGTCGCCCACGTCGATTTCCGGCAGGAGCGGCACGCGGTTGAACTCGTTGCCCGAGCCAATGTTCTTGACTGCCTGATTGGAGCCCATTGCAAACGCGCAACTCTATGCGTGTCTTCTTTTGTCTTAGATGAGCACGCGTGAGCTTATGAAAATTATCAAACTACGGGCACCACTTCGTCCCGGTTTTCGGGCTCACACTCCGATCCGCACTCGGAGGGGGTGGACGACAGCACGGGACAGTCCATTGTGGGTATGCGCACGCCCATGCAAGCCTTGCAGGGGCACGGCTCGTTCACCCGTTTGTCGTCGCCACCCATGTCGTTGGCCAGAATGATAAGCTCGTTTATGTGCTCCGGCTGGTTGCCCGCCCGAATCCGCGGCCAGGGGTCGAGCTCGCCCTTCCCAAGCAGCCAGCGGAGCATCCGCGGCTCGTAGAAGAGAAAGTCGGATGCCCGTGGGCCCGCTTCCCCGTCTCCGTCGACCGGCGTCTCGTTGAAGTCAAAAGGGCAGAGGATCTTTGGCGTGATGGCCAGCCGAAGGAGCCGCGTCACGATCTGCGGCAGGAAGCCCGACCGGGCGACGAGCAGCGTGAGGATTCCGCTGCGCACGTCCTCGAGCGACCCCGCGTCCTCGTACGGCAGGAGGGCGTCCGTGATCTCAATCTTCCACGCCGTTCCGAGAAGGGCGCTGCAGTGCGGGCTGTATTCCTTCAACTGGACACCCTTTTTGCGCACGAGCGCCTGCATGAACGTGTGGTCCTGCGTGAATACGGAAACGCTCTCGGAGAGCGCGCACGCCGGAACGTCGATGAGCATTTCGGTCGCAAACGCGCGCCGCGTTTCCGTTGCCTGCGCGCACATCGAGTTGGCCACCTGTTGCAGCTCGGCGGCAAGCGAGGCGTAGGGGCCCGAGCCGATGTGCTCGGCGTGGTCGTCCAACGTGTCCATGGCGTGGTGCAGGGCGGTGGTTATTGTCATTGCGCGCGTTGCGTTGCGAGAGGATGAGGTGCGAGGCGGCAAAGGAGGGGGGATGGGGAAGGGTGGGTGCAATCTCTTGGCCTCTTGCCCCGCCCCTTGCTGCCGATCCGCCCTTTGGCCCACCCCCAAAGGAATGTTTACAAGTTACAAGGTTTGGGTACACTCGATTTAGAACCCGTGCAGCTCGAGGATGTCCTCCTCGTCCGCCTGGGCGATCTCGTCGATGGACACGGGCCCGAGCGGGTCCAGGCCCAACCAATCGCTGTCGTTTGCGAAGAGGTCGTTCACCTTTACGCGGAGCGGTGCTTCCGCTTGCTTTGAGGATTGCGCAATCGCGGGCGCGTCATCGCGCGTGACCACGCGGGGGCGGTGACAGAGGCGCAGGTGCTCGGGCACGAGCTCGCAGACCTCGGACCGATTGCTGTGGCGCAGCAGCTCAGAAACCATGCGCGAAAAGGAGTTGAGCAGGTCGCGCTGCCGCGTCGAGCCGGGCAGGTTGGCCTTTCCGGTCGAATAGATCTCGCAGCACAGTTGCTCGCCGCCCGGGCGCCACGCAAGTCCCACGAATGACGCGCGGTCGTAGTGCGACGTTGCCGAGTGGGTCGAGGCAAACGCGTCGCAGTCGAGCTTGGCGTCGATGGACACGGCGCCCACCTGAATGGGCGTCGCAGTCCATGTGGACCGCTGGCGATCACGCGCGTGTTCGAATTGCGTAGGCGTGCCTGATTAATTATCTGGAATTTGCGGATGTGCACGTGCACATTGGCCTCGATTGCCAGCTGCCGCGCCGCCTTGAGTATGGCCATGCGCGCCTGCATCGGGCCCGCGCAACCTGGAGAAGCGCATTGGCCCAAGAGCTGGAATGGGCAGATTCCCGATGCTGCTACTAAGGCGCGCATGAATGCGGCACTACGGGTGCACTGACCTGTGCCCACGAGTCGACCGGTGTCTGCCAACAAGAGCGATAGGAATGGGCAGTGCTGGGATCCGTGGATGGGCGTGCGCATGGTTAGAAATGGCTTGCGGCTTACGGAAGACGAGCACGCGACTGCGCGGGTTGCTGAACGCAAGCTGGACCGCCGCAAAGCGCTTCGGCGCGTAGTAGGAATTCGTGCACCGCGAGCCAATCGCGTGCAGATCGAGCGGCAGCGTGAGCCCGCTGCCGGGGACGGGGACGGCCTCGGCCAACTGCGCAATTGGCGGTACAGCCGTCAGCTTTCGTCGCGTCAGGGGTGTTCGGGCGCCACTCCTCACCGTCACCACATTGACGAGCCGAGGAGTGAGGTGCAGTATCTTTGCGTAATTTGCGAGGGGCAGGTGGTCGGTGAAGCGCGCCGCACGGCGCATGCTCTCGTCGCTCAGGTCGAGCTTGGGGGCCTCGGCAAGTTTGCGTTTACGCTCCAGCCGGCACCGCGTGACGGCTGAGTTGAGGGCGGTCCGAAGCTCGGCATGGAACTCGGTGCGCTCCTCATCCGTCTTGTTGAGCCGGTTGGCGAGTGAGACGCTCTGTTTCAGTTCGGCCCAAGCGCCCTCCATTGGTCCATGGAAAGATTACCGACGGCTCTTGCGCTCTCTCACACACACACACGCGCACGCACGCGCACGCGCACGCACACACACACACACAGACACACACACTATTTCTGAGTTTCGGGGGTCCATATTAGCGAGCGCACGCCTCTAACGCTGGCGCCTGAAGGTCCGCGGGCCCCCGCCGCTTGGACCCTCTGACCCGGAGGAGGGCGTCGGACTCGCCGGCTCCTCCATGGTGGCGTCGGTCGCCGCCGACTTAAACATGTCTGCAAAGAGCGAGTCGGTCACCGATTCGCTGCCCCCCTCTGCAACCTCGCGCGCGCGGCGGCGGGGCGCGGCCGCCCCGCCCGCCCCCGCCTGCGTGGGCACGAGCGGCGTGGCCGACATGCTCGCAGCTGCTGCGGGGACTGCGGGCGCCGGCGAGGCCGCGGGGGCCTGCGGCAACGGGGGCACGGCGCCCGTGGGCACCGCAGCGACCCCGCGTGTACGCGCGGGGCTCTTGCCGCGCGACTTGGCGGCGGGCTTGGGCGCCGCCGCCGCCGCCGTCGCCGAGGCGCCAGTCCTGGGCGCAGGCGCGCGTGCGGGCACTGCAGGCGCCACGGGCGCTGCTGGCGCCACGGGCGCAGCAGCGGGCAGCGGCGCGTCGAGGCGCGGGTCCTCCAGCAGCATGTGCTTGGCGTGCAGGTCGCACATGGCCGAGAAGTGGATGACGCGGTGGAACAGCTTCGCGTTGGCGACCGCGCGATCGGTCGACTCCGCCTCGTTGCCATTGTCAAAGTCGGAGTCAAAAAAGTTGGTGAACGCGTTGCCGCGCGCGCCCAGCTCCTTCAGCGCGACGACGAAGAGGTTGAGGAAGTGGTTGGTGCGATTGAGCAGCTTGCCGAGCTCGCGCTCATACGCGAGCTTCTTGGCGTCCTCGACCTGCGCCTCGCGCTTCTCCTCGATCACCTCCTTGGCCTTGAGCAGCGCGGCCTCGTAGGCGCTGATGTTCTCGATGGCCTTCTCCTTTGCTTCGGGGAACGAGTTTGCATCAGAAAGGATGGCCTGGAGCTCCTGCTTGGCCTTGTCCTGCCACGCGGTCAGCGCGTTTGCAATGCCCGCGCGCTTGACGTCGAGCAGGGACTGGGTTGCGCCCGCCCTGATATCGTTGCGCAGCTCCTCCTTTTTGGCCACAAAGTCGTCCCACTCCTCAAACGACGGGACGGCCACGCGGTCGCTGGGTAACGCGTCCGCGTCGATGATGCTGCGCATCGTGTCGGCAGGATTGACGCCAAACTGTGCCTCGGCCAGCATCTGGAGCGCCTTGGGCTCCGCTTCCAGCGCCTTGCGCACGAACAGCGCGGCCTCGTCCTTGTAAGCCTGGAACTGCTCGGCGGGCACCTGGCCGTACAGGCCCGCGTCCGCGGCAAGGCGATTGTTCTCCTGCTCGATTGCCTTCTCCTGCGCCTGCTGCTCCTTGCGCACCTCGTTCTGCACAATACGGTTGATGGTCTCCCCAAGGTTGGCAGGGGGGCTACCCGGCGCGTCCTCCTGCGGCGGCCGCACGTCGCGGCCAAAGTCGGAGCCGATGGTCTTCTTGAGCGGCGGGAAGAGGTTGTTGGCCAGCGTGGTGGCGCTCTGCTGGCCGCCGCGCTCGGTCTTCTCGCTCGGGTCGACCAGGAAGCCCGTGCTGGGCGCCTTGGTGTCCGGGCTGACCTTGACGCCCACCGCCGTGCGCCAGCAGATGTTGACGTCGACGATGCACGAGAAGGACGTGTCGCGCGGCCCGCCCGCGTACCGCTCGTGGACGGCCGCCTTCGTGTCGAGCACGCGCCCGAGCTGCCAGGCGCCAATGCAGTTCCACAGGTCCTCGGAGCGGATCGGGTCGTAGGTGGCGGTGTCAAACTGCGCCGAGGGCAAGCTCGTGGCCGTCTGCTGCTTGATCGCCTTGACCAGCTTGGCGGCCTTGGCGCGGCCCTCCGTGGGTTCGGCGCCGCTCCGCATCTTTGCGCGCACCTGGTTGTCGGTGGGCACAGCGCCGCCACTCTCGGTCGTGAGCGACTCCTTGGCCATGCGGAAGTGCACGTCGGTCACCTCCTGGATGACGTGCGCCACGCGCGACGAGAAGGGCAGGTACTGGTAAAAGTACATCTTCTCCTGCTCGATGAAGGCGTCCGACTTGTCCTTGAAGAACTTGTCGCCCGTCGCGGTGGTCACCTGCTTCTTGGCATCGAGCGAGAGCTCGTAAGCGCGCAGGCCGACGTACAGCGTGTTCATCGACTCGATGCGCCGGTCGAACATCTGCGACGGGTACATCGCGTACGTGCCGCAGTAGTTGGCCACGAAGTCGACCTTGCCGCGGCTCTTCTGGAACTCGGAGCCGATCTGGCCGGGCATCGGCGTGTTCTCGATGTGCATGCCCGACTCGGCCGAGCCGCGCGCGTGCGCCTCGACCGTGCGCGTGTTGGTGACCCCGCTCAGCGGGTTGAAGAGCGTCGTGGTGGACTTGGTGGGGTTCTCGTACATGAGGAAGCCGTTGTTGGTCTCCACGGGGCCCTGGATGGCCACGTTGAAGATGGCATTGTCGCGCGAGCCGCTCGACGTGAAGGCGCCCGGCTCGTCGTTCGAGATGACCACGCCGTCCAGGCGGTACTCGTTGAGCGTCGAGAGCGCAAAGACGCCGTCGACGCCGGCGAGCACGCCGTACGGGCCAATGTCGACGGGGTCGTGGTACACGTTCTCGCCCACGCGCCAGCCGTTGGGCCCGCTGCCCATGAGGAGGCGGTTGAGCCCATCGAGGCCGACGACGCGCGAGAGCGAGTTCACGCCGAGCGTTGCGTTGTTGGCAAACGCCTGCGCCTTGGTGTAGCCCGGCGGGAACTTGTAGTTGAAGAGGACGTCGCCCGGTCCGACGCGTCCCTGGTAGGACGAGAGCATCTCGAGCGGGCAGACGCGATTGTACGGCACGCGCACGTTGCTCGTGGGGTTGTTCAAATTTCCGTTGCGAAGCTTCGGCACTTTTACGGGCGCAGCAGGGCCCACGGACCTTCCGCGGAAGCCGGGAAGTTGCTTTGGCACGCCGACGGGGGTGCCCAGCACGCTGCGCTTTACGCCCTTGTGGGCGTTCTGGCCCTGCACCGCACCCACGGGCGTGGCCATTTTTCTTGCGCGCGCGCACGCGGTGCCCCAACCAGGGAGCCACCGGAGTTTGTTTATCAAAACCAGTGTTGGTTCCACTAAGGAGCTCCTAGCGCTGGACCCGCACTAGTCTCACACGCCGCGCTGCAACTTTGTGAGCAGAAAAAACTCCACTTCCATTGCGTGATTGTTTCCGGCCGCCACCGCAGCAAGCTTGAGCGACGTGCGATCGACGAATGCGTTCGGGTGGTAAACCAAGTACTTGACCGTCGGCACTTGGTTATGGATGGCCGCGCACGCAAGCGCGCCCGTCGTGTCCGACGCGCCCTTCTCGAGCAGGTACTCCAGGATTGCTACGTGCCCGTTTGAGGCGGCGCGCAGGAACGCCCCGTCGACGTCGAGGCGCGAAGCGCCCTCCGCCTCCACGATCTCGACCACGCGCTGCACGTTGCCATTGCTTGCAGCCAAGTTGAACGCAATCGACGCGCGGGGGCCAAGGTGCAGCGAGAGCGCGGCGGCGGCGCAGATCCAAACAAGCATGATCACAACACCTCGCACCCGACAACCCCAACCGACACAAGTAACAAAGTTTGCTTTCTACGCGCCGCCGCCGCCGCCGCCGCCGTTGCTCGTGAAGGACTCGCGCGCCTCCTGGTGCAGCGGGCCACCAGGCTGCGCCGCCCAGGTCGACACCTTGCTGAGGTCGATGGTGAGGTGGAACTCCGGATTCTCGGCGCAGTCGAGGTGGATGACCAGGTTGGGCTCGTCCAGGTAGCCGGAGAAGGTCTTGCCGTGCACGCCCGAGCGCCCGTTGCAGGCCTGCGCCGGGATGTCGTGCACGTTGACGCCATCGACGCACTCGTACGCGCTCTCCCCGCGCGCGCCCATTGCGCGGACCTTTGCGCCCAACGCGCGGTTGGCCTCCACCATCGGGTCCGCCTGGCGCGTGCCGTAGACGTGGGCGTACATGCCGGGAACGCTCTGATCGGCACTACCGACCACCGTTCACACCACAATTACAAGTGCTAAGGTTGCTCTCCGCTCACAATGGCACGCCCACGCCCCTCAGCAGGTCCGTAGCGTGCGCACGCATGTCCGTCGTCTCGATGAGGCGCGCCGCGTCGAGGTCGGGGTGCACCTGCATCAGGCGCATGCTCCGCACGGGCTCGCCCGTCTGCAGCTCGAGCATGATCGCGTACAGCTGCAGCTGGAGCGAGTACTTGTGGTGGTCGTTCAGCGGCAGGTCGTTCAGGAAGCGCTTGCCGTAGGAGAATGCCCCGGGCGCGAGGTCGCCCGGGGTGCGCTTGAAGTCGACAATGTGCAGGCCGCCCTCGGCGTCCTTCATGAGCAGGTCGATCTGCCCGGCCACCGCCGCGTCGCCGCGCGCGTCCTTGGCGTAGACCGACATCTCCGTGCGCGCGGGCGTCAGGTGCGACAGCTCGGCCATGGCCGCGTGGAACTGGGACATCTCGACGGCATACTCGTCCGCCCTGTCCACGGGCTCGTCGTTCAAAAACTGCTCAAAGCACTTGTGCATGCCCGTGCCCAGCTTGCTGCTTGCGCTCCAGCTGCTCAGCACGTTCTTCATCGCCTGCTCGTCGTCCACGTTCTTCACGAGGTCGTGGTATTTGTTGGACGCGTTTGCGCGCCAGAGTGAGAGGTTCTTGGCGATGATCCTGCGCCCGTCGAAGCGGTGCTCGGGCGGCACCGCCCGCGCGCCGAGCGCCGTGACCGAGATGGGCACCTTCTTGCCGCGCACCGTGTACACGTGCGACGGCTCGTCAAAGGAGATGTCGTCGTCGCCGCAAAAGGGATTCTTGCGCGCCAGCATGCCCAAAGACGGCATGCACGCGCACGCACGCACGCACGCACGCACAAACACACAAACACAAGTTGCAAGGCCTTGCCACTTGTGCCCGCAGGAAAACAACGCTCCAAGGCATTCCCGGTGGCAGGCATGGCGGAGGAGGCCGTGCAGCGATTCCTGGAGCGTCCGCCCTACTACGGCAAGTCGTCGCACCAGGACAACGCGGTCGTGCGGCAGCTGTGCGGCTCCACGCGCAAGTTCGATCCCAGGCGGAAGATGTGGGGCACGAGCTGCGAGCAGGCGCTGCGCGAGCTCATCGCATCGCAAAAATGGCGGCCCGACGGCGTCGAGCGCGCGTTGTACGCGCCGCTGATGCGCGCCGCGCAGGCGCATCGCGCCAAGGCGGAGGCCGAGTGGCACGCGCAGCGGGAGGCGGAGGCCTTGGAGGCGGCCAAGGCGGAGTCGCGGAAGCGGGCGGCGACGTGGCTGGGAGACGCCGCGGCGCGGACCAGGACGCAGCCGAGGGCTGCAACGCCCACGCCCACGCCCGCAGCGGCGCCCGCAACGGCGCCCGCAACGGCGCCCCGCCCGGCCGCTCCCAAGCGCGACGGGATCGAGCCCAATGAGGCCGAGGTGGTCGAGTGCGCGCGCCTCGGGTTCACCCCGCAGGCCATTGCCTTCTCCAAGACGCTCGACTGCCTCGGTCCGCGTGGCTCGCTCTCGGACGAGGGTCGTTTGCTGCGCTACTGCCTGCTCACGTGTGATCCGGACGGGAGCGTGCGCGAGCTCACGCGCAAGGAGCGCGCCTGCTCGTGGGGCGGAAGGGAGGTGCGGTGGACGCTGCCCGAGACCACCTCGCGCGAGTACTCCAACGAGCTCAACCGGCTGGCGGCGGACGCGGCGGCGTCCCGCTAAGCCGGGCGGCCCGGCCGCCCGTCGTCGCCGTCGTCGTGGTGGAAAACGGCCCACGCCGTTGATGCCGCGCGTCAAGGCCGAGTTGCCGTCGCCGTTGCGGAGCGTGCGGGCCACGCACGGGGGGATCGGGAAGATCGTGTGCACCAGCACATTTCACTGCGTAAAAGCGCGCGACGCGCCCGTGTTTTACAAGATCCTAGCCCAGCTCAAGTGAGAGCGCGTGAGTATTTTTTTGAGTGAGAATTACACGCACGCACACACACGCACACACACACACAAACACACGCGCGCGCGCGCTTGCGCGTGCGCGTGCGCGTTTCTCGCTCTTGCAGCCCCGGTCGGCAGCCCAGCTCCCTGCAAAGTCGAGAGCGCCACAGCCTCACTTTTTGGACGCGCAGCAGCCTTCGTCCTCCTCCTGCGCAGCCAGGGCTGCTGCTGCGCGATCCCTGGTGTACCGCTTGGTCGCCTCCTTGCTCGCCGCCGACCGTTCGTTGTCGTTGCTCTCGGGCACGGGGCGCTCCGCGTTGTCCACCTCGGGCTGGCTGTTGCCGTCCAACGTCCGCTGTTGCTCCAGGGTACCAAAGCGCGCCGCCACGTCCTTCTCCCACTCGTCCAGGATGGCCTGCTTCCGATCCTTCTCCTCCTGGGTTTTGTCCTTGTCCGCTGGCTTGCTGGGGACCAGCTCGCTGTACTGTCCCATGTGAGAGCGCATCTGCGCCTGCGCCTGCCTGTCCTCCCTGCGCACGCGGCTGTTGGATTCCTTTTCGTCCTGATTCCGCTGCTTCCTCTGCGCCCTCTCTTGAGCGGCGCGTTTTTGTGCCTGCCTCATGGCAGCCCTGGCAATCGCATTGCTGTCCCGCTTTGCCAATCGTTCGGCCGCCTTTTGGGCCTTTTCCTCCGCTTGGATGCGCTTGGCGCACTCGGGGCAGTACGGTGCAAATGAGTTGGTGTACTTTTTGCACCTCTTCTCCGGATGGCGTGCATCGAATCTGAAGTTGGCCCTGGGAAATGGCGTGGCGACCGGGCTCTCCCACCCCTTACACAAAATGGTGTTGTTTGACAACCATTGCCTGTGTTCGGTGCAGCAATTCATGTACCAAAGTTTTGCGCCCTCGCCTAAGATTGGCGTTTTGGAGCTTGAAGACTCGACCTTACGACTCCGCTGATCCCTCTGGCTCTCATCGGGGAACCTCAACGTGCAGACCTTGCACAGCTGGCTGTTGCTGTAGCCCTCGTTCCTCTTCTTCTTGCTGTCACCAGAAGACGACGGCGGCGGCGCCTCTTCCGCCTCGCTGCCGTCGCTGTCCGCCTGATTGCCGTCCAGCGGGGGGTCGTCGTCGTCGTTGGCGCCCACCGGCGGCTCAAAGTCGTCCGAATCGTCCGAATCGCCCGTGCCCACGCCCGTGGGCGCGCAATCGTACAGGCTCAGGCGGTCCAGGCTGAGCATGAGAACCCGAATGCGCTTGCTAACAATACGCTGCACACAAACCACTTATTATTGGGGTTCACTCACCTCCAGTCCACGCCTCCGACCACGCTGGCCCAGCTCAAGGGCGGCGGCGGCGTCGACGGCGGCGGCGCCAGGCTCAGCTCGGACATTGCGTCGTCGAGCTCCGAGGGCGTCATGTCCGAGCGCAGGTCGGGCATTGACAAGTCGCTCGCGGGCTCGCTCGGCGTCTCCTCCTCCCTCGAGCGCTTCTGCCGAAACGCGTGCAGGCTCCGCTTCCACTCGCGCATGACGCCCAGCCACGAGCGCACGCCCAGCTCGTCCACGCGGATCTGCGGCACGGGTATCACGTCGGCCCTGTCCCTCACGTTTTGCGCGTACCACAGGTACGGCTCGTTCCGCATGACCAGCGCAATGTCGCGCCTCCGCTTGGCGATCCGCTTTGCCCGGTCCTCGGGCGACAACACCGCAATCGGCTGCGTGCCTTGCAGGTCGGGCCGCGCCTCGATCGGGTCGAGCGGCAGGAATGGCAGCTGCATCGGGCGGCCCTGGGCTCTCGCACTTCCTTGGTCCCCATCCGGTGGATATGCTTTTGCCGCGCTATACGTCACGCGCGGCAGTGCGCGTTCTCGTGCGTGCGTGCGCGCTTGCGCGTTTGCAATGTGCGTGTACGACTTCCACGTCGGCCACCTGCGCCCGCTCATCGCCCTTGTGGGCGCGCACGGCGCGACCGACCTCGCCACTTCATGCTGGCCGCCAGTGTACGCCGCGTGCTGCCTCACGCCGCTGCCGCCCAAGGCCGTCACGGGGCTCTTTGTCGCCGCCTCGCTCGTGCACTTTGCCGAGGACGGCGGGCCCGACGGGTCGATCGCGCTGCACTCGCTGGTCGGCTTCGTGTGGCTCGCTTACGGATCGCAGCGCGCGCTCGAGGCGATGCTCGCGTACCTCTCGCTCGTGCACACGCCCGCGCACTACGCGCGCTGCTGGCGTCGCAAGCGCTGGCGCGCGCTCGCCGTGGCCGCGGCGGCCACGGCCATCGCAAGCGCCGTGGTGGCGCGGTCCTTTAGAGTTGTGCGCGTGAGCCACGCGGTGCAGCGGCTCGTGGTGGCGCACGTCGCGTGCGAGTGGTGGACGGCGTGTCGCGCGCGGGGTAAGCGCGTGTCTTTGATCTAGTGCGTCCATCTTGTTACACGCAACTTTCGAAACACCTCATCCACCACACACGCGTCCAACGCGATGGCCTTCTTACGCAGCGCGGCGTCGCGGTCGTGCCACGTGCTCTGGCCCATCTCCACCACGTCGTCCTCGCTGGAGTCGTCGTTGACGACCATTCTCGCCTTCCTCTTTGGCCGGGCCGCGGGCGGCGGCGGCGGGTCGCCGAAGAGGTCCTCCTTTTCCGACTCCGACTCCTGCGCGGGCGGCGGCGGCGGCGGCGGGGTCGCCAGCCACGGGTAGGGCATCTTCACCTGCGTGGCCATGTTCCTGCGGTACTTGACCATCTTCGTCTCGACCTGATACGTCGACCCGAGCGGCAAGGACCGGTTTCCGCCCGTCTCCCACCGGAGGGACTGCCGATTGTAGTCGTTGCTCATCTTCTTGGTTGCCTCCACGATGCGCTCCTGCTCCTTGAGCTGCGCCTCAAAGTCCTTCTTCATCGCGTCGAGCATGTGCTCCGCCTTGGACGCGAGGAGCGCCAGCGACTGGCGGCCGCCCCTGACGCTGCGCAGCAAGTCCTCATCGGCCGATTGCTGATTCATCGTGGCGCAAAGGCTTCCCTTTCTTAGAATGCGCACGCAACCCAAGTTATCTACACACGCACACACACAAGTCACAAGGTCACTCAAGCCTTGGCCTGCGCCACCACGAGAATCCACCCTCCCCTCCCCTTTGGTGCTCACTCGGACTCGCGCCTCTTCCGAAGCTCCGCCTCAAGCTCCTTCTGGCGCTTCTCCTTGCGCTCCTTCCGAAGCTCCTCCTGGCGCTCAGGCGAAAGCCAGCGGTCGTGCTCGACCTCAAGCACGCATGCCCGCTTGGCGGCGACTTTCGGGCGCGTGCGCCATTCCAGGCCGCTGATGCCGTCTTCGTTCTCGTAGACGAAGAGCCCCCTCTCATCGCCAAGCACACCATTTGCCCTTTGGGTGTGCTCGTGGTTCTTGACAAACTGGGCGGGCACCTGTTTGAGCAAGCGCGCTTTGTTCGCCTTTGCCATGTCCCTGTCGTACTGCGTGTTGCTTGGTGACTTGATCTGGACATCCATCGCTTTGATCTGATGCACCATCCAAGTATACTTGGCGTTCCGCTCCTCCGCAGTCTCCGACGCGCCTTCGACGTTCATCGATCACCTGCGACATTGTCAAGAGATTTGGGGCTCGGTCTTGACAACCGCATCTCACGAGTGCAGGATCTGGGGGGGGAGGGGGGTTCGAGTGTCAAGTTTGGGCTACAAGAAAAGTTGTTGACTCAATTCTCACTTTAATAGGACACAGAGAGACGCACGCCCTTGGCCCGTGCCTCCACGAGGATTGCGCGGCACCTGTTCCAGTCACACTGGCAAACCGCCGTGGCGTACTCGTCTCCATACGCCTCGAGCATCACGACCCCGCCCGCCCCGCCTCAAAGTGGTCCATCATCGTGTTGAGCGCATGGTCGTCGGCCTCCGTCTCCCAAAACTCCCGCAGCTCCGCCTCCCGTTCGCGCTCGCAGCGCCGCTCCAGGCGGGCGTGCGACCGCGTCTCGCACGCCTTGTAGAAGCGGAGCGCCGTCTTGTCGATTTCGTTCAGCTTGAAGAGGCTGAGCCCGGCAATCTCCGCGTGGTGCACCTCGCGCACGCGCGAGAGCGCCACGTACGCCTGCCCGGGCGCAAACGCCCGCCTCAGGTCGACCGCCATCGAGTCGAGCGTCGCGCCCTGCGCGCGGTGGATGCTCACCGCCCACGCAAGCATCAGCGGCATGGCGATGCGCGTGCCCACGACCTTGCCGGCCTGCTCATACTCCTGCGTCACCGGCTTGATGCGAATCGCAACGCCCGCGTCAAAGTGCACGAGCGCCGACCCGGGCGCCAGCGAGTGCACCGTGCCGCACGAGCCGTTGTGCAGCATCGGGTATTCGGGCAGGTTGCGATTGAGCACCACGCGCGCATTCGGCTTGAGCTGCAGGTCTGCACCATTGTCGAAATTGCGCTGGACCGCGTGGGGCACGTGCCCGGTGCACTGGGCGTGGTAGATGTGCAGTCCGCCCGCGGGCAGCTCCTCGAGCTTCCGCTTGTTGTAGTCCTGCACTTCCCACACGCGGCAGAAGAGGCGCGGCGCCCCCGCCCACGCCGAGGGCAGCGCGTGCTCCTGGATCCACTCGACGTCGTCGAGCCGCGCCTTGCCGAGGCGCGCGCGGTTGAGGATGCTCAGGAAGTGCGAGTCCTGCGCCTGCCGAAACGACTCGGTGAGCACGTAGGGCTTGAGGCGGCCGACGAGGCGCGAGTCGTAAAAGGCGCCGTCCTTGTCGGCCCCCACCGCGCCAAGCTGCATCGGGTCGCCCGACACGACCAGCTGCGGCAGCCTGCCGCGCAGCAGCGCAAGCACATCCGCCGCCAGGTCCAGCAGCTTGGCGGTCAGCATCGACACCTCATCGACGACGAGCTGGCTGCACGTCTGGCCCGGCTTGGGGTAGACGACGCCGCGGACGGGCGTGCGCTGCTTTTTGACGATCTCCTCGGCGGTGCGCTCGCCCAGCCCGAGGCCGAGCGCCGAGTGCAACGTCCAGGCGTTAATCTTCTCGGCGGCCGCGGCGGTCGACGCGGTCACGAGCGGCGAGCGCATCCGCTCCTTGAGAACCTTGAGCAGGAAGGACTTGCCGGAGCCGGGGTTGCCCATGAGCAGCACGCTCTCCCTGCGCTCGAGCACGGCGCGGAAGACGGCAAACTGCGAGTCGCTCAGCCGCAGGTGCCGCTGCACGGCCGCGCGCGCAACTCTGCGCGTGCGCTTGTCCAGGTGCGCCAGCCGCGCCACTTTCCGGTCGCCCTCCAGGTACCCAAAGATCTCGAGGACCGTGTCGTTGTCGAGCGCCGCCCATTGCGCATTCCCGCGGCGGGGCGGTCGTTGGGGGCGCATCGCCGCCCCCTTTCCCTTGCCCGCATAAGCGTACTTTTGAAACTGCATCCGCACCCCCCTCGCCCCGTTCCGCCCCTTCCTGACGAGCAGCACGCGCTCCCTGCCCCTCCCCTCGCCCACACGCACACACACCAAGACACACACACACACACCAAGACACAAGTTGCAAGCTCCTGGTCCGCCGCTTGCTGCTCAGCGACAGGCGGTGCCTACTTGCGCGCGCGCGCGGTTCCTCTTCGTGATGCCCGCGCTCCAGACGGCGGGATAAAGCTCCTCGGGTGGAGGAGCTAATGAAACGGGGCGTGCCCTTGCGGCGATGCTGCCGTGCCTGGATGCGCTGTCGCTGACCTCTCACGATGCGTCGCCCACCGGGGTGCGCAACGAGGCGACAAAGCCGCGGCGGCCGCTTGACATGAATAAGATCCTGAAAAACACGACCGAGGTGCACAAGCGCGCCGCCCTGGCGCGCGGGCGCGGGGGCGGTCGCGGGACGCCCAACTACGACGAGGACGCGCCGCCGCCGCGGATGTCCATCCAGGAAGGCGACAACAGGTGCCCCGAGTGCCCGTCGTACGTCGGCGAGTGGAGCCCGCCGTACTCAGGCGTGTACAAGCCCTTGAACGAGCAGATGGGGGTTGACCCGGACGACGGCGGCCAGAAGAAGTGCAGGCGGTGCGGCCTCACCGTGGCGGCGTACACCAACGACACCGAGCCGGAGAAGCGCAACTTTGACGGCGTCAACCGCTCGCACCACTCGGAGGTGCAACGGGACGAACAGATGCACCTGAACCAGCTCTCGAAGGAGGAGCTGGAGCTCACGCCCGACGACCCGCCCAGAGCCTTGTGGACGACAAACAACCGCCTGCAGCAGTCCTTTGTCTGGCTGGAAAAGATGGGCAACAACGAGTACACGTACCACGCAGACTGGTGGCTCACCCAGGCGGAGGTCGTGCGGGCCAAGCGGCTGCTGCGCGGCGTGTGCAAGCGGTGGGCAATCAACAAGGACTGGGGCAACGCGCGCCTGAGCGGCAGCCCGATCCTCTGGAGCATCCTGGCGGCGCTGCAGATGGCCGCGGAGCGCGAGAACGGCTACGCAGTGCGCACGAAGCGCCTGCAGCAGCTGCTCACGATCATGGGGCTGCACGACTTCCTGGGAAACTTTGTGGGCGAATCGCAGCGCACCGAGGAGCAGCTCGGCAGCGCGACGATCGCGCGCGGCAAGTACGCACAGGGCGCGCAGTACCTCGACCAGCACAAGTACCGCATGCCCGACTACGACGCGATCCCCCAAAACACGCTGATCGAGCGAATCGCCTACTTCAACCTGCTGGCCAAGCAGACAAACATGCTTGCCAAATGGGACGGCATTGACCAGAAGATCCGCCTGAACCAAGAGCCCGAGCTGCTGGCGCCGCCGCCGGCCAAGACCGCATAGACAATTAATTGGCCAGATTTCCAATTAATAAAAAATGTGCATCACTTTCCGAGCCCTTTGCCAAGCCCGAAGAAAGGCATCCAGCCAACGAAAAAATCCCCAATTAATAATTTATTAAGTGGGTTTTGGGGGAGGGGGTGGGGGGGGTAGAAAATCAGCGACCACGCCTGCCGCCGCCCTTCTTGCCGCCGCCCTGCCGCGGCTGAGCCTCGTACATGTCGCGCAGCACCTGTTCCACGACGGGCGCCTCGCGCTCCGGGTGCGCCGCCGCCGGGTTGGGGTCGGTTATGCGCATCTTGGCCGTGCGCTTTGCCTTCTCCGCCTGCGCCTTGGCGACCGCCTTGGCCTCCTGGTTGCGCTTGTACGCCTCCTGCGGCGAGAGCTTGGCATTTTCCTTCTTCCCCTTCTTTGCCTCCTCGCGCGCCTTGCGCTCGCGCTCGCGCGCCTCCGCCGCCTCCGCGGCAACTCGCTCGCGCTCGCGCGCGGCCGCTTCCTCGGCGCGGCGCGCCAGGTCCTCCCGCTCCTCGTCGCTGCGCGGCACTTTCTGCGCCTTGAGCTCGTCGGCGCGCTCCTTGGCCTTCTCGCGCTTCGCCTTGTCGTGCGCCCTCCGCTCCCACTTGGCGGCGGCCGCAGCGGCCCTCTCCGTGTCGCGCCGCGCTTCCTCGGCCTTGGCGTCCGCCTTGTCCTGCTGCTGCTTGGCCACGCGCAGCGCCTCCAGGCTGTCCGCCAGGCGCTCTGCCGCCCACTCCGTCCACGTTTTGCCCTCTCCGTCCTTTGCTTGATTGTACGCTTTCCACAGGCCGAGCCGACTGCGCGATTTGACGATGTTGGGCATGTCCTCGTGCATCGGGAAGTGCAGCTCCTCCGCGTCCTCGGCCTGCATGAGCTCGGAGGGCTTGCCAGGGTCGTCCCACACTGGGCGGCTGTGGTCTGGAATGATCACCGCTTTGCCCTGATCCGCAGGCGTAAACCGGACCGTCTTGACCGAGAAGGGGTTTGCAAGGTTGGGCGCGCCGCGCTCCACCGTGTACGAGTAGTCTCCCATCTTGTACGCTGTCACGTTGGCGTCCTTGGGCACCGTGAACGGGATGTTGCCCTTGAGCGACGGGATCTGGTGCACGAGCGTAGAGTGCGCTTGCCCCCCCAACTCGGCGGGGATGCTGGACAGGTGGTACACGTCGGCAATGTCAAACTCGTGACCCGCCAACCCACCGAGCAGGACCTGGCCAATGCGCGGCCTGAGCACCATTGCCAACTTGCGCAAGCGCTCTTGGTTCATCTTTGCGCCCTGCAAGGGCAGCTGCACGACGAACCCGTTGGCCTGGAGCACCGCAATGGGCGGCGCAAACCTCCAGTGCGGCTCTTCGTCCAAGGCGCTCGACATCTCGAAGACGGCCGAGCGCACCATTGCGCCCTCCACGGAACGGTAGGCGCTGGGCACATCGGTCGTGCGGTGGATGCGGTAGTAGGTTCGCCCGACGCTGAGGAAGTGCGGCACCATCACGTTCTCGACCTTGTGATAGCCGGCCCTGAAGAAGATGACGGCGTCCGGAGACCTGATCCCGATAGACGACGCTCCGGGTTCCGCCTCTGCGCTGCTGAAGAAGCGCACGGACTGGATCATGCACGCGACCGGCGAGATCGTGTTTCCATGCCTCGCATGCAAGGGCAGCGGAACCATCGGCGCCGCAATCCCAAACTGCAGGTGCCCGCAGTAGAGGCCGGCGACAAACCACCCGGGCACTTCCTCGGCGCGGCTGGCGGAGGGCTCGAACCACTTGAGCAGCAGCACGTCGCGCGTGTCGTCTTCGTAGGCCTCGTTGACGATCGCCATGAAGTCGATCAAATCCAAGTCGCCGTCGTAGTGCTCGTAGCCAATCGAGCGGATCACGTCGAGGAGGAGGTACGGGTCAGTCGAAGTGTACACCTTGCGGGAGGTCCAGTGGTCGCGTGGAAACCCCTGCTCATGCGCCATGCGCTGCTGTTTTGCATTGGCGTGCTCGATCACCAATGTGAGCTCATCGGCCGTGCCGCCAAAGCTGCGCGCCCCATGGGTCGAGCCCGGCACTTGGTCCTCCTGGAAGTTCTTGAACATGTTGCCGAGGGACAGGTACCCTCCGCGCACATCAAAGATGAGCGAGCAGAGGTCAAACTTGGGGTGCATCCAGACCTGCTCCAGCCCGGACACCGCCTCCCAGCCGTAGAAGAGGTCCATGCGGGCGTCGCTGAAGAATTCGCAAATGGGTTGCTCGGGAATGCGCGCGGGGTCGAGGTGGTAAGGGATCAGCTCCTTGGCGACCCAATCACTCGTCTGCCCGGAGTGCAGCAGCGCCTCCAGCCCGTGCGTGTACTCTGCCCAGCTGTTCACGTTCTGGGAATCCTTGCCGTCGAACGTCAGGCGGCCGTCGTCCCCAAGGACGATGGACGACGTGGTGTTGTACAGCTCCGGGTCGTACACGTCGTGCGCGTCGTGCGCGTCGTTTGCGTGGTGCGCGTCGTGCGCGTCGTTTGCGTTCCGCCCGGGCATGATTTTGGGAACGCTCAACCTTAGCCGGGGCCGCCTCCAGGTTATGCAGTCCAGCGCTGGGTGCAGCCCAAAACCCACTTAATAATTTATTAATTGGAGATGGGTTCGTTGGCTGGGTACCTTTTTCCGGGGTGGCCAATGTGCTCGGAAAGCGATGCACATCTCCTATTAATTGACACTGGTGCTTATTAATTACCACGCTCACAGCCACGGCCACGAACGTGGGACGTTGGCGTCGTCAACCTCCAGGCCCTCGATGCGCGCGCCGTCGGCCGGCCGCGGCGCAATCGAGAAGAGCAACGCCTCCCAGACGAAACGGAGCCACCAGTGCAGCTCGTCCCGGTGCTGCTGCTCCATCTGCCATCGCGCCGCGTAGTTGTTGGCGGTGTTGCGCCAGCCGCCCTCGCCGTACGCGTCGTGGAGGTGGTCCATCCCCAGCCGCACCACGGAGCGCTGGTCGAGCCCGTCCCTGCACATTTGGTCGGAGTAGTCGTACAGGCCCCTCCAGTCGTACAGGTCCCACCCCTCCTTTGGGAGCGAGCACGGGTTGGGGTAGTGCGCGTGCAGGTCGAACCGCACAATGCCGCCGGTGTGCAGGGCATGGTACGTTGCCGCAAACCGGAACGGCTTGTAGCGCGTCAGCATCACGGTCATCATGCAGCGCTTGTAGAAAGTGGCCGCAAGCCGCACGCACACGAGCCGTATGTCCCTCAGCTCGATGTGGTCCATGTCGCAGCACACGTTGAACATCTTCTCGACGACCTTGTCGCGCAGATCTTCCGGGAACGCCTGCAGGTCGAGCATCGTGGCCCCGTTTCCCACAAGAGTGCGGGCACAAGTGGCAAGGCTGCCATATCACCTCCCAAGGGGTGCCTACCAATGGAGGAGGCAGAAGCGGCGCCATGTCGGCCCCCAACGGCGACGGCCCGCGCTACGTGCTGCGCATCGGCGTGCAAAAGTCGGAGGTCGACCTGGCGACGCAGTTCCTGGCCAAGGGCGGCACGCTGGGCGGCGCGGCGGCGCGCGGCAACACCAGCTTTGCCATCTCGCACGCCGACAAGCACGAGACCTTCCTGCTCACAAACACCAACCAGACGATCGACCTGCCGCTGTCGGAGAAGCTCCTCCAGACCTCGCGCGCGCACTACTTCCAGGAGGTGCCCCAGGGCCACCGCGTCGACGCCACGGTGGGCCCGCACGTGCTGCTGAGCGACCGCACGCGCCTCAACATCGTGTCCACGCGCACGGGCGCGGCCATCAACGGCACGCTCGTCTCGACGCTTGCGGGCACGGCCAGCGTGCCGCTGCTCAGCCTCTTTGGCACGGTCGAGACGAGCAGGTTTGTGCAGGGCAACGCCAAGGGCAAGGCGGCGCGACCCGCGGCCGCCTTCACGCAGATCCCGCTCCAGTACCCGAATTGGGAGGCGATCAACGCGACGCTCGGCGTGTGCGTGCCGCAGATCATTCGCGTGGCGGCCGACGGCTCGGAGATGCAGGTGTCGGCGCTCTTCTTCACGCCGTCCAAGCGCGCCGCGTACGTCGCGCAGGTGCAGCCGCTCATCAAGTCGATCTACGACGGCGCGTGGCAGATGACCAAGGACGTCGTCTTCAAGCCGGAGCCCAACCTGCACAAGAGCGTCGTCGCCGAGCGCGACGCGGGCTTCGACGCGAGCGGCTACTCGCTCGCCGCCGCCGTGAACGACACGCCGCCCGCGCTCCTGCCCGAGGTCGCCGAGGCGGTGCTGGGCGCGGCGTTTGCGCAGGAGCTGCCGGGCGAGCACGCCAAGATGCTCGCCGACCTGGCATGCCCGTCGCTCACGGCGACCACGCGGCACGGGCGCTCGATCGCCACCGCGCTCTCGGCGGTGGCCGCATTCGCCATGCCGTACCGCGTGGACGGCACGCCCACGGCCACGCCCGAGGGCCTCAAGATGTTCCAGTCCGAGTCGTGGCCCGTGCAGGCCAACGCCGACCCCTTCCGCCTCTCCGACGACTGCGACGGGCAGGCCAACTTTGCCAACCAGTTCATCGAGCAGGCCAAGGGCTTGAAGGCGGGCGGCATCGACATGGCGCGCTTCCCCAACATGCGCGCGCTCGCCAACTCGATCGGCGCGCACTACGTGCACGGCATGGCGGTCATCGCTGCCAACGCGGGGCACGCGGACGCGGCCGACCCCACCAAGACGACCATCGCCGGGCACGCGATCACGACCCTGCTGCCCAAGACGAGCTTTGCGATGGCGATGCAGCGCGGCGCCAAGGCGAGGGTCAACGGCAAGTTTGTGGTCGAGCCGCAGTTTGAGCGCGCGGTCACCAACGCGCGCTGGGAGGCGCTCTACCCGCAGTCGCTGCGCGACGAGATGCCCGCCGCCGAGCGGGACATGCTCGCCTCGCACGAGGTCGCGAGCAAGTGGGTCGCGAAGACGGCGGCGTCGGGACCGCAGCCGCTCGCCATCGAGGGCACGACGTTTGCGTCCGCGCAGCTGTACGAGCACGACCCCGCCGCGCGCGAGGAGCGGATGCGCGACTTTGTCGACTGCAAGGCGTCGCTCCAGGCGTTCTCGCCAAACATCCTGCGCGTCTTCAAGACGCTCGACGTGTGCGAGACGGGCGAGCACGCCTTCTACAACAGCGTGGTCGAGACGTCGATCTCGCCCAAGAGCCCGCTCTTCACCGACGGGCCGCTCCGCAGCATGGGCGCCGCGTGCTGCCACGTGCGCTACGCCAAGCTCTCGCCGGCCGGCCACGTCCTCGAGGCGGGGGCGTCGCCCAAGGACCTCGCGACGGGCGAGTACGCGCTGGTGCCGCTGTGGACCGCGGGCACGGGTGACGGCGCGCTGATCGACGAGGCCCACGCGGAGTCGCTCAGCAACACGCTGCCCCTGCGCGGCGAGCCGATTGCCGTCAACGGCGACATCTTCGACAAGAACATGGCGACGCTGCGCGACATGGACACCTTCTTCCACGCGCCCGGGAAGGCCGAGTACGACGGCGTGACGCACCAGGCGATCGTGAGCTTTGCGAGCCTCGTGGGCAACGCCAACGCGCTGAGCGACTTTGGCGAGGTGCTGAAGGCCAACCCGGACGTGCGCGGCGAGATCTACGGCCTGGACACGCCCATCAAGGGCATGGCCGTGAACGCCAACGGCGAGGAAATGGGCCGGTACATTGTGCTCGAGGTGGACCTGCCAGGCAAGTAAGCAAAAACATAACTTGGGCCAGCCCGGCCCCTTGTTAGAGAAAGTTTCATGTCACTGCGCCCAGCGCAGGACCTGGTCGCAGAGAGTTCAAAGTTTAGCCTCCGTAGCTTCTTTGACAAGCCGTCCTCGGGTCACACGGATCACGCGCCCGAGGGGCTGTCGACCCTGAACGCGTACACCGAAGCGCTGCCCCAGGTGGCGCACCCGTTTCAGCAGGCAATGGCGGCGGCAACGGCGGCGGCGGCGGCAACGGCGCCGTCGCCGTTGCCGCCGCCGCCTGGCCACTTGTCGCCGCCGCAGGGCGGCGGCTTTGCGCGGCCGAGCCTGCCCTCCGGCGTTTCCGCCGCCGCTGGCGCGCCAAAGGAGGGCAAGTTCACCTTCAGCGGGCTCATGCCCGCGACCTCGCCCGTGCAGATGCAGCACAAGATGATCCTGCAGGCGCAGCAGGCGTCGCTGCAGTCCACGAGCACGAAGGCGTCGCCGCAGCAGGAAACGAGCGAGACCCTGCGCCTGAAGGCGCAGGTGCTCTCGCTCACCGACCGCGCCAACCAGCTCAACGCCAACCTCGCGTCGACCTCCGAGAGCGTGGTCAAGGGCAACAAGGCGCTCATGAGCGAGCGGGCGCAGTTCCACGCCAAGTATGCGACACTGACCAAGAAGCTCGAGGCCACGCAGGCGGCGCTCGCCGAGGCGGATGCGTTGCCCAAGGAGGCGATCAAGAATGCCAACCTGCTCAACACGAAGATCCTCGAGCTGCAGCAGGAGAACGTGCAGCTGACGCAGGCGCGCGCCGAGCTCGAGCAGGCGCTGAGCGACAAGCGGGCGGAGATTGCGACGGCCGTCGCCGCGGCCAAGGCAACAACGCCCGTTGCCGCCGTCGACGCAGACCTGGAGGCGAGGTGCCAGAGCCTGCAGGACAACTACACGACGCTGGCCGCGCAGCACAGCATGGTGCTGGAGAGCAAGCACCAGATGCAGGCGCAGCTGGATCAGCACGTCGAGATGCTCACCGCGGCGCACGCGCAGCTCGAGGAGGCCAACGAGCGGGTGAGGGCGTCGCAGGTGGAGATCGAGGCGCAGACCCTATGCCTCGAGCAGGCGACCCAGTCGCTCGCCGAGTCGCAGGAGTCGGCCGAGGCGTTCAGGGCGCAGGTCGACGCCTCGCAGCTGGAGATTGCGCAGTCCGACAGCCTGGTGGACAGCCTGGACGCCAAGCTGGCCGACCTGCGCGTACAGCACGAGCAGCAGCAGCACGAGCAGCAGCAGCAGACGGACGCGCTGGCCGAGCCGTTTGCGCCGACCGAGGTGGCCGAGGTGGTCGAGGTGGCCTGCTGCTGTCCGCGCACGGCGCGGGTCGAGGAGCTAGAGAAGGCCGCGCGCAGCGCGCACGAGAGTGCACTACTTGCAGACGAGTTGACCTGCAAGGCGCTCGTGGAGGAGGCGCGCTTCCACGAAGCAGTGGCCAAGCGGGCGCGCGCGTGCCTGGACAGCGGTGCGCCTGAGCACGCCATGGTGGCGCACGTGTACACGGACGAAAACGATGCGCTCGAGGACGCGCTCGAGAATGCGCCGCTGCCGCCCTTGCCCGGTGGCATTCGCGAAACCCGTCTGCCAATGGGCACGCCGTTCGACGACACCTTCCTGCAGTGCCAGGCAAACATGCACTGCTGCGCGCACGAGGACGCGCAATCGACGGGCAGCGCCGCCGAGGACCCGCAGATCACGGACGTGCGAACAAATGCCTTTGTAAAGGCAGTGAGCGAGGACCTCAAGTTTCACATGCAGGACTGCCAGCAGCTCTACAAGACCTCCTCCATAACAGGGATCGCGCTCAAGCTCTAGACCCCCCCACCGCCCACCCCCTCCCCTTCCCCTTCCCTTCCCCTCCCCTGTTTTTTTCTTCTACAAGAAGAAAGGGGGCAGGAGCAACCCCCCCCACCCCCTCCCTTTCCCTCTCCTCTCTCCTGCTGCAAGGCAGAGGAAGCGCACGCGCGCGCGCGCGCATGTGTTTGTGTGTGTGCGTGCGCGTGCGCGTGCGCGTATTTGTGTGTGTGTGCGTGTGTGCGTGTGTGCGTGTGTTGACATTTCAGGACGCAATTCATGGAACGCACGTCTACCTCCCCCCCCCTGCCTTCCTCGGCGTTCCGAACACGGATCCGTGTGTACGCGCGCGTGTGGGCGCGTGTGGGTGTTGTGCGTGGGTGTAAGAGTGCGCGTGTATCCATTGTCAACACGCTAGCCTTGCGGCATGTAAACGATGCGTACCGTGAGCGCCCGTTCCCAGCATGTACGTGTCGTTTGCAAATCTAAAAAAGACAATCAGAGACGCACAGAACATCCTCGATGGGCAACTGCTCGAGGCGGTAAAATCGGAAGCGCCACTCGAGGAGGAGGTGTACGTTCAATT
>Ga0209603_1001443_pt1 | contig 24589 bp, 29 predicted proteins | sample COGITO_mtgs_1206_FD_184812 | JGI IMG/M metagenome (GOLD analysis project Ga0209603, IMG submission 184812) | Pelagic marine microbial communities from North Sea - COGITO_mtgs_120607 (SPAdes) (version 2) | ecosystem: Environmental > Aquatic > Marine > Epipelagic ... | reverse complement strand
TATTATGATATATATTTAAATTTTAAATTTTATTTTTTTAAAATTATTGCTTCGCTTACTTTTTTTCTTTTTCTCCATCTCCAAGTATCTCTTGTATCAATCCTACTGGAGTCCTTCTTACTTTTTGTATCTTATAAATTACTGATGATGTTTTATCTACATTAGCATACTCACCATCACTATCATGTATACTAGTTGTAATATCTGCTATCATAGTTGGTTTTGTTACTGTGAATTGTATATCACTTGGATTACCCAAGAAATAATCACTAGCAGCACTATATTTATCAACTATAGATATGATGGGTAAATTCGCACCAGTTGGATTACCACCAATCGCAGTAGCACCTTCTAAAATATCACTTCTTATTGTGTAGTATGGTCTTAATACGCTCTTTTGTAAATCAGTTGCGGTAATGGTTGTGCTTTCTGTTAATACTGCTACTTCATTCCATAATTCTAAAGGAGTTGCCGCCTCTGCAGTAAAACTATTTCCATTAACATAAAAAAACTGATTTATACCGTTACCATGTTTTGAAATATAATAGGGGACACACGTAGGATAAGGTAATTGATTATAATACATAACAGCTCCAAATTGATTTGTAACATAATTTTTAGTATCAGTTTGGACTACTTCGGCATTTGTAGTTGGTCTATATAATAAATTACTATTTTCATTATCAACTCTTTTAGTTAAAACATTTTTACTACTTGCTTTAGCATTTACAGCACTATAATCAAAACCTAAAATATCCCATAAATTATCTTCCCAATTATCTTCATCAAATCCCCAATTCTCAATATATATTCCACCATGACTATCAAATATTTTATAAGGTTCTATATTTATATTGTAAGCATCATATTTAATTGTATTTACTCCTCTAAGATGGGTTTGACTATCTAATAATTCTGTTGCTGTTTCGGGATATGGTTGTACCCTATATGCTTGGTCGTTTCTTGTATAAGGTTTGAATGTAGGACTAAAACCAAATTGAGGAGGTCTTGGGTTAATCTTATAAACAGTATTACCCGCTTCTTGATTTTCTTGTGCTGGTGCTATATTTCTTTCTGTTTCTCTATTTGAAGGTGTTAAAGATTTATTATTTATTATCGAACTTGGATTACCAGCAGAGTTTTTATTACCAGTATTATTACCCGTATGAAATCTTTTGAGTTCAAATCTATTAGTTACATTATTATAATTGATTGCCGGATTATTCGCACCAATATAACTCATAGTCATATATGGATTCAAATCAATCATACTTGTTGTGGTTGCTATGCTTCTAATCCAATTTATTTGTGTTGGATAAGCATAAGTAAGATCGGTTCCTTTAGATCCATCGTTTTCCGTAGCAGAAACCCCAATATCAGTATTACCATAACCACTATAAGGAGTAATGATTGCTGTGCTATATGCTGTGCTATGAAAATCAAAACCAAGTCTTCTACCATTTCCAATAGTTTTAAATTCCGGATTTGCCGGTACAATTGCGTCAGTAAATAATTTTCTTGGTGTTCCACCTATAGCATTATTTTTAATACCAATTAAATACATAGCTCTTGCGTTAGAGCCATCCGCGTCATGTTGTGTTATTCTAACTGGGACGAAACCACCATACATTAAACCATTAGCATCATTATATTGTTCCGGTTCTATAAAATCATCTCTTTTAGAATCATCATAATTAAAAAATACTGGAGCACTAGACATCTCTACATCATTAGGCGGTACTCGTTGAGTAAAAGCATCATCGCCAAAAGTTTCATTATGTATTGCTGTCCCCGTATCTGTAGTATATTTATTCATGTGAAAAAATCTACTATTAGCGATAGTTGGTTGAGTTAAAGTTCCAACATTAGTATCACTATAATAAGTTGTATTTTCTAAACCTTCCCATAGTTCCGGATATAATGCTTGACTATCAAAAAAATCTCTAATAATCTTTAAATTTGCTTCAGTATATAATACATTTAATGTAAAAAAAGTATCTTGATTAACAGTTTGAGCTGTTGCTACTGGTCTAGCACCAACGGTGGTAAATCCTTCAAAGTCATCTAATTCTTCAGCAATTAAAACGCCAGCACTATTATATATAGTAGGCATATTTGCTCCAACATTTAATAATTTATGCATCTTTCGTCCAGCCTCAAATATCTCGGGTCTTTTAACTCCTATGTAACCAAATGTAGCAATATAATCAATACTATCTTGAGATACATTAGCATCAGTAACCGGTAAAGCTTGTGCTACATAAGCATTATAGCTCTGCGGACTAAAATTATAAACATTTTGAGCGTTGATGGGTTTAAAAGTATTTGTTTCAATTGTTTTAGTTAATGGTCTAACAAAACTATCACTATCTAAAATCTCAAAAATATCTTCATTTTTAGTTTCTGTTAATTGTTGAGTAATTTGCTCTGCTACTGCTGAAGGAGTATTAAATCCTTTATTCACCTTAATATCTAATTTATCTCTTACTCGATAATACCTTGCTTCACTAAAAATACCATTATGATAATTTTTTGGAAATTGATCTTTATCATGTGTAGCTCCAACACTATAAGCAATTTTATCCTTGATAAATAAAGTGTATCTTGTATTATCTACCCTTTGTTTAAAATATACAACATCATTAGCATCCTCTCTTTTTCTATAATCAGCAAAACAAACACACTCATTATTAATAGTAAAACGAGAGAGAGGTAATCCGTCTGTTTGACTATCTCTTTCAGTAAACGATGTAGGAGTATTACGGAGAACACTACCTCTACCAAATAAATTACTCGCATATCTTCTTGGTTGTTGGACGTAATTAGGATATTCATTGTTGGTAATAAAATAACCAAAAACTAATGGTGCAAGATTATCTCTTAAATCAACTGAATCATTTTCTACTTCAGTTGTTGTAATACTTCTATAATAACCTAAACGATATTTAGGGTCATAAGTATTACTTTTTTTATAATATTTTTCATTATATTGTATATCAGTATAAGTGGCGACTTTATTAGATCCTCTACTTTGTCCTTTGAACTCTATTGTTTGAGAATTACCAGCACCGACTTCATTTACAAAGGCTCTTTCTATACTAACTTTATCACCAACATCTAATCGTATTGTTTCATTTAAAGGATTTGTAAAAACTGCTGGGTTCGAATTATTGCCCGTCCTACTTTCAACTGAAGCAAGGCGATTACAATTAATAAGTTTAGTATCCACGTATTCACTCATTTATAATATGAGGATATAAAAAAAGTAATGGTAAAAAAACTAACTATTATAATTCAAAACCTTTCTCAATAAGGATTTTACATTTGTCATCATGCTTCTCCTTAAATTTTTCAAGGTTATCATTCTTCTTATAGTAATTATATAATGACCTTGCTTTTACAAATTCTTTATTGTCTTGATATTGAGTACATTTCATCTCTTTACCTTTACTATGATAATGATTCTTAGCTCGTTCTCTATTTTTCATCTTAAATTCTTCATCGTGCTTTTTCACTTCATGATAATATTTATTCTCTCTTTCTCTCTTCTTTTTGTAATCAATTAATACTTTCGCAATTTGAGCTTCAGTTAAATCCATTCTATATTATCTTACATAGAAAATTATTTTTAAATATTAATGTATTCGATAATGGGTAAATTTTATACCCTATGGGTAAATTTTATACCTATGACCTAAAATATACCTATACAAGAAATATATACATGACTCTTTTAATTGATGATGGGTAAGAAATTTACCTATTTACTTTGCTTGACGAATATGAAAGCATACAATTGTCTTACCCGTCAAAGCAGTGCATAAGGTTTCATTATCATAAACAATATCAACATCAAATGAATTAATTAAAATTTCTTCGGGATTATTTAATGATAAATATGTCTTTTCATGTGGCTCAAAATATAAACCGCCCGTCTCATTACCGCTATTATCAAAGCGAGGTAAATGGGCTATAATCTTTGAATTAGTTCCTTGCCTTGCGTTAACACTATTTTGAGTGAAATTATTTAATCTAATGAATAATGAAATATTTGATACAAGTTGAGGTGTAGATGTGCTTTCAGTTGTAGTTACTAAATTAGTTGAAGATGTTGGATTAGATATTGGATCACCCGAAAAACCTAATGTAAATTGAGTATTACATTCATTAGTAGAATTTCCATAAGCACCACTTCTTGCAGTAATAATGATAGAATCATAATCATCCATACCACCCGAAGCATTTACGCCTTTTGGTGCTAGTAAACCATTAGCCCCCGCACCATGTTCTTTTACCTTGCTACTAAAATTATTCCATGCTCTCATTTCAAGTTTCTTACAAAAGACAGTTTCACCATATCGCTGAGACCAACCCCACCAATCATAATTAAAATATTTAGCAGCATCATATTTAGGATATGCTGTGTAATGGTCTACACTTTCTAATTCTATGGTTTGCCCCCCAGCAGCACTACGACCCGAAGCAGCACAAGTAGGATATAAAGCCCATTTAGCAGCATTCACCGGATTTAGACATTCATTCTTAACAGCACCAGCCGCCCTTAAAGTTGTATAATCACAAAGTAAATCTTCTGTTCCATTTTCTCTTATCATGTATATTTCTAATTCTTCATTATTTAATACAAATTTTACCTTTCTATATTTGTTGGGATTCTCACCCACCCCATTACCGATATTATATTGAGTTGCGAAATTAGCATTATGTAAACCATAATATGTTACTTGATTAAAATAAATACCATCATTAAGACCCCCTTGAGTTCTTGCTGAAGATTGATAAACTCTCAATTCAGTTCCAACCCTTATGACAGCAACATCAGCATATAGTAATTGATTTCTAGTTATGACACCACTACCGGTTGTTCCAGCAGCAAGGGTATCATCAAAATAATTAGGTAAATAATCAAAATCACCACCACCAATATTACGCTGTGTATTGATTCTTGATAATCCACACATCCATCTACCACCCAAATTAGCTTCACTAAAATTAAAAGTACAAGTTCCAGCATTTTGACTTATTGGATATTCGCGATTTTGGACGTAAAAACCATTAATATTGTTTGATGTTACCGCACCCGCTGCTTGTGTAAAAGTATAAGAATCATTTTTAGAGATATCGGTAAATACAATATCAGCAGCATTTCTAGTAGTTTTAGCGGTCTGCTGTGTAGCAACAAATTTAAAACCTTTGAATGACGCACTAGTCCCATCATAGAGAGGAGTAACAGCCATACCGGTTGTAGTTTCACCCGTAATTAAAGATGGATGAAATGCTGCCTCATTAATACCCTTTTTAATTTCATTCGCCATGTCATCAATATTGACTTCATTCTTTTTGTCTCCCGCCCTAAATGCTTCACCAGCACCAATCACAGCTCTAAAGGGTTGAGTGGTAGAATTTTCAATATCATCATTATGTAAATCTTCAATAGGAGTACCAAAATAATGACAGAAACCACTATTAGCCCTATCAAGAATAAATAAACCATTCTTGTTGATTTTTGCAGATTGTAATGCTATTTCACTCATAGGAGGGATTCTCATGGTATTAAGTAATCTATTTTGATAGGAGAAAGGCTTGAATACATTAGAGAAGGATGGGTCATCTTCAGTCGCGATATTTGACGTAACAACTAAACTCATTTATAAGTAATATAGATATTTTTTTAATGAAAATAAATTAACAAAAAAATTATAAAATTTATATATATAATGCCTAAAAAGAAATCAATTCATGTGAAACCAATAACCGATCATAATAAGATTCAAATCGATATTAAAAAAGATTTAGATGAGGACAAGAAAATAAAACCCGAAAAGGTTTTTGAAGGTTATACATCAACAAAAAAAACAAAGAAGAAAAAATCAAAGTATTAATATTTAATTTTCGCGATTTTTAAATATGGGTATATTTTATACCTTGATACAATATTAAGAGGTTATAGATACAATTACTATGAGGGATTTAATTGATGATGGGTATAAAATTGACCTTTACCCATTATGGGTCAAAAGGGTTTAAAGATAAAATTATTATCTATACTATAGTATAAAAACAAATGTTAATTCCAAAATCTGTAAAATGTCAATCCAATCTTACTGAAGCTGAAATTCGTGCTTACTTTAGTCTAAAACCATTAGATGAAGATTATAGCGACCATGATAAGAGATTTTCTAAAATTCTTAATGATTACCTTGCGACTAGAAGTTTCAAGGATAATAACGCAAGATTATGCTATAAGAAACAATTAAAGAGAATGAATAAAGAAGGTAGAGTAAATACCCCTAAATTTAGTGCTTTTAATATGTGGAGATTAAAAGAAATTGAAAAGAATATCTCAAGGCAAAAGACTTATCTATTACAAAATGAGGGTAGGGTTATGCCTAAGAGACCCGAGCCGGTTGAAAATAACAATCATGAATTAATTAATGAAAATAAAAAGCTAAAATTAGAGATTGAAAAACTTAAGAAACAATTAATTGAGAAGGATGAAAAGATTGAATTTCTAATGAAACAAAATGAAGTCAAAGAAGAAGTCAAAGAAGAGATTGTAATTCATTTTGATAGTGAAGAAGAAAGCGATGAAGAAGATGAAGATGAGATTTATGTTGATGTTGTTGACGTTGTTGAAGATTTAGTCAATAGCGTAATTAGTTTAAGGGAGGCACTCGATGATGATAGTGATGAAGAAGATGAAAGTGAAGAAGAAGAAACACCAAAACAAAATGTAAATAAAAAACAAGCAATTGAAATTTTTCAACAACTATGCATTGATAAGATTCCTCAATATCATGAAGAATATATGAAACTCAAAGAAGGTAAGAATGATAAAGAGATTTGTAAAATAAAGAATGATATACTAGATAGATATGATGATGAAGTAATCCAACCAAACGTAGAGAATTTAGATGATGTGTATGATTTACCAAATAAAGAATATACACAAGTACAAGAGAAGCCATATGAAAAAATGAAGGATATGATTCTATATTTCAGCGATTAAAGATAAGGTTATCCCAAGCTTCTTTTACTTTTATAAATATAGATGGGTCACCCCCTTTGTCGGGGTGATGTTTTAAGATTAGTTTTTTGTATTGTTTTTTAAAGTCCTCTTCACTAGAGGATTTTTTTATTTTAAAGATAGGATGAGTTTCATGAGGATTGATATTTATAAATCCATCTTCTTCTTCTCGAAATAAATCACCATCCATAAATCTCTTTTTAAATTCTTCTTCAAACTCTCTGCGTCTTTCAGAGTAACATTTCTCTTTATAATATTGATCGTAATATTCTCTATCCTTATCTTGTTGAGATTTATAGTACTCCGGCATCGGTTCTTTGTTAGGTCTATCTCGTGTAACTGGTTCATCACTTGAAGCCCACCATCCGGGATATGCATTAGCTCCACCCTTCCCCATGAATATATTATTCTATATTTTAATTCATATTTAATTATTAAAAAATAAACTAATCTTAAATTATACCCTTTAATTGACCCATAATGGGTCAATAATCTACTATTATACCCTTTCCGACGCATAATTAGCACTTAAAGTGGTAAATATTTTAAAATATATGCTTTAAATAGGGTAAAAGGGGTATAACAAGTGATTAACTCCGACGCTTAAATGGTATAATAACGGATTATATGCCGATATTAGCCTTATATTTCAATATTCTAATGTATTTATAACATAATGCGTCTGTTAGCGTCTTAAAAGTTTTCGATTTATAATGTTTTTGATGTAAGAAGACAGCATATATAGTTTTCTTTCTATATACATGACCGATACCCCTATGACCCGACTTGGGTATTGGTACTAGTGAGTAAGTTGGTTTAATATTTAATCTCTTTAATTGTTTTGTCATTAAGAGGTTGTTATAAAATTATCTATAAATAATTATTGAGAATAAAACGAAATTTTATTTAGATCAACACCAATATAATTTCTATTTAATAATTCACACCTTTTACCAACAATATGATTATGACATGTCATATCTAATATTGTATCTTCTTCATTACTATATGTTTTAATAAAATAATCAATCATATCATCACATCTAGTAATACCATTACCTTGACCTTTTCTTATAGGATATTCTAATAGTGTTGTCGGGTATTTACCTTTATGACCTTTAGATTCGATATACTCATTTTTTTTATTAATACCATCTTCACCCCAATAACCACTTTGACCTCCATACTTAACATTCCTTTTATTTATAAATTTATCACCTATCATCTGTGGGTTATAAGTTCCATTCTTTTTATAGTAAATAAATATCTCTTCTATATTTCTCATCGGTTGATATTTACTTGTTAAAAATCCAGTACTATTATTTTTTAACCATGTATAATGATATTTAGGTTTTTCATATTTAATTAATTCATATGTAAACGGCATAGCTGAATGCAAAGCAATTATACCCTTTGGTTTTAAAACTCTCCACATATCCTTGAATAAATTATCCCAATCTAATGATGAATCCCAAGATGCTTTAGTTGTAGCAAATGGTGGATCAGTATAAATAAAATCTATACTATTATCATCTAATGTTTTTATAACTTCATGAATATCACCTTGTTTGTATTCTATCATTTAATAACATATATATTTTAAAAATCAGTTTTATACCAATATTTTAAAAACAATTCCTCACCTTCTTTAATATCTTCTAAAGCATATAACTTGAAACACTTTAAAACAACATTTGGATTTTCCTTTCTTTGATTTATATAAGTAACTACATTACGATTTTCTTTTACATTTATCATAATATGTTTTCTCATGTTACGATATGTATATAAATTATCATTACCATATTTTTCTCTAAAATCTCTTATACTCATAATATCACTATCATCATAAACATAAGGACATATCAACTCACCTTTTTTGATATCTTTTAACGTAAATAAACCATAACCCATATTGTCGGTTTCTTTTATTTCTAAATCATAATCTTTGGGGTTATCTCTTGTTTGAATCATTATATTAATCTAATAGATTTTTTAATGGTTTGATATATTTTTGTTTTATATCAACACAATCATCAATCTCTCTCTTACCTCTGTCAGTTCGCCCTCTCTTGCAGACACAGAATTCACTACTATCATGTTCCCATCCGTAAATACCATCATAACACTTCCACAAATAAAAGATTCTTAAATTAGGATTTTCTTTTAATAATCTCTGACCTTCAATGTACTTGTTCTCTCCAAAAAATAAAGTATCGAATTGGTTATGATTTATCTTTCTTGTTTTCATCTCAAGAAAGTAATTATCATTATATTTATCAAACTCATAAAAATCACCCATTTGAGGATTCTCTTTTGATTTCTTTAACTTACCAAATACACCCTCTAGTGTTTCATGTGCTGCTTCTTCACTTAACAATCCAAATTTTAAATCTTGATTCAACTTCTTGTAATCCATTCTATATACATTGACGTTAGAAAATAAACTTTAAATAAAAACGCATAGGTATTTTTTATACCTATGACCTAAAATATACCTATACAAGAAATATATACATGACCCTTTTAATTGACCTTGGGTATAAAATTGACCCATCTAATCAAAATCTATAATAATAGGATTATCCTTACTGAATCTCTTAATTGTTAACTTATACATTATTTGTTGTTTAATAAATTTATTGTTATTCAATTCTTCTTCTACTTCAGATGATATAACTGGATTAATATGATTCTTTGAATGTTGTGAATTATTATACATTCTACAAGCTCGCCTCACACTAGGTAAATCGCCCCACATATAAATACTCATAATATCATTATAAGGATCTTCACTATTCATATATGTTGCCCCATCAAAAATATAATCATTATTAGCCCATTTTATTATCTTCTTTGCCTTAAACATGATATCAGTTTTTTGTGTTGTATTTGGTCTTTGTTTCGGTGATGGATTTTTCAAATAATCCTTTAATGCAGTTTCATTTTGTATCTTATCATCATATTTAAAATCCTTAATGTATAACTCGATGTTTTTGATTATATTACCTTTACTTGATTTATCATCTATAATTACACCATGTTTTTTAAACAAGATAATTATATCCTTTTTAGAATGAGATTTCTCAACTAACATTTTATAATTTAAATGAGATAATTATTTTATGTTATATACTTATAAATATGGCTAAAACTCCTAAAGGTGAATTGACTGGTGCTGAATTAAGAAAACTTATTCGGGCTCATAATATTCTTGTTTCAATTAAAATACCCAAAGGTACTGATAGAGAAGGTTTAATTAAATTGATTGAAGGTAAAGGCTACAAGGTAGACCATAAAAAGAAAGCAATTATTGATGCTAAAAAGGATAGACCAAGAAGACCTAAAGTTACATTAGAAAAAGCAAAAGAAGTAACTAAACCAAAACCCAAGACTGAATTACAAAAACAAAAAGCAGCTGAAGCAAAGGCAGAGAAAGCCGAGAAGAAAAAGAAAGAAGTAAGAGCAATTAAAAAAGAAGCAATCAAGGACGAAAAAGCAAGGAGTAAACCACAAGAGAAACCGAAACCAAAGTCTAAACTAAAGAAAGAAGATGAAGTAAGACCAAAAGAAAAAGTAGGAAGACCAAAGGTTGATCCAAAGAAAATTAAGGTAATTCAACCTAAACCGAAGGTAAGCGATGCTAAAAAGAAGGTTGAATCTAAAATTGAAGATTTTATCAAAGACGCTGACATGAACCCTTTGAATAATTTAGCAAAGAAAATAACAAGTGCTGAATCGAGTATATTCACCAAAGTAGCGGCGGGTGAATTACTTGGAAGTCAGCTGGGTAAAGGTGTCAGTGTTGATACAGCAAGAAAATTAATTGGTAAAAAATTAAATGAAGATGGTTTTAATTTTGTTTTGGGTTATGGGAATGTAGACCCTTTACCGGAGAAAAATACTTCTGATGGTAAATTAGTAGTATCATTACTTGAAAAATTTAGAGATGAAAATAAATTAACAAACTCTAAAGCATGGAGTAAAGTAGTGAAATTAGCGGAGAAACAAGTCAAAAAAGATAAAGGCAAACCATCAAAAGGATTTTCTAAAGAAAGAATTCTAGAAGTTTTTAAAGCTATCATGAAAAATTACACGGCAATACTTCAAGATAAAAATGATACTGAAGGAGTAAAAATATCAAAAGCAATTGAGAAATTACTCTCTCAAGGTAAGATGACATTTGAGAAACCCCAAAAAGAAGTTATTGTAAAAGCGATACCCGCTTATTTAGATTTACTACCGGGGGCGGGTAATACCGAACAAATAGCAATCGCAAAACAATTACAAAAAAAATATAAATAATTTATTCATCTTGTGCCTTCTTAACATATGTATCCAAGGCTACTGCCTTGCTATGACCCATTATTTTATTATCCTTTTCTAACTCTTCTTTCATGTTACCATATTTTGAAGACAAATAAATTTTTCTTAATAGAGTTGTACTAATCGACTTATCCATATACTTTTTTGAATACTTAAGTAATACCTTACTTAATTCAGTGCGGGTAAGAGGTTTACCCGTTGAAGTCTTAAATAAAATACCTTTACCATTCATCTTGAGATAATACCTTAAAATCTTTCTTAAATCCTTGTCTTCAATAGGTAAATCTAACTCCTTGTATTTCTTCGCAGTTTTGTATTGATTTAATACAAAATAGAGTTGCCCCTTGGATGGAACAACTAAATAATTGTTTTCTTTCTTGTCTTCTTCACTTAACTTTTTATATGCCGCTTGATTGATAGCTGTCATGCCCGCAACATCATTACGCATCGGCATACGAGAATAAATATTAAATAAGGTATATGCTTGTAGGAGTTGCATCTCCTTCTTGGTTAAATCATCTTTACTTTTCTTTTTGATAGGTTTTAAATCTTCAGCCATTTGATTTATCATCTTAAATATCTCTTCAGTTGTTGTGAAATTCTTAGATTGCTTATCACTAATTACTCCACTCTTTTGTTCGTCAGAATATTTATCATTTAATTCATCTCTCAAATCTCCATATGTAATTAATAATTCATCATACTTTTCATCACTATTGAGAGCCATTAATAAAACAACAATCGCATTTAATATATTTCTTTGACTTAAATAATGAAGGTCTTTAATCTTATCCATGACATCATCGGGCTTTGAAAGGAAATTATAATTATCAGTATCATAAATTTTTTGTAACTTCTTCAAGTTAACTTCATATTGTTTAATTGTATTTGGCTTCACGTTTGGTCGTGCGTTTTGAATTTCTTCAGAAATATTATCAGAATCTATTTTCATATTTATACTATAAAATAGATTATTTTTTTAGGTAAAAAAACGAGGAAAAAATTAGATTATTTATTTATTTTTGATTTGATCTAAAAGTTCTTTATTCGATTCAAGTAATTTTTCAGTCCATGATTTTAAATCTTCATATTTTTGTTTCTCTTCTTCATATAACTTCTTGTATTTAGAACATCTTTCACAAGGATTATAATACCTATATAAATGTCCTAAATCGTAGATATGCTTCGCCAAATCCATTTGTATATCTTAATTTAGAAAAAAAATTTAAGCGAAATAACATGAAAATCGTCCGTCCTCAATCTTAGCAACCTTTAGCATTTCTAGATAGACACGGAGAGTATAAGTATCAGCTGGTAAGCCAGTTGCCTTGTAAGTTAAGTCCATACCCTTGTTATTTACACGCTGACCCTTGTTAGGGCGGATAGCAGTCCAGCGGAAAAGACCACCAACACCAGCAGCTCCGCTATTCTGTGCGTGTCCCTCCATAGTTTCAGCGGTTAGTGCCGATACACCGCTCGTCTGATATTCATCACGTGTAACCATAGGAACCTTACCCTCCGCAGACTGCGTAGTGTGGAAAAGGAGAGCCGGATTCTTGCGGTCAACATTAAACTCATATAAATCGTTGTATAGGAGATTTACCGATAAACTTTGAGCCGCCGGAACATCCTTCGCACCAACACCATTAAGGAGAGATACTGGTGTAAAGTTTTGATTACGCTGAAGACCCATAATAACCTTTGATACAAGGCGACCATTACCACCAAGCTGAAAGGTAAGGTCGGCGAATGCTGCTTGGTCTCCGGTTCTCTTAGCAAGGCGGTAATCAGCATACTGGAATGTTAAAGTCTTATTCTGCTGCTTATACTTCTCCATTACTTCACCATCAAAACTAATAGAATCATAAATAAGTTTTACTTCATCTTGATTGATTAGGTATTCAACTTTAGTATTTGCTGCCGTAGCACCCTCGGTAGCATCAATACACATACGGCGAGAGAGACCCGCAGCAGAGAGAGAACTAGTAGTAGGCTGAAACTCAATATCAATATGAACTTCTTGGTCTATCATAAACATGGGAAGCTGATTAAATTTCATGAATGGGAATAGATCCGAAAGATAAACAGAATATACTGGGGCATCAGAAATAGTCTGAGCCGATGCTCCGCTGTGAAGCTGAAAGGGTAGAAGCTGGAAAGTACCAGCACCACCAGCGGCGGGAACTGTTGGGTTTCTACCAACATCTAGACCAACCTTTTTAGCAGAGTTAGGTGGCTTATCAGTTGTGTTTTCGGTGCGGTCATCATATACCGGTTTATGAGCCATACACCTCTGCGATAAAAACTGCTCTCTCTCCTTATTATCTTCATTTGAAATAAACATAGACTGATACGCATGAAACTGGTCGTAATCATCAATCTCACAAACAGTTTGATTACCAATACGAAGAGCAGCAGACTTAACAAGATTAGAAACACCAATATTGAGAGGGTAGAAAGCTGAAGTTGTTGTAAGGGGAGTTACAGCAAGAGTAACCTTAGAATTTGAATGAAGGAAACCCGCGACTCTTTGTAATGTAAATCTACACCTATTATCTGAGAACGTCGTAGGGTCAATTACATCTGTGTGCAAAGATTGTCCGTAAGAAGAGGAAATAGCACCAACTTTAATAAGGTCGGGAATGCGGTCTTGAGAAACGTCAGCTTTAGAATCCATTTTATATTATTTAAAATATATAAAAAAACAAAAATAAATTTAATTAAAAAAAAGATTACATAGAGAATATTTACTTATTTACATTACTACTTCAACACCTTGAGCCGACCATGCTACAACAACCTTGGACTTAATGAATAGATAAGCCGATACCGGATTACCATCATCGAGTCCGTTAGTCATCTGAATAGAAAACTGTGCTTGTGAGAAATCAACACCTTCACTATCAAGCATATCATAGAGAACACCTACACCATAGGCGGCACCAGTATCCGGAATGAAGCGATAACCAGTTACAGCATTCTGCGTTGCGGTGTAATTTCTATTGCTATTGAGTGGGGATACCGTAGTCCTTGTATGAACCTTTTCGGGAATAATAGAAGACATGAAACCCTTAATAACTTGAGGATCAACAACTGGCGTATCATTAGAAGCACTATGAACCGAAGAAACCTCAAAAGAAGATGGGAAACGCTCACCATTACGGAGGAAGGAAATAGTCTCTAGGTCAGCTACTGCTCCATCATCCGTACCATTTGCCGCCGCTGCTTTAGTAGGCATGTAAGTAAGGAAACCATCTTGGGCGAGATTGTTAACAAAGTTAGAAGGAACAAAATTTACAAATGATGCGAGAACCTTACTTAATCCAAGATTGAAATTGATAATACTATTTGTTGATTCAAGAGTAGAGAAATACGAAGTAATTGAGTTGAATGCTAAAAGACCACTATCCGGAGAAGGAACACCATACTCAACCTCACAAGCAACCTCAAGATTACTTAATTCATAGAAAGCATTAACAACATTAGCAGTTAAAGCATCACTAGAATAGAAGAATTGACTATCTGGTGCTAAATGAATTTCAATCTCTAAAGGAACTTTTGATAATGGGAGTTTATCAGCTCCAAGAGTTAAACCGGATGGGAGTGGAATACAGAAAGGAGATTCACGAGTATTACGAATAACACTATCACGATACGCTTGGTAATTAGGATAGATTAAAGCAGTTTCACCTAGGTGTCCCGCTACATCTTGCATACCCGCCATCACGGGCATATAAGAACTCATGAAACGTCCATAATGTCTAATATGTTCGATTACTTGCTTTGTCTCTGCGTGGCGGAAAACAAGCTGGTCTATAGCTGAATAAATACCAAGCTTGTGAGAACCACGTAACTCACCGGCTAAAGCAGCCTCCGGATGCTCTGTCCCAGCAGCATTACGCCATATATTCAAATCACCACTTAGGCGGAGAGAACTTAAATCAAGCATAGCATCTTGGCGACCTAATGTAATCGTAAGGATTGGATTACCACGAGCAAAGGAAACCTTACCCGAAGAAGGAACATTATTCGGCTGAATAGAAAGATACTTCTTAGCAACACTCATTTTATATAATACTTTACATAAAATAAATAACAAATAAAAAATTAAAAAAAATACATAGAGAATAGGTAAATTTTGTACCTTACTACAAATAAAAGAGTTATATGTAATTATTGTATATGGGTATATTTTGGGTAATGGGTATAATTTTGACCCATAGGGTATAATTTATAGAGTAACTGTAACCGAATCACCCTTGATGCTAATTCTACGAAGGTGGAACATGAAACAGTAGAGGAGTTTGTTATGAGTTGGCGGGAGGTCAATACCAGCCACATCCCTTTCATTATATAATAGCTGTATCTGATTCGTCTTATTATTGAGATTAGCAACTCCATCATTAAGAGCATATGCCCGACCAATTAAGAAATTACGATTGTAATCAACAAATGAGCGCGGAACAATACCAGCTTGATTGAGTGCCTTTTCTAATTCAATTAGAGGCTGTGCCGCGATAGAAAGACCACGATTAATTTTTGATACTACGATAGGGCGAGATGGTACTAATTTATCATCTACTAACATTTGATACTGGGTAAGTCTATCAATAATACCAACTTGACCGCTACGAATACTATGGAGGCGACCATCCATAGTAGTAACTTCTTCAGCATAACATGTATCTAAACCACCAATTAAATCAGCAGTATCAAGAACCTTCGCATCACTAGGCATAACAATCATAGACTTTGCCCTTGTATTCGATACTTGCATATTTACGGTCGCATTACGATTGCTTGATAATAGAGAATGTTTATAATTAGTTACCGAAGGAATATCAAAATCAATTGAACCACCTTCTCTTAATTTACATATCATACCTTGCTCGTATCTCGGGTCGCATTCAATTTTCTGAACCACAATCGCCATATCAGAAATTTCACATGTAGCGGGGTAAGAAGTTGATTTAGCAAGAATTTGAACCCCATTATCAATCCTAACACGTTTCGTATCAATAGCAGCAGAGAATACAATAAAATTATCTGTGGTTGCTGCTAAACCAGTACCAGTATTATTATTTTGGAACGTCTCAAGAGTTAATTTTACTAATCCACTACCGGCGTCAACGACAATATCAGTAATAGTAGGATATGCTGCTCCCCCCGCTGCTGTTGTAAATAAATTACACTCTTGCGCTGGGTCAGTTGCCGAACAAATACCAATCTTTTCACCCTTGACAAAAGGACAATTCTCAACTGAAGTCATATTATTTTGTTTGCCTAAAAATATTTCGGTGATATCAGTACCATTAGCAATAGCCATATCCGTATCAGCAGTAATAGCACCATTAAATACCGGATTCTGCTTCATTCGGCGATGACGATTTACACTATCCAACTGCTTGATAAAACGTGCTGGGTCTTCAAGGTCAATCTCAACAAATAACCCTTGCGTCATCATAACTGGGAAAACCTTATCACCACCATCAGCAAATAAACCGCTATGGATAGGTAGAGTTAATTTCGCAGTTAGGAAATCATCAGCTGTACCCCAATTACGAGTAGCGGGAACAGTACCAACCGGCTTGTAATATGGGTTAGAATTTGTATCAATAAGATTAGAAACCGAAGTCCCAAGAGTGCCTCGGTTCTCAACAGTATCAATTAAACAACCTTCTTTTAGTGCTCTCATCTTTCTCATGCTGTCATCGCTGTCATAAGAATACTGAATTTGAACCTTGGCGTTGTATTCAGAAATCTCTTCTAAAAGAACAGCACGATTACCCGAATAAATGCGAAGATTCTTAACTACCGATTGACCGCCGATGAATGGATCAAGTTGTAAGCGGGTTGGAGTCCTACCAGCCGGAACAGCAAGTTTAATATCAAACTGAAGATAAGTATTTTTACCATCCATGAATTTAACTGAAGGAGGAATTTCAAAATCTACTCGGCGACCCGACTGACCGGCAGTCCCCGAATAGGAACGACCATTAGTGGAGGTGATAGAAACTTGTGTCTGCGATACCTTAATCTTTTCATCATTACGCCAATAAGAACTCATTTTATAATATCTAATATAAAATAATTATCAAAAATAAATTTAAAAAAAATAAAAAATTAAAAAATTAGCGAAGCATACCTAAGGTTTATTGGGTGCGACCGACCGCTCTAGTAACAACATCAGCAGTAGTTTCACCCCTTGATTGAGATGTAATATCGGTGTCAGTTGTTTCTTTTTGTTCGTCGCTGGCTTCAATATCTCCCGCTGCTTCAAATCCGGAACCAACTAAACTAATACCGGCCCCAAGTGCTTCTAATCCAATACCCCATGGAGTAATACCACCACTAAGGACACCAGCAACTTCTAGACCCGAACCAAGTATATTGGTAATATTACCAAATCTACTTGCCGAGTTAGAACCAAAAGTATCCCAACCTACTTTACCTTGAGCGAGATTATTTATATCTGCCGCAACATCTAAACCCCCACCAAGCCCAGCAATAGCAGTTTTACCGACAGTTTGTAATCCTTCTTTTAAAGCAAGTTTTGCTCCTTCTTTTTCAGCGACTCTTGTTGCCGATGTTTGAATTACACGCCCTCCAACTTCTTCTGCGGCATCTTCGGCACCTTCTGCTGCTGCCCCAACTACTCTTTCTCCAGCATCACCAATTAAAACATCACCTTCAGCAGCTTCTCTAGCAACTGGGGCTTCAAAAGTTACACCAAGTTTAGTTGCCCCTTTCTTTAAACCTTCTACTACTCCCGCTTTGCTTACTAATTTACCACCACTCGTAGCACCACTTAAAATATTTTTTTGTAATTTACCTTGAGCGTCTTCATCTAACTCTAAATTAGCAGTATCTAACTGCTCCGCAAGACTATTATTAAAATCTTGGGTCGCTAGGTTTATCTCCCTCGCTTGTTGAGTTTGTGCGTTGGCTTGTGCGATTGATGCTCCCGATCCATATAAATCCATTTTTATATTATAAGAAAGTTTTTTATTTTATTAAATTTAAAATAATTTTTTCTCACCATCAGCGATTTTAGTTTCAAATCTAATATATGCTGAAGCTGGATTAGTCTGCATATCTAAATACAAGAAAGAGTAAGGGGCATCCTCAATTGCTTTCTTATATAACTCCATGAAAATATTAGGGAATAAATCTCCGTATTCTTCATTTATCTTTTCTAACTCTTTATTATTTTGCTGCTTCATGATAATCACATCAGTAGCATTATTGCGAATCAAACCGGATACGGCACGGAAACTTTGAGTTGTAAAAGCAAGTAATCCTATACCATAATGCCTAAATCTAGTAGCAAGAAATGAAACCGCATTTGTCTTTTTAAAATCCTTGGTTAAAATATCATCTAAAACCATAGCAACAGTAGGACGCTCAAAATCTTCATATTTCTTTTGAGATTCTATCATGTCAGTAATCATTTCATCATTATAATGGTCTTCACAATCAAAATATTTATTCATTAGTTTACCCTTTGGGTCAGCATTCAAAGTATTACTAATAATTTTGACTATATCGAATTTGTCTTTATACATGTCGGGGTTACATAATAAATTTACAAGGAGATTCGATTTACCTTGTTTTACTGAACCAACTATCAAAAGTAATGATGGTGGTTGAGGTAAGTGAGGGTGTATGTCATTAAATCTATCATCGGGGTCGGGGTCTTTAACCTTGAATACTTTAGGAGGTGCTTTTACTTTTGGTTGGTTTTTATTTCTTAAAGCAGCTTGTCTTAATTCTTCGGGCGTACAATCACAATTTTTTTTACCATTAGGACACTTCGCCATTTATATAAGTATAATATATATTTTTTAATCAAGAAATAAACTAAATATTAAATCTTCGGGGATAGCATATTTTTCTTGTAATGAATATGTTTTATTACTATATGATTTTTTATGTCCTTGCCCTTGACCGCCACAACCAGCTGAACCAACATGTCTACCATCTATAAAAGATCCACAATTTTTATCACACAATAAAAGGTTACATTCTTTATTAGTCCAAAATCTAGTCCTCTTTCTATATGGTAATCCATACATACAATAGTCACCATCTACAAATTTAAAATCTTTCATGAAAGATTGATTTTTTAATAAACCGGTTTGGGGGTTTTCTATAAACCAATACTCACAATCAAAATAATTTATTATCTCAATTGTTTTTAAAACTATCTTATTTGCTCCTTCTATATCTCTTATACCTTGCGATTTTGCTTTACTATATTCAGTACAAGGAGGAGAAGCCCAAACAATATCGAACTCATCTTTTGAATATTGTTTATAATCAAAATTCATGATATCTACTTGATGATCTGCTGGTAAAAGTAAATCAACTGAAACAACATCCCAACCTAATTGCTTACATACTTTACCAACTGAACCAGTCCCCGAAAATAATTCTAATACTTTAACCATATGTTATATTATTATAAATATTATATTTTTAATAATATAAATGCAACGAAGCGGACAACATTTTTACATCAATCTAGAACATAGAAAGGAAAAAGATTTAATTACAAAACAAGAACTAAAAAAACTTGGAATCAAAAAACCAAATAGATTTAATGCTATTACTCATGAAATACCTTTAGTAGGTTGTGCTATGTCTCATATAGCTTGTTTAGAAAAAGCAAAAGAATTAAATTGGTCTCATGTTATTATCTTTGAAGATGATATCAAAATAGAGGGTAAAAATTCAATCATATCGAAATTCAATAAATATATTAATTATGATTTTGATGTATTGTATTTGGGTTGTTGGAATTATCTTAAACCTAAACAAGTTGAGAGAGATTTAGCAAAAGTTATTAGGGCGAGTTGTTTTCATGCTTATGTTGTGAAACAACATTATTATGATACTTTAATTAATAATCTTAAAGAAGGTATTGAATTAAAATTAAGTGATCCGGAAAATGGAAAATATAATAATGATGAATATATTGAGGGTCTACAAGCAAAAGATAAATGGTACACTATTACTCCAATCCATATAACTCAAAGAGATGGATGGTCGGATAATTTTAATGAATTTAGACCTTTTAGTGAAAGGATTAAGAACATACCATAGGTGGTCAATGACATACCAACTACTCCGCTTGCACAATAGCTTTTATAAATTCAGTTGTCTTTTCTTCAAAAGAAATATTAGATGGGTCTAATTTTGACCCATCATCTTTAAATTTCTCTTTATCAATTGTATTATTACCATGAACCACAGCAGTCATATTATACAAAGGGTTAGTCAAGGCTATTGTTTTTAATTTACAAGATTGGGTCAATCCTAGACCTTCTGCTTTATTACAATTTAAAAATCCTTGTGTTTTATTATACCAATTTTTTGTAAACATTAATGTTGCTTCATGAATTAGTTTTTTATTATCCCCACAATCTAAAGCATAGAAATCATCTTTGGTGTAAGGTGGATAAATGAAGATCATTTTATTACATCCAACGCATCCGGCATTATTGTTTTTTAGTGTTTCAAAGGAATGTGATATATATGTAGGCTCATATAAATCATCATCATCCATAAATACAACTAAATTGTTATTTGCGTTTTGGATTAATTTATGTCTTTTTTCACCTATACTTAGTTTGGTTTTATTTCTCAAATACTTTAATTTTATGGGTTTAATAGCATTAGTAAAATCTTCATAGTTTTCTATGAGGGGTATTTCACCATCATCATGAATCACAACTTGTAATAACTTATGAGGGTATTCTTGTATCAATAAATTTCTCAAAACAAAAGGTATAAAATTACGTCTATTGTAGGTTGGAATCAAGATTGAAATTTTCGGTAAGTCCATTTATAATATACATTATATTTTAATTTCATGAAAAGAACCAACCAGTACTTATTTCTTCACTTTCTTTTTTTCTAATGTAATCTTTGATGATTGATATATCAGCTTTTAATCCTATTAAATCCGTTTTGATTTTATTAATATTTTGATTGATTTGATGAACTTCATTCTTCACCTTCTCAATAGGTTTGGCTTCAAAGGGATTGGAATAATCACTCATATATTTTATCATAATATTATATTTGAAATTAAAAAATAATTAATAATAAAATATGAATTCAATTACACCAAGACCATTACCCGATAATATTGATGAATGGTCTGATGAGATAGAGGAGTTATTAAGTGAATGGGGTGAGGTTAGCATGTGCTACGCATATCTGCATAATTACAGCACAAGAAAATATAAAAAGAAATATCAACATCTTCAAATCCCTATTATTGTTTTATCAACTTTAACTGGTGTGGGTAATTTTGCTGTTGATAGTTATATACCTACTGATTATCAACATGGGTTTACTGCTGTTGTCGGTGGTCTCAATATCTTCTGTGGTATACTAGGTACATTAGGTAGTTTTCTCAAATATGCTGAAACATTTGAAGGTCATCGAATTAGTGCTTTAGCTTGGTCTAAACTTGGGAGAGCAATTGAAATAGAATTATCATTACATGATAAGAAAAGAAAACCTTGCCGAGATTTTCTCAAAGTATGCCGAGCTGAATATGACAACTTATTAGAATCATCACCTAATATTGATTTAGATATTATCAATATGTTTAACAAAAAATTTAAAGATGATTATCCTAATGTTCGTAAGCCTCTCATTTGTAATGGTCTCAAAGAAATAAAACCTTATAAGAATAACAAACTAGATTGTGTTGTTGATATCAAAGAAGATGAAGAAGAACCTACTATTGAGAGTCAAGCGTCGGAGAATATTCAATAATAGTCAATATGGGTCAATTTCTTACCCATCATCAATTAAAAGGGTCATGTAAATAAAATTCATATAGGTATATTTTAGGGTATGGGTATAAAATTTACCCATTAGATTAAATACTACTTTTATGTAAAATAGAAATCATTTTGTAATAATAATAAATAAATAATAATAATTTGTAGAGATTTTTTTTCTGATTTATACTATAAATGAGTTTTATGCCCGAAGTGAAGATGGATTTTATCCCCGATGACATGACCGATGAAGAAGATGAAATACAAGTTGATGAATTAGATGAATTTGATGAAGATAAAGATAAGACTCAAGAGGAGATTGAAGCAGCAGAAGAAGTAGAACAACCCAAACCGAAGGTGAGCGATGCTAAAATACCAAAGGCTAAATCAAAGCGTGAAGACATGAATATAGATGATATATTTAATATGCCTCAAGCAAAGGAGCAAGTAGAAGAACCTAATGTTAAACTAACAAAGAAAGGTAAACCTAGAAAGAAGCGTCCTCCTATGAGTGAAGAACATAAAGCGAAACTTGCATTAGCAAGAGAGAAAGCTATGGCTTCTAGAAAAAAGAAAGCACAAGAAAGAAAAGAAAACAAAGCATTAGAAACTGAAGAAAAAGAACTATTGAAGAAACAAAAAGTTAAAAGAGTTAAACAATTAAAAGAAGAAGTTGAAGATGGGTCAATTTCTAACCCATCACCTAAAGAAACTATAAAAGAAAAATCATTTACTAAAGAAGATTTAGAAGAAGCACAATTACAAGCTATCATGAATTATGAAAAGATTCGTAAATCAAGAAAGGCTGAAAAGCAAGTTAGACAAAAGAAAGAAGCAGAAGCAGAAGCACTCAAGGCACAATTAAGACGGGCGGTCGCTCCTCCTCAGCAAGAATACAATCCGTTTAATGGTTGTTATTAAAAAAATATATCAAGTAATATATAATGTTAGTCACTCGTTATGATAAAGATTACAATTCTGAAACAATTAGTGTTGATCCAAAAGATATAAAATCATTGACTAAAAATTATATTTATTATGAAAAAATACAATCAAAACCGGAGGTAGGCTTCGCCAAAGTAAAGCCTTTTTTTGATATTGATATTTATGATATTAAAAAATTTCATCCCCTTGTTACTAGATACATGGATTACTATAAAGAGTTATTTCAATTGATATTCAAGGATGGAGATATAGCAATCTCATCATCACATATACATGATAAAGGTGAATGTAAAAAATTATCTTTTCATTATGTAATCAATAATTATGAATATGAATTAAATGAATTATATGAATTTATTATCAATCATCCAATACTATCTATGGATGATAATATAGATAAAACAATATATACAAAAAGACCCCAACATTATAAAGTTAATTTTTTAGGACACGATCACATAGGGATAAGATTGTTATATTCTTATAAAACTCATGAAGATAAAAGAATGAAATACCCTCATAATTATGATAATAATTTAGAAAAGCATATAGTTAGTTTACTAAAGTAGCTTCGCTTATCGTAGATTACCTTTGGTTTAATTTAAATTTTTTTTTATATTTGTTAATATTAGTTTTTAATGCCGCCGATTCACCCCATAATATATAGTAAGATAGAAACCCAGCATTCATATAGTTACCCTTACTTAAGTCTTTTTTATGACGAAGTCTATATTTATCTCTTCGTTTTTTGTCTTTATGCTGGGTATAATCTTCATACCTTGAATCGCCAAATTGGGTCGTTTTTATCTTCTTACCTTCATCGTCATAAAAAATAGCTTTCAACTTTTTATTTTTACCCGTACCTTTTTCAATTACCATTTTCATATTGATTTATTATATGAAAATAAAAAAATTAAGTATATCGAATTACGCTAAAACAAAGTTATAAGTCTTGCGACCTACAAGGTGCTATGCTAAACTTTTGAAACCCTTTTCATCTTCTTGAACTTCATATTCTTCTTCAGTTACTGCAGACCCTTCACTATCACTTAAACTATCTCGCCTCATAAATTTCGGTACATAATCCTCATCAACGTTAACATGCTCTTGAAATTCAGAGATTAAATCGGGTCTTCCAACCATAGCCAAAACGCTTGTTATTTCATCATATGTGCCTTGATCCATTTTATATCTATAGTTTAGAAAATTATTCTAGATATTTAACTTTAATTTCTGCGAGGCTTAAACCTTCATCTAAATCACTTTGAATAGATTTCGTTAATTCATCACACGTCCATTCTTGTTTCATATCACTACAAATTAAATCCTCCCACCATGTATCATCTCCATCAACTAACCAATCTTGAGATACAAATGCTTCATATTCATCATCACTCCACGAGGCATAGATTCGCATAACCATTTTATATTACTAATATATATTTAAATTTTAAATTTTATTTTTTCTTTTTTT
>Ga0209603_1001440_pt1 | contig 24600 bp, 24 predicted proteins | sample COGITO_mtgs_1206_FD_184812 | JGI IMG/M metagenome (GOLD analysis project Ga0209603, IMG submission 184812) | Pelagic marine microbial communities from North Sea - COGITO_mtgs_120607 (SPAdes) (version 2) | ecosystem: Environmental > Aquatic > Marine > Epipelagic ... | reverse complement strand
AGCATCTTTTTGGTCGAACGCTTCTTCCATAATCTTAGGATCTTGCTTGCTCCACCATTCAATTGTATCATCACTAGCTGTACGACCAAGACGATCTTGATCATCTATACTAACTTTGAAATATAATTCACTGTGAGGTTCACTATTATCTAATGGATTAAATTTAACACATCCTATACTTAGTACAGTTGCTTCTGGGCAAGTGTCAATTGTTTCAATATCTATAGTTGCGTGTGTAGTCAAAAGAAAACTCCTATTAATTAATACTAATTATAGCGTAAAAACTAATAGAAGTCAAGTATTATTTGCTCTAAATTTTTCGTAGGCTTTCCAAAGTTCCCATGTTACAAACAGGATAGTAGCTGATACAAAGCCACCGCCCATTAATGTCACTATTATTAATACTTGGAATACTTTGGCGAATATTGCTACAACTAAGAAGTCATACCATTCAAAGTTTTCAAAGATCTCCATCTTGTCTATTTTCTGAATAGTACGGATCAAACTCTCCGCCTGGATAACGTTTTTCAAGTTTGCGTACATTTTCTGCAATTACATCATTAGGGTCAATTCCTAATGCACTGCAACTGTTCATCCAGTACCACATAATGTCGCCCAGTTCGCGCATAGCATGAAACTGTGTATCTTCATCCATAGGTTTGCCTTGGAATACACACTTTTTAATGATTTCCATAAACTCGCCACCTTCAGCACAAATGCCAACAGCACCTGTCATAAGTTGCGCCATGTTAACTTTCATTTTACTTTCAGTAGTTTCAATATCAACAATACGATTATACATCTGCATACTTGATAGTGATTCGTTGCTTGTTACTTCTCGTACGAAGTCTTTATATTTGTTTAGATCAATGTTACTCAATTTTTTTGCTTTCTCTATTCTGCGTTAACAAATTGTGATGGATCAATGTCTACACCTTGACCATCATTGTACTCTTTACCTAAGATAACATCATCAGGTTTTTCATCAGATACAGCAAGGATACTTTCTGCTTCTACCATTCTAATAGTTAGCTTTTCACCATCGTCTTGCACCATATCAATTCCACGTGTCCATCGTCCGTGTTCTACTAAAACCCAGTCACCTATTTCGTATGCATCCTTGTTAGTAGGACCTTTAGCATATACTTTACCCCAACGTGGATAAATGCCTCTAGTCTCGCCATCGTCACTTCGAATAATAAGTCCACCTGCTGTCTTTTGTTCGCCAAAATGCATGTGACTAACTAATACTCTATTTTGTACAGGCTTTAAGCTACCTTTAATTGTAGGCGTGATTTTATATCCGCCACCGTCCATTTCCATAGTTATTATCCTCTTTGAATAAAGTTTCCGTTTTCATCTTCAACCCAATCATCAGTAAGATCTTTTGTATCTTGATTGACTGGAGTTTCTTCTTTCACACCTGGATTAGTTGCATAGTATTCGTTCATGATATCTTCACGCTTGCGAATAATTTGCCCACCTGGTCCTAGTTCGTCGCCACGAGCATTTACTCGCACATTACCTACAGCTGGTGTAAGTTCATTTTTTTGACGTAACAAATCCATGTCAACGATTTTACCGTTAGCACTTTTATGTAATTTACGTCCAGTTTGTTTCATTGGCATAATTATGTCTCCTTAGTTATATTAGTACTTATCTCAAGAACTCTCTCCAATCCAGGTCATATTGGATTGAATCTATCTTATGTACACCTATCAAATATAGCACATAACTTGCTACACTTGATCCTCTACCTACACCCCATACAATATCATTCTCACGCATAAAGTCTACAAGATAGATCATATAGCGTAATAAGTTGTGCATATCACGTTCTTTAAAAGCATCTAATTCTTCCCATATACGATTTTGTACATGTTCTGGGCAAGGTGTTTCTGCTTTACCTAGTACATATTCGTATACATTAATGTCTTTGTAAGCATCAGGCATAAACCATTCACTTTGGCAAACACCGTCAAAAGTCTTTTGGTCTACATCTAATGGAATATACTTTTGTAGTTTGCCAAGTCCTTGTTCTTCGCATGCTTCATTAAACTTATCTACATCGTCGTTTGCATCGCATAATACTATATGCACCTTATCCGCATGACCTGAATAGATCATATCAACTAGATCTTTATTTGTAAATCGTGGGATACCGAGAGAGTCTGTTTTCATTAGCATACATGTATTTTAACTGATGTTTATAAGATTGTCAAGAGAATTATCGCCATTATCTTGCTTTTGTTTTTCTAAACTTTTAGCTCTGCGTTCTTGCATTTCTAGCTTGTACATTTCTAATATAGCTTGGACTTGCTGTTGTAGTTGCGGATTAGCACCTGCTTGAAAATATTTACGTTGTAGTTCTACAATCTTATTTTCTATTTCGTTATCTTTTAAATCTTTAAAGCTGTCAACTAAAGGATTGAACATTAAGTAAATACACCATGACTTTGTGCAAACAGAGAAACGCCACCGTTAGTTGTCCAAAAGTCGATTATCATAGGATTTGCTGAACTTGTAACTATAAATGGGTTAGGAAAGTTTGCATCAGTTTTCATAGTTGCTCCGCCTTCACCTGCAAAAATAACTGTTCTAGCTACATCATTTGCTGTTATCTCTAAACGCATTTTACCTAGTTTACCGCTTACAGGAAGATCTGAAATAGTTAGTGTAACATCACCGGTAACTTGTACAGTCTGGTAATGGCCAAATCCCCAACTGATGTTTTGTGATGTTCCAACTGCCCCGTTTGCATACACTGTTTCAGTATTTGCAATCATTTCTGCTTCTTGTATTTTACTACCGTTGAAATCATTGTCAGCATTTAATTTTGCTGTACTACTTTGTAATGCTGTAATTTCAGTTGCTGCTGTTTCTAAACCTGTTTTTGTAACTGTAAAGTTTGTACGAAAGCCTTGACTATCGTTATCTTGTCCTGCTACTGGGTAAGTTTCATCAAACCCTACTGTTGTAATTGTACTGGCCATATTTATTTCTCCTGCATTATATTTATCATTGTTATACGTTGTATTCGTAATTTGCGAATACTATATATTGTTCGTCTGCTACGCCTTGTGAACTATCAATTAATACCCGGTCTATATCAAAGTCAAACACAGAAAAGTCTATGTTTTCTAGATTTAGTTTATTAGCTACAGTTGCACTTGTACCTGGTTTACAATAACACAACGGTATTGCATCTACCATACCTAATTCAGCTATTTGATTAACTTGGCTACTTCTCATCCATAACGGCATAAAGTTCTTTTCAGTTTCACCTATTGCTTTAATATTGTCTTTAATATGATCAGTTGAACTATTGTATCTAGTTGTGTCTTGTGAACCGTCTACAGTTATAGCTTGTAAGTCTACTGTAACAGTATTTTCCGGATCTGGTCTTAGTTTACGACTTACTAATACTCCTGGAGTAAATGGTATAGCTAAAGGATAGCTAGATCTACTTAATACATCAAAGTCAGGTGCTACTCTAATAGGGATATCATTTGTTGTGATATTTTGTGATTTAACAAAAATACTATCACGTTTTTTAACTTTTAAATCATCACCAAATTTATATACTACATCAGTAGTTTCTCTAGTTCCTATTGAAAGTTTATAAAGATCGTTATCGTATAAATCGTTAGTTGTTGTATACTTAGTACTGTTTATTAATATTTTATCTTTATTTGCTATCTTAATTTTCTTTTTAGTTTTTATAGGTTTTTGTGATACTTGAGGATCTATAACTTCTAAATAAACTATTTCATATATTATGTTTTGCGTACCAGGATTTTTAGCAACTGCTGTTTTTATTTTTCCTAAATGGTAGCGTTTGCGTTTTGCATTTTGTGATAGACTACCTACAAATTCTCTTATATGTTTTGATTCAATTCCTGGATATAGTAACATTTTAATAGTACTTTGTAATCCAAAGTTAGGATCATTAGGTCGATATAATGTTTCAGGTGTAAAAATAGCACTGTTATTAATAATATCAGCATAACTCCTACGTTTTTCCGGAGTCATCATCGGTGCCATATATAAGTTGCTGTATAATTTGTTATCAGGATCTGCAAGGGTAATAGTAAATTCTCTATCAATTGCACTAAATCCAAATTGGTCTTGTGCTGTAATAGTAAATTTATATGTTCTATCAAACCTAGTAGCGTTTTGATCTAATTTGAAAGTTCCTGAATCAAAAATTGTTAACCCTGGATTTCCAACTTGTCCAAAACTAGTTACCTTACCAATTATTTCTCCGTCTAATGATAAAGACAGTCCGGGAGGTAATTGTCCTGATTTAATTGTATAAAGTAAAGTTCCATTAGGTACTGAAGTAGTAGCACTTACTGAAAGTGTACTAATATAGTTTGCACTAAAGTCTCCAAAGTCTGCTAGTGTATTCCATTTGATTGTACTATCAATTTCACCTAATAGTTTTATACTAAATTTCTTTTTACTTGTAGCTACTTCCTGACCTGATAATGTTATAGTACCTAGATTTACTGGTGCTGCTTTAGGTATAGTATCTAGCAACGGAGTTGTTAGATTTAATATATCATATTCTGTGCTAACTGTTGATAATACATTTAGTACTTGGTATGTTCTTCCTTGGTATGTAAACTCTCTTCCGGGTACTTGTTCTAAATATTGGGGATCAAACTTGTTAATTTTAATTTGTGATAGCCCTTGGTTAGTTTGCTCAAATGCATATTTTAAAAGTTGTACTCTGTCAACATCATAACCTATACGCTGTGCTGCAATAGTAAAGTTATATTCTTTTGTAACAGCTGGCTGATAAGGTACACGCCCTGCAATTTCTCCTGTGGTTGCATCTAGTTCTAATCCTGGAGGAAGTATACTAGGTGTATTGTCATCATTTGTTGCTTTTAAATAATAACTAACAACACCACTTAGTGTGTTTGGATCAATTATATCTAATATAAGAGTTACATAGTTATTTGCACGCCTATATCCAAAGTCGCCTGGAGTAATCCATATTGGTACTCTAATATGTGTTATGTCTGCTTGGAATGTTCCAGTGCCAACTTGCATAATTGTATTGTCTGAACGAAGGAAATCGTCACCAACTACATAAATTGTAAAAGTACGATCAGCAATTGAATCGCCGTCACTAACACTTACAGTAAATTCATAGTAACGATTTAATTTTTTTGGAGACTTAGTTGGAGTACTTAAATCGTAAGTAGTAATATCATAATAAAAACTATCAAATCCGTTATTGTCTGGAACACTCCAATCAAATCCAGCTTTTGCATCCTGATCGTATCCAACTTCATCAAACTTACCTGTTGCTGTAGAAAGCTCAATTGCTCGTATTGGATCAACTATTCCTACTAGTCGTCCATCTGATGTTAGTTTTATTCCCGGAGGTAGTGTACCTCCTCTACTTCCTATAAAATAATCTAATACTTGTCCTGCCTCGGTATCAGTATCAATTACTTGTAGTTGAAAATCAATAGGCGCACTATCTAAGATAAAATATGTATTGTTATTTCCTAATGCTAATTGTCCTGCTGGTGTTTGCCATTGAGGATTGTCTGCTCCTAATACAACAATCTTAAAAGTTCTATCACTTATTTGATTATTATATGTTGCACGTAAAACAAATGTACTTGTAGTTTCTTTAGAAACTTCTCTTGGTGTGCCTCTCAAAGAAGTACCGTCTAAATATAAGCCGCCAGGTAATTTACCGCTAATAATTTGAACAGTTGCATTAGATTCTGATAATGGTAACTGAAACGGTGCAATAGTTACTTGCTCTTCTAGTGTAAGAAGTACGTCACCTGAATTTTTATTCCAATAGTTTGCCATATATTATTTCCTTATATAGCATATTTATCGCTATACTATTGCTCCAAAGTCTGAGCCTGTGCCGCCTGGCGAAGCTATTGTTCCATAATTTATTGATTGTTGTGATACAAAAAAGTCTAACGCATTGGTTACGTTTACTATTATTGAACCGTAATCAAATCCTAAAGCGTTGCCTAAGCTATTATAGAAAGTTGTAAAGTTTACGCCATCAATAGTTCCTGTATGTGCACCGTTGATCTGAGTTGCTGTAATAGTTCCTACGGCTACTATATTATTACCGTCTGCATTAAGTGGGCCACCTAGTTGAGGTGCTGTGTCACTTACTACTAATCCCGCAGGATCAATATTGACTGTAATACTATTACTTGATGCGTTAGTAGTAATATTATCTCCGCCATTTATTAGTAGTGTTCTACTTGCACCTGCTATAGATCCTGTGCCAGTTGAACCTTGTAGTATAATAGTTCCGTTATTGCTAATTGTAACAGTATCTGCGTCGTTGGTTATTTCAATGTTTGTTCCGGAAACTAAACTTTTTAATCCTATAACACCAGCTTCTTTAGAATAAAATATTCCAGTACCTGAACCTAAATTGTCAGCTGTTGCTTGTCCTTCTGTTCTAGCATCCAGATCATCAAAGTTGTTGTTGACTTTAACAAACGCTTGTCTTAGGTCATCGCCTGTTCCATCGTTTGCTAGTGTTCCTACATTTATTCTAGTTATTGCCATTTGTTATCTCCGTTATACTATTCCGCTTAGTGCTGTACGTTTCCATCCAGATGCTGTTTTTATATATAAGTAGTTGTCGTCATATCTTATTTCGCCTGTGTCACCAGGATCAGCATTTGCTGTTGGTGCTGATGCTGTTGTTGCAACAATTCCACCACTTAGTACTGTTGCTGAGATTGTTCCTGCAAAATATGCATCTTTAAATCTTACTGTGTTACTACCTAAGTCCCATGTATTGTGTTGATTAGTATTAGGAACAACATTACCTCTTATGGTTCCGTCTAAGTTTACAGCACCAAGCATACTATCAATCATTACAGTTGAATCGTCTGCAAACACACTACCAACTAAGTCGCCAGAGTTGTTTACATCTACAGTAACAGTTCCGTCAGTTAATTGTGTAAGTGTAACAAATCCACTGTCGTTGTTTAGTGTTGAAATATTTGCTCCAGGCTGTAGTGCCGATGTTGCTAACGAACCTTGTACACTACTTGCTGCATCTATAATACCGTAACCACCTAGTGTTGTAGGTTTGCCGGTTAAATCATTAAATGATACAGTTGTTAAGTATCCTGCATCATTAGTAAACACACTTATATTATCACCATTTGATCTATAATTTGCATCGTTTGTAAATTGACTTACGTTTGTTGGTACTCCAGTTAAATCACTATATGCTGCTGTTGTAGCAATGTTAGCTAAAGGATTACCTTGATATGTAAGTGTACCTGACATAACAACGCTTGCTGCACTAATATTTCCACTAGCTGTAATATCTACAACTCCTGTAATACTATTACCAGTAAGCAATAAGTTATCACCGTTGGGTATTTCTTTAATTTGATTATTGTCGGATGTATCGACTACTAAAGGATATCTATTGGCCATTTTGTTCCTCGCTATATGTATTTATTTTATTCATTATACTCTTCCTACAACAGCATGGACTGTGCCACGTTCTGTATCGTCTTTAGTTCCAATTGCTTTACCAATTACACTTCCTACTTTAGGATCATTATCAACAACAGCATATCCTGGAATTGAACTTGCTACTAACATATCTCCTTTAGCAACAGCACCAATTACATTTACAGGAACTTTACCTTGTAATGCTGTAAGTGTTTTTATACCCTGACATTCTTGGTTCATTGTGTAAGCACTTTGATCACTTACAACTCCAGCTACTCTTGTTGAACGATGTTCTGTACTTTGCGTAACTTCTTTGTCTCCACCAAATACAAGAACTGTTCCAACAGCATATTCAGTATCGCCTTCGTAGTACTCAGCCAAGTCAGCATATGTTGCTTCAAAGCGTGAGCTTGCTGTTAGACTCCATCTACCAGTAATTGTACCTGTAGTAGTTGCTGCACCTGTAGAAATATTTCCAACTGTTAAAGTATGTGTACTTGGATTATACATTGCATGTCCGTTATTAGTATCAATGTAAGGACGTTGATAACCTGCGCCGTTATTAGCACTAAACAACAATTGATAGTTTACATTGTCGTTCTTTTCATCAACGTTAATATTATTTGCATTTGTTGCTGTACCAGTTACATCACCAACAACATTGCCAGTAAATCCAACACTACTAATTTTACCTCGTACAGTACCACCTGTTACAAATGTAATAATGTCAGCACCGCCTGCTGCAAATCCTGTATTGCTTCCTAGACCAATACCAGTTCCTGTAGCATCTTTCTCGTTAGCTGCTTCAATAAATGATGTATACATCCAACGTGCAGCAATACTTGATGTCTCTGTTGTTGATCCACCTGCTCCGCCTACTGTTCCGTATGGTGAATCTTTGTGGAATTGACTTTCAACTACACTTGGGATATCTCCAACATTTATAGCGCCGCCTGTTTCTATTGAAGGTTTACTAGATCCAATTGATGTTAATATAGTTCCGCCTTCTGGCGTGCTAAATGTTAGTGTGTTAGCACTTTCGCTTAATACAACATTAGTTGCCGAACCACCTACAATAAACGATGTTGCTTGTAAGCTACCATTGTTATCACGTTTGGCAATACTTGTTGCTTCGTTGTTATAAGCAATTTCACTTACACTATATGCACCAGCACCAGTTTTAATTAGAGCTTGTCCTGGATCGTTAACTGGATTACCATATGCTAGTGCTGAGCCAAAATCTCCATCTGCAAGACCTAACCCCTTGTCAATAACATTTGCGTATGTGTCGATTTGTGGGCTACCACTACTGTTAGTTGTTCTACCAAATATTTGATATTGTGTTAAAACTGGTAAGTCTGCTAAATCAATTTCATTCGCTTTTATAGTTACCCAACCATCTGTTACAGTAAAGTCATCATCATCAAAACTTGCAAGTCCTAAATCTGCCTGTGTAATACCTGTTGCATCTGATCTTGTTGTAGCAGCATTCATGTTTAACTTACTTTGTGCAATCGCAGCAGAGTTGTTAACGTCTGCATTAATAATTGCTTGTGGTTCAATTTGTAAATCCCATTCAGTATTTGATACACCTCTAGTAACAGTTAAATTAATATCACTTGCTGTGCTTTCAACAGCATTAACAATTTCATCAATTGGTGCTTCTAATATTGCACTTGATACACTTGGACTAGTTTGTACTACTGAACCTCCTGATCCAAAATCGGTTGCTCCTGGAGTATATGTAAGTATAACAACATTTTGATTAAGTACCTTGTCAAAACGTGCCTCTCTAGCAATAAGTGTACCGGTTGCGCCACCTGCTCCTGTAAGTGCTTTGTTTGCACTAGTAGGATCATATAGTGTACTTGACTCAGGTTCTACAACAATTTTTCTAACACCTGATGGTGCTATTAATTGTTTAAATGTATTTGCAGGACTAACACTATGATTAGTAAAGTTACGTAAGTCTGTAATTTCATCATATGCTGATACCGCTTGATCTAAGAAGTCTTTTGTAACAGCATCATTTGCATCGGTTGGATCTAATAAGTTTGTAATTTTATTACTACTCATATCCATTGACGCTTCCATTGCAGATGACCCATTTAGTGCCATAAATCCTGGAGCAATTCTATTAGAACCTGTAAGTTGTGCAGTAGTGTCATGTCCTAATCTTCTACTTACATAATTTGCAATCGCTTTTTCTGTAGGCACTGCTGTGTCAGACAAATCTGTAAACAATTCATCATTTGAGAATTCATCAATTGTAACACCTTCTTTAAATCCTAATGAAGCAGCTCTCGAAATACCAACTTCACCTGCGAATGTAATTGATCCTGTTGATTGGTCTACAACAAAATACTTACCAACTCTAAAGAAGCCATCATTGTCTGAAGTAATAAAGAACACTCTACCTTTTCTGCGTTCCCAAACTTGCGAAGAAGCTGCATTATCAGCATCAGTGTAATAACCTGCTTTTGAAGATGCGCCACCAATAGGTTCACCTAACAACACATTTGGATAGTTACTTGTGTTAAATCCGCCTGTGCCTATTTCAGTAAAGTCATGTCCTGTTGCACGTAGCAACGATATCGCTATTGTAATTTCTGCTGTTGTTCCGTTAATTACACCTGCATATACATTTCTTGCTGTAGAAATAGTACCAATGTCATTATTAGTATTACCTGTTACATCATTTGCTGTAATAGCCTGTGTTTTAATATAGTACGGAGTATCTGTTTTAGTAAACGTTCCTGTTCCGCCAACGTATGTTCCGAATGTACTACCATCTGTAGCTGTTGTTTGACCTGCATCATCATATAAAACAAATTCATTTGATGTAGCATCACCTACCCATTTTTCTAAACCATTTAACTGAGTTGTACCTTCTAATCCTGTAAGAAGAATCTTATTACCGTTTACTAAGTTGTGTGCTGTACTAGTGTTAATAGTTACTTCATTCGTGCCACCGTCTACAGTCAATGTTGATATTGTTCCTGTATATACAGCGCCGTACTCAATAATCTGTAGTGTTCTCGAACCGTATGTAAATATCATACCGCCAGTGTAGCCAACATCACCTGGGTTTTTAATTGTTTGACCCAAAGCATCTGTTGAATCTTGAACAACTCTGATTGCATCAGCTGCAGCAAGTTCATTTATAGACAAATATGTGTCTGTTGTTGCTGCACCCATTGTGCCTGTACCACCTACTAATGAAGCATTTGTAGATTTTTGTAAGGGATCTAATGTTATTGAAACATATTTAAAATCAGTATCAAATACTGCTTTAATTTGTGTACTAGTTAGGGCTAAGTTTTGATCATCTTTTGCTGTAAAGCCTGTACTACGATAAGTTGTCAGATCACTTTCATCAAAGTTAATAGCTGTGCTTGGACGCTCTGTAATATTTTGGCTGTTAACACCATCAAATATTAAAGTTTCACCATGTCTATATTCTACAAGACTGTCGTGTGCAAGTGCTTCCTGTAAATCTGGGAAGAAGTCATTATTACTTGCTGCTTCTTGAATTGTTAGTCTGTAAATATCATTACTAAATGTACCTGCTGTTGTGTTGTAAACTAAACTTACTTTGACAGTAAGATCGTTTGTTGCATCAACACCACCAATATCTGCGCCACTAATAACGATGTCGTCATTGATAGCAAACGATGACCCACTATTTGCAAGTGTTATAGTAGGTACACCTGAAACCATAGTTACGTTAAACCTAGCACCTGTTCCTGTGCCTGTTGCTGATTTTTGTAAAATGTTTGTAAACACTCCGCTACCACTTGGAGGTGTTCCTGTGAACCCGTTTCCTCCGCCGATTGTTACATCAAGTGCATTGATACCAGTAGCAACTGGTGCGCCACCTGCTCCACTAACACCGTCGTTGTCTGGTGTTGATAAATTTGATATATTAGTAATTTTATAATTTAATGGACCTTTTGTAGGATGATCAATATATACAAAACTATTTTTTAATGGTCTTTGTCTAAAGTCATATGCTGTGAAACTTGTATCTGCTAGTGCATTAGTAAATCCACCTGTTGAGTATGTAAACGCTTTCACTGACTGGTTTGTATCTCTTGCTGTAACAACCTGATCCGGAATTTCGTTTGGATCTGCACCTTCAGCAACTAAGCCAAAGTTACCATAACCGTTTGAACCGTTTAGTGATCTAATCTCTGAACCGTTAGCCGCATAGTATGCCGCATGTGTGTAGTATGTAAACATACTAACCATTTCTGAAAACGCACCGTTGTTGGTTACAAGACCATAACCTAAATCGTTAATTTGCGTAAAGTCGTTACCAAGTATACTTCTGTTACCAGCTGTTTGTAAAAATATATCTTGGACTGTGTCATTTACATCATGTCCAACAGCCCCTGGCAAGTCTGTACCTGTTTTAGTATAACCAGTTCCGCCATTACTATTAGGATCTAGATAAAGTATTGCTCTACCAGTTCCGCTATCATAGTTTGATATAGCATTTACCTGATAACGTATTCCTTCAAAATAGAATGGTGCAGGTAATTGTGGAAGTCTAAGTTTAAGTCCTTGAGGCTCGCCGCCTACATCTAAACTTTCTACACCAATAGCAAATGCATTTAATGTTACGTTACCTCCACTAATACTAATATCTGTCGAGTTGCCACTGTTACCAATAATACGCATTGGTATGTTTCCGCAATAAGCATCAACATACATACCACCAGCAAACGTCTTTTTGTTTAAACTTTTAGAAAAACTTGAAGCTGTTTGAATGTAAGGTGATTTAGTTAATACTTGTCCATCTGGATCAAGCACACACATAAAGCCTCCATGTCCTTGCACTGTTACGTTACGAACGATAGTTGCATCGTCCATTAAGAACACATCCATTTCGTCATTGCGTTTTGGTGGATTAAATAAACTTGGGTTTTCTAACGGATACTGTACAATGTCAATTAACTGACCAACTATTGATACATCTCTAGTAACTTCAATCCATTTTTCGTCAGTAAGTATAGTATTACCAGTTCCTATTTCAACTACTTCGTCACCTGCAGAAGAAGTATGCGTTGTAGTCGTTCTATAATATCTTGCTCCACCTCCGGTGCCTCTTACAACAAAGTCACCTTGCGTGTATCTAACACCCGATGCCCATGTAGTTGTTGCTGCACCTTGCGAAATGTCTGGATCAAATTGTGTTCCTGCACTTTTTGTTGGTGCTGTCCCTGCAATTAATTGCGCGGCAAGTGTACTAATATGACCAATTGCTGCTGCTGTTTCATTTTCTTGTCCAGCAAAGCCGCCGCCAACATATGCACTAAAATATTCACCCTGATTTTGTAATGCAAACTCTCTGCCGCCTCTTTGTAAATCTTTAATTACTCCATCAATAATGTAACCTGTGTCTCTTCGACATTTTACTTCGTTGTATGTAAAGTTTAAGAAATTACTATCGATGTATGTAATTACATTGTTGATTGTTGCAGCTGCACCAGCATCGATTGCCGCTTTTGCTGCTTGTTCAGTTGCACTCTCGTTTGTAACAACTGGCATAACTTCTGCTGGCAATCCGCCAATTCCGTTAGCTGTAATAACATCAGTTACAATAGTAATTAATGTATCTAATTGTGTTGCTTCTGTTGCTGTAGCGTTAGCATTTGATGTATCTTGTACTTCTGTGTTTCCTGTAGTCGGTGTAACACTAACACCTTGCACAACGTTTCCAATAACTGTGCTAATATGTGTATATGAATTTACCGTCTTAGCTTGTTGTGCTACAGGAAGTTGTGCTACAGCACCTTCAAAATAACTTTCAGCAACTATTCTTGACGCATAGTTACCACCATATAAAATATCGTATGTTAATGCATCAACAAGATATTTTGCATCACGCAAACATTTTGCTTGATTGTATCCTACTGGAGGAGTATTAGCATTTACAAATGCAACAACTTCTGCTGCTAAGAAATCTCTATTTGCTTGTAAATGTAATGCTGCATCATTTGCATCTGTTGTAGGTAATGCACCAGGTACTGGAAATACTAATGCATCTGCACTTGTATCTGTACTTACAACACCGTTTGTTGCAATGTCTATAATTTCATTAAAGTAAGCAAGTAATCTAGTATTTGTAGTTGCATCGCCACCACCGTTTGTTGCTAGTGTTTGTGCTGCATCTCTTAAGAATGTAATAGCACCTATTGTAGCGTTGAACTGGTCACTTAGTACATATGCACTATTTGCTCTTTGATATGCAAGGCCGTTTGTTACAGCATTATAGTTTGTACCGAATGCAATATCAAACCCAGCCCCTTCTAAAATAATTGCACTATCTCGTCTACATTTTGCTTCATCATATGAAAAGCCTGTATTAACAAATGTAGCATTAATAAATGCAATAACTTCGTCAATAATAAATTCTTTATTTGATTTAATAATGCTTGCAGCTTTATTGTATTTTCCTAAGTTACTTACATTTGATCCTACATTAATAGCTCTTGTGTTAGTTGTAAGATAGTTAAAACCAAAGAATCCTGTTACTTCTCCAGACTGGTTAGTAAAAGGTGTACCTGTTGTAAGTAGAGTATTACCGTCAAATTCTCTATCTCTATAGAAATAAGTCTGTGCCCACTTACTTTGTGATACACGATTTTTTGGACGTATAATTACTCGTCTAAATTCATCACCTTTAAGTGATACGTTATTAGGAAGTCTAATAGGATAGTCTTCTTCATATATACCTGACTCAACTCTAATTGTAACTTGTTTTGCTTTAACAAAGTTACCCATTTCAAGTTCTTCACCTGGTGCTTGTGTTGCGTTATCTTGTGTTGCATCAAATTCTTTTGGCTCTAACAGTTGCATGAAGAAGGTAGTTTCATTTGTTGTTTGGCTAAATGTAATAATTCTACCAACAGCACCTGAACGTTTACCTTTGATTACTTTACCCGGAAGTGCATCAACGTTGTCTGGATTTGTTTGATCAATAAATCCACTTGAGTTATTGTCAACAGTTAAGAAATATCTACTACCATAAACAATATCAGCACCTACATCAATTCCGTTTTCAATAATGTTGTTTAGTAGTACAACATTGTTTGCAATACCTGCTGCTGTGTTTGGTTCTGCTCCGCCGCCAATGCCGTCACTTACTTGTGTTCCTGTTGTGTCTTGTTGGAATTTAGTTTGATAACGTAATCCAAAACTACCAACTCCGCCATAACTTCCAAACGCCTGATTGTCAAACGGTATAGTTAATGCACTATCTGCAAACAGTTCTATAGTAGTTGCATTTATTACTTTAACATATATAAATTCTCCGTTTATAGATGCTTGCCCACCACTTACATCAAAGAATTGAATAATGTTTCCATCTTTTAATCCATGATCGCTTTGGGTTTGTGCTTGTGCCGGATTTGTTCCATCGTATGCTGTTAATCCAGCATTAGTTGATAATAACGGTTTTGTATTTAATTTTGCATTTTGTAATACAGCATCATTTATAAGTTCACCTAAAAATCTAAACGAGTCTTTGGTTTGTTTTATTTGTGTGGTAATTGCAATTCTACCACTTACACTTGAATAATATCTTTCAGCAGCTGTTCTTGTCAAACTGTTAGCGTTATTACCTCGGTTAGCATCAATCCTTAAACTATCAATAATTAACCCTAAATCTCTTTTACATGTATCTACATTGTATGTAAAGTCAGGATATGTAAATCTTATATAAGCAGATGTTTCAGCTATTAAAAAATCTTTATTTAATTTTAATGTAGCATTTGTAATTGGTGCTACGCCATTTTCTACACCTTGGGTATCTACTACACAATCTGTAGTTGTGCCACCTGTTGTGTGTGCTAGTGTTTGGAAATATGGTCCTGGCTCTTCCGGAGCTGTTTTAATTAATTCTTCTGCTCTACGTGCTGCTGCATTAATTGTTCTAAATGCATAGATATCTGAAGTGCCTTCTTTTCCGTTAGGAACACCTTGCATAGTATCATCGCCAATTGTACTAACACTTAGTACTTCTGGTGAACTGTAAGCTGTGTTGTCAACATAAAATTTTGTTGCTGCTTGTAAATCTTCTGGTCCGTTTGGTGCGCCTTGGCCTTTTAAGTCTCCCGGATGATCACTTAGGAAAAGATCTCCTGCCATGTTGTCGCCTTGACGTCTTACAATACTTTCTCTCGGCATACCTACATCTTTTAGGAAGTTACCTTCTAATGTACTATCAAATCCTGCATCAGTAATAGTGTGTGTATCAGTAGCGGAAATAGTACCAGATACACTAATTTTGTTTGCGGCTGCTTCAGAAGCTGATTCAGTTACAGCTTGTTCTGATGTAGCAAATACAGAAAGTTGATCATCAGTAGCATATCTAATATAATATGTAGTTCCGCTTACTAAATTTGTTGGGTCAGTATCTTCTGCTTGGAATATAAATGCTGTTCCGTTTGCACCACTATCAAAGCCGTGTCCGTTAATAAACAAGTTTCCGTCTACGTATGAACTAATTGTTTTGACATACTGAGTATTTGTTGCAGGCTCAGCAGCAATTCTGATTGGAAGTCCACTTGTAATATATCGTCTATCAGCATATCCTCTTGTTATAACAAGATCGTCAATGGTATAATTAGTTGTTTTACCTGGCTGGTTGTTTAAACTGTTAGCTGCACTTTCAGTAATGGCTACTCCTGCTAATGCAAATCCGCTACCGTCAACATGGGCACCAAATGACGGAGCAACGTTATCGTCAACAATAGCACTAAATGTGGTTGATAATATAATTTTACCTGGAACACTAGTTGTGTCAACCGTAACACTATCGGTTTGATTTCCTAAATCAGTATCACTACCAATAGTACTGTAAATAATTGCTGTTCCTGCTGAGTTAGTAGTTACAATCTTACCACCTTCTAGTGTATCAGGAGTATCACCTAGTGTTGTGAACCCAATTTGTCCACCTTGTCCAAATACTGCATAAAGTTCTTGGAAGTTTTCATTTACTTTACGAAAGGATTCTCTAATACTATCGCCGGTGCCGTCGTTACCTTCTACACCAATGTTTACATCTTGTTTTGCCATTTATTACTCCAAAGTTGGTAAATTACCATTGCTATAACATATTTATCGTTTGCTTTTATAATCTTAATGTAAATACAGTATGTTCATAAAAGAATACACTAAAAAAACAACGCATATACGTAAGAGCAAATTAGGTACAGAGCATACGTATAATCGAAGTCAAACTGTTGCTGTATTTAAGTGTGATAGCTGTGATTCGGAGTTTAACCGGCTTAGAAGCAGTATGGACCCTAAACGATTAAGCAATAATTACTTTCACGTATGTAAGAATTGTGATAGCAAAGTATTTGCTCAACGAAAAGGTATTGAAAAGAAAAAAATGTGGGATTTGCCTGCTAGTAGTAATATACCTATTAGTAAACTTTAGGCTGTTTCAACAGGAATATTCAATGAATGATCTAGTTTGTCTACATCAAAATTAACACTTACTCCGCATCCACATGAGCTTTGTGCGTTAGGATTAGTTATATCAAACATAGAGCCCATAATGTCTTTTTTGTAGTCTACAACAGTGCCTATCATAAACATAATACTATGTGCGCCTATAATGAAATTATTACCGTCTCCTGTTGGTATAATTTCATCACCCTCTTCAATTTCTTGGGCATCGCTAATTGTACTCCAGTCATATTCAAAGCCAGCACATCCGCCGCCTTTCATATTTAAAGCAACAGCAATAGCATTATTTTCTTTACATATTGTATTAATTTGTGTTTTTGCTGCTTCAGTAAGTGTACAAATGTTCATTAATTAGTCTTTCTTCCAAATGGTCCAAGCACCGTACGCAATAGCAAGTCCTGCTGCTATTTTAGCTAATGGTGCTAAAAACAATACCATAAGTCCTAATATAATAAGAGCTGCTCCATCCCAGGATGTACGCTCTTTCATTCTTGCATCAATCCATGATTTAAGCATACTTCTCTCCTTTAGCTGTAACAGCACCTGTTGTTTTCATTGCTACTTGTGATACTTTTAATTTTGTTGATTGTTTTACAGGAACTTGTGTTCTCATATTCCCCCCTGCACCTGGTTTGTCCGGGCGTGGGCTTACAATTTTATCGACTTTTAAGTCTTTACCACTGTCTATATACATTATCTACTCCTCACGAAAGAATCTAAACTTTCTAATGTTTTTGTTTGTCTTGCTAGTTTACGTTCTAATACTGTAATAGCTGTTCTTTGTTTACGGATTTGATCTTCTAAACTTTGTACATAACGTTGTGTAGGAATTTGATTTTCTGCTCCATCTTCACTAACCATTACTATATGGTCTACGCCTTGGCCTTTTAATCCGCCGCTTACACGATTAGGATTTTTATCCGATGTGTTCGAGGATTGGACTTGCCGTGCGTTGCGTCCGTACATTTTGTTTAGATAACTCATTCTTCTTCTCCGTATTGTATTTATGTAGAGCGATACTGGCTAGGTTCTTACATTTGGATTCACACATAATATCTGCGTAGGGCAAGAATGACAATGCATAGTCATTGACAGCATTATTAGGATAATAGTCACTGTGAGCTCGCAACTTACCTTTCTTGTGTCCTGCTTCTAATAGTGCTGGAAAGTCTGGCATTGAGTCGTGTGCAAAGCCTTGGAGTAGTGCTTCGTTGCGGCTGTATGAATAATGTATTGCAGGTCGCACACCACGCCACGAATCTATTACGCGAGCAAATCTATCGTCGGTTGGCTGTATGTATTCACCTTCGCGGCACCAGTGATGGTGTATGTCAAGAACGAGTGCGCAGGTGTCAACAAGTTCGAGGCTGTGTTCAAGTCCCCACTTGTTCTCGTCGTTCTCGATCGTAATCGTGTTTCTCGCTTCTGGAGAAAGTCTTTTGTCAACTGCGTGTTTGATACCGGCTGGACCTTGCCTACCGGATATATGGACGTTGCATTTAAAGTCTTGGAATGAGCGTCCATAGCCCATCCACCTGATGACATCGGTGTGATATTCAAATTCTTCTACGCTCCTATCTACGATATCAGGATTATCTGACGCAAGTACAGTAAACTGACCAGGATGCATAGACAACCTGACATCAAGTTCACGAGCTTTTGCGCCGACGTTAGCGAAGTTGGTCTCGCAATATTTTCGTACATCAGGCTTGCGCCAGAAGTAACTCCAATCAGACTGAGTATAAACAGGTAGGACGTCACTTCCCAACCTAACCATTCGTAATTCATTCGGTAATCCTCCTACATAGTTAATAAGGTTCATATACGATTGTACATTGTGAACCATGATATCCCACAAACGTTGTTCAGCAACTTCACGTGGTTGTCTGTTAAGCCACTGTACTGTTGTGCTACGAGTATTTAGTGGTCGTTGTATTTCTTCAAGCACTTTTTTCTTCTGTGTTTGATCGGGGTGCATGTATTTGCATGCAAAGCCTATGCGTTTTATATTATTCATAACTTATTATAGTCTCTTTTATAATTAATGTCAACCTACAAATGCCTTCTCTTGTACAAAGGTTCCTGCTTCTTTGTTAGAACCTTCTTTAAATCCCCAACCATCAAACATTGTGGCTACTTCTTTGTTAAAGTCTAAATTACCACATATCATAATTTTATGATCGCTAGGTTCTAAATTAGGAACAATTTCGCCTGCTCTAATAAATGTTGTTATGCGTTTATTATGTCCTGTCCATTCAGGATCTTGTGTAACTGTCGCTGTATACTTAATACCTTGTTCTTGTAAAAAGCTATCCCATGCTTGTAGTTCTTCTGCTTTACGCACACTCCAGTACACATGTATCTGATCAAAGTAATCATACGTTGTAGGGTCTCTTAGAAGCGATATAAAGGGTGCTATGCCGGTGCCTGTAGCTAACAGCCATAAGTTACCGCCTAGTGCTAAATTATTAAGTGTAAGAGTGCCTGTGGGCTTTTCGCCTACTATTAGATCATCACCTACTTTAATATGCTGTAGTTTGCTTGTAAGCGGACCGTCTTGTACTTTGATACTATAAAATTCTAAGTATTCATCATAAGGCCCACTTGTAAAACTATACGCTCTCATTATTGGTTTATTTCTTTGTAATTTTTCTGACCAGTTGTCAAGTCCTATCATTACAAATTCACCTGCAACAAATTTATAGGTAGCAGGTCGTTCTGTCCTTATCCTAAATAGACTATCTGTATAATGTTGTACATCAATTACTTTTAAATTCAGACCCAGTTCTCCTTTACCCAAGGATCGTCACAATTTTCTGGATTAGGATCACCATGAAAAACACAAATACACGTCTCTGGTCTAGGACGAACATTTTCTATATGTTCTAATTTTCTATTGCCTTTTGTACCACCTGAAGCGAATGTTCTACTAGATCTAATTTCCCATTTCCAACTCATAATCCATTCATCAGGAAACAGTCTTGCTTGTTTGCCTTGTTTGACTGATTCATGATACAAATAATCTTGGTCGCCAAAATATTGCTTTTGTATTGCTTGTGGGTCTTCAATGAACTTATCCCATAGATGTCCAAGTTGACCAGTCTGAAATTTTATTACACTACTGTTATATTGTTGCCATCCGGGACGCATGCATCTTGTAAAGTCACGTATTGTACACCAATGCCCTGGTTGAAACTGAAACAATCTATCAATATTATTTGCAATAACTACATCTAAATCCATATAAAGAATAGTACCTTTAATAGGTAAATCTCTATTATACATATATGGTTTATTCCACCAACCTGGTAATCCGCTTGGAGTTGGAATAACTATTATATCTTTATCTAATCCGTTAGGATCATCAGTCATACATGCAAATTTGTAATCAACTGTTGTATGCCTGTTTACCATCCTATGTAAGCGATTTACATATTCAGCAGAGTACTTTTTACCATGCTTCAAACATAATACAAAGTACTCTCCTGATTGTTCTGGAATGTAAAGTTGTTTGGCTTCTTTTTCTCTTCTACGCTTTTCACGTATCCTATGCCATTCAGCTTTAGTATAAATTTCTTTATCAATCTTAGCCATCTACAAAAGACATCTTCTGTACTGTAAAGGGTGTATAGATTGCACTGTTTGCACCATGCTCAGCACACTCGACAGATTCAACCCAACAACGATCGTCAGTTGCTTCTCTAATCAGTTTGTCAGCAAAGTAAAATGCATGTTCTGCAAACTTCTCTGCACCTACACCGCCAAACTCTCTTACTTCACACAATCCTTTTTCTTGTAGATCATAAAAGTCTTGTTTGTGTGGATCGTTCATGTCTACACATAGTTTGTGATCAAATTTATCTTCAAGCCAGGCTTTAACTTGTTTCAATCCTCCAAAGTCTACAGCCCAGTTTTTGTTGTCTAAGTGATCACATCCAAATGTAAATTTAAATTGCAGACTGTATCCATGTAGCAGATGACAATGTGAATGATCTGCATTAGGTTGTCTAAAGACTGCTGAAAGTCCTATGTTGTGTCCGTATGTTTTTGTGCTATAATAAGCCATATTTATTCTCCTATATAATAGCGGCAGAATTAGGAGGGTTGACGCTAAGTCCTCTTAGTATTGTACTTATTATACTATAAATTGTCTAGCGTGTCAACTGAAACATTTGTATATTTCCATGCTTTGGGTAGGTTCCAGTTGTTCTTTTGGTAAATTATAAACTTACATTTATTATATAACTTAAATACCATACCAATTTGATGTATCCAGTATCTAGGATCAACAGCATTTTTAGTGCTTTCGTTATATCCGTCAGTATCTTTATAAATGTTATTTACATTCTTGGTTTCGCTGAATAGATCAAAACCTAATAATTTTACTTCTTTTGAAAGTCCAGCGGCTAGTAATACAGCATAAGGACCACTACCCCATTGAAACGGCTCGTCCCATCTTTCTGTTCCTTCGTATGGTAGTTTAGGAACTTGCTTTACTTTTTGTTTATTTTTATAAGAGTCTATCCAATCAGATCTCGTATACACTGTTGATGTTTCATTAACATTAGCATCTATTGCTTGTTGTACCATTCTTCGATCTACACATATTAAATGATCGACGTGAAAGTCGCGATGTATGGCATTGCATCCAATCTTTGTATCGAAGTGCTTGTTAAGGTCAATGCCCTTGCGGCTTTCGCCATTACCAATTACTAACATAAAATTATTTAGCGTGGCTTAACTATTAGTAATATATTATCGTATGTTTGTGTTTTCTCAGTTTGAAATATTAAATGATTACAAGTGAACACACCTGTCATACTAACACGGTATTCCCCACCTATAATCATATCGTCTGGAACAGCCATACTCCATTGATTAGGAATAGGTTCTCCAGGGCGTGTGTTGCGTGTGTATTGCTTAGTGAATTTATCTAGTCTATGCATATAACCATCATCAGAGTATGCTATTCCATATACTTTTGTACTATTACATTCAAACTTTTTAGAGCCTATCATCATAAACTCTATATCGTCGTGCTGTTCAATTGGATTATTTACTACTTCAATTTTAATATCTTGGAATACAAAAGCGTTATCAAAGCTCATGTACATTATGCCTAAGGTAATTATTATTACCATACTAAGGCCGCTAATTACATTTGCTATAGCTTTGGTTATTATGTATTTTTTAGTCGTCATTCTTTATGTCCTTTAAATCCTTAGATACTGCTATGAATTCTGAACGTACCTCTTGTAAGTTTTTACTTGCCCTGTTAAGTGTTTTAACTAGATGCCTTATAGTGTATATAGTCCAAAACCACCAAGTTACGGCGGTTACAGCAAACAAGCCTAGTCCTACCCAGAATGCTTGCTCAAAATTAATTACGCCTGTTGTTACTAGTATTATATTAATCACTAGAAATACTGTTGGCACCAGTCGTGCGAACAGATCCCAGCGTTCTACCTGAGCCTCAATGTTGTTTATGTTTGCCTCTTTTTGTGTTTTATTCATTCGTGTTTTCTCCCTTTACATCTATATCGATGCAAAGTATTTACTGAGTTTTTCAATTTTATTAAATCAGTGCTTTATTGAGCTATTAGTCCAAATGGTGACCATTCACCTGGTGTACCTTCACGTACACAAATCCATCCTACATATCCTGATGGACGTGGAGCATTGTTCCAAACAACATCTCCTAGTTTGTAAGAACCGTCAACTGGTGCCGCTATTGCGCTTTCCATTTTCTTACCACTAAAACGCATTGCTCCTGCAACATCTAAGTCTACATCTGCACTTACGTTATTTACATTTACGCCTAGCTTGCCATCAACTTTAACTTTATCATTTAAAGTTATTCTTCCGGTTTCGCTTATATGTATTCTAGTAGTATCATCTGTGATGATTGAAAGTTCACTTGTTGTCCAAGATCCTACTTTAAATTTTCCAACTTCGTTGTTATCAACAACAAATTCATGTTCAATTGAACCTACACTAAGCACGCCGTTTGGTGCTTCAATACCTAGTCCAAAACGATTATTAACTTCGTCGTAAAACATAAAGTTATCAAAGTTTATATTACCTTCTGTTGATAAGTTTTGTAGTGTACCAACTGAAGTTAACGAACTTTGACGAACATCTGAACCTAATGTTGTACTATTTAAAACTACTCTGTTATCAATTCTATATTGGTTACCAGTTGCTATATCTACGCTATTACTACTAAACAGTCTATCTTGTTGTTGAGTAAGTTGGCGTGTATTGCCTTCTCCTGTCCAAATGACCCCGGTGTTACTAACGCTACCGTTTAACGCTTTCATTTCAATGTTGCCAGATATTTTTGGATTTTCGTCTGCAATGGCTTGTATTGCTGTAGATACAGCAGTTAAACCGTCACGCATTTGTTCTAATTTTTGGTTCATATTGCTCATACAATTATTTATCAAATAACCTTCAGTAACACAGTCTCCGGGTTGCATCTACCATTAAGTTTTGTGTCTGTAGTCTTAATATCATCTAAGAACTTGCGCAATTTTACTTTTCCTGCACCTTTAAAATCTTTGAGTTGATCTACTGGTTTACGTAGTGTCTTTTGAATACTTTGTTCTTCGTCGTAACCAATTATAGTAGTACCTTTTACTTGTAGACCACTGCCGTCTCTTCCCATTCCGGTTGGATCAGGATTTTTAGCAACATATTTTCCAAGTTTACGTGTCTTAACATTAAACACCCATAGTTCACTTGCGCCAATAATTTGGTCTGGACTAACACTTGCTAATTTAAACTTTTCATCTACTTTAAGGAACTTTAATTTTTCAACAAGTTTAGTAGCACTCTTAGGCTTTGACTTACGTGGAGCTCTAGTTGCTTTTGCTGTATCAATAACAAAGTCTAATGCTGTCATTAGTTCTTCAATAGCAGTCGTAAACATCTTAATGTCTGCTTTCTTAAGATGTGCGTAACCTTCTTTAAGTTGAGCCCACTGATCTTGTTCATGCTCGCTCATCTTCTTTAGCTGTCCCGCTGTAGGAAATCGTTCTAGTTCTTTAAAGTCATCTAGTTCGTTTTCATAGAAGCCTTTAAGTTTACGTGCATGTGCTTGTGTAACACCTGTTTTTTGAAAGTGTTTTTTAAAGTCAAATCCTTTAGGATCAAAGTTTTTCCTGTCGCTTATAAAGCCGTCTAACCATTCTTCAAGTGCTTCTGCTTGTAGCCTAGCTTGATCTCGAATACGCTCTTGTATAGTAGGAACATATACATTTGCTTTTTCTTTTTCGACTTCTTTCTTTTCTTCAACAACACTCGTGCCTGCTTTTATAGCACGTTCGATACGGGCTTTTAAAAACTTTGATGCAGGAGCAACATCGCCCATTGTTCCTGGCAATGTATTCCAATAGTCGTCATGCTTTTTATTGTAGTCAGGCATGCCGTTCATTAACAGTTTTGCTGTAATGCCGGCTGTAATGCTTAGTTCGTGACTAGGAGCGGCCTTTGCTTGTCTAAGTTGTTCTTTGGTGTAATCATTTTGCTCCATCCATTTCCATACAGCTGGATACAAGTCTGCTGGCTTGTAGTTTTCATAATACCAAGCTCTTGCTGATTGTGCCGTACGATGGTATTGTTCGCCGGTCCATTCGG
>Ga0209603_1001438_pt1 | contig 24618 bp, 27 predicted proteins | sample COGITO_mtgs_1206_FD_184812 | JGI IMG/M metagenome (GOLD analysis project Ga0209603, IMG submission 184812) | Pelagic marine microbial communities from North Sea - COGITO_mtgs_120607 (SPAdes) (version 2) | ecosystem: Environmental > Aquatic > Marine > Epipelagic ... | reverse complement strand
CTTGCCCAGTTGTTCAAACTGACTATTACTATCTGCCATACAATGTCTACAAAAATAATTACAAGTGCGGCTAAATTTAAGTTCTAAATCTAATACACCTGTTGAAACTGGAGTAGTATAGTCTATCGAACTATCGTCCCAGTGTTTATTATCAAGACTTTTTTGTCTATAACTTTTTACACCGTTTTCTTCTTTGTATTGACAGTCTTCACATCCAGCTGGAAACTCACCTCGCATTAAACTATTACGTACTACTAACATATTTGGATGATTAACTGCTTCGCTTGGTAACGTATCACTCATACTAGCAATAGGCTGACGTTTAATTTTGTATCTAAAACAAGGGGCGTATTCTCCTTGAAGGAAGTCTAAATGGCTCCAAGCATACTTACACTTCAACACGATCGTGACTCCTCATTTCTTTTTCAAGTGCTCTAACATGTTTGTCTTGTAACCAACTTGATTTAAGTCCACTTACTTGTTCTACTAGTTTATGTATTTCTAGATGTCTACTTAAACGTAGTTCAATAGTATTATCTCCATAACTCCAGTCGTTGTGACCAACGCCGTCACGCCATAATGGATCATCCTTGAGCATTTTATATATTTTATAATCAGGTTGAATCATCATTGTATTTCCAAAACTTAAATATGCGGTACTAGTTCTATTACTAGACGGTGTTAAGTAACCTAAGTCAGCCATACGCTGAATACTTGCTAGTGTATTTTGATGATCCTCAGGTGTTTCTGTTGGATACCCAGTAATCATTAACAGTGTATAATGAATGCGATACTTGTGCATCATTTCTAAATTCCACCACAAGTCATCATCAGTAAACTTTTTACCCATATGCCATCTGACACTTTCACTAAAACTTTCTAATCCAATATCTAATTCATTGACATTACTTTGTTTCATAAGCGCAAAGTCCTCTTCCAACATTTGTCCCTTGGCACGTACAATCCACTGACTCCACCATTTAATTTGATCTATGTCATATTTTTTGTCACTATTAAACTTTTTAATCATATCTAAAAATATTCTAAATTGACTCATGCTTCCATTTATTAAGCTATCTGTAAATCTAAACATTCGTCTACCATGCTCATGGTACAATAGCTCTACTTCACTGAAAAGATGCTCAGCACTCCGCCATTTGTATTTGGGCCACAGTAGTGGAACATCACAAAATGTACAACGCTTAACACATCCACGTGATCCTGTTACATATATAGGTGCATATTGCTCTTCAAATTCATAATGTGTCCAGGTTATATCACTGTAGTTGGGCATTAATATTGTGTTTAAATCTTCAACTTGATGAGGGTACCGACTATTAACTCCAGGTGCTTGTGTATTACCTTTTAATAATTCCACAATGCTAAATTCACCGTCACCAAATATAAAATAATCTACCCATCCTTCATCAATCCACATTTGATTTTCTTTACGCACGGCAGCGCCACCAATAACTATTTTTATTTGTGGTGCATGCTCACGTAATAATTCACACATTTTCCGACCAACGCAAACACTAGCACTACTCAACATACTTAATCCTACCCATGTGGGATTAATATGTTTAATTTCCTGAATCCAGTCTAGCATTTTAGGTTTAATTACTTCGTATAGCTCATCCCATTCTTCAGGATATTCAAAGTTACGATTAAACCAAGTAATAAATCCACTGTCGTCATCATGATAATATTGTTCGTGAAGTCTTTTTTGTTTAAGCCAGTTATACAAGTCAATATTATAGTCACGTACTGTGGCTGTCAAGCCACCAGCTTCACAATGTGATTTTAATAGTGCTGGACCAGTCGTTGGTGCGAATGGTTCTAGCTTGGGTATAATCGCAAATAAAATATCTATCAAACAAGTAATTCCTCAACTGTGCCTTCAAAGTTTATAAGTAAACCCATCTTCCATGGACCAACTAACTTTCCAGTACAGTGTAGGTTATTACTGTTAAAAACTACCATATTACCTGGACGCCAATCATATGCTGTGCCAGTTAACCCATGAAATAGTTCTGGTGTGTGGTTATTAAACTCTAAATAGTCACTATAAAACTTTTCGTCTATTGGATCTTCAGTACAATCATATACTCTTGGATCTTCGTATGGTGCCATTGGTACTTTTTTATTACGATCAAAATTGTAGTTGTTGATATCTTTACGCTTGCCATACCATGTTTGTCCAAACCCATTATCTGTATACTGATCAAACACCATAAAGTGTTGTGGCGGATCTGTTACTTCCAGATGTATTGGAATGTTTACGTTAATCATTTGTGTGGGCTCATCACTATCAACGTGTAGACTGTACAAGTTGGTGTGCCGGTATATATTACCGCCACTGCCTTTATTTGGATTAAAATACTTGCTTACTATTGGTCTTAATAAGTCCTCTAAGTGTCGCCAAGGATGATTAATTTTAATTACATTTGGATTGTTGGGTTTGTGTATCTGTAAATCAGGATTATTGTCAAAGAAATCTTTAATCTCTCGACAGACTTCTAAAGGTATAGCATTTTCAAATACTGTGTGTTTCATATAATTTCTCGTGTAATAAGGGGTTAGCGTCCTTTAGTGGGAGGCTATAATAGTCATCTAGTAGTTTAGTATTATTTAATAAATTTTGCCATTCGTCTTTATTATATACACTATTACTTATATAATTTTCTATCAGCTTAGTGGCAAATACGTGATCACGATTTTGTTCTAGTACCCAGTCTTTAAAACTCTGGGGTGCTATGCTTAAACTTTGCCATAATGGATCACGTACCCAGTCTACACTAACGTCATTGTTTTCCTCATCCATTAAAAATTTGAGTGTTGTTCCAAGTTTATCTGCTGTATATACACTTACAACAGTGTGGAAGTTTACATGACAGTTTGATAACTGACTGCGATACCACATAGCATTTGCATATACGTCTGTATATACACCTCCTATACGTTGGTAATCGTTTACGGGATGCCAAGCATCTAAACTTACATTTATTTCTATTTTACCGAATTGTTTTAGTTTGTTTAATAAATCTGGACGTGGTTGTTTACTGCCGTTTGTGCTTATCTGTAAACGTATGTTATCAAACTTAGCACCTTTAGATAACAAATAGTCCAAGAAAGGTCCAAAGTTTGGACTCATGAATGGTTCACCGCCCAGTAGTTTTATGTATTCTAAATTACTTAAATCATGTTTATCAAACTTAGTAAAGTTAGGTTCTAGTTTTTTGTTTACACGCCATCCCATATGTGCGTCACGCTTTTGTAACTGACTACTAAACTTGCTGTCACACATACGGCATTGAAAATTACATAAGTTGTCTATACTCATTTCGATGTAACGTATATGGTCTGGATCATCTGTTAGTGTATTAGCATCAATATGTGGAAATAAACTATTCATCCAGTGACGTAAACTTTTACTACGCTTGTGTCCTTTAAGTACACGCTCTTGCTCGTAGCATTTGGTACACTCTGCTCTAGGCTTATTAGCTAACATATCACTACGCAGTTGTTGCCAAAATTCCGCATTCATATCAAAGTTGTCCAGTGTAGGAGCATTTTCAGCATCTCCTTCACTGTATTGAAATCTACAACAGGGTTTAATCTGCTCGTTTGGTCTTACACAAACATGCACCCAAGGTAATACACACCATGTACTCATCTATCTACATCTATACTTGCAAAGCCAATTATACTACGTTTGTATTCAGTGCTTACTTCTGGCATTCGTTCATCACTAAGGAACCAACTACTACTGTGCCAACGTCTAGTATCAAATACTATACAACTTCCAAGTTCCCATTCGTATGCACTGTGGAAACCTAAGTCAGCATACTCTTTAAAGTACTCAGTTCCACGTGGGTTATAATGTAACACTTGTTCATCATACTCCCAATCTGATCGATATGAGTAGATACTATTATCATCCAAGTATCGCATCTCTCCTTGTCTATACATTAGTTTACGTGGTTCAGTTGCTAACATATTATAGTTAACTGTTGCTGGTTTTTTACAAGTCCATTCCAGTGGTATAATTATACCCAGTACAATGTAACAATCGTGTGTTATTTCTGTACCATCACGCCAACTGTTTGGTACGCTAGTATAATCAGTATGTAGTCCTGCTGGTTCTCCACTGTGAAAATATTCCCAGTTCCAATCATAGTCTAGACCAAATCTTTGGTTCCAGTGTTTGTGTAACCATTTTTTTGTGTCTGGGCTAACATTATTAAATCTGTTAAAATTATTTCTACCACTTGTCTTTGCTGTCGGACTATCATATACTGTGTGTGCTTCTGATAAAAATTGATGTGGATCAAAATCTAAATTATAAGTACCAAACTCTGGTCTGTCAACATCATATTCTTCTATACTTTTGTAACCTGTTTTCATTATACTAACCTTCCAAATGCCCAATATCGTTCCAAACAAAAGAAGCAATAACCACAGTGATTCAGATCACTATCTAATGGGATAACTTTTTCACAACTGTATGTGTACGGATAAAGCTCTTGCTGCATGTTTTCTAAATCATATAAATCTCTTGTTGCTACTTTATTTAAGTTAGCAAACGGAATCACTTGCGTTAGTTTCCCATCATATATTTTTAATAATTCTGGCTCAACTTGGTCATCTCGTTCTGTGTCTCTATCAATGATATAACTCCATACGTTGTCTTGATCTAAGTTGTGTGTTTTACAAAATTCTGTAGTAAAATATTCTCTCATCTCTTCTGCTGGTGGGTTACGAGTAAGTCCAATATAGATTGCATCTAGGTTATATTTTTTATGTGCTTGCTCACTTAAATGGTCAACGGCCGCAACGTAGCTTTCATCTGTGTGTGGTGTTTGATCCTGGTAAACATAATGTTCTGTTGTTTTGGTTCCCAGTAATTCATCCACACGATCAATTACTATCTGTGCACCTTTTGAATACCACCAGTTACGTGGAGTAGTCATTGTCAATGGAATTATTTTAGTATCAGTATTTAAAAAATGCTTGCACAGTGAGTAATATATTATACTACTGTCAGCACCTCCGCTAAGTCGTACACCTATACGTTTCCAGTTGTTGTCTATGTGTAAATCCATGGAAATACCTCTTTCATTTGTTCTTCATTAGCATGCCATACTAGCTGATTACGATCTTTTATTTTATTTTTTACTAGTTCACTGGGCTCTAGATACTCGTACATTAGTTTTTCTTTAAATACTAACCAGTCTGGCGTGGCATTTAAAAGTGGCATGTCCTGAAAATCACTCCATAATCTTTCACGGTCTTCAAGCGGCACATACCTAAAGTTTAAATAATCTGGTTCAATTATTTCATTAAATGCAACATGTACCAGTGGATATTGGTTAGCCCATTTAAAAAAATCAGGTATCCCTAATAAATTTATATTACCAATACACGGCACTAACTGTATAGTGATATTACTATTATATATCCTGTCAAAATTATAGTGCACAGTATTCCAACGAGCTGGTGCTCTTTGGAACTCAAACCAAGTACCCACACTGTCAATACTAGCCATAATTAATACTTTGCGAAATTGGTTTAGTGTTTTTACTAAACTAGGTTTAACACTAGTACAATTAGTAATAATTTCTATCTCAATATCAATACGTCCTAGACTAACAAGTTTATCTAAAAAGTCAATAACTTCTGGCATAACAAAAGGTTCACCACCTGCAAAACGTATGCTGTGTAAATCAGGAAGGTCTAATACTAAATCCATAAGACGCTGTGTTTCGCCTACTGGAATATCTATTCCTTCTATTTTTGCAATTTGACTACTATCGTAAGCATTACACATGCGACATGCTAAATTACATTTATTGCTTAGTCGTAAATCAACATGCGTAATTTTGGGAGTTAAATCATAAACATCATCATTGAAGTAAGTGTTCATCTGCCGCATACTTTTAACACCACTACGCTCTGCTACCCAACATGTATCGCATGCTGATGGGTTTTTACCTTGTTCAAGTTCAGTTCTTATTTGTGAGAAGTTGGATAATTGATAGAACTGGTTTAAGTCTGATACATCATTCCAGTCAAGTTTTTTATTATCAAACAATGGTGTTTGTAAGCAACATTGTGATATATTGCCTTTGTTATAGAAAAAACTGTTGTATGCAAACTGACAGTGTGTCATTTTCTCTCAGCTCTTTCAATAGCGTTTAATCCAAGATCGGTTCCACGCTCATCAAATATACCTTCTATTAAGTAACGTAGTGGTGTACGTACACCAAACTGATGTGTTCCGTTGTCATCAGTAATCCAACCAACATGTATACTATTACTCTCAGCTAATCCAAAGTCAGCACAAACACGAGTATATAAGTCTTCATAGTTACTCCACCAATAATCAACTCCAAAGTGTCGCATTGCCTCAACACCCAACCACATATCACTTACGTTAGCATAGTTAAAATCATTCATAACACTAATTGGGCCAGGAGTCTTTTCACGAGTATAACGAATACCTATACGTTGGCTTCCCATGCCTAGTGCTTTACTTAAACTTACACTAACACTGTGTATAGCAGGGTGTGTAACATCTAATTCGAAGTTACGACACTGTCCAAACCAAGCACCGTCTATGTGTACTGGAATACTGTGTTCAGCACAATAGTCAAGCAGTTTATCAAAGTCGTTGTGTACACCAGTTGTAATACAACTAGGGTAACTTACAATGAATACATCACCTGTTTGTAGTTGACTATAGTGGTCTATTTGTGATACTTTAAAATCAGTTAACCGTCTGTGATATTTGTACTCGCCCTTCATTACACTTATGCTAAGTCCATACAACTGATGCAATTCATCCAACTGATGTGTTGTACCCAATATTGCATCACGACGACTAAATGTGTCTAAACCTGTATATCTTACTCTAGTGTGTTCGTTAATCCAACGATCAATTTCTGTTAAAAAGGTTTGTGTATAAGCATGAGGGTCTTTTGGATATGTACGCATATCCAAGTTTTGTCTAAACTTAGTAAATTTACTCAAGTACATAGGACGCTGACGTCTAGTACCCAGCATATCAAATGTTATATCTTCGTATCGTTTTATATCCATTTTTCTACAATCGCATCTAGTTTACAAGGACATGCAGCATAGTTACAAACTATAGGGCTAATAGGTAGTGTGTAGTCCTCAAATATGTTTCCAATAACACCACCAACTCGTTTAGTACAACGTTTGATGTCGCCATTGGGATCTACCATAAAACGTTTAAGACCTGCTGTACAAGTGTAACCTTTAAACTTGTGCATCTCTTTGTCAAGCACTGTCATAAACTTTACCTTCTCACCATCAAAGTGTAAGTTACGTGGTATTTCCCAATTAATACCAAAGTCACGCATACGATGGAAGTAGTTGTTTTGTATCCAGTCACGTTGCTCGTCAGTGTATTGGAAATATTCAGTTCCGTGAATAGACTTCCTTACAAACTTTGGTGTTATTTCTACACGTAGTGTCTTTAATCTTTCGTATAGTATTTTTGCACGTTCAAAGTTGTCAGGCACAATCATAAGAGGAATACTAACACTTGCTTTGTCTTGCATAATTTTAGCAACCTCATAGAAGTGATCGTCATCTGCTTCTTCGTAATGCCAACTTAAAAATACAAATGCTTTACGAGTTTTAAATTTTTCCCAATAACGCAATGTACGGCTAGCATTAGTACCAAACTCCACAAACGTTCTGTCATCACTAATAGTATCTACAAACTCCTGAAACTTAGGCCACACTGTGGGCTCACCACCTAGTACTTCTACATACAAGTTCTTGTTAGTTTGTTTAACACGATCAAGGAAATTAATATAAGGTTGCCAGTCGTCTGGCCAACGGCTACTGCCGTCTCTATGAAAGTCACTGCAATAGCTACAGTTATAGTTACACACATTATGTATAAACAATGTAACTACGGCGCAATCTAGATTTTCATTCGTTATCCGCATTAAATAATGCCTTGTATTGTGGAACAATATCTAATATGTTCTGCTTACGTATCTCGTCTAACTTAGTAGTAACCTCTACAAACTCTTGTAACCAAGTATTATCGTTCCAACACATTCCAGTTGAGTAATCTTCACTCATCATAAATTTAAGTACACCATTTGCTACTTTGGCAAAGTCTCGTTTAACCTTGTCACTAAAGTCTGTAGTGTTTACCCAATCAATATGTTCTTGATAGTGTGCCGCTACTTGATCTTTTAAATACTGTGGCAATACTTTTACATTGTAATACTTTGGACTATGACACATGTGATGTGAAACAATTGGACGACTGTCTGATACTGGATTGAATCTAGTTAGTCCACTTGATACTAGTTTCCATTTCATAAACTCTACAAAATGAAATACATTCATTGGAGTTACTGTAAACGCAAACCATCCTTTTAAATTAATGTTAGGGTTTTGATCTATCTTGAGCATGTTTTGATATACTGCATCAAAGTTAGCAGGTGTACGTTGGTAATTGAATACATCACCAGTTCCGTCTATACTAACACCAATGCGTACTTCTTTAAATTTTTCCCACATCTTAATCAGTCTAGGCGGAACATTTGTTAGGTTTGTATTGTATTCCAGACGCATATCTTTTGCTGTTCCGTTTGCTACAATACGTTCTAAACTCTCAAAATGTTCGTCAATAATTAATGGCTCGCCACCAACAATATATAATTTCTTTGCATTAGCAGCATACTTCTCAAAATTATTCCAGTACATATTATTGTTTTGGAACCAATCATATTGGTCAGTGTGATACTTGCCTTTATCATTTTTTGTAAGTTGGATCTTTTCATGTGTATCTTTATAGTGTGTGCGTCCAGTTAGTTTAACATGGTCTTCATACCACTTGTGGCTGTCAGTTGGTCCACACATACGACATTTTAAATTACAGAAGTTACCATAACGAATATCAACAAAGTTAATATCTTGTTTCTCTACATCAAGAGTACCATCCTCTTGTGTAACTTCTTTTGCTTTATCAATATCAATATGGTTACCAAACCATTTAGCCCAGTCATCACTTTCGTATTCTCTACGACTTCTAATACCGTTTATTTCTTCCTGCCTGCAACGTTCACATTCAGGATGCCATTCATCTTTAAGCATACTAGCTCTAACATCTTTAAGTATTTCAGCATTACGTGCTTCGTTCCAGTCATCTCGGCCTGCATTATAAGGAGTACCATCTTCCTTACGCATAATACCACGCTGTGGACTGTAGCTGTTTGTGTTACAGCATATGCGCAAGTCACCATTGTTTCTTAAGTTAATACTGTTCCACGGTAGAGGACAAAATGTACATCCGCTTTTAGTTTCTTTATCTTCTGTCATAATCGACCAAATCCCCATTCTCGTTCTCCACAGAACCAACAATTGTCGCAATGCTGTGTAAAATCGTCTGTATATTGTTCGCAACTTCTTGTAAGTGGAAACAATGTATTTTGTAAATCAAAGTAATCATATAGTTCAGATACTGCTTTTTTATCAAAGTTAATTAATGGTAAGCAACGGTTTGAGTCAACATATATACTTTTTAAAAATTTTGACACACCTCTGTCTGGTGGGTCTACCCATCCTTGATCATATATGCGTTTTGGTATACTACCTGGTGGTGGGTTTGCAGTGATGCCAGCAAAGTGAAATTGTATCTTGTCTTCAGCATATAGACGTTGTGTAACTTCGTCCTGTGCTTTGGTGTAATTTTCTTGTTCTGGCATAGGACTAAATCCAGTATAGTGCTCTGTGTAAATATCGCCAAATACTGTCTTATAGTATTCAATTACCTTCTTTGCAAACTGTATTTGATATGCTTTGCCTTCTTGATCAACTGTAATTGGAGTAATACGAACATCAGGACGTTCTTCTGTAACATATTTGCTTAATATGTATCCTACAATTGCACTATCAATCCCCCCGGATATTTTTAGTCCAACATTAGTTACGTCTCGTGGAATGCGTATATCAAGTTCTTGTTTACTATGTGGTATAATCATTAAAGTGTTTCCCTTTTAATGTCTGGCCAATATTTTTCTAAACGAAATTCTCCACGAGTAAAGTAATCATTAACCGCAGTTGTTAACAACTTATTGTCATCGTGACTAAGATGATTTACTCTTAAATCATCAATAACAGATATCCCTTCAGCCTGTGAAATTTCAGCTAGTGTTAAAGTTTCTGGATCAGTCTCCGGAAAAGCATTTATCACTAGACCACTAGCACCAATATTTATATTAAAAAACTCTACAAATAGTCTATATAAATTTCTATGTTCTTGTAATGAACATAACGATGTTGCTAAAAAATTTAGTGTTTGGTAATTGTCACGATAGTATTTCTCTTTTTTGGTCTTTCTGTTAAACCAACGTTTAGGGGCTTCGATGTAACGTAAAAATCCTCCCTGCCATACTGGTGGCGCTCCAGGATGTAATACAGGTAGTCTAGTGTATGATGTTACTATAAAAACAATGATGTCTGTCGGTCTATAATCTTTATTAAAATAATCAAAAAACGCTTGTACACTATAGTACAAACTTGTTCCGTGTTCTGCATAATTAATTAAACATCTATCCATGTCCCAAGATAAAAAATCTGGCCATCCTTGTCCGTTAATATCATGCGCCGCAAAACTATCACCAAACACTATTAAACGATCTGATGATTTACCCTGACAGGTATCATGTATCCTTTGTTGTATTATGTTTGATGTATAACTAGTTTTAGGAAACATCTTTAAATATATCCTTCATCTCTGGAAACGTATCAGTAAAACTATTGTTACGCTGTCTATCACACAATGCTAGAAACTCTTGCATCTCAGGTAAACGTACACTCCAGTCTTCGCTTTCCATAAAGGTTAACATACCTTCTAATCGTTTAATGCCGTACTCTGCTGATCTCCAGGTATCATATTCTACTTTGCCTTTGTGCCAACTGGGTATACTTTTCTCCCAATTCGCTTCCCACCAAGGATAAAACTCTTCGTATTTTTTACGACACTCTGCTTTAAACCAGTCTGGTAGTACTTTAACATTAAGGTGTGCTGGATGGTAAACAAAGTGATAGTTGATGCCACCTGCACCAAATGGCCACATATTAATTTTGTTAAAGTTTTGCTCCAGCTTCCACTTGATAAAGTCTGGCAAATAGTATACGTTAAGTGCTTGTACTGCACAAGCAACTGTTATCTCTACATTGTCACTTGTTTGTGTATCTAGTATATGAAATACTTCTTCAGTACGTTTCCATTCACTGGGATAACGAATATAATCATTCATATCATGTATGCTGTCTACCGAATAATGGAAACGCACCAGTTTAAATTCTCGCCATAGATCAAATAAGTCCTCTCGCCATTCAACTCCATTTGAGTTATAACGTAGTTCCAAATTCTTTGCATGCCCTTGCTTAATACATTCTTCAAGTATCTCATAGTGTTCCTCAATAATTAGACTCTCACCGCCAGCAAAATATATCTGTTGCATATTTGGAATCTGTTCATAAAACTGTTCCCAAAATAGTGGATTGTTTTTGTGCCAGTTGTAACTACTGCCATTAATACTGCCTTTGTCACGCCATTGTGTATTGCTTTTCAAACTTTCATTTTGTATTTGAGGATGAATAGCTGCATGATCTTTAATCCAACCACTACTGTCATGTGGGCTACACATAACACAGGCTAACTGACACTTAGTGCCAAACCGTAAGTCAATGTATGTTAGCTCTGGTGGTACTTCACCTTCTGGAGTAGTATTGTCTAGTAACCTATCAACATCTGTACGCTTTTCCCAGTATGCTGTCTCCCATTGTCTCTTACTTCGATGTCCTGCGGCTTCCTCTTTAAAGCACTTTGTACAACTTGCTGGTACTTCGCCATTCATCATTTGTTTGCGTACATTTTTCATGTACTTGCTGTTCCATGCACTCTGAAAGTCAGTAATGTTTAAATTGTTGGGTTTACCTTCATCGTCTTTGAGTACTCCAACCATGCCGCCATGTTCTTTATCATTAGTAGGCCCAACACTACTTGCATTTGCTGTACAACATACTCGCATTGATCCATCTGGTCTAGTACTTAAATGTACCCAAGGTAAAATACAAAATGTATCACTCTTCATGTTTAATATCCAAATTCATATAATTTTTATGTGCCCATTCTCTTTCTAAACACCACCAACACTCGCCACATACCTTTGTAAAGTTCTCAGTTTCAACTGGTCCACCTTCACAACTACGAGTCATGTTTAACATATCGTCAAGTACACCTTCTTGATCGGCTACCCAAAACACAATTCTTTTATCAGCGTTGCGCCAACACTGGTACTCATTAAAGTCAAACGAAAATTTACCAACCCAACGACTGCCTTCAAAATAAACAGTAGCTATACCTGGATCGTTTTGATCTGGATGTAATTTATCACGATGCTGTTCTTCACTATCAGTAATACATCCTGGCGGTGGATTACGAGTAACACCATTATATGTAGTTATGCTATTATCAAAGTTGTCATTGGAAATAGTAAATGTTTCTTTTTTATGCCGCCATATCAAGTATCGTACAGCCGTGTCCTGTGCCTTTGTATACGAACTAATATTAGCACCATCTTTATTTTCTGCAACCCAATGATAGTTTGCTACTTCTATTACACTGTCTTTTATTGTAACCCTTGGAAACTGTTCTCTTACATATTTTATAATACGTCTAACATAAGGAATAATATGCACCCTGTTATATTCTTTATCAGTAGTAGGGTTCCCTCGTTGAACAGTATACGGATGGATAACAGCATCTGAAAAATTATCATTAAGCGTTTTTGCCAAACAGTATAATAGTACTGCACTGTCAAATCCGCCACTAAGAGCGATTACATTTTGTTTAGAGTTAGTGTCAATATACATATCTCCATAAGGTGTTTTGTATGTCTTCATTATTTAAATTGCTCCGCAAATGGATCGAATTCTGATCCACATTTTTGTGCACAGACACCAAGTTTACCTTCAGCGATACTTTGTTTACTCCAACTATCAGTAATACTTTCCAGTATGCCACTATTAAACACTATTTCAAGATCAATGTCAATAGCATTTATTTTGTCTTTACCGCCAGCCATATCGATATGATCCCATATTTGTTCTACACGATAATCTTTATGCCACCACTTGTACATACGCCCAGCAGTCCAACAACAAGGCAGTAACAATCCTTCTGCAGTAATAAAGATCTCTTTTTTCTCTACAGCTTTACATTTTATACTACAACTGTTATAGTAGTCAGTCATACTGCCGTATGTTTTTTCAATTTCAGCTTGTTTTAACAATGCTAAGTTTTGATTATCTAACTTTTGCGGCTTCTGTAATAGCTGTGTTTCTTGACCTTTTCGATTTTGTGCTTGGTGTTTGTCTTTACCTTTGTTACTTGCTGTAAAGAATCTGCCGCTTTTCTTACGCTGAAACTTTTCAAAGCCCCATTCTGTTGCAAGTGCTTCAGCTTGATCAATCTGATGTTCGTTGTGTCCAAAAATAATAAAGTCCCAACGTGCTCTACCGCCTGCTGCAATAAAGGCTTTCATATTACGTTCTACATTATCCCATACAACTCCTTGGCGATATAAATGATTAGTGTCACGCAAACCGTCCACCGAAAATATGACGGTACCCATCCTTCCAAAAACTTCAGCCAACTGTCTCCACCATTCTTCATTTTTTGCCCCTGCATTAGTATTCATACTTAGCCACATGTCAGGGTTGTGTTTTCTGAAGTAACGGAATATTTCTAGTGTGTCTCTGGCAACGATAGGATCTCCTAAGTTACCGCACATGTACATTGTCTTTAGTTGTCGAATAAATTCTGGTTTGAATATACGCTTACAGTCATCCAATGATAGTTCAGCATTAGTAATATGTCTATTGTCTACTCCGCCGTTTTCATTACGGTCACACATAGGACAACTAGCTTGACAGCGTTGGGTTACTTCTAAGTGCACCATTTCTATTTGACTGTAATTATACATTAATATTCCATTTGGGTATTGATACATCAGCACCACAACTACAGTGTTTTCTAGTGCATGATATTGGCGAGGTGGGTAAAACTACATTATTAATATCGTTAACATTTCCATAAGGTTCTGTAATATAGCATGTTGATCCGTATATGTCACCATTTGGATTTATGCACAATCTATCAATTCCAATGTTACATTTCCAATTTAAAAACTGATCTTGACCAGTGTTAATTAAATCCTGTGCTGAAATTTTCTCTCCATTGTATAAAACTGTTGACGTATCAATTGTGTTTACTTTATTATACTTAGTACGATTAATTCTTTGTACAGAAAAATCATGGTGTTCAGGTGTGTACCCGTCAACCAATCCATCACCATTATGATGTTTTATAAGTTTAGTTGCTACATCTATTTGTAAATCTGATTGTTCTAGTCTATTATAAAACTCTCGCATTTCAGTTAACTTATTAGGCGGCATCATTAAGAATATTTTTGTATTATAACGTAGGTGTAGAGATTTTGCAATCTGATAAAAATGTTCTGTGTCTGCATATTCAGTATGAAAGCTAAAAGACATTTCATCAATTGGTGCACTAAAGTTATCCCAATATCTTACACTTCTAGAACCGTTTGATGTGAACTGAATGCTAGTTTTATTATGATGGCTTGCAACCAAATCACTACAAAACTTTTCAAACTCAGGCCACAACGTAGGCTCGCCACCAGTGATGTCAACAATAAGAGGATCGTCTTTTCGGAATTGGTTAATCATATCTATTACTGGATAATAGTTTTCAGGCCACCTATTTTTGTTGTCATGTAATCCTGGAGCACAGTAAGTACAATTGTAATTGCACACTGTTGTTGCAACCCAAACTAACTTTTTCCAAGGTTCATTAAGTGTTATTTTACTCATCACTTATTACTAACTTTACATCTTTGCCTGGTCCATATTTACTAGGTAAGTCTCCGTATTCATCAATATACCATTCTATGACGGCACGATACCATTTTTGACTATCGTGATGTGCTAGTTTATTAAACTTATAGATGTTGTTGTTTGTAGCTTGCATAGTGCTCAGAGCTCTAGCACTTTCAGTTTGTAATTGTCGTAAGGTTAACTCATTTACATCCAATTTTCATGTACCTTGTATATTCTGGCAATTTGAGCTCTCCTTCAAATAACACAGTTCTCATGTAACACTGGTCACTGAAACTTCGCAAACTTTCATGTGTGTTAACATGTTCTTCTAAATCATGATAATTATTACCTTGCATAATAACTAAGCTACCAAAAGGTATATTACCACGATACCAACTGTCAAAGTCAGCAATATGCTCTGTACTAGTATTAATAAATGTATCAGGCTTTAATCTTGTCTCAATTTCACGATCATTTACATTTGTTTTAAAGTAATAGTTTCCTACACTGCCATCACTTGGTGCTGGTACAGTTGTATAATTAAAATCTTGTATGTCGCCAGTTGTTGCTTTAAACCGCCAACTGTCTAAGTACCACGGCTTGTTAAATGTTTCTGCAATTTGTTGGCAACTAGGATCAAGGTCAAAACTGTGTATACGTTCTACATCAATCAGCTCGCTTTCAAATAACATTGTAGCAAGTGTAGCATACCATCCAGCACAAAGGAACACTGTACCTAGCGGAACATCAAGTTTTTCTAGTTCAGTTACTAACCATTGTTTACTTAACAATTGCCCACGACTAAAGCAATCTTTGTCGTATTCTATTTTGTTAATCATAAAACTTTTAAACGCTGTTGTAAACTCTGTTTTTATATGTTGGTCTATCACGTCTGGAAGTTTAAACATATTTTGGTCTTCAATTAGTTTACCTAGTTCATCAAACTCCAACAACCGACAAATACTACGAATGTTTTTATTTACAATAGCAGTTCTATATGAATTTATTGTCTCATCTTCTTCGGAAAAAAGGCGGAATAAACTGTATAGATTGTTCTCCATGACAGCTCGTCTTAAATCGTCGCTGTGTCCACGCACTTCCCATTCTTCTGCTAATCTAAATATACTGTGTAGGTTATCCTCAACAACAGCTTTACGTAGCTCTTCATTTTGTTCGTTGTCAACACTTAGTCTAAAAATACTATTCATGTCTTTATCAATAACTGCACGTCTTAGATCAGCAAGTGCAGTTACATTAGGATAAAGTATTTCATATCTGTCTAATATTTCATGTAGCTCGAGAGTCATGAAACTTCCTCCAATAGTCTATAATCTTCCATTGCTTCTTCATATGTTTCGTATAGCCAGTTAAAGTCATTAATTTTATTCAGTACTTTAACTTGTCCACGATAATATGCACCAAAGTCAGCACCTTGTTTAGCACCTAGTGTGCATTCTAAACCAAAAGGTCGATTTTTGCCACGATTTTTCCAGATATCCAATCGGTATTCATTGTCAATATTGTCACCATTTTCAATGATACTGGAAGCTAGTTTAGTACATTCTCTAAATGCACTCTTCCAAGAATCAAATGGACTCGTGTTAAATGCAGTAATATTACTAACTTGAAACTTTGGAACAAACGGACAACCAATACTAGTAGTCATATCAACTCGCCAATCTTTTGCTCTTAACATAGCTTTACGTGGAAACAACTTTGCACCACCATACCCATACACTAAATCGTTAACTGGATTACGACTACGCCATACATAAACACATTCTGTTTGTGGTATATGCTCGTACTCTAGTTTAGTTGACATTGGCTTAAATTTAAAACTAAACTCTTCTTCAATGATTGCGTCTGCATCAATCACATAAAAGTGACTGGTTTCACTTAGTTCAGCTGCTGCCTTGTGAGCATTAAAAATTCCTTTTACACCTTGTACTCGTTTAGCATGTGGTGCGTAGTGTTGTAAAATCTCAAAGTTTTCATCGGCATCAGGCTCGTTATAGCTGATTTGTATTACATCTAGCAATCGTTATTCTCCTGTATTCTTTATACAATATTATATGATTATATCGAATTTGTCAATAGTTAATCATATATAAAAGGATCACGCTTACGCATTTCCTCAAGTTTCTTTTTTAGTTTTTTCTTTCTTTGATAACGATCCCAAGGATACATTATAAAGTTTCTAATTCTGGTAAACATACCTTTACTCCATATTGTGCTGTCCATCGTTCAGCATCTGCACGAGTATTTACAAGTGGTTCGCCTTTGATGTTTAAACTTGTGTTAAGCAACATAGGACAACCAGTCTTTTTATGCCATTTTTGTAGTAGCGTGTATACCCAACCATTGGATTCGTTAACTGTTTGTACTCTTGATGTATTGTCATAATGTACAATAGCAGGAAATTCATCTGGGCGGCGGCATTTGACAACAAACTGCATAAAAGGACTACTAGTAATATTATTTGGCATCTCAAAATAATCTTTAGCATACTCTTCAAGAATCATAGGAGCAAATGGTCTAAACGCTTCACGATGCTTAATTGTATTAACACGATCCTTTACATCTAATCCCCTAGGATCAGCAAAAATGCTTCTGTTTCCGAGAGCCCTTGGGCCAAATTCACTTCTACCACTGGCAATGGCGCAGATTTTTTTGTTTGTAAGCTCGTTAATAATAGCTTTGACGGGGTATTCTCCGTCGATGTCGTGTCCGGTGTAGGCATGTGTAAACTCCATAAATTGTTTTTTGTGTGCTAATACGCAACCAATTGCGCTACCAGCATCGCCAGGATTAGGCATAATCCATACGCTATCAAAATATTTAGTAGCAATAGGATTAGCTACACAATTAAGCGCACAGCCTCCCATTAGTACTAGGTTTTTAGACTTAGTTTTGTTGGCTGTTATTAAACAATATACTTCAAATATTTCTTCGTATATACGTTGGGTGGCTGCAGCAATGTCAGCATAGTCTTGTACACTATTCAAGTCAGTACGCCAATCTAGACATCCTCTGTGACAGTTACGCTTGAATAAAGTACGTGGATCTTGTAGTGATGGCATTTTTTTGATAAAGTCCATTTTAACAAGTTCATAATACTTGTCGGCATTGCCTATAGCAGCCATACCCATGAGGATGTATTCGTGTTCCTGTGGCTTTAGTCCTATACGTTGTGTCATAGCACTATACCATATACCCACACTGTGTGGATAGTTTTGACTCCACTTACGCTTTAGTTTACCACCAGTGCCTTGCCATATACTAATAGTATTCCATTCTCCAATACTATCTAATACAAGTACAGCACTGTCTTTCTTGCCTGGATTAGTGTAGTAACCTGCGGCTGCATGACTTAAATGATGACTAACTGTAGTGCTTCTAGGGGCGTCTGGCAAGTATCTGCGCATATATCTAGTAGGTGATTCTTTGCCAAGTAGTCTATATTGTCCTGAATATAACTGGCGTGTCTTTTTAAGCCATGGGCGTTCATAATAGTATATACGCTCTGGTTTACCAAACTCCAGTGCTTCTGCTATTAAATCAGGATGTAAGTTTTTGTCGTTTTTAATACGACTATAGCGTTCACTATGGCTAGCAAACTCTAGTCCATCTTTACTAAACACTGCCAGACTAGCATCGTGTGCCATACCTGTCCAACCCCATGTAATCATTTTATTTCCTTAATTAACTACTGCTATAAATATTTATATGATAATTTATGTTGACATTGACGGAACAATCTGTGAGGAGATTCCATTCCGTGGCAAAACTGCCGAACACTATCTTGCTCAAAAACCTTTTACTGATCGTATACAAGCTATAAACAAACTATACGCCCAAGGTCATGAAATACATTACTGGACTGCTCGTGGTGCGACTCGTGGTATAGACTGGACTGACTTAACTCGTGATCAATTAGCTGAATGGGGGTGTTTGTATCATGAACTTCATGTTGGAAACAAACCACATTTTGATATGTACATCTGTGATAAAAGTTTTAACAGTGAGAGTTGGTTTACTCAAAATTCGTATGAACAAATACCTCCGGCGGAAAATCACTAATTAATCTTTCAAATATATAAATGAATCCTAGTTCATGATAACTTTTCATTAACATAGGTAAATCACTTTCTTTATATTCAACACATATATCTGTTGCTGAACTTATTCTACCATCAGCATTAAATGTAATACTCATAGTACGAGTGCCAGTTTTCTTAGCAATATCTATATAAGCAAAACTACTAGCAGTGTTTCCACTTGCCGTAACAAATACAACCAAGTCTCTACTATCAAGTCGTGGCACTTGCAAGTCTTCACTATGATATGCACGTAACCCTTGTTGACTTAAACGTTGCATGAACATTTTACAGGCTAAACCTACACGACCTTTAGCGACAAATACAATGTTACGAGCTCGTTGTAGCTCTACTAAGATAGTATCTTGTTTTTGTTTATCATACAGTGTGGTATAATCACTCCATACTCGATCAAAGTTGCTCATTTAATTTTTCCATTGCTAACAAGAACAAAAATTTGTTAAGTTCTGTGTCCACGTTTAGAGGTGCCATACTTAACCATATACATCCCACACACAAATTAATTTTTTGTTTATTCCACTTATATAATTCAGTGTCATGGAAACGTTCAATACGTTCATAGTCAGTGTGTGATAGTTCTAAGTCTATTATATACTGACTATCTGTATTTGTCAAGTTCCAAGCAGATTTTAAATTTACATTATGTAGATACAAACTGTGATAGAATTTACACATATCGTAAAATACATCTGTTACTGTACCTGGTCTATGATCAATATAAATTATTTTGTCATCGCCAACAATTATATTATCTAATACTAAATCTCCATGTGCTGGTCCTTGTATGCCACTACACATCATTGGCCAAGGCAATGTTTCCATAATACGCACTGGGTCTATTGTTTTACCATTTATCTCAATAGTACTAGCAAACTCAGGATTTTGCTCTATCATCTGATTAAATCTATCCCAAGTTTTGTCTCGCCATAATTTAGTATCATATATTTTTTGATTGTTATTTAAACTAAACTCCCATAGCCTAACTAGTGTGTCTAATAAGTGTATATAACGACCATTAGTTGGATTAACTACACCTTCCACAAAGTTATAACTTATGCCATAGTTGCTTTCACGTACAGGTTGTGGATGTGGAAACGCCAAACTGTCAAAATTTATTGTTGGCATTTCTTGAAACAGTTTAACTACACGATTGTTTACTTTATAAAACTCTTGATTTGTCTTATCTAGTATACCAAAATCATCATTAAATTGTGCGCTACTAGCAATGTAACTATCTTTATTGCCAACATCAAACCAATCGTCTAGTGGTATTGCACTTAGTTCTTTAAACTGTTGATATAGTAATAAATCGTTTCTAGTTAGCTGACTGTCTTGTAACAGTTCATAAAAATGTTGTGTGTCATTTATATAAGCAATACCACTATAAACTGACCCATTACTTAAATCATAATGTTGACTATCACTGGGCATGCAAGTATAGTATGTATTTCCTATTGGTTCAGGTACACTCGTTGTCCAGTTATCACAAGCATTGTAGTAAAACGGTTGGTCAAAAACATGTTGTGGTATCTGTTGAAAACTAGCTATCTGATTATTATTCCAGTCTGGTATATCAATAAACTCTACATTTTTATACCCTGCATGCTCAATATATTCTCGAACTATGTTGCCTTCATATCCCAGTGTAATATAGATAGTATCTATATCAGTATAGCTTTGTATAATACGATCAATAACTGCTGTATTGCCTATACGTATAAGTGCTTTATGAAACTTAGTGTATCCTATACTTCTGGTTCCAGGTCCACTGCATGGTATTAAGAGGTTAGCCACTGCATATTTTCCTTGTATTTGTCATTAAATATTATTTTGCTTCCTGCAACCAATCTTATCTTGGGATGTAACTGAAAACGACTTAGTGTTTCAGGAGTAACGCCGCCATCAACTGTTACATAACGTTCAGTATGTGATAATGTTTCTAAATCAAAGAATGCGTCTTGTACTTTAATGCCAGGATTGTATGCCATTAATAAAAAGTCATCAACGTCCAGTCTGTCGCATATATCGTCCATTTGTTGAATAGTATGGTAAGGTTTAAACGCTAGTTTAAGTCTAGCATCTCTTGATAGAAAGTCAACACACTGTTGGTCACTGTGGAAACTTTCATAGTGTGCATATATTACATTAGCACTACTGGCAAGAATATCATCCCAAGCATTACTATTACTTTGTATCATAGCATGTACATCTATATGTCCAGCAAAGTGTTGCCGGGCTTCGTTAATAGCTTCAGGATGACATCCTAAGCGTGGAACAAACTGACCATCCATAAAGTCCATGTGTAGACTCATACTGTAATGTGACTCTAAACGTTCATATGTTTCTTTTATTGTGGGCCAACTATCACATATATAACTTAAACTAAGTTGCAATTTTTCTTAACTCCTCTACTAATTCTGGTTTCCAATCATCATACCAATAATACCTCCACTGATCAGCAATTGGCGGATCTAATAAACTCATTAAATGTGGAGGTTGTTTACTTGATCCATTGAATGTAAATCCAGTATCTTGACAAAACTTTGGAATTATCATTTCAGGTATTGACCAGTTACTTATATCTGGTTTTGAATCACCACCTAATAACCGTTTTGAATCAGCTAATAACCATTCACGAAAAGTCTTTCCAAATAGTCTAGCACCAGGACCGTCAAAAGAATGTGATTCGTCACTTGCATTTATGTGTCCATTAATAATTCTGAGGTCATGACATGAAACCAGTGGTGATAAATTAAACCCTATATGATGAGTAAGGTGATTATCGAAACTGCCGCTCCAGTGTACAGAAAATAATTCAGCAGCATAAGTCCATAATGAGTAATCAATTGGTATTGATGCATCATAACGCTGTCTTATTACTACACTATTTTTAGTACATTTATTAAATAGTTCTGGCAATTGTTCAACAGCCTCATTAAAATGTAAAAATTGATTTTGCCAGCTAGTATGCCAGTGTCGATAACCATGGATCTTTTCACATTCAGCCATTAGTGGTTCATCATCAAAATATACAAAGTTTATACTATCAGCCCAATCCCATTTTTCTCGCTGTTCAGTTTCCCATTTGGTTTTATTTACTGGAAACTTTAGTCGGTCGTATGTTTCTCTAATCCATTCCATTCCTTCTGGATGCCTCTGTGACATATATGGTGCAGCATCTAATCCTGCTAAACGTGGATCTTCTCCAGTCATGTAGCGATCAGGAGCATCATATTCACTTAATACCAGCACAACATCAATTATTGGTCGTTGCTCCTTTGTACAGCCTTTTTGCCAATTCTCTCCATTAATTTCAACACCATTATATATTGTATCGTTTTTTGGAGTTGGATATATAGTTTCTTTAAACACATCTGGAACCCAACGTTTCCAAGTTTCTAAACTAGTGGCACGTGGTTGTCCAACCAATACTATTACAAATCTATCAACAATTTCTCTTAAATCATTAATAGGATAGTGTAACGCTGATTCATATATCATTCTTTGAGCCATGTTTCACAATCTCCTATTAATGTTCGGTGTCTTTGATAGTCTGCCCAACTAGTAGTTCTTGGTGTATTTAAAAAGTTGCCAAATTTAAAATCGTCATCATAACGTTCAAGAAATGTTGACCATACTTCAGGATCTTTCATAAAGTTCCAAGCCGATTCTTCTAGTGGCAAATGCCTTTCAAGACAAATATTAAATTTTGAATGATGTGGCATTCTGCCCCAATGTGCATGTCGTCTAGTATCATTATATACTGTACCCTGTTTTTTCAGTAACATGCTCATCACTGAACGAAACCCACACTCCCATTGATGTTTATGAAATGCAGCTTCCATATGAGCTTCCATATTGGCAAATATTATATCTTCACGTAGTATTAAATCACAGTTATAACGTTTAAACTGTGATGTTTGTGACTCCATCCACCATTCTGTGTTATTGTTTAATAAGTCAAGCAAATAATGCTTTCCAATCATATATGTGCCACGATAATGCCCTGTAACGTTAGTTCTTAAATTATTATCAAACTTTAAATTTTTTAGAAACCAGTTGACTGGGTCATATAATACCCCAAACTTAATACACTTAGAAGCAGGAGTAGAACAATGCCACCAGTTTACGTCATGTTCAGGTGTTAGATCTTCAATATAATTTTGTTGTACATACGTTTCTATATTGATATTATTTAATAATGCAACACTATTATGCTTGCTATACTGCCAAAATCCTTGTCTTACATTGTCAATTATAATATTAGGACTATTCAGTGCAGTGTCAAAATATTCATTAGTAGACATTAAGCAAGAAGTTTGTGGCAGATTGCCACGCTTTCCGTACTGATTTTCACTATTGTAGTTTTGAAGTTCGTTTTCTTCGCTAATTGATTTCCACACTGGATCAATATCGTCTACTAAATCATTTAAGAAGCTATATAACTTCATATCATTAACTCCCTATTTAATAAATAGTATTTATGAAACGAATTAAAAAGCTAAATCCAGAAATTAACCCTATCACCTTCAAAGATGGTAGAGGTATTATACAAACATACTATCCTGAACAGTACAACGTAGTAGAGTGGAATTACATTGTAACACTCAAAGGCGCAGTGCGTGGCCATCATCTTCATAAAGAATTCGATGAATATATTATGTTCGTTGATGGCGAAGGGGTATACACTGAACTAACAGATGGAGAAGAATTAGTAACTCCAGTAAGTTCTGGAGATTGTATATACTTGCCACAGGATGTACCACACACATTTTATCCAACAGCAGATTGCAAAATGATTGCAATGATTACAAAACGTTGGAATGATTGTGACGAACCAATAACAAAGGTTGACGTAATATGAGAATAGCAATTACAGGCGGAGCAGGCTATATAGGCTGTAGGCTCAGTGAATATTTTTTAAGACAAGGACACACAGTTGATTGTATTGACTGGTTAAAATGGGGCATAGAACCCGTACTAAACATTATAGACCATCCAGATTTCCATTTACACAAACTGGATATCTGTGATCCAGCTGTTGAGCCCGTACTGGCTGGTGCAGATGCTGTTGTACACTTGGCTGGTATTATTGGCTTTCCAGCATGTAACGCAGATCCTAGTGAAGCATATCGTATTAACGTAGACGGTACAAAACGTGTAATTGATGCCAGTGCAAATAAACCTTTTGTGTACGCAAGTACTGGTAGTGTATATGGTGCACTAGATAGTGTGTGTACTGAACTGGTAGAGCCCAATCCTATTAGCACATATAGCGTCTACAAACTTGTAGGTGAGGAATATTTAAAAGGTACTGACGCTGTTATACTACGTCCTGCAACTGCATTTGGTGTTAGTAATAGACTACGTAACGATTTATTAATTAATGACTTTGTGCGTAAAGCATGTCAGGGCGAACACATGACATTATTTGAAGGCCACTTTAAGCGTACATTTATCAGCATTAACGACCTAGTACGTAGCTTTGCTTGGGGCATTGAACGCTTTGATGAGATGTCTGGACAAGTTTGGAATG
>Ga0209603_1001437_pt1 | contig 24631 bp, 18 predicted proteins | sample COGITO_mtgs_1206_FD_184812 | JGI IMG/M metagenome (GOLD analysis project Ga0209603, IMG submission 184812) | Pelagic marine microbial communities from North Sea - COGITO_mtgs_120607 (SPAdes) (version 2) | ecosystem: Environmental > Aquatic > Marine > Epipelagic ... | reverse complement strand
GAGCCGATGACTTCTCCATTGGCAGGGTTAGTCACTTCGATAGTGGCATTGGTATCAGCCGCTAACCAGATGCCATTAATATAAGCTTGCTGGCGAAAGAGTGAGGAGTTGGCTAGTTGCATGATTGAGTTCCTATAAGAGTTAGAGTAACAGTTGTTGGGTTTTAGGTTTTGTATTCTATATCAAAACCCGGCATGATTTAGTCCTTTCAACGGCCGAATTTAAACTGCCGATGTCAGCCATCGCTTTGATTAGTAAACGACTAAGCGTGGTGGTTTAGCGCATCACAAAGGGATCAGCCATGGGTTCACTAGAGGTATTAATCCATACTGTTTTTAGCTGAGTGTAGTCTTTGACCCCATCGATACCACTTTCACGGCCATAGCCACTGGCTTTATAGCCACCAATCGCTCCCATAGGTGAAACTGCCCGGTAAGTATTAACCCAAATAATGCCAGCTTGCACCGCTTTACTCATGCGATGCACACGCGCATTATCTTGAGTCCAAATGCCGGCGGCTAAACCAAATTCAGTATCGTTTGCTAAGGCTAGGGCTTCTGCTTCGTCTTTAAAACGCATAATGCTGGCCACGGGGCCAAAGACTTCCTTTTGCATAATACTACATTGATTATCATCAACTGCTAAAATTGTAGGTTCAAAGTACCAGCCATCTCCAGCTACGGCGGCTCGTTTGCCACCATGAATGAGCTCAGCACCCTGGGCTAGTGCTGTTGCCACCATGCGTTCAACCAAAGTCAGTTGTGTTTGTGTGGCCATAGGGCCCATTTCAGAAGTGGGATCCAAAGGGTCACCAATAATAATACGTGCTGCGCGAGTTTTGAGCGCGGTTAAGAATTCGTCATAGACAGTGTCCTGCACCAGCAAACGGCTACCAGCAACACAGCTTTGGCCACTGGCAGCAAAGATCCCCGCAATTACACCGTTGACCGCACTTCCAATATCGGCGTCTTCAAATATAATATTAGGAGATTTGCCCCCGAGTTCTAGGCTCACTTGGGCGAGGTTCTCAGCACTGTTTTTAATCACAGATTTAGCCCCTTCACCCCCACCTGTAAAGGCGATACGACGCACCAAAGGATGCTTAGTTAGGGCGGAACCTGTGTCCACTCCTAAACCAGTCACTACATTCACTACACCGTCTGGAAAACCCGCTTCTTGGACTAAATGCATCAGTTCCAGAATCGTTGCTGAGGCATGCTCTGATGGTTTGAGGACCACAGTATTGCCTGCAGCTAGTGCTGGAGCAAGCTTAACTGCCGTTAAGTACATGGGCGAATTCCAAGGAATAATAGCCGCCACCACTCCCAATGGCTCATGGGTGGTATAGGCAAACATATCAGTTTTATCTAGGGGTAAAGTTTGGCCTTCAAGTTTATCAGCTTGGCCGGCATAGTAATAAAAGAATTCGGGCATGTAACCGATTTGACCCTTGGTTTCACGAATGAGTTTACCGTTGTCGTTGGTCTCCAGTTGGGCCAATTGGGTTTGCTTGGTGGCAATTAAATCCCCCAGTTTACGTAACAATTTACCCCTTGCTGTGGCATGTAAATTACGCCACGCAGGATTTTCAAAAGCCTTTTGAGCGGCCTCAACTGCGGCATTCACATCAGCTTCTTGAGCGTGGGGGAAACTCGCCCAAGGTTCACCATTGGCAGGGTTTAGACTGTCAAAACGGGCACCATTTTGGGCATCAACCCATAGGCCGTTGATAAACATCTTATATTCGCTGAGGGCCATGAGTGCTCCTTTTTATGGTAACCGAATTAACGGCAATTGCTTGTGTCACTGATGTATTTAAACAACTAACGTGAGTTAGCCGCCACAAAATTATGCAATAATGCGCTAACTTCGCAGGCGTGTTCAACCGGCATCATGTGCCTAGCATCAGGTAAAATAATAGCTGTTGCTGAACTTATTTTTTCCGCTAATGCATAACTCATAGCAGGGGTAGAACCCGGGTCTAACTCCCCAGTAGTGACCAATGTAGGGCAAGTAATAAGGCTTAACTGCTCATGCATGGCATTGTCACCTTCACCAAACAAACGATAACAGCGGCTGTAACTTGTTTTATTATTAGCTAAAACTTGGGCCCTTAATTGGTTTATGTAGTCACTATGTGTTTGAGTATATAGGTTGCTAAACCAGCGGGTTAGAGCCTGTTCTAAATTAGCGCTAGGACCATGCGCTTCAACCTCAGTGACGCGCTTTAAAATGATTGCGCGCAACGCATCACTGCGATTAAATACTGAACTCATAAGCGTTAAACTTTGCAGTTTGTGATGAAATTGGATGGCAAAAATGCGAGCCACCAAGCCCCCTAACGAAAACCCTATTAAATGCACCTTTTTAAGTTTCAGGTGCTCTAGTAAGGCGTTAAGCTGATGGGTTAAGCCCCCTAGTTCCAAATCAGATGGTGCCTTGGGACTTAGTCCATGGCCTATTAGGTCATAGGTGATAATTTGGTATTTAGCTTGCAAGTTTGCGACTTGGTTTCGCCATATAGTTAAATCTAAACCGACACCATGAATAAAGACTAAGGTGTCATGCGGGTTTTCAGATGGGTGTTTTTGGTCAGTTCTTAGGGGACTAAAAACTTGGTAGTGGGTTCCGTTAGGGCAAAATAAAGTCATTAATTTTGGACTTTATTTGCAGCTTCTTCGGCTGCAATTTCTTCCATATCCAAATAACGGTTACCGATGCGGGGGTGTGCGCGGCCTCCGTCTGAACCACCCAGCACAACAATGATTTCATCAGCGGCAGGGGCATCTTCAATGTGCATTTCTAACGTAATATAGTGGGACCGAAAACCAGCATCATCCTTGTGCATCATAGGTATTTGAATAGATGTTCCAGCAGGGCCTCGTTTATTGGTAAAACTTAAAAAACTTTTTGCATTAACCGCGTCTCGGTAATGGTTACCGAACCGAAGGGTATGGATAATACCAGAAGCGTGCTCAATTTCACCATCTAAGCCGATGACAGCGGCTTTACCATAGGCCTCAATGGCGTCACCACTTGGAAAGTGAGCGAGCACCTTAGCGACCATTTGTTCACCCAATTCAGAACAACCTGCGGTAATCTCAGGGCGCAGATTTTCAACAAACCCTTGGCCTGCCCATGGATTTTTAATGACATAGGCCACTCCCACCATGGTAATAGGCACGGCTGCTGGTTTACCACCTTCAATGCGAAGTTCTTCTATGGTGGTAACAACTTTTCGTACTTCAAAATGCATAATGTATTCCTAATTAAAGCCGGCTGCAGTGGTTAGTTGAAGTTGGGCATGACTTTGTCTATAAATAACTGGAGGGATTTTTTCTTTTCTGCATGGGGTAAACCGTTATCACTCCAAAAACTAAATTGAGTCACACCCAATGATTCATAGTGCTTAATGCGTTTTGTCACTTGTGCGGGAGTGCCAATGAGCAGGTTATCGTGTAGTTCGTCTAAACCAAAGCCTGGTAGTTCGTCCATTTGTGCGTCAGTTAAAGGCTTAATAAAACCTTCTTTGGGGGTTTGTTCATTTTTAAACCATGCGTAAAAATAGGCATACCAATCGCGCAGGGCTTGAGCACCTCTTTGCCAATCTTCAGTTTCTTCATGCACCCATGTGTGACGTAAAGCGAGTAATTGTGGTGTGGGTTTGTCTGGGTGATTTGTGCAGGCCTGTTTAAAGCGTTGGCAGGCCATTTCAATGCTGGCATCGCCTGCAATAAGCGGCGTAACCATGACGTTACAATCATTTTCAACCGCATAGTCATGAGACTCTTGTTCGCGGGCAGCCACCCACATCGGTGGAAACGGCTTTTGGGTCGCACGAGGAACCGCTGTTGAGGTTGGAAAAGAATAGTGCTCACCGTCATGAGCGTAGTCGCCAGTCCAAAGTTTTTGTAAGGCAGGAATCATCTCACGGAGAGGCCCACCGCCTTCTTTGGCAGTCATTTGGTCTGTCATCCGATCAAATTCAGACTGGTAGGCACCTCGAGCTATACCAAAATCGAGACGGCCATCACTCATCATATCGACTAAAGCAGCTTCACTAGCTAGGCGCACAGGATTCCAAAAAGGAGCAACAATTGTGCCTAATCCTAAACGAATGGTCTTGGTAATGGGCGCAAGATAGGCCATAAAATTGAGTGGGTTAGGGCAGATCGTGAATTCCATCATGTGATGTTCACCAATCCATACGGTCTCAAAACCGGCTTTTTCAACCATGAGAGTGAGTTCCACTAATTCGTCAAACAACTCTTTATGGGGTTTTTTAGGATCAGAGCGTTCCATGTGAACAAATAAAGAAAATTTCATCGACGCAACTCCTTATTATTAACAGACTCACTAATCAAGCAAATGGGTCATTAACTTAGATTGTCTTATGGTATACCATCAGATTAATTGTTATATTCCCATCGAGCTAATCTTTTGTCAAGCCCTTGTATGACTAGCTATTGTCGTCACAATTGTCTAATCTTAGCTCATTACTTGTATTCACTTTAAAAGGTTTTACGGACGGCTTTTATGTTTCAATGTTTTTTTCCTAACCCCCGATGGTTTTTTATCTCACTAGTAGGTTGGGCCAGTTTATGTATTGCAGTTTGGTATGGCTGGGGAGATCAATTAGGAACCGCTTTAGGTTTTGAACTTCCAGCTGAAGATGCGGAACCTGTATTAGGATTGGGTCATTTTATTAGTCCTGATTTCATTTGGTTTTACCTCTACTTTTTCACAACATTAATGATGTTTGGTCTAGTTTGGATGCGTCTTTCACCTCATGAGTGGCAGTTATGGTCGATTTATGGCTCTGCCTTGATCTTGTTTAGTACTTACTTTTCGGTGCAGGTGTCGGTAGCAATCAACACCTGGCGCCGGCCGTTTTTTGATAACATTCAGGCGGCACTCGCAGAGCCTGGTAGTATTACAGCCAAAGAGCTGTACGATTTGATCATTATCTTTGGTGAAATAGCATTTTTAGCAGTTATGGTCTTTGTTTTAACCCGTTTCTTTGTGAGCCACTACATTTTCCGCTGGCGTATGGCTATGAACGAGTTTTATGCCTCTAGATGGACTCAACTCAGACAGGTAGAAGGCGCAGCGCAACGGGTCCAAGAGGACACCATGCGGTTTGCGAGCATCATGGAAGGTTTAGGGGTGTCGTTGGTTGATGCCTTTATGACCTTAGTGGCATTTTTACCTGTACTTTGGTCCCTGTCTCAATATGTGACAGAGTTACCTATTGTCGGTTCTATTGCTTCTCCCTTATTTTATGCAGCAATTTTTTGGTCTATATTTGGTACCATGTTGATGGCATTTGTAGGCATAAAGCTGCCTGGTTTAGAGTTTCGTAATCAGCGAGTGGAAGCGGCTTATCGAAAAGAGTTAGTGTACGGAGAAGATCATGAAGACCGAGCTCAGCCGTTAACCTTATCGCAATTGTTTGGTAACGTGCGTAAGAACTACTTCCGTTTATATTTCCACTATATGTACTTCAATGTGGCACGGAGTTTTTTCTTGCAGGCAGATAATCTGTTTGCCTATATTATCCTCATTCCAACCATCGTAGCTGGAACCATCACCTTTGGTATTTTACAGCAAATATTGACTGCTTTTGGGCAGGTGAGTAATTCGTTTCAGTATTTAATTAATTCCTGGCCTACGATTGTTGAGTTACTTTCTGTTTACAAGCGTTTGCAATCGTTTGAACGAGTGCTACATGAGAAGCCACAAGTGGACATTGATCAGCAGTTCTTGGAAGAGGGCGAAGGCAGTTAAGGTAGCTGATTTAGCCTGAGCCACAGGCTATTTAATGGATACCACAGCCTTTGAGTATGATGTGTTTAATAGAGCTAGCTGCGTCTAAAAAGGCTTGCTCTGTTAACTGCTCAGTATCGTTGGCAATAATAATCTGTGGCTCAAAATCAGCGTAGTATTGGGTGCTAGCCCAAATCATAAAGATGACATGGGCAGGGTCGATGTCATCCATTTTTCCCTGCGCTACCCAGCTTTCAAAGACACTCATGCGCTGTTTAAACCACTGGCGGTAATCTTGCTGCAAGTAAGCACTCAAATGAGGTGCTCCACTAATCATCTCCTTTGCAAACAAACGCGATGCTGTGGGGTGGGTCCGAGAAAAGTCGATTTTTGCATCAATATAACGACTCAATACATAAGCGGGTTCGTCATGGCTAGATAGCTCATTAAATACGTTATCCCAGAGGTTAAGGGTGTTTTCAAGCACCGCTCCATAGAGGCCAAGTTTACTCGTAAAGTAATAATGAATATTAGCTTTGGGAACCTGGGCAGATTCAGCAATACGCTGCATGGTGGCACCACGAAAACCATGACAGGCAAACTCTGCTTGGGCGGCTTGCAAAATTAAGTCGCGGCTTTGTTCTCTGATGCGTCCAGGTTTGTATGGGCCTCTAATGATGCTCTTGGTCATGTGTGGTGCCATTAAGTACGAAAACGGGAGTGCTTTAACACTGTGATAATGGCCACTGTAACATAAATGAAAAGTTGACTAAAAAGACAGGTATTGAGAAGATGTGTCTCTAATTGATAAGAGTAACTAATATGCACCTGTTATTAAATCAAACTAACATTGAGATAGTGGATCCAGCAGCAGACACCACTTTATTGCATTGGCTAAGAGAAACACAATACTTAACGGCAACTAAAGAAGGTTGCGCCGTGGGTGATTGTGGGGCTTGCACGGTGATCGTGGGCCAACTGATTCAAGGTCAGATAGCTTATCGCAGTGTGAACGCCTGCATTGCTTTATTAGGCAGTCTCCATGCATGCCACATTATTACTTTAGACGCATTACAAGGCCCTGAACTCCATCCTGTGCAGCAAGCGATGGTGGATTTTCACTCGAGCCAGTGTGGCTTTTGTAGCCCTGGGTTTGTCATGTCCCTTATTGTCTGGTGGCTCAATACCCCAGCCAACTCGTTGGCTACGCCTGAAGATTTTGCTAACCATCGACATGGTGTAGAACTGGCCCTGTCTGGCAACTTATGCCGGTGTACCGGTTATCATCCTATCCTTTTGGCGGCTGATCATTTAGCGCCTATGGATAGAGCCACCGACCCTTTGTTTAATCAGTTAGGTGGCTTAGACCGATGCCATGTGCAGTTAAAAAATATGGCCCGTGTGGGTCAACAGATCCCTAACCCAGCTTATACGAGTCCATCTGACCTGGCTGCCTTGGCTTTGGCCTATGAGGCCACACCTAACGCCAAGTTAGTGGCTGGTTCGACGGACTTAGCCTTAGACATTACTCAGGGTCTTCAGTCTTTTAAGTGCCTTATTGACGTTACTGGCGTAGAGGAATTGCAAGGGATAGACGAGCGAGATAAAAAACTTCATATTGGCGCTGGTGTAAGTCTGAGTGAGGTGGAGTTTTTCTGTCAAACTAAGTTACCCCAAATGAGTGACCTGTTAGCTAGTTTTGCTTCACGGCAAGTGCGCAATCGTGCCACCTTGGTGGGTAATATCGCCAACAGTTCGCCGATTGCTGATATTCCCCCATTGCTACTGGTGATGGATGCTGAACTAGTTTTACAGCAAGGTTTAAAGCAGCGCACCATAGCTTTAAAAGGGTTTAATTTGGGTTATAAGCAAACCGCCTTAGCCACGGGCGAATTTATTCATAGTGTAATCTTACCCCTTCCATCAAATGGCCAGCGAGTGTGGATAGAGAAAGTGAGTAAACGCACAGAAGATGATATCTCTGCCACGTGCGTGGCCATGAGCTTAACCTTAGATCACGATACCATCGTTCAGATTAATATTGCCTGTGGTGGTATGGCGGCGACTCCTAAAATGGCTAATATGTCGCAAAGTCAATTATTAGGGCAACCCCTCACACCCCAGCTTATTGCTCAAGTACCTGTGTGGTTGGCACAGGATTATCAACCCATTGATGACATGAGAGCGAGCGCCGCTTATCGTCAGCAGGTGACCTCCAATATTGTTACAGGATTTTTACGGGCGGCCATAGCATGAGAAAATTACCTAAATTATCGCCGCAAAACTCCGCGTCTGTTGGACCTACGAATGGTGATGCTGCTCAAAATTTAAACACCACCACTACGACCATAGGTAAACCATCGCCCCACGAAAGTGCAAAGTTACACCTCACGGGTAAGGCGCTGTACATTGATGATATTCCTACACCAGTAGGCTGCCTGCATGCCTACGTGGGTATGGCGAATGTGGCCTGTGGCTTGCTAAAAAGTCAAAACTTGAGCAGCGTCGCCAGTGCATTAGGCGTGGTCGATGTCATTACTGCCAAAGATGTACCGGGTCATATAGACATTGGCCCTGTATTTGGTGGTGACCCTTTGCTGGTAGAAGGACAAATTAATTACTTCGGACAGCCTCTATTTGCGGTGGCGGCTATTAGTCGTGATGCAGCCCGCAAAGCCGCTTTGTTAGGGCACGCAGTCATTGACTCAACACCACCACTGTTAAGCTTAGAACAAGCTCAAATGAATAATAAAAAAGTGCGCCCAAGTCACAGCTTAGTTAAAGGTGATAGTGTGGTGGCCCTGCAGAAATCGATGCGTCGTCTCACTATTGATCAGCAAGTTGGTGGGCAAGAACACTATTACCTTGAGGGCCAGGTTTGCCTCGCTATACCCCAAGATAACGGTGGCGTTTTGGTACACAGTTCTAGTCAACATCCCAGTGAAGTGCAAAAGCTGGTGGCTGAAGTATTGGCCTTAGCCATGCACAAAGTGGTGGTAGACACAAGACGCATGGGCGGTGGTTTTGGTGGCAAAGAAACTCAAGCTGCACAATGGGCATGTCTGGCTGCACTGCTAGCTGTGCGCAACCAAAAGGCTGTAAAACTGCGCTTGGCACGCAGTGATGACATGGCCCTGACAGGTAAACGCCATCCCTTTGTAAACCAAGCTCAGGTGGGTTTTGATGACGCCGGACGAATTACAGCGGTCGGTGCTGAACTCAATGGATTGTGTGGTTCTAGTGCAGATCTGTCAGATGCTATAGTTGATCGTGCTATGTTCCATACAGATAATGCGTACTATCTTCCGGCAGCGACAATTACGGGCCATCGGTGGTTTCAAAATACAGTTTCAAACACCGCTTTTAGAGGCTTTGGTGGCCCCCAAGGTATGATGTTAGCTGAACAGATGATGGATGATGTGGCCCGCGCTCTGGGCAAAGACCCTTTATTAATAAGACAAACTAACTTATACGGTCAACACGAACGCAACCTCACGCCCTACCATCAGATCGTAAAGGGTGTAGATCTAGAGCGCATTATCGATGAGCTGGTGGAATCCAGTGAGTATTGGGCTCGGCGACAAGCCATTCGCAGCTTCAATAAAAATGCCTTAAAACATGGGGGGCGATACCTTAAAGGCTTGGCTCTAACACCGGTAAAATTTGGTATTTCTTTTACCGCAATGTTCCTCAATCAAGCAGGAGCACTGGTGCATATTTATACCGACGGCACAGTCCAAGTGAGTCATGGTGGCACAGAAATGGGGCAGGGTTTGTATACTAAAATTGCTCAGGTTGTTGCTGCTGAGTTGGGTCTGCCACTGGAGTCTATTGAGGTGACTTCAACACGCACAGATAAGGTGCCCAATACATCACCTACAGCCGCATCAAGTGGCACTGACTTGAATGGTCAAGCCGCCCGTAATGCGGTCCTTACGATTAAGCAGCGCTTAATAGATCACTTAGTGGCGACTTACCAAGCCGAAGCTGAGGCGATTATCTTTAATGATGGCCTAGTATCATGGCCAAGCCACAGTCTTGCCTTTGCAGAACTTGCACAGGAGGCTTACATGGCTCGCATTTCCATGTCTGCTACAGGTTATTATCGTACCCCAAAAATCCACTATGACCGCCAAAAGGCTAAGGGCAATCCGTTCTTTTATTTTTCCTGTGGAGCTTCTGTGAGTGAGGTAGAAGTGGACACCTTCACTGGCACTTACACGGTGGCTAGAGTTGATATTTTACATGATGTGGGTGAAAGTATTAATCCAGCGATTGATGTGGGTCAAATAGAGGGGGGCTTTATTCAGGGCATGGGATGGCTAACCACTGAGGAATTAGTGTGGGGCCAAGATGGTCGATTGCAAACGAATGGGGGCGCGAGTTACAAAATACCTGCTGTTGGTGACACTCCTAAACAGTTTAATGTGGCTTTACTAAAAAATAGTAAAAACCATGAGGCCACCATATATCATTCCAAGGCGGTAGGCGAACCGCCTTTAATGCATGGTATTTCTGTGTGGTCCGCTTTACGGGATGCCATTTGGGCGGCGGGTGACGAGCAAACAAATCCTCAACTTAATACGCCAGCGACTCCAGAGCGTGTATTGTGGGCATTAGAAGCGGTCAAAGCTTCAATTGTGGAGAGTGTGTGATGAAGGTATGGCTTGAGGCTCAGTGGCAGTGTGAACAGCACAATCAATCCTATGTACTGGTAAGTATTGTGGCTTTGCAGGGCTCATCACCCCGGGGTGTGGGCAGTAAGCTTTTAGTCACTGAAGACCAACAGTTTGACTCCATCGGCGGTGGACATCTCGAGTACAAAGCAATTGCCCAAGCCCGTCTGATGATGACACAAGAGCACCTAACAGCAATAATTGATTACCCGCTTGGTGCCAGTTTGGGCCAGTGCTGTGGGGGTAAGGTGAGTCTGATGTTTGAAGTTTTCAAAGCCACCAAAATTGATTACCCGCTTGGTGCCAGTTTGGGCCAGTGCTGTGGGGGTAAGGTGAGTCTGATGTTTGAAGTTTTCAAAGCCACCAAAATGCCCGTAGTTGTCTTTGGCGCTGGTCATGTTGGACGAGCGTTAGTGCCTTTGTTAGCGCAATTACCCGTGCAAGTCACATGGGTGGATAGTCGTTACGATATGTTGCCTAAAGAACTACCACACGGGGTAGTGGGCATGCAGGAGGAACATCCTCAAGATTACGTCACAGACTGTGTAGCGAATAGCTGTTACTTAGTCATGACGCATCATCATGGGGTTGATTTGGCGCTCACTGAAGCCATACTCAAACGGGGTGATGCTTATTATCTGGGGGTCATTGGTTCAGTCACTAAAGGCCGTAAGTTCCGCCAAAGGTTGGCTGCTAAGGATTACTCTGTAAATTCCATCAGTCACTTAAATTGCCCTATGGGAAAAGCTGGAATCAGTGGCAAGCAACCCATGGAAGTCGCCATCGCCATTGCTGCTCAAGTGATGGATTTGTATCAAAACTTTGATTTGAAACACCAAAAATGCCTTGCTAAGGCAAACCCAGTGCCGCTAAATAACGAGAGCTTAGAATATGTCTGAACGTTTAATGCGTGGCCCTCTATTACACTGTTTGGCAGAACCTGATAAGGACGCAGCAGCAGTTGACTATCGGCCTGATGCGCTACTGTGGCTGCAACATGGCAAGGTCTATAAAATGGGTGATTATGAGTCTCTTGTGCATGAATTAATGCCTGCACAATTGTCTCAGGTCGAAGATTGTAGTGAATATTTAATGGTGCCAGGATTTGTAGATTGTCATATTCATTATCCACAAACTGAAATGATTGCAGCTTATGGCACCCAGTTATTAGATTGGTTAAACACCTACACCTTTCCCGTTGAGGCTCACTTTAAAGACCCACTAAAAGCCGCTGCGGTGGCTGAGGTATTTATTGATCAATTATTGACCAATGGTACCACTACGGCCTTAGTGTTTTGCTCTGTTCATCCAGCCTCTGTGGATGCTTTGTTTAAGGAGGCACAAAAGCACCATATGCGGCTCATTGCTGGTAAGGTTATGATGGACCGCAACGCGCCATCTGAGGTGCTCGATACGGCATCTACAAGTTACCTACAAAGCAAGCAGCTTATTGAGCGATGGCATGGGGTAGATCGTTTGCAATATGCCGTCACTCCTCGTTTTGCCCCCACATCAACTGCAGAACAATTAGCTGCTGCAGGGCGCTTGTTGGCTGAACATAAGGGGGTATACCTGCATACCCACCTAGCCGAAAATATAGATGAAATTAAGTGGGTGAAGACCCTTTTTCCAGAGGCAAAAGATTACTTAGATGTCTATGATCAAGCCGGTTTGTTGGGCAAGCGTAGTGTGTTTGCGCATGGTATTCACTTGTGTGACAGGGAATGTGAACGCTTAGCTACCTCAGATTCTGCGATTGCTCACTGCCCAACTTCAAATTTATTTATTGGCTCTGGACTATTTCCCATGGCGCGTTTGCAAAACCACGGCATTAAAATTGGTGTGGGCACAGACGTCGGTGGGGGTACCAGTTTTAACATGCTTCAAACCTTAGCTGATAGTTATAAAATGCAACAGTTGCAAGGCCATAATTTGAGCCCAGAACAAAGCTTCTATCTTGCCACTTTAGGAGGTGCAACCGCCCTTGATCTGGATGATAAAATAGGTAACTTTGCCATCGGTAAAGAAGCTGATTTTTTGCTCTTAGATCCTAATGCCACTGACTTATTGAAGTTTCGTACGGGCCATTGTAAAGACTGGCGTGACTTAATTTTTGTATTGCAGACATTGGGAGATGATCGGGTGATTGCGCAAACAAACATCATGGGGATTGCGCAGTGATAGCGGCTTAGGAAAGTCATCCTTGGCGCTATAAATGAGTGTTAAACCATGTTACTAACTGCTATAACACAGGTTGTTTTAGAGATGTCCATAGATAGGAATTAATTCCATGCCACAAAGCACGCGTTTGCTAGCCAATCGACTCGTATCAGCAGTGAGTTTAGGTTGTATGAGTTTGTCCCATGGTTATGGTGAAAAGAGTAGCCGTAAGCACAGTGAAAAATTCCTCCACCAAGCGCTCGACTTAGGCTATACCATGCTGGACACTGCGGCTGTTTATGGCCATGGTCATAACGAGTCTTTGATCGGACATTTCATTAGCCAAAGACGCAGTGAATTCTTCCTGGCGAGCAAGTGTGGTTTTGGTCAACAGCCTGATAGTCAGCCTAGTATTAATGGCAGACCTGAATATATTAAAGCCACTTGTGAGGCCAGTTTAAAGCGTTTACAAACGGATCACATCGACCTTTATTATTTGCACCGGCGTGACATGAATGTGCCTCTAGAGGATAGTATTGGGGCGTTGGCTGATTTATGCCAAGAGGGCAAAATTGGGGCAGTGGGGGTTTCAGAAATAAGCGCCGCAGATTTGCATAAGGCCCACGCTGAGCACCCCATCAGTGCTATTCAGTCAGAATACTCCTTATGGACTCGTAATGTTGAAATTGAAGTCCTAGAGGCGAGTCAGAAAATTGGCGCAGCCTTCGTCGCTTTTAGTCCCCTAGCACGTGGTTTTTTGACCAATAAACTACACGACACCTCACAACTTGTAGAGCATGACTTACGTCACACTATGCCGCGCTTTAATGCGCAACATTACCCAGCAAATCTGGCACTATTGCCTGCTTACATTAGCCTAGCAGAACGCCAAGGCTGCACGCCCGCTCAGCTTGCTTTAGCTTGGGTTTTAACTCAAGGTGATCATATTATAGCCATTCCTGGTACCCAGAATCTGGCGCACTTGAAGCAAAATATTGTCGCCAACGATTTAGAGTTGGAAGCCCATGTTGTTGTCGAACTCAACGACCTAATCAATCAACACACGGTGCAAGGGGCAAGATACAGCGATAAAGCTCAAGCGACGGTCACCACAGAACGTTTTAGCAAAAAAGACTAAAGCCTCAGGAGCCAATCATTGGTCTATTAAGGCTTAGGGTTTGGCATCAGCAATAATCATTGCTGATGCCTTCTCTCCAATCATAACGCAGGCTGCGTTGGTGTTGCCACTAATTAGTGTTGGCATAATGGATGCGTCAGCAACTCGCAAACCCTCAATACCATAAACGCGTAAAGCAGCATCCACCACAGCTAATTCACCTTGTCCCATGGCGCAAGTCCCTACAGGATGGTACTCCGTCTCTGCTGTGGCTTTGATAAAATCACTAACTTGTTGATCTGAATATACATCAGTGCCAGGTGAGTGTTCATGGCTAATGAGGTCTGCAAAGGGTCCACTGGACAAAATGTTTCTGCATAAATAAATGCTTTCTCGCATGCGCTCAATATTGCCTTGGGTCTGTAAAAAACGCTGATCAATGACCGGTGCATGATGGGGTTGGGCGCTAGCTAGGGTGATTTCCCCCGTGTCGGTAGGGCGCAAGTTGCACGCATGAATCGTCACGCCATGGGCTTTTAACTCGGGCACAGGCGTGGGAAATATCATTAAAGGTATGAAGTGGAGCTGTATATCGGGCCGCGTGGGACTGTATTTTGAGCTCACAAAGGCACCACTTTCAGCTGCATTAGTGGCACCTGGGCCTGATTTATTCCAAAAATAACGTAGGCCGGTGGTGAGTGCACCAATGCCTTTATTGGCGCCCAATAGGCTATTCGCCTCTTTAGTGCAGGCCAGCACTGACACGTTGAGGTGGTCTTGTAGATTTTTACCGACACCAGGCAGATTAACCTGCATTTTAATATGGTGTTTCACCAGTTCTGGTTCAGGGCCAATGCCAGAAAGCATCAATAAGTGGGGTGACCCAATGGCGCCAGCACTGAGAATTATTTCTTTGTTAGCAAACGCTGTACTGACTTTGTGGCCAACCTGATAGCTAACGCCCAGGGCTCTTCTTGCTTCAATAATAATGCGCCTAACGTGGGCTCCAGTAATAACGGTTAGATTGGGGCGGTCTGCAATAGGGTGTAGATAAGCCGTTGCTGTGCTGCAGCGTTTTGACTCTTTTTGTGTCACTTGGTAGCGTCCAGCTCCTGCTTGCTGGTGGCCATTAAAGTCAGAGTTGTGAGTGATGCCCATAGCCACTGCAGACTCTACAAATTGGTCACTCAAAGGATGGGTATAAGCACGGTCACTGATCGTTAATGGTCCCTTAGTGCCATGATAACCAAGGTCAAGATGAGTTCCTAAATTAGTTTCAGATTGACGAAAAAAGGGTAGCACGTCGTTATATCCCCAACCCTCATTGCCTAAGCGACACCATTCATCGTAATCCTGTTGTTGGCCTCGTATATGCACCATGGCATTAATAGCGCTAGTACCACCTAAGGTTTTACCTCTGGGAATTGGGATTTGGCGCTGGTGCATCGCCGTTTGTGGAGCTGATTGGTAACGCCAGTTAAGGGTTTTGTGATCGAGTAAAAATGCAATGCCTGCAGGCATATGAATCAGTGGATTACGATCACGTGGTCCGGCTTCGAGCAGCAGCACCTCACAATTGAGGTCAGCACTTAAACGGTTGGCTAATACGCAGCCTGCAGAACCTGCGCCGATAACAATGTAGTCGTAATGATGATGTGCCATGACGGGACCTTTATTTTTATTATATCCATACGGGGGTCGTTTGCATCGACTCAGGAATCGCAATGCCCATGCGCTGCAAAATACTGGGCGCAATAGCCGTTTGACTAATTACATAGTCTGGTGGCGGGCCCTGAATCACATGGTTAGGGTTAGCAAAGTAGTAAATAGGAATATCGCGCATAATGGCTTCAGTGCCGCCATGGTGACCACGAGCACTTTGGCCGTGATCTGCCGTGATGATGACATCATAACCTTGTGCTTGCCATCGAGGGATAAAATCGCCAAGCGCTGCATCGATGGTGTAACAATTTTTGTCGATTTGAATGGAATCAAATCCATAATTATGGCCTAAGCTGTCCAACGTACAGGAATGGAATAAAAAATAATCTGGCTGGTGTCGTTCAATCAGTAAGCTCATTTGCCAAAAAAGGTCAATGTCTGAGGGCGTTGCAGGCTGGGCTTTATTGGCGCCAGCCATGGTATAAAAACGGGCGTGTTGAATAGGTCGATGGATGTCATCCACTTCCATATCGCGCATGGGATCAAAAGGGCTGGCTTGGAAATAATCTGAAAAAAATGAATGGGCGATCGCTGCAGTAGTGCCACCTGCGGCTCTGACAGCACTAAAAATATCGGCATCTTCTAACTTGCCTTCATGGTAGTTAGAGGTCACACCATGGTCTTGAGGTGTGAGCCCTGTATGGATGCTGGCGTAACATGGGCCAGACACCGATGGCAACACGGCGTGGCCTTGCCATACTCTTGCTTCTCCTGCTTCTACCCAACCTTCTAAGTTGCCCATAAGCTGGCGCGCATAGGAATAACCGAGTCCGTCTAAAATTAACAAAATAACTCTATTTTTCATAACTTTGAAGCCTATATTATTAGTATTATTGAATTCTTGTGGTACTCTTATGCAAGGGCTTGCAGTGTGGCATTCTCGCCACGCAAAATGCAACCCTAGTGAGCACAAGACTTTAGTTATTAAGAGGCGCATATCGACCCTGTATCAGACACTAGTATTACCCAACTGCTCATTGGCTTAGCGGGCGGGGTAGCCTTGCTTATTTGGGGCTTAAAGCGGGTGCAACAGGGAATGAAACGAGCTTTTGGTGGGCGCCTTACTTATTTGATTCGTGATCGTTTTGCCGGTGTCTGGTCTGCTTTAGGTTTAGGTGTATTCCTTACTCTCATTTTGCAAAGTAGTACGGCATCTGCATTACTTGCAGCATCTTTAGGTGTGCAAGGTGAAGCAGGTCTAGCCTTATTACTCGGTGCTGATGTAGGTACCACTCTTGTTGCGCTGGTGCTTAGTTTTGACCTTAGTGCTTTTAGCCCTTTGTTGCTAGCCGTTGGGATCTTTATGGAACTGCGTGCCAAAGACAAGCGGCAGCGTGGCATTGGCGAAGGACTTATGGGTTTAGGTCTGATGCTATTGGCACTTGGGCTATTGCGTCAACAAGCAGTCCCGCTGGAGGGCTCTGAACTCTTTAGCGACATGCTGCAAAGTCTCATTGCGGAGCCTTGGTTAGCTATTCTATTTGCTGCCGTACTATTGCGTCAACAAGCAGTCCCGCTGGAGGGCTCTGAACTCTTTAGCGACATGCTGCAAAGTCTCATTGCGGAGCCTTGGTTAGCTATTCTATTTGCTGCCGTACTTACCTTTTTACTCCACTCTAGTCTTGTGATGGTACTTTTATTGGCGGGCCTTGTGGGGGCTGGCGTCATTGGTGTCGAGTCTGGCATGATGCTCATCCTTGGGGTTAATATTGGCAGTGCGGGTATTCCTGTGTACTTGTCACGCAAGTCGAGCAATGCCAAACGGGTGGCACCCCTAGGCAACTTAATATTACGCACCATCGGTGCTATGGCTTTTGCACCATGGGTAACGGAAGTCCATATGGGGCTCAACTACGTGAGTATGGACCCAGCCTGGCAGGTTGTATTAATGCACTGCTTGTTTAACGTGACTGTCGCTGCTTTTGGTATGTTAATTGTGAGTAAGTTGGCAGGTTGGATTGATACGCGTCTGCCGCGTGAAACCTTAGCCCCTTTACCAAGTCCTAAATACCTCAAAGATGTGCAAGAAACGGCACCGTCAGCGGCGTTGGCTAACGTTGTACGAGACACCCTCACCATGGGTGAGTTGCTCGAAGATATGCTGCGTGAGGTGCATCTAGGCATGACCGAGCGCTATGATGCGCTGGAGAAAAAAATCCATCAAAGTGATGACATTATTGATGATTTCCACCAACAAATTAATGCTTATTTATTAGAGCTGGGTGGTCAGGACTTAACTGAAGATGAACGTTATCGCTGCCAAGATTTGCTCCTATTCATCACTAATATAGAGCATGCAGGTGATACCTTAGAGCGCAGCATGACCCTTTTATTAAAGAAGAAAAACAATTTACACATTGATTTTACTGATTATGAAAATGAAGCCTTAGATTCGAGCATGAAGGCTATTTTTAAAGTCATGCCCATGTCGTTCCAAGTGATGATGAGTGAAGATGTGAGCAGCGCTCGGGGCCTGATTCAGGCTAAACATGAATTTAACATCAATCATCAAAAGTTTCTAGATGGTCAGCAGCACAGAACCATGCAAGCTGAAAAAGCGAACCCCGTAGCCCATTCTTTGTTCACAGATTTAATGCGAGACGTTAAACGTTTGCATTCTCATTTCACGGCCATAGCGTATCCTGTCCTTAATCGCGAGGGTGAACTTAGAACGAGTCGGTGGAGAGGGTATAACGAGCCAAAGTCTGCTCAATCTATGCCTGATCAACTAAATGATGCCCCAGCGCCTGATGTTTTGGTGAATGACAAAACTGATGTTGCCCAAAGTGATGCAGATCAGGCAGCAGAAGTGATGGCGCAAGTAGGGCAAATTGGGGAACAACCGGAAGTCTCTGAAACAGCCGAAGTGTTGCCAGTTCAAGCTGGGGTTAAACCTTTGTGATCCGAGCTAAGCGCCCATTTGATGCAAGCAAGATCAAAGGTATTGTTTTTGATAAAGATGGAACCCTGCTCGATTTTCATGGCACCTGGATGCCAAAGTTGCGAGCTGCAGTATCTGAGTTAGCCAATGGCGACGCAAATGTGGCTTTAACTATGTTGGAAATAGTAGGTTTTGATAGTCATCAAAACCGAGTGTTGGGTGGATCTGTGTTAGCAGCAGGAGATAATCGAGATATTAGCCTCATTTGGGCACCCCTGGTGAATCAATCCGTTGATCGGGTTGAGGCTTTATTGAATAAGATGTTTGCAGACTCTACTTATGGGGACAGCGTCGCTGTGAAAGAGCTTACACCAAGCCTCAATCAGCTGGCTCATTTAGGTTTAGTCCTTGGGGTAGCGACTATGGATAGTGAGGCAGGAATCAAAGCCACTTTAAGTGACTTTGGGTGTTTGCACCTGTTTGACTATGCCGTGGGTTATGACTCTGGCTTTGGCAGTAAACCGGGGCCAGGGATGGTGTTAGGCTTTTGCCAACACACCGGTTTAAAACCTGAAGAAGTTATGGTGGTGGGTGACAATACTCATGATTTACACATGGGCCAAAGTGCTGGTGTGGGTTTTAATGTTGGCGTACTCACAGGCACAAGCACTCGATCTGAATTAATCACTGATGCTGATTTAGTATTAGATTCGATTGCTGATCTTAGGGCCCTTTGGGCTTAATTTATAAGGCCTTCATTTTGTTAATTTTTAGGCTATTCTAGTGTGGTCATTAATAGCCATGGCCTGCTATGATGCAACGCGTTATTCGATTCAATTAAAGGTGTATCTCCCATGGCAAAGACCATTATCTCAACCAACAAAGCCCCCGCAGCAATTGGCACCTACTCGCAGGCTGTGAAGGTTGGCAATATCGTTTACATTTCTGGTCAAATTCCGTTAGATCCAGACACTATGGAAGTGTGTAGTCAGGACTTTGCGACTCAAGCCAAGCAGGTGTTTGAAAATTTAAAGGCGGTTGCAGAAGCCAGTGGCGGTACCTTGGCTGATGCGGTTAAGTTGAATATATCCATGACCGACTTGTCTAATTTTCCCACGATTAATGAAATTATGGCCACTTACATAGAACAGCCATATCCTGCGCGAGCTGCCGTAGGCGTTGCCGCGCTTCCTAAAGCGGTGCAAGTAGAGATTGAAGCTATTCTTCATTTAGACTCTTGAAAAGTAATGTCCAAAAAGGCTATGGCCAGGACCAAGTTAAGGAATTAAAAGAGCTTGAGTTAATGGCTCTTTTAAAATCCTTGTGGCCCTACCTTATGATTCATAAGGCTCGGGTGATTATTGCGATGGCCTTGTTGGTAAGTGCCAAAGGAGTGGCCTTAGTCATTCCTTGGGTCTTCAAACATATAGTTGATGCCTTAGATGGTGGTAGTCCAGAGCAACTACTTGTTATCCCCTTGGGTTTTGTCCTGCTGTACGGAGGCATGCGCTTTGGTGCTGTATTCTTAGGTGAACTGCGTGATGCGGTGTTTAGCCGAGTCACCGAAAGTGCCATGAGTAAAGTGGGCTTAGAAGTGTTTGCGCACTTGCATCAGTTGGAGCTCGATTTTCACCTGGGTCGCCAAACAGGCGGTATATCTCGTGACATAGACCGTGGTACCAACGGCATCAACTTTATGATGCGCTTTATGGTGTTTAACATCTTACCCACCATTATTGAACTCATTGTCGTGATGCTGATCTTGTTATTTGCCTTTGATGTTTGGTTTTCAGCTGTGACTTTGGTGTGTGTAGTGGCTTATGTGGCGTTTAGTATTAAGACCACAGAATGGCGCACTCGATTTGTAAAAGAGGCCAATCGTTTAGACAGTAAGTCGAGTACCCGTGCTGTAGATAGCTTGCTCAATTTTGAAACTGTGAAATATTTTAATAATGAGGCTTTTGAAGCCAAACAATACAACACTAATTTACGAGCCTGGGAACAGGCGCGGGTCGATAATCGATTATCTTTAGCGTTGCTAAACTCTGGGCAAGCATTAATTATTGGTTTAGGGGTGACGGCCCTGATGTACTTAGCTGCGAAGGGTGTGGCCGAAGAAACCATGACTATTGGTGACTTAGTCATGGTCAACTTATATCTTTTACAGTTGTTTGTGCCCTTGAACGCCTTAGGTTTTATTTACCGTGAGATCCGCAGAGCTTTGTCTGACATAGAGAATATGTTTGGTCTACTCAGGCGCCAATCCACAGTACAGGATAAAGCGCAAGCCACCGTGTTGAAGGTTGAACAGGCAGCTATTGAATTTGAAGCGGTCGATTTTAGCTATCAGAGCCAACGCCAAATTCTGAAACAGCTGAGTTTTAGCGTCGCCCCTGGTGAAAAAGTAGCCATTGTAGGACCCAGTGGTTCTGGCAAATCAACGATTGGACGCTTATTATTTCGCTTCTATGACATCAGCGCGGGTGCTATTCGGGTTGATGGTCAAGATGTGCGAGACGTGCAACAACTCAGTTTAAGGCAGGCCATTGGTGTGGTGCCTCAAGATACAGTTCTATTCAATGACACCATTTGGAATAATGTTGCCTATGGCTTTCCTGAGGCCAGCGATGAAGCGATCTGGAAAGCCATTGATATGGCTTCATTAAGGGGTTTTGTCGAGTCCATTCCAGATGGTGTAGCCACCGTTGTAGGTGAGCGTGGCTTAAAGGTTTCTGGTGGTGAAAAGCAACGCATCGCCATTGCCAGAGTGTTGCTAAAGAATCCAGCGATCTTATTATTTGATGAAGCGACTTCGGCCCTAGATTCAGAATCTGAACGTAGTATTCTTAAAGCCATGGTAGACATATCAGCCAACAAAACTACCCTAGTCATTGCCCACAGATTATCTACTGTGGTTGATGCAGACCGAATTTTGGTGGTTGACGGTGGAGAAATTGTAGAGCAAGGCAGTCATCAAGAGTTACTCACCCAAGATGGCCAGTACGCTCGATTGTGGCATATGCAACAAACCACTAACGGTTAAAGAACTGGCTTAAGCGCTTGCAGGCTTGCTGTAAAATAGACAGATCTGTGGCATAAGAAAGACGAAAGTGTTGTGGTAGGCCAAAAGCGCTGCCCGGCACTAACGCCACTCCAGTGTGAGCCAATATATCCTCGACTAGTTGCAAGTCGTGAGCATAGTTAAGTTGGAGCATCGCCACACTGCAATCGACAAAGGTGTAAAAAGTACCTTGGCTCGGCAAGGCGTCTAGCCCAGATATTTGATTAAGCTGATGGATAACGTAATCATGTCGGTGTTGATAGGCTTGCACCATAGGCTGCAACAGGTCTTGTGGGCCATCTAAGGCAGCTAAAGCTGCCACTTGGCTGATGCTGCTGGCACAGGAACTGGATTCAGTCTGAGCATTGATCATGGCACCAATTATGGCTTCTGGACCCACGGCATATCCAATCCGCCAACCGGTCATCGCATAGGCTTTAGACACCCCGTTGACTAACACACAACGCTCAGCCAGATCAGGACACACGTTTAGCAAATTGATTAAAGGCTCTGAACCCCAGTAAATGTGTTCGTATATATCATCACTTAAAATAATGACTTGTGGGTGCAACCGCAGTACTGCCCCAATATCGATCAACTCACTACGACTGTAGGTTTGTCCACTTGGATTGCACGGGCTGTTAAACATTAATAGTTTCGTTTTATCCGTAATGGCAGTTGATAATTGTGCCGCAGTGAGTTTAAACGCCTGTGATGCTGGGCAAGGTAGAACAATAGACTGAGCGCTCGCCATCGCCACCATAGCATCATAGGATACCCAGTAAGGTGCTGGAATAATAACTTCATCGCCTGCTTCTAGGATAGCCACCGTTAGGTTGTAGATACTCTGTTTAGCACCGTTGCTGACTAATACTTGGTTAGTGCAGTAACTCAATTGGTTGTCACGCTGGTATTTATCACAGATGGCTTGGCGCAAGGCCAGGGTACCTGCGACATGGGTGTAGCGCGTTTGTCCTGTTTTCATTGCCACAATCGCAGCTTGAATCACGTGGTTGGGGGTATCGAAGTCGGGTTCACCAACGGCTAAATTGATAACGTCTGCACCATCAGCTTTCATTTGTGAGGCTAAATTACTAATACGCACAGTAGCAGATGGCTTAAAAGATTGGATTCGTTGCGAAAGAGGCCACGTCACGGGCATAACTCCGTTATAATGTTGGGTTGCTGCATTAGGGTATCACGCTGGGCCCTAGATAATGAATCCAAAATGACGTAAATAATGAATCCTCAATTTGAATTAAAGTCAAAGTTTGAACCTGCAGGCGACCAGCCTACAGCCATTAAAGAGCTAGTAGAGGGCATAGGGGCAGGCTTAGCCGCGCAAACCTTACTTGGTGTGACAGGCTCAGGCAAGACCTATACCATTGCCCAAGTGATCAATCAAATCCAGCGGCCCACCATAGTGATGGCCCATAATAAAACCTTGGCGGCTCAGTTGTATGGTGAATTTAAGGAATTTTTTCCTAACAACTCCGTAGAATATTTTGTATCTTATTACGATTACTATCAACCTGAAGCCTATGTACCTGCTTCTGATACCTTTATTGATAAAGATTCATCGATTAATGAACACATTGAACAAATGCGGCTGTCGGCCACCAAGGCCCTGTTAGAGCGCTCTGATACTATTATTGTAGCCACGGTGTCTGCTATTTATGGTTTGGGGGACCCAGAGTTGTACCATAAAATGGTTTTACACCTAAATCGTGGTGACAAGTGGGACCAGCGAGACCTTGTGAGGCGTCTTGCTGAGCTGCAATACACGCGTAACGACGTGGACTTCCATCGCGCCACTTATCGAGTGCGAGGGGATGTAATTGATATTTTTCCTGCTGAGTCAGACGAAGAAGCGGTGCGCATTGAGCTATTTGACGATGAGATTGAACGTCTCAGCTACTTTGATCCCCTCACAGGGCAGATATTGCGCAAGGTTCCAAGGTTAACTGTATATCCTAAAACGCATTATGTAACGCCAAGAGAAACCTTGTTGGCGGCCATTGATGAAATTGAGCTGGAACTCAAAGATCGTTTGCAATACTTCCGTGACCACAACAAACTTGTCGAAGAACAGCGCTTAGAGCAGCGCACTCGCTACGATATTGAAATGATCCGAGAACTAGGTTTTTGTTCAGGCATAGAAAATTACTCTCATTACTTGTCTGGTCGAAAACCAGGCGAACCCCCACCGACTTTATTCGATTACCTACCCTCTGATGCGTTGCTCATTATGGATGAATCCCATGTTAGTGTGCCACAACTGGGAGCCATGTATAAAGGTGACCGGTCTCGAAAAGAAACCTTAGTGCAATATGGCTTCAGATTGCCTACCGCCCTTGATAATCGGCCTATGAAATTTGAGGAATGGGAAGATATATCACCACAAAAGATTTTTGTTTCAGCGACCCCCAGTGTGTATGAACAAGATCATACAGACAGAGTCGTTGAGCAGGTGGTGAGACCGACTGGTTTAGTTGATCCACAAATTGAAATTCGCCCAGCCACCAGTCAAGTAGATGACTTGATGTCTGAAATTAGTATTACGGCGGCTAAAAATGAGCGAGTGTTGGCTATTGTATTAACTAAACGTATGGCAGAAGATCTGACAGATTACCTGCACGAACATGGCATCCGAGTGCGCTATTTACACTCCGATATTGATACCGTAGAACGGGTGGAAATTATCCGTGATTTGCGTTTAGGTGAATTTGATGTCTTGGTGGGCATAAACCTTCTCAGAGAAGGTTTAGACATGCCAGAAGTTTCCCTAGTGGCTATCTTAGATGCGGACAAGGAAGGCTTCTTGCGTTCAGAACGTTCTCTCATTCAAACCATTGGTCGTGCTGCAAGAAACTTGAATGGCAGGGCCATACTATATGCTGAGCGTATTACGGGATCGATGCAAAGGGCCATGGACGAAACTGAGCGCCGTAGGAATAAACAAATAGAGCACAACAGGGTTAATAACATTGTACCCGAAGGTGTCATTAAGTCAGTGCAAGATATTATGGAAGGGGCTTACACTCCCGGTGCTGGGAAAAACAAAGGTGGGAAAAATGGCAAACAAGTGGCGGAAAATCAGCTCGATTACACCACCGATAGCGCGTCTTTAAATAGTAAGCAGTTGTCTAAACTGATTAGCAAAACAGAAGATGCTATGTATGAAGCCTCAAAGGATCTGAAGTTTGAGCAAGCGGGTCGTTATCGTGATCAACTGCATCAGCTCAAGA
>Ga0209603_1001430_pt1 | contig 24748 bp, 32 predicted proteins | sample COGITO_mtgs_1206_FD_184812 | JGI IMG/M metagenome (GOLD analysis project Ga0209603, IMG submission 184812) | Pelagic marine microbial communities from North Sea - COGITO_mtgs_120607 (SPAdes) (version 2) | ecosystem: Environmental > Aquatic > Marine > Epipelagic ... | reverse complement strand
GCACACGCTTAACCCCCCGCCACCCCCCTTGCCTTACTACGCAGGCTTAATGTAAAATTTTAAAAAAAACTGGAGTTAATTTAATGGCAGGCAGGGCTTTACGGCGCAGGATTTTAGGTGAGATTAAGAGTAAGGGCGGCGCAGATTTTTTGTTTGAGGAGGTTGCTTCTGGCAAGACGATGACAAAGCTTGCGGAGGAGTATGGGTGCAGTCGCGCGTATTTTAGCACGTCTGTTAATCAGATTCCTGAGTATGCTTCTGCGCTGGCCAAGGCGAAGCGTGAGTCTGCCGACGCGTTGGTTGAGGAGGGGTTGGGAATGGTTGACGCGTTGGATGGCAGTAGCACAACGTCGGAGATTGCCGCCACGCGTGAGAAGGTGCAGTGGCGTAAGTTCATGGCGGGTTCTTACAATCAGGATAGGTATGGCAATCGCCCGCAGACTAATGTGACGATTTCTGTAGCTGATATGCATTTAGATGCGCTGCGCAAGGTTAACTCTGAGATTGCCGCGATTGATGCGGAGGATAAGCAGCGCGAGGCCAATGCGATTGATGTTGAGTATGAGGAGTTGTCCAGTGAGTGAAGATAATCCTTTTATTGAGTTTGTGTCGCGCTACCGTGACGATCCTGTTTTATTTGTTAAGGAGGTTTTGGGTGCAGATCCTCTGCCGTATCAGGCGGAGTTTTTGAATGCCATTGCGAATAACGAGCGTAAGATTAGTGTGCGTTCCGGCCACGGTACGGGTAAGTCTACGTCTGCAAGTTGGGCTATGCTTTGGTTTTTGATGTTGCGTTTTCCGAATAAGGTTGTGGTTACGGCGCCGACGAGTGGTCAGTTGTTTGACGCACTTTTTGCGGAGTTAAAGCGTTGGATTAATGAGTTGCCGGAGCAGTTGGGTTCTATGTTGGTTGTTAAGTCTGATCGCATTGAGTTGTCTTCGGCTCCCAGTGAGGCGTTTATTTCGGCTAGGACGAGTAGGGCGGAAACGCCGGAGGCTTTGGCTGGTGTGCATTCTGAGAATGTTTTGTTAGTTGTTGACGAGGCTTCCGGTGTGCCTGAGAAGGTTTTTGAGGCTGCTGCGGGTTCTATGTCGGGTCACTCCGCCACGACGATCCTACTGTCTAATCCGACGCGTTCTAGTGGTACGTTTTACGAGAGCCAGACGCGCATGGCGAATAGTTGGTGGACGCGGCGTTGGTCTTGCGTGGAAAGCCCCCTCGTATCTGATGATTTTGTTGATGAGATGCGCGCGCGTTATGGTGAGGATTCCAACGCATTTCGTGTGCGTGTTTTGGGTGAATTTCCGCTGGCCGATGATGATACTATTATTCCGTTTCATTTGGTTGAGAGTGCGATACGGCGTGATATTGAGGTGACGCCGGATGAGAAGCCCATCTGGGGTTTGGACGTTGCACGGTTTGGCACCGATCAAACTGCGTTGTGCAAGCGGTATGGGAATGTGGTGACGGATATTAATTCGTGGCAGGGGTTGGATTTGATGCAGACTGTTGGCCGCGTCATGGCTGAGTATAATGGTTTGCCGCCCAGCGCGCAGCCGAAGGAAATTTTAGTTGATAGTATTGGCCTTGGTGGCGGGGTTGTCGATCGCCTGCGTGAGTTGGGTGCGCCCGTGAGGGGCGTGAATGTTAGTGAGTCTCCGTCTATGGGTGACACGTATATGAATTTGAGGTCTGAGCTTTGGTTTAAGACGAAGGGTTGGTTGGAGGATAGATCTTGTAAGTTGCCGGACAGTGATCAGCTTGTGGCTGAATTGACTGCCATACGGTATTCGTTTACTTCTTCTGGTAAGATGAAGGCTGAGAGTAAGGATGAGATGCGCAGGCGTGGATTGAAATCTCCTGACTTGGCTGATGCTTTGTGTTTGACTATGGCGTCGGATGCAACGACGGCTCTTTCCGGTGCAATATCGAGTTGGAAACAGTCTATTAAAAGAAACCTACGTGGCATTGCCTAATAAAATATGTTAGGGTGCGGCAGTATGAGGAGAAGTTAAATGATGAAACCACTGAAGGGTTGCCCCACGCCGGAAGCTTGCAAGCGGGCCGGAACTTGTTTGATGCGGAAGTTTGGTAAGTAATTTATGGCGCCCGTTTTATATTCAACAGATCCAGCCGAAACGCGTTACTACAGAGAGCAGGCAAGCCCGTTTTCTTTTCTGTATGATATGGCGCGTGAAGATGCTTACGATTTATGGCGTGAGGGCAGGCGTCCTATTCTTGGCGGTTTACTGTCTAAGGAAATTGGAAGTGAGGGAGTTTCTACGCGTGAATGGGAGGGTATTGGGCCAGCCTTGGTTGGATTGCTTTCCGCAATTGGTAAGCCAATTGACTTGCCATATTCTGCGTATCAAGGTTTGATACCAGAGGCCGATTTAGTGCCGGAGGTTATGGGTGCTGCTGCTTTAGCAATGGGCGGCGGTGGTTTGGCCACTACACCAAAAAATTCTTTACGTTCCGGCGTGTCTCGCACTCAGTCTGATTTACCTCCGGCGTCAAATGCGTCTGAGGCTATGGCGAGGCAAATCCTAGAGTTACGCGCTGCTGGTAGATCAAACGAAGTTACGAATGAGATGATGGGTGCGGCTGACAATCAATATATGTTTGCCAATACGCCACTTGATATGAGCCAAGCTGCACGAATGGCTAGGGCTGATGCTGCTGGGTTTGATCAAAGATCTATGCATGGCACTGGTGCTAATATCTCTGCAATTGATAAAGAAAAATTTGGCAGTAAGCAAAATCAATTAGGCAAAGGTTTTTATACTACAACTAATCCTAAAAGGGCTGAAACATACGTCCCAAAAGATTGGGAACAATCTCAAATTGCGGGTGAAAGGATTTTTGCTGAAGGTGGCAACGTTCTTCCTATTATGTCGCGGAATAATAATATTCTTAATTTAGATGAACCAATGGGAATAAATAGTAATAGGTCTATTGGCCAAGCTTTTGAGGGGCCAGATTTTAATGTTGAGTACCGTGGAAACGGAGATCAGGTATTTATTAAAAGTAAGTCTGATCCTAATTTAAGTGTTTACTTAGATAGCTACCAGCCAGCAATGGTTACTATTCAAAAATTAAAAAATGTTTTTGGTAAAAATAACGTTACTGAGATAATGGAAAAGTCTGGGTTTAGCGGTTTAGAAAGCGCCGAAGCTTTAGGTAACAGGGTTAGAGTTAATTATAATCCAGCAGATATTCGATCCCAATATGCCCGTTTTGACCCAGAGTTTTCTAATTTATCTAATATTTCTGCTGCCAATAGATCAAAGCTTGGCGGCTTGCTGGCGGCCTCTTCTGCTAATAAAGCAGATCTTGATCCGCTGGGTTATCAGAATACAAAGATGCGGGATTACTTGGGTAACACTGACGTTGCCCTAACTGATACCGGAGAGAACTTAGCGCGCAGGCCTATGTCTTGGGAGGAAACTGAAGGTAAAGTTGTTTTACCTTTTTACGGCGACAGAACTTCTCGCGGCTTATTAGTTGAGGGTGTCGATGATGTAAAGTTTGACCAGCCAGTTTACACCGAAGGCGGCTTTGATTTTATGCTTGGCCCAGCGGCGCAAGCAGACAATGCAGTCTGGGCATCTAACCAAAACATTATAACCAGAATTGATAAAGAAGCTGCCAAAGCAAGAGAAAAATTTCAAGGTAAAGATATTTTAGGTGTAACGGGGAGTATGTCTCCAAACGCAAATGATTTCGCTACGATGACGGGCGCGGCTATGGCTGAATTAGTCAAAGGCTCCAAAATTACAAAAAAAGCTGCAAAAAGTTTTGATAAAGAAATGAAGGGTTTTGACCCTGACTTTGTTGGTATTTTATCGCCGGATTTACGAAAGTGGGCTGAAAGCACCACATCTCCTAAGAGAAAATCTTTTATTCGTTTAATAGATACTAAACCGTATCAAGAGTTGGGCTTTCCAAGTTCGGGGCAGGCTAGGTATAGTGTTACCGATCCTACTCAAAGAGATATGCCGGCTGGTATGTTCGGTTTAGGCGCCGCAAGAATAGGTGATTTAAATCCAGTTTTATTTCAAAAACCACGGGGGAATATGCCCCCACAAAGTTTTCCTCATTCTACATACAATACGCAGATTACTGGCGATTATCTTGGATCACTTCCCCCCGTGCCGCAGGGTTTATTATTTAGTGATGTTTATAAATCAATGGCGGGCAAGGCAACTAAATCTGGCCAGCCATTAAACGAAGCACATAAAACTCACGCAATAAAAACAAAAATGCCTGCGCAAGTAATAACTCCAGAAGTTCTTGAAGGTATTTTAAGTTACCTATCTAGGATGGAAAGATGAGTGGATCTGGATCTTCAATGCCAAGCCGACTGCACACCAATACGTCGAGGCTATCTAGTTTTTCATCGTCCAAGCCTAAGTCTTTTGCTTTTAGAATAATTAGTTCCCTAGCTAAATCTACATCAATCATGTTATTATCCTCCCAGAAAAAAATTCTAACTTAGGTTTAAGGTTAAATCAATGGCAATTACAACATACGCAGAATTAAAGTCGAGCATAGCTGACTTTCTCAACCGTGACGATCTAAGTACGATTGCTGCTGATTTTATTACATTGGCCGAAGCTGACATACAAAGGTTTGTCCGGCACTGGCGTCAGGAGAAGCGCAGCAACGCTCAGATTGATACGCAGTATAGCGCAATCCCTGCTGATTTTCTTGAGGACATTAGGTTTTACATTACGTCTAATGATACCAGCCCGCTTGAGAAGATGAGCCAATCCGAAATTTTACAGAGAAAGTTTGAAACGGCTAATACCTCTGGTCGGCCAGCCTACTATGCTTTGACTGCTGGCGAGATAGAAGTTTATCCTGTCCCCGACAGTACATACACTGCTGAGTTATATTACTACGCGCGCGTCCCAGAATTGAGTGATACTAATACATCAAATTGGCTGTTGCAGTATTTCCCAGACGCTTATTTATATGGCGCCTTAATGCATTCTGCGCCATACCTGAAGGAAGATGCACGAATACAAACGTGGGCGGCTTTGTATAAAAATGCAATTGATGCTATAAACGCCTCAAGTGACGCAGCAAAATATGGCGGATCAGGCCGTCGTATGAAAATAAGGGCATATTAAAATGAGTTTTTCCAATACTTTTGAAACTACAGTATTAACTTGGGTTTTTACTACTGGTAGTGCGACACGGCCAACTGCTTGGCATATCGCGCTTTACACTGCGGCTCCGTCTGACACTGGCGGCGGTACGGAAGTTTCCGGCGGTGGTTACGGGCGTCAGGCTGTAGCGTTTGCTATTTCCGGCAATACTGCGTCAAACAACGCGGCGATTGAGTGGGATGTTGCGACTGCTAATTATGGCACAGTTTCGCACGTAGGGGTCTTCGATGCTTCCAGCGGCGGAAATTTAATTGCATACGCTGCTTTGACAACCAGCAAAACTATTTCAACTGGTGACGTGTTTAGGCTTCCATCAGGTGATCTTGATATTACGCTAGACTAATGGCTGAGTATCGCAGCGGATACGGGCAAAGCACATACGGCTCATATAATTTTGGGCTTGATGGTTTTGTCACTGACGGCGCTGGCGCAATTATTACGGCTACCACTACGGCGGCTGCGTCTGTACGCGTAAGGCTTACGGCTTCTATAATTGCGACAACCTCCGGCACGACTGCTGCGGGTCTACGTGTTCGTGAGGGTGCAGCCACTTCCGCGTCTACTGCGTCGGTAACTTCTGTCGGCCAGCGCGTCAGGCAGAGCGCGGCAACTTCTGCGGGCGCTGCGTCTGTTTCCGCGAGTGTCGTTAGGGTGCAAAGTGGCGCCAGTGCGATAGCTGGTGTTGCATCTACGAGTGCGGTTATTGAGCGCGTGAGAGATGGCGCGAGTGTAATTGCTGCGTCTGCGTCTACGGCATCCAATGCTAATGTTGTGTTTAGCAGCGGCGCCGTTATCGATACTGCTTTGACTGTGGGCGCGACTTGCAACCTAGTGCAGATTAGTTCGAGTAATATTTCTGTTGCTTCTTCTGTCGTGTGTAACGCGCGTGAGAAGTGGGAAATAGAGTTGGAAACGTCAGAAACGTGGACTGATGTTGATCCCGCGAGTGAAGTATGGCAATATGCATCCAACGCATCAACCGATTGGTCTGTTGCTTCCCCCTAAAATTTAGGTGATTAAATCAAGGCTTACGCCGCATAGGAGATTAAAATGGCTGATACAACGACAACCACATATAGCTTAGTTAAGCCGGAGGTTGGTGCATCTGAGGATACTTGGGGTACTAAGATCAACACTAACCTTGATAATATTGATAATCTTCTCGACGGAACCACTGCGGTTACTGGTATTGATATTAACTCAGGCACGATTGATGGCGCGGTTATCGGTGGTAGCTCTGCGGCGGCAATAACTGGTACGACCATCACGGGTACGTCTTTTGTTTCCACAGGTAATATGACGTTTGCTGACAACGACAAAGCCATATTTGGCGCTGGGTCTGACCTACAGATTTACCATGATGGGTCTAATAACGTGTCATTTATTGAAGAAAGCGGTTCATCTAACCTTCACATCAGAGGAAATAATATCGTTATCAAATCTCAAGCAGATAATGATGACATGGCAAAGTTTATAGAAAACGGAGCCGCTGAACTTTATTACAGTAACGCTAAGAAACTCGCCACCACGGCCACTGGAATTGACATAACAGGCACAGTGACTTCTGATGGGCTGACTGTAGATAACTTCACGCTTGATGGGACTACTCTGGCTTTGAGTTCTGGTGACCTAACACTAGACTCAGCAGGAGATATTACTCTTGATGCTGCTGGTGGGGATATACTTCTTAAAGAAGGTGGTACACCTTTTGGTGAGTTGTCTGATAATTCTAATGGCAACTTTGATATTAGATGTCCAACTAATAATGCAGACATTCGTTTTAAAGGTGTTGATGGTGGAAACAATGTAACTGCGCTTAGACTTGATATGTCTGATTTAGGTAAAGCCATATTTAACTCTGGTTTATCCATTAGCGCTAATGATATGCAGAATGCATCAGCTGCATCAATTTATCACGACAGTAGTAACAGGCTCAGATATGTAGGTGGAACAGCAGGGTATCTGTTTGCGGATGATGCAAATAGTACAGTACATCTGCGTATAGACGGCACAGGTGCAGTCACCAAGCCATTACAGCCAGCGTTCAGTGCGGTTCCTTCTGCTAATCAAAATAACATAGCTCTTGGTCAAGAAATAGATGTAGCTTTCGGTGCAGAAAGGTTTGACGTAGGTGGTAATTTTGCTAGCAGCACTTTTACAGCTCCAGTAACAGGCAAATATAGCCTTCACGTTCATCTAAGATTGCAGAACGTAGATTCAGCAGCCGCTTATTATATTGCACGAATAAAAACGTCTAATGAAGAATATCAGTCATTATTTTCATCTAACCAGTTTAACGCAGATTTGGCCTATTGGCCTATTGCAATGAATTGTCTTGCAGATATGGACGCAGATGACACTGCGGCCATAACTTTGTATCAATCTGGTGGTACTGCACAAACAGACGTAAGTGTAGAATCATACTTTAATGGCATCTTGGTCGGATAACCACGGGCGAAATAACCCTATCTTAAAGGAGATAAAACAATGGCAACAATAACATTAACAGTAGACGTAACGGATACAGAGCAAGCCATCTTGCTAAACGATCTGTTAAACATAGACGATTGGCTACAAGCTGCAATGCTTGGCAAAAAGAACAACTGTTGGAAGCGTATGCAACAGGAGTGGACTACCAAGCTGATGAATGATGATAGCTTCACTGATAGCATCCCATCTAACCAAGCAGACTTTGTAGCATTGGTTACTGCACGATCAGATTACAAGACACGCACTGAGCGTGATGCAGCAGGCAGCATAGGATAGATAAATGGCAATCACATACACTTGGACTATACCAACCGTTGAAAACACAATCGCAACAGGTGGCATCGACACAATACACTGGCGTTGCAATGCAGTTGACGGTGATTATTCAGTAGGCAGCTACGGCACAGTCGGCTGTACGCCTGACCCAGACGCATCTGACTTCATCGCTTATGACAGTGTGACAGAAGCTAATTGCATAGCGTGGGCGCAAGCTGATGTTGGTAAGGACGATACTGAGGCGGCACTTGCTGCCCAGATAGAGGTGCTTAAAGCGCCAACCCAAGCTGCGGGGGTTCCGTGGTAACAACCTAGAAGGAAATCAAAATGACTGAAGAAAAAAAGGTTATTACGATTAATGATGTAGACTACACAGAAGATGATTTAACTGATGAGCAAAAGATGATGATCAATCACATAAATTCTTTGCGACAAAAGATAACTTCTTCTCAGTTTAATTTAGACCAACTGCGAGTGGGCAGCGAGGCGTTTGGCAAAATGTTAGCTATCTCTCTTGAAGATTCTGAAGCAGAAGAAACAGAGGAAGAGGAGTAAAATAATGCCAAAAGGAATGGGAACTTACGGAACCACTAAAGGCCGTCCACCAAAAAAAGGTGGCAAAAAAAAGTAGTAATAAATTCAGGGGCGGCTCATGTCGCCTCTGTTGTTATTTTATTGCTTATTGTGCTATAGTCCGATTAGTTTAACTCCGCATCGAGGTCTGTATGCCATTAATCCCATTAGATATACCCGCTGGTATTTACAGAAACGGAACTGATTTTCAATCTAATGGGCGATGGCGTGACGCCAATTTAGTGCGTTGGGTTGATAATACAATGCGCCCAATGGGTGGCTGGCGTACAAGATCCAGCAACGCCGCCAACGCCCAGATACGCGGCATGAAGACTTGGGTTACAAATAACAATCTGAGATTTATAGCTGGTGGCACTTACAATAAATTATATGCGTGGAATGAAACTGGTGTGCGTTACGACATAACGCCCACAAGTTTTACTGCTGGTCGCGCGGATGCTGTGGCCTTCACTGGATTTGGTGGGGGTCTTTACGGTGGTTACGCTTACGGCGTGGCGAGGCCGGACACGGTTCGCATTCAGCCAGCAACGTCTTGGGCTTTGGATACGTGGGGGGAATACCTCGTAGGATGCACTGAGGATGACGGCAAGTTATATGAATGGCAATTGAATACATCTAATCCGGCTGCCGTTATTGCCAATGCTCCGACGGATAATAGGTCAATGGTTGTCACTGAGGAAAGATTTTTATTTGCTCTTGGTGCGGGCGGTAATCCCAGAAAGGTGCAGTGGTGTGACCGCGAGGATAACACAACTTGGACGCCCGCAGCCACGAATGAGGCTGGAGATCTTGAGCTAAATACAAGCGGGCAGATTATGAAGGGCGTCAAGGTTCGAGGTCAAACTCTCATACTGACAAGCACCGACGCTCACGCTGCTAATTATATTGGCCCGCCATACGTGTATGGCATTGAGCGCGTCGGTACGTCTTGCGGCTTGGCTGCGAATGAGGCGGTGGCGGTGGTTGACGCTGGTGCCTTCTGGATGGGGCCACACGCGTTTTACAGTTACACGGGAAGCCTCGTACAAGAGGTGCCAAGTGACGTTGCTGACCATGTGTTTAACGATATGAACCGCGCCCAAATCAGTAAAGCCTTTGCAGTTACAAACAGCAATTACGGTGAGATCTTTTGGTTTTATCCATCTGCCGAGGCAACCGAGAATGACCGATATTGCGTATATAATTATATTGAAAATACTTGGTACATAGGATCTCTGCCGCGAACTGCTGGCGTCGATCGTGGCGCATTCAGAAGTCCTATCTGGGCAGACGCGTCTAACTATAAAATATACGAGCATGACATTGGTTTTGATTACGGCACCCTGTCGCCGTTTGTTGAGAGTGGCCCAATTGTAATTGGTTCTGGTGATACTGTCGTGTCTGTCACTGAAATGATACCCGACGAGAAAACGCAGGGTGACGTTAACGTGACGTTTAAAACGCGCTTCTATCCAAATGGAACTGAAAGAGATTACGGGCCATTTAATATGTCAACTCCAACATCTATGCGATTTACGGGGCGTCAATTTAGAATGCGGATTAACGCGGTTTCTCTTGGCGATTGGCGGGTTGGCGTCAATAGATTAGATATTGTTTCCGGCGGGCGTAGATGACCCAGCAGAATAGACCACCAGAGCCACGCGGCGAGGATTGGAAGACTTGGGGCCGCAGGATGATGCAATTCATGTCTCAGACGCGCTCCTCCTTAGTCCAGCAAACTGGTGGTGAGAATGCTGCCGACGATGGAACTATTATGTGGGATAGGGGTGGCAAGTACCCCGTCGTGAGCGAAGGTGGCGAGTGGCGCCAAATAGTTTTGGAGGGCGGTCACGCAAATTTTATCATAACTGCTGACGTAACTCCTTCGCAGGCTAACACTGCGTATAAACTCACTTACGATGCGCCTAGCGGTAATAGTAAGATTACGCGCGGAAGCCCCACGACGAGAATTGTTTTTGAGGAAGCGGGAGAATATATCTTATCTTTCTCAGCGCAAATATCTTCTACCTCCGCGAGTACGGTACATTTTTATTTTTGGCCAAGCATAAATGGAACTGCCGTCGCTAATGGTGCAATGACAACGGCTCTGCATCAAAATAATGCTACTTTAGTTGTGTCACGCACCCAAATTTTTACATTATCTGCTGGAGATTATGTTGAGGTAAATTACTTAATTGATAATACTAGCGGATTTTTAAATTACACTGCGGCGTCATCTCCGAAGCCCGCGCTTCCAGCTTCTACACTTTCCATAACGAGGACTCATGCCTAACGAAATAAAAAGATGTAAGAAGTGGATTGAGGCGGCTTTAGAGTATTCCGGCGGCACTCACGCTTTTGAAGATGTTGCGGATGGTATTAATAAGGGCGTCATGCAGCTTTGGCCTACACCAAGGGGGTGTATTGTTACAGAAATCGTGGTATATCCCAAAAAGAAAGTATTAAACGTCTTCTTAGGCGGCGGCGAATTGGATCAAATTTTGGATATGCATAGCGATGTGATACAATGGGCAAAAGTTCAAGGATGTTCGTCATTGTCAATGTCTGGAAGATTTGGATGGAAGAAACCATTAAAGGCGCATGGTTGGGAAGCCCAACACGCGTCATACGTTAAGGAGTTTGCGTAATGTCTGGAGGCAAGGGCGGTTCAACGTCATCAACAGTAACGATACCTGAGTACATTGAGGAAGCGGCGCGCCGCAATCTCACCAAGGCTGAGAAAATTTCTCAACTAGGTTATGTGCCTTACTACGGCCCAGACGTAGCTGCTTTTACGCCCATGCAAGAGGCTGCGTTTCAAAACGTTTCCGATACTGCATCTGCATTTGGATTGTCGGCTCCCGCCACGCAGGCAGATATTATGGGCGGTATGCAGAGGCCAACTGAATATGCTGGCGGCCTCAAGGGTTACTCTTCGGCTCCGATGTATCAGGCTTCATTAGATCGCCTCGCTGCCGAACGTCCCTCACAAAAATCATACATGGATAGTTTCTTTATTAATCCATACACGGGTGAGTATGCGTCTCCGCTTACTGATTACAGCCAGTTTAACACTCTGTCAGATGAAGCTGCATTGGATCGCGCAAATAGATTAGCTATAGCGCAGGCGGGCGCAGGCGGCGGTGGTATTGGCGGCGGCGTTAATGATCCTGCAATTATGTATAACCCGACTTACACAACTTACGGCGGGCATCAGGATATTGCTCACAACGCTATCGACACTGCGTTTTCAGATTACGGGCAGAATATTCAAACTCTTGGGGCAACATCAAACCCAGCTTATAACGCAGAAGTTGCTGCGGCATATGCGGGTATGCCAGTGACTTATACCACAAAGGACGATCTGGGGGCTGTTCCTGTTACGAAACTAGCAAGTGAAATAACTACTAGTGATTTTGATGCGGCTAATAAAGCAGACCACGGCGCGTTAGCAGCAGCTACTATGGGCGCCGCTGGCATTAAGAATATTGGCGGCGGTTACAACCAGAATGACCCAACAACTGGATTGCTGGGTGGCGTTAAGGATGTGTTTGGAAATGTAGTCGAGACTGTTGCGGATATTCCTTTCCTTGGCCTTCTAAGTACGGCGGCAGATGCATTTGATAAGCCGGATTCTACATATACTATTGGCGCAAGCGAAATGTTTAACAGAAATGGCCCAAGATAATTGGTCATATTATTAATTTAAAAAGGGCGTAGAGATGGCTTCTTATGGTTTTGTAGATAAGAAATTTAATTCTTATAACACGGGTGGCGCAACCTTGGAGGAAGCAATCCAAAATGCGATACAGTCGTACCCCGCACTATCTGCTGGTGGAACTTTCAGAATAGATAATAACGACACAAACGAAAAAATAACGTATGACTTTAATCCGTTAAATTATCAAAAAGGAATGAGTTCTGGGGTTGGCCACGCGAGCGCCTTTTCTCAAGCTACAATTCCTGCGCCAGCGCCAGCGCCAGTTTCTCAACCTATGGCTCCACCTCAACAAGTTGCGCAGCAGATGGCGCCGCCGCCAAATCTATACGTTGACCCTCCAATGACACCACCTCCGGCGCCTGCTCCAATGGCGCCCCCTGCTCCAATGGCGCCAATAACAACTCCAATGGCACCAATGGCACCAATAACAACTCCAATGGCGACACCAGTAGCGGCACCAACGCCAGCGCCAGTAGCGGCACCAATTGCAACGCCCAGACCCCAAGGGCAGCCAATGGCTCCAAATAAGGGTGGAGTTGCGGGTGTTCTGCCACAAATGGGTGCAACGCCAATGGCCCAAAACAAGGGCGGCGTTGCTGGTTCTCAGCCTGTGGCATCTCCCCAAGCAAACCCGCCCCAATATCAACCGATGCCTTCGCCAACCTCACCACTAGCGCCTACTGCGGGATTTAATGTAAATCAAGCATCTGCGGGTGCATTAGAGCAGGCAATGATGGGCGCCCAAACTGGTATGGGTTTCCAACCACAAGACCTTTCCGCTGTAGGCTACACCCCAGCCCAGCAAGTTGCGCAGCAAGTGGCTGGTGCAGATTTATCACCATACACAAATCCATATGAAACTCAGGTTGTAAATCAGGCTTTAGCTGATATTTCCGGCCAGCAGGAACGTGCGCTAAACCAAATGGGTGCGCAAGCCACGGCGGCGAGAGCCTTCGGCGGATCTAGGCAGGGTGTTGCTGAAGCAGAAACTCGCAAGGCATATGATGAGCAAGCCGCTAGGACGGCGGCGACTTTACGTCAGGGTGGCTTCGATCGTGCAATTGGCGCCGCACAGTTTGACGTTGGTCAGCGCGCCTCTGCCGAAGCTGCAAACGTTGCGGCTAGAACTGGTGCATCACAATTTGGCGCGCAAAGCATGATGGACGCACAGCGTCAGAATGTGGCAAATAGAATGGCTGCGGAGAGTATGCGTCAAGGCGCTGGCGCTCGACTTGGTGGATACGGCCAGCAGGCTTTTAATATTGGTCGCTCAATACAGCAAGACCAAGCAAATCAGGGATTATTGCAGCAGGGCATACAGCAGGCGCTCATTGACGCCGCGAAGGGCCAATACGCGGGTTACACTGGAGCGCCTTTGGCTGCACTTGGGGCGCCTCTGGCTGCACTTGGTGAGGCGCCGAAGCCAACTAGCACAACTGAAAATTATAATCCGGGCTTATTCAGTTATTTACAATCCTTCGCTCAATTACCTAAATTTTAGTAGATAAGAAAGACGATAAGATGGCATTAAGATTTCCGAATCTAGGTAGAAATGATCCCATGAGGCGCGCCAGTGATTTTTCTTTAGGCACTCCAGTTAACCAGCCTATGGCAGCGCCAGCGACAATGCCAAGATCTAAATCTATGTTTGGTGGAGTTTTGGATTACATGGGGCAACAAAATCCGCAGACGGGTTTAAGCCGCGCGGAAGGTTTTGCTGCGGCTCTTGATCCCCTTATCATGCCATCAATGAGAAGTGGTGAGGCAATACGTCAGCGTGGCGCTCAGAGGATGTCTGTGTCTCAAGCTAATAAAACTGTTGAGTGGCTTCGTAAAAATGGATACGCGGAACTGGCTACTGTTGTGGAAAATAATCCGGCAATGGCTCCGGCTGTTATGAGTGAAGTTTTAAAAAAGAGAATGGAAGGGCCACCACCAGTTGGGGGTGATTTCAAAGACGCTCAGGCTTTGCGTAAAGAATTTACAAGCTTACCTAGAATTAAAAACTTTTCAGATGTGTCAGAAGCTTACACTCGTATTGTGGCTTCCGCTAAAGATCCAAGCCCCGCTGGTGATCTTTCATTAATCTTTAACTACATGAAGGTTCTCGACCCCGGATCAGTGGTTCGTGAAAGCGAATTTGCAGCTGCTGCAAAATCAGGTGCATTCACCGCCCGCATTCAAGCAGCAGTCGATCAAGTTGAAAAGGGAACTAGACTTTCTTTAAGCCAGCGCGCAGACTTTGTTGATCGCGCAACTAGGCTGTATAAAGCCCAAGCGGATTTGTCCCAACCTATTTATGATACATATTCATCTGTAGCAGTAGCGCGTGGCTTTGACCCCGCAAAAGTTATTCCTCAATTTGGGTACAGTGGAGAACTTGCAGAAATCGCGCCTAAGTTTGAGCCTATGTCTATACCTCCAATGCCACAGGGTGCCAGTGCTGATGGGGAGCCATTAACGCAAGCCGTCTGGGAGAGGATATGGAGCCAAACATCAGAGGAAGAGCGCAGAAACTTTATGGAAACGGGGAGTTTTGAATAATGGTTGATTTTACAAAATATCTTAACAGATCAACCGAAGCTCCAACGCAACGCTTTCGAACTTTTTTGCAGGGTGTTACATTTGGCTTTGCAGACGAAATTGAAGCTAGAATTAGGTCTATAGGAAGCGCAGAGTATGATGAGTTAGTTACTGAGGTTAGGGGTGCTTTAAAAGATTACCAAAAAGATAACCCAATGGAGTCTTTAGGTTTTGAAGTTACGGGGGCCGCGCTACCAGCCCTCATAGGAGCTATATTTACTGGCGGCACTGCGGGTGCAGCAACGTTTGCGAATTTAGCTGCAAAATATCCTACTATTGCAAACGTTGCAAAAGTTTCAAAAGTTGCGGGAACTACAATGCCAAAAAGCCTTATTGGCGCAACTGCTGTTGGAGCTACGCAGGGCGCACTCACTGGCGCGGGTAAAGGTGAAGACTTTGGAAGTCGCTTAACTGGTGGCATTATTGGTGCGCCTGCTGGCGCAGTTTTAGGCGCTGGAACTTTTGCCTTGACTGAGCCTATCAAGCGTTTGGGAGTTGGGGTTATTGATTTTGCCCGCAGAAGGTTAGGTGGGCGTGGCGGAAAGATTGTTGAAACTGAATTGCAGCGTTTAGCATTTGAAAGCGGTAAAAGTATCGACGAAATTGTTGAGGACGTTTCTAACGGGACTATAATAGCAGAGAATAGCACACTCGCAGACTCGATTAGAGGTTTTAGATCAACTGGTGGCCCCGCAGCAACGGCATTGCGTGAATCACTCGAAAGGCGCCCAGAGGCCGGACGCAAAGCTGCGCTAACGGGGATGCAGCAAAACTTATCTCAATTTGATGATCCAAACGTGTTGCGCGCTATGAGCGCAGATGACTTAGCTGCGAGGGCGGCGGAGAAAGTTGCTTACGAACCATTCAAAACGCAAGACGCGCCGCAGGGGGTTTTGAACGAACTGTCTGAAGCATTGCGCAGGGTTCCATCCGCTGCGGATGAGGTTAAAGAAGCTTTCCTTGCCGAAACTGGTAAGAAGCCTTTCTTCTCAGTGTCGAAGAGTGGTGAAGTTACATTTGATAGATCGCCCACTGTGTCAGAAGCTGAGTCGGTGCGTAGGGCTTTGCAGGGTGTTGCGTCAGCCAGATATAGGGCTGGTCAGGGTCTTTCTGGAGAAGCAATATCTGAATTAGAAGGTGGCTTGAGAACTAGGCTTGATGAGTCTGCCGAGGGGCTGCAAGCTACGAGGGCGCAGGCAAGTGTTGTGCGTTTATCACGCGAAGCATTTAAAAATGGACAATCCGCATTATCTAAAAATGCTGATGCCGTTGAGGTTGAATTTGCAGAAGTAATGAAAAATGGCCCAGCGGCTGTGAAAGCATACCGCGCTGGAGTTATGCAGGCATTTAGGAATAAAATGGGCATGGGTTCCAGAAAAAGCTTAATGGGAGCCTTGGCAAACCCTGAGAGAAAAGAAAGTAAAATACTTAAAATTGTTATGCCGGAAGATCAGTTAGATGATCTTATGTCTATAATTAATCGTGCTGCTGGATCTCAAGCTGCGGCGACTACAATTTTAGGCCAGTCTATCACTGACGTTACAAGAACACAGAGAGCGCGTCAGGGAATGGGTATTGGCGCTGGTGAAATAGCAGAAGCAATTTCGTCTCCAAATCCAATGAATTTATTGAGGTTACTTGGTAAAATTACGAAGAAGGCCGCGCCGCAATTATCCGACGCAGATAGAAAGAAAGTTGTAGATGTTTTAATATCTGAAGATGCTGACTTCGTGAGCCGAGCGTTGAGAGATGAAAGTGGCTGGGCGAAACTCCAATCAAGAGTTCAGTCTTTAGCAAATTTCGTTCAAGCTGGCCCACAGCGCGCTGCACCAATTATGTCAATGGATGTTTACAATAATTATAATAGAATGAACCAGCCACAATAGGATAGTAAAATGGAATTAAAGCCAAAATCACGCACTGAGGTTGAGGGCATTGTGCAGGACGCCATATCATCTGCCGTGGATTTTGTGGAATCTGAGATAAGCGAAATCAGAATAAAGTCTCAACGTTACTACGACGGCGAAGTTGATTTGGGTTACGAGAATGGCCGCAGTAAGGTTGTATCTACAAAGGTACGCGATACCGTACGTGCGGTAAAGCCAAGCCTGATGCGTATTTTCCTTAGTTCCGCAAAGCCAGTGGAGTATGTTCCAAACGGTGCAGAAGACGTAGCGATGGCGGAGCAAGCCACTGAGTTTATGCAGCATGAATTTGCTAGGCTAAATGGTTATCGCGTTTTAAATGACGCTTTCCACGACGCGTTAATTAAAAAGCAAGGCATCGTGAAAGCATATTGGAAGACAACGCCACGCGCAGAAATTCACACCTACACAGATTTATCTGATGACGAGTACACTTTTCTGGTGTCTGACGATGACGTTACCATTCTTGAGCATACGATGGAAATGTCACTATCAATGGACGAAATGGGTATGGAAGTTGAGATGCCATCCCACAGTGTCAAGCTTAGTCGGCAGGAGGAAGACGGCGAGTTAGTAATTGAAAGCATACCGCCGGAAGAGTTTTTCATAGATAGATCCGCGCGTATGTTATCCGACGCCTACGTGGTGGCGCACCGCACAGAAATGCGCGCCGGAGATGTAATCGAAATGGGCTTTGACCCTGAAGTGGTTACAAAGCTTGATAGCTTTGATAGCGGCTCAGAAATGACTGAGGCTGAAACATACGAGCGCCAAGGTTTTAGCAATGATTTTGACGAAGACGAGCAAGACCCGTCAATGAAAAATGTGACAATTACGGAAGCCTATATGCGCATAGATGTGGACGGAACTGGCATACCAGTTTTACACAAAATAATATGCGGCGGTACGGGTTACGAAATGCTTGATTTTGAGCAGTGTGATGAGTTGCCGTTTGCCAAAATGGAGATTGACCCAGAGCCACACACTTTTTACGGCAAGTCATTAGCTGATTTAATCATGGATGACCAAGACGCAGCTACTTCGATAATGCGTGGCATTTTAGATAACGTAGCAATGACGAATAATCCAAGAATTGGTATTATCAGTGATTCGGTAAACATAGACGATGTGCTAAATAATGAAATTGGCGCCATTGTCAGAATGCGTACCGCTGGCGCAGTGCAAGACTTGTCAGTGCCATTTGTTGCCGGACAGACACTGAGCGCGCTCACTTACTTAGACAGTGTAGTAGACCAGAAAACAGGTGTTACGCAGAACGTAGCCCTAAACCCTGACGCCATGCAGTCAACAACCAAGGCTGCTGTGCAGGCGACTGTAGAGGCTGCTGCGGGTCAGGTTGAGGTTATGGTGAGAAATCTTGCCGATGGGGTTAAAGACCTATTCGGAATAATGTTGAGATTAATGAGCAAGAACGTAGACGAAGAAAAGATGATGAGAATGAATGGTATGTTCGTTCCCGTTGACCCACGCGTTTGGGATCAGTCTATGGACGTTGCCATTAATGTGGGTCTTGGCACTGGGCGCGAGGCGGAAAAGGTTGCCGCGCTGGGCCAAGCCCTGCAAATGCAAACGATGGTGTACCAAACCTACGGCCCGCAGAATGGTTTGGTTTCACTCACAAACATTAGAAACACATTGGCGGATCAATTAAGTGTTTCCGGCATACGCAATGCTGACAGATATTTTGCGCCAATAACGCCAGAGATTGAGGCGCAAATGCTGCAAATGCAGCAGCAGGCGCAAGCCCAGCAGGGGCAAGCATCCGATCCAAACGCTGCATTCTTGCAGGCAGAGCAAATGAAGGCTCAGTCTAAGATGCAATCAGACATGGCCAAGCTGCAACTTGACGCACAAAAAGCTGCTGCCAGCGACGATTTGAAGCGAGATCAAATGGCGCAAGATCTTCTGGTAGACGCCGCAAAGGTTTACGGTGAATACGGAACTGCGGTAGACGTTGCTAGGATACAAGCGGAGCAAGATAAAATGAGAATGATTGGTGGAATGGCTCAAGGCCAGCAGCCACAATGAGTACGGGAATCCGCATAGAAGCTGATGAAGCGCGCCGTTTAAAAAACGATACCGCGTTCAAGACTTTCATGCAGAGTGTACGCGAAAATCAAATGTCGATTTTTGCGGGCAGTAGTGCGTCCGAAGTGGACGTGCGCGAAGAGGCACACGCAATAATGCGCGCGCTAGACCAGATCGAAGCAACCCTCGACGCCGCCGTTATGGCAGAGGCGCTTTTAGATCGCAAACAAAGGAAGTAGTACCGATGGAATCGACTACCCTAGAAGCAGCAGCAGAAAGCCTGCTCGCAACGGCTCCAGAACAATCTGGAGAAAATAATCTAAGTGAAGCTGTAGAAGCAATTACCGCACCCGATGAAGATCAGGTTGAGGAAGTTGAGGCTGCAACTGAAAGCGAAGATGACGTTGAAGCATCCAGCGAAGATCTTGATGATCTTGATGATGTTGAAATTGACGGCGAAGACCTAGTAGAAGCTACTGAAGACACCAATTTTATCCCCGTCAAAGTCGATGGAAAAGTAGAGAATTGGACACTGGATCAGCTCAAGCAATCTGCTGCGGGACAAGCGGCAATTAATAAGCGGTTCCAAGAGGTTGCTGAGATGCGTAAGCACACTGAGCAAACTCAAGCCGCATTGCAACAGCAGCAACAACAATTTATGCAGCTATACCAACAAGCACAACAAAACGGAGTGCAGGCACCCGTCCCACCATCTAGAGAGTTATTTGAAAATGATCCCATTGGGTTCATGGAGCAAAAACTTAAATACGATGAGGACAAGGTGCAATATGACTCCCAAATGCAACAGGTTCAACATATGCAAAATCAACAGCATCAGCAGCAGGCGCAGGCGCATCAAGCGTATCTGCAACAGCAGGCTGAGTCTCTTGTTCAACATATTCCAGAATTGGGTAACCCTGAGAGCAGCGATAAAGTTAAGTCGGCTCTCGTAGAAACTGGCATCGAATATGGCTTCACTGCCGAGGAGATGCAAATGGTTACGGACAGCAGATATGTGCGGGCGTTAAATGACGCACGTAAATATAAGCAACTGGTTGCGAAGCGCAAACAAGCGCAGAAGAAGGGCGAGAATGTTCGTCCCGTTGTGAAGGCTGGTGCGGCCAAGCGTAAAGACGGAGATGCTGTAACTCGCAATAAGGCGCAAGCGCGCTTGCAGAAAACTGGCTCAATCGATGATGCATTGAGCCTGATCTTAAACCAGTAGTCTTTGAAAGGACAAAATAATGGCACAGCCATCCAATACCTTTGACAGTTATGATTCTGTCAATACAATACGTGAAGATTTATCTTCAGTAATTTATAACGTGTCGCCGGAGGAAACTCCATTTTACAGCAAAAGCTCAAAAAGTTCTGCCAAAAATACTTTGGTAGAGTGGAACACTCAATCGCTACGCGCGAGTGCGGCTAACGCACATATTGAGGGTGACGCAACAACTGCTGAAGCTCGTACTGCAACAACAAGATTGAACAATTCAACTCAAATCTTTAAAAATGCAGTCGTGGTTCCCGATACGGATGAGGGATTAGACCACGTATCCAAGAACAAGCAAATTGCTTACCAGACTTTGCTAATTGCAAAAGAGCAAAAGTTAGACATCGAAAAAGCACTTTTCGACAATAACGCTAAAGTCGCTGGTAATGCTACAACTGCGAGGGAACTTGCAGGCGCTCCAGCTTGGATGACCACCAACGTGAACTTTGTTTCTGCAAGTTCTGGTGCCAATCCTAACGGCACAGGCAGCAACGCACGTACCGACTCAGGCGCTCCTACAGCGTTTACTCAGGCTAAATTTGACACAGTTATGCAGTCAATTTGGGAAGAGGGCGGCAAGCCAGACACAGTGTATCTATCAGCGTTCCAGATGAACGTTGCTCTAGGTTTCACTGGTAACAACAACCAGCGTTCATCAGTGCAAGCTGGCGACGAGCGTGTTGTTAAGTCATTGGCTGTTTACGTGACACCTTGGGGAACTGTGGAGTTCATGCCATCACGGGAAAATCGTTCGCGTGACGTTTTCATCATGCAGGACAATATGTGGGAAGTCGCAATGCTGCGTCCAACCAAAAATGTTGCACTTGCAAAAACTGGTGATAACACAACTCGCCAAGTGGTGACAGAACTTACATTGGTTTGTAAGAATGAGGCTGCGTCTGGAATTATTGCAGACAACACAACTTCATAATATAATAACTTTAGGGGCGGCTCATGTCGCCCCTATTTTCAATTTAGGAGTTATTTATGCAGAAAGTTATAGTTAACAGAATCAAAATTCTGTGCAGCAAGGGTAGAATAGAAAAGGGTGAAACTGTCATTCTGCCGGAAAGCGAAGTTGAGCAATTAAACTCACTGCGCGGCGATACGGTAACAATCTTAGAAACTGTGAGTGAGGCGCCGAAGGTTGCGCAGGCAGTTAAAAAGGTTGCCAGCAAAGCCACTGAAAAAATTGGCACGAAACGCAAACGTGCGCGCAATGCAGACGGCACTCTGAAGGGTGATGATCCATCAACGCCAAATGTGAATGAGGCTTGGGATGAGTCTTAATACATCAACTAAAATTTCAGAAAAGGTTTCTTTTGAAGGTGACAACGTGGTCATTAAGAAAACCTTTGACGGTTCTCAAATGCTCAAAGACGCGGCCCACGCGCGCGAAGTTACGCAAAACAGTTTCGGCTCTGATTATAAGCACGTCGGAAATGTAGATATGGGGATGCTATCTGTTTGGCTAAAAGAAGCTGGTGTTGAGTGGACGGATACCCAAGCAGTCAAAGATGTGTTAAAAAGGAAGTTGATGAGTAGCGAATTTAGCAACTTACGCGTCTGGCAGGGCAGTTACTAATGGAAATGGATATGATCTGGAGTGCAATTTTAACTTTGGGCATAGCCTTTGTTGGTTTCGTTTTACGTGGTTATATTTTGGAGCTTCAACGGCTCCAAATTTTAATCAATAAAACGAGAGAAGAATATGTAACTAAACCTGACAACAACACAGCAATGGATCGTGTCATAGCACGATTGGACGCGTTAGATTTAAAGATGGACAGGATGCTCGACAGATAAACTAAAAAGGCTCCGGCATGATTGATCCTATCAGTGCGATAACACTCGCCACAAGCGCATACAAAGGAATAAAAAAGGCTTGTGAGGTCGGCAAGGAAATTTCAAGTTTCACAGGCGCAATTTCTCAGTTTGCAAAAGCATCTGCTGACATTGATTTCTTAGAGCAGAAATCTAAAAAACCTCCACTTTATAAAATTTTTTCGGACACTCAAAGTCACGCTTTAGAATTGTGGACTCAAAAACAAAAGCTGAAAGAAATGCGTGAAGAATTAAAGGATTATATTTCATTCGTTTATGGGCCATCTGCTTGGCGTGAGATTGTAGCTATCGAAGCACAACAGCGCAAAGAGCAACGGGACTTGGTTTACGCAAAAAAAGAGGCAATAGACAATCTTATAAACGGAATTATAATTACATTGATAATTTCAGTTGGTTTAGCAATCGCGGGCGGAGTTATTTGGTTTGTCGGAAGATCACAGGGTAAATGGTGAGTGATATTAGTTCAAAAAGGCAAAAAGTACGTTGTATATGGCAAACGTGGAAAAGTTGTTATAATAACAAGTCATAAAAATATAGCAAAAGGATACGCAAGGAGTTTAACAGATGACTGAATATGACCTAAACAGTAACGGCAAGATTGATCCAGATGAGCGCGAGCTTATGCTAGAGGATCGCCGCCTGCGAATGGAAGACGCAGATCACAAGCGAGATGCACAACTCAAAATGACGTGGTTTGCCTTATTTGGCCTGCTGATTTACCCGCTTGGCATTGTTGCTGCGGATCTCATTGGGTATGACACCACGGGTCAGTTGTTGGCGGATATTGCCCCTACGTATTTCATAGCTATATCGGGACTTGTCGCTGCATTCTTTGGGTTCTCTGCGCTGGGATCTAAGAGATGAGTATTATTGCAAGCTTGATTGGCCCAGCCACGGAGATCGTTGGAAAATTCATAGAAGACAAAGACAAAGCCGCAGCGTTGAGCCATGAATTGAGTACGATGGCTGACAGGCACGCACAGGAGGCCATGTTAGCGCAGATAGCGGTTAATACAGCAGAGGCTAAGGGAAACTGGTTTCAGGCGTCGTGGCGCCCTCTGTGTGGCTATGTGTGTGTGCTAGGCTTGATGGTTAACTTTCTTATATCTCCAATTTGTGCGGGCTTTGGTTTTATAATCCCGCAGGCAGAAATGTCGGTTATGATGCCGATCTTAACGGGTATGTTAGGTCTGGCTGGAATGAGAAGTTTCGAAAAAGTTAAGAAGGTAAGCAAGTAATGAAAGAAGATCCTAGATTAGCGCGGGCTGGTGTGTCTGGTTTTAACAAACCCAAGCGCACACCTAGCCACAAAACAAAGTCACACGTTGTCGTGGCCAAAGCAGGCGACGAGGTAAAAACAATTAGGTTTGGCCAGCAGGGTGTATCTGGCTCGAAAGATGGAACGGCCCGAAACAAATCATTTAAAGCGCGCCACGCAAGTAATATTGCGAAGGGCAAAATGTCTGCGGCGTATTGGGCAAATAAGGTGAAGTGGTAATGAGGATAAAAGATTTAACAGTATTTATCATGGGCGCCGGACTGATCTGCCTGCTTGGTTTCATAGTTTACGATGAGTTTGCGTTAGCGCGAGAGCAAGGTGGGCCGGTAGATCAAAACATCATTGAACTGCTCCAGATGAGCTTGACGGGCGTCATAGGCATTGTTGCGGGGCATATTAGCGGAAGGGAAAGCAAATGAGTTTGTATTCAAATATTCATAAAAAGCGTGAGAGAATTAAGGCTGGAAGCGGTGAGAAAATGCGCAAGGTTGGCACTAAGGGCGCGCCCAAAGCCAGCGCATTTAAAGCTGCTGCTAAAACGGCGAAGAAGAGAAAATGAGTAATGCAATGCGAAAATTGCAGGCGAAGATTGGCGTTTCTGCTGATGGATCGTTTGGGCCAAATACGGCGCGCGCAATCGCCAAGCATTACAAATTATCTAACAAGCGCGCCGCGCATTTGATGGGGCAGGCCCACCACGAATCCGGCGGGTTTAAATTAACAAAAGAAAACCTGAGTTACTCTGTCGAGGCGATGATGCGGGTTTGGCCTAGCAGATTTCCGACTAAGGAAAGTGCAGAGCCATTTGCGCGTAACCCAAAAGCGTTAGCTGAGAACGTGTATTTTGGGCGTATGGGTAATGATACGAAAGAAAAAGCCAGCCTATATTTGGGACGCGGATTTTTACAATTGACGGGATACAACAACGTCAAAGCATTTGCTTCTGATATGGGCTTGCCGGAGGTTATAGAAGATCCTTCATTGCTGGAAGAAGAATACGCGTTTGAAACAGCTATGTGGTTTTTTTCTAACAACGGTCTGTATAAAATTGCAGACACTGGTGTCGATGGCGAGGTTATCCGCAAAATAACGAAGCGGGTGAACGGTGGGTATCACGGCATCGACGATAGAATACACCAAACCACAAAAATCCATACTTGGTTGGAGAGTGTTTAAATGCACGATCAATTGGCCCGCGCAAGTGTTGGGCGGGCTGGTGAGTATTTAGCATTAAGCAGAATTTCTAGGGCTGGCCACGAATGTACGCTTGTCAACAATAATGTTGATGACGCTTACATTAAAACAACAAATAATTTGCTGCTAACCCTGCAAATAAAAACAGCAGGCTTTATTCCATTAAATTATAAATCCTACAGTTTTCACACAAGAAATCTATCAAAACAAAAAAGATCAGATATTTGGGCGTTTGTAGCCTTAGATATTGAGAAGATATTTTTTTGTCGAGGTGATGATCCGTCAATAAAATCAGGTCACACGCGGTTAAGACCCACTATGTTTTTAAACGAAAAAACATTAATGGAAGAAGTTTTTAACTCTTT
>Ga0209603_1001427_pt1 | contig 24833 bp, 34 predicted proteins | sample COGITO_mtgs_1206_FD_184812 | JGI IMG/M metagenome (GOLD analysis project Ga0209603, IMG submission 184812) | Pelagic marine microbial communities from North Sea - COGITO_mtgs_120607 (SPAdes) (version 2) | ecosystem: Environmental > Aquatic > Marine > Epipelagic ... | reverse complement strand
AGGCGCGGATCTTCTTGTTATCGATGACCCTCATAGTGAGCAAGAAGGTCAAAGCTCTGACCCTTCCGTCTTTGACCGTGTATACGACTGGTATACTTCTGGGCCTCGACAGCGCCTCCAACCCGGAGGATCTATTATCCTTGTTATGACTCGCTGGCATAAGCGGGACTTAACTGGGCAAATTCTTAAGTCATCTTTGCAAAGAGTGGGATCGGATGAATGGGAGCTTATAGAGTTCCCGGCTTTAATGCCTTCAGACGAACCTCTTTGGCCTGAGTTCTGGCCTAGAGATGAGCTGGAAGCTTTAAGAAATGAACTACCCGCTCCAAAATGGAACGCTCAGTATCAGCAGAACCCTACGTCAGAAGAGGGTGCGTTGGTTAAAAGGGAGTGGTGGAAAACTTGGGAAAGAGATAAGCCGCCAATGTGCGAGTTTATTATTCAATCTTGGGATACTGCGTTTCTTAAAACACAAAGAGCCGACTTCTCTGCATGTACAACGTGGGGAGTGTTCTATCATCCGGACGGGTCTGGTATTGAACAGCCAAATATTATTCTTCTTGACGCGCACAAGGAAAGGCTAGAGTTCCCAGAACTGAAGAAAACAGCTTATGAAATGTGGGTTGATTGGCAACCTGATGCTTTTATCGTAGAGGCAAAGGCTGCAGGAACGCCGCTAATATTTGAATTAAGGGCAATGGGTATTCCAGTTTCTGAGTACACCCCGTCCAGAGGGAACGATAAGATTTCTAGGGTAAACGCTGTGTCGGATCTTTTTGCGTCCGGTATTGTTTGGGCACCTGAACTAAGATTTGCAGAAGAAGTAATTGAAGAGTTTGCAGCATTCCCATCAGGGGAGCATGACGATCTCGTTGACTCCTCTACTCAGGCATTGCTTAGGTTTAGACAGGGTGGATTCCTAAAGCTAAACAGCGACGAGGAAGACGAACCGTTTTACCCAAAGAAGGCTAACTACTACTAATGGCGTTTTTACAAAGCAACATACCTTACTTTAAATGTTGGGTTCGCAAAGAATACACCCATAACAATCAGAAGTATCATGGAGAATTTTTGCATGCAATGGTCGTGGCTGTTACAACCATGCCGAAGAGATGCCTAAGCTTCCAAGTTATTTTTACTGGCGCTGAAACTTACGATGACGAAGAGCAGCAGAATGTTCATGGCGGGGCAATGTGGGCTAGGATGCCAATCACCGCTTTGGTAGGCGACACTCCTTTTGAGGAGTGGCCTAAAGAATTACCTGTATGGGCAGCACAGCCTTGGGATTGTATGTCTCACACCCATGCAGTTTATCAGATAGAAAGAGCAAGCCCTGCGCCTTGGATGGCTAAAGTGGACGGTGAGTTTTATCCCGCAAAGTATTATTTTACGGTAGACTATACCGATAATGAAGTAGCGGATGATCCAGCACAGCACAAACAAAGCCATGTGCTAGAGTTGCTTGATGCCGGAGAGTACACGGGAAATATTGTGGCGTTACCTAACAATAGGGTTAGAGTTACGCATCCAGCTTGGTTTGAGGTCGGAGTTGGCGCTCCAGACTTCAGGCCTAATCAGCGAACCTACAATTCGAAAGACGATGTAGAATATGTTCATGACACAAAGCGGGTTTTTAACAACCTGTACAGTGAGGATTAAATGAAAAAAACTAAAGGTTATATGGTTGGCGGCAAAACCAAAGGCATGGCTAAAGGCGGTAAATTAAAAATGACCACCAATAAGCAAGGCAAAGAGGTTCCTTTTTTTGCTGCTGACGGCCTTGGCAAGATGAGTGCTGGTCGTAAAGTTCCGGGCACTAAAGGTTACTTTATGGGCGGTAAGACTAAGGGCATGGCTAAAGGCGGTAAGACTGGGGGCAAAACAATGGCCCGTGGTTCTGGTGCAGCAAGGCCTCAGCCTTTTGGAAAGAATGGCTAATGGCTATTGATAGAACTCTTCGCTCCAATCCTTTAATAGGAGAAGGAGGGGACATTGAGATTGAAATAGAAAACCCTGAGGCTGTCTCCATTGAGACAGAAGATGGCGGGGTTATTCTGGATTTTGATCCTGACGCAAGCACTTTAGCATCGCTAGGAATGCTTCCTCATGACGCTAATCTTGCTGAAATTGTTAACGATTCAGAGCTAAATGTAATAGCATCTGATCTTGTTGGGCAATTTAAATCAGATAAGGAAAGTCGTGCAGACTGGGAAAGAGCCTACGTCGACGGACTAGATCTTCTTGGATTAAAAAACGAAGATAGAACAACGCCGTGGGACGGCGCTTGCGGAGTCTTTCATCCATTGCTGTCTGAGTCTGTAATTAAATTTCAGTCGCAAGCAATACAAGAGCTTTTCCCAGCAAGCGGTCCTGTAAAAACATCTGTTGTGGGAAGCTTGACTGACGACAAAGAGAAGCAAGCTTACAGAGTTCAAAACTACTTAAACTACCTTCTTACTGAGAAGATGACGGAGTATCGATCTGAAACAGAGAAGATGCTGTTTTCTTTGCCGTTAGCTGGCAGTGCCTTTAGAAAAATCTACTACGACCCCAGTATGGGCAGACCTTGCAGCATGTTTGTTCCTGCGGAAGACTTCGTTGTCAGCTATGGGGCATCTGATCTAACAACATGTGAAAGAGCTACTCACATAATGAAGCGGACCTCTAATGAAATCCGTAAGCTTCAGGTTTCAGGCTTCTATAAAGACATAGAGCTTGGAGCGCCTTCTAACAATGTTGATCCAATAGAAGAAAAATACAACAAGTTGACTGGCGATAGCTCCAGCTATGACCTTGATTCAAGGCATACCATCTTAGAGATACAGGTAAATCTAGATCTTGCGGGATTTGAAGACGAAGAAGGCGGAAAGCCTACAGGTATAGCCTTGCCATACGTTGTTTCTATTGACTTAGGGTCTAGGGAAATTTTATCTATACGCCGAAACTGGTATGAAGACGATAATTTAAAAACTAAGCGAGAGCATTTCGTTCATTATCAGTACATTCCCGGATTAGGGTTCTACGGTTTTGGTTTAATTCACATGATTGGCGGTTTGGCTAAGTCAGCTACGTCATTGCTCCGTCAATTGGTAGACGCAGGTACTTTATCTAATCTTCCCGGAGGGCTTAAGGCCAGAGGGTTAAGAATTAAAGGCGACGATACGCCAATTATGCCCGGAGAGTTCCGGGATGTGGACGTTCCGGGCGGATCCATTGCAGAAAACATCAGCTTTTTGCCTTACAAAGAGCCAAGCAACGTTTTATATCAGTTAATGGGCGATATTGTAGAGGAAGGTAGGCGGTTTGCGTCTGCAGCGGACGTAAAAGCTGCCGACATGAACGCGGAAGCTCCTGTTGGGACAACATTGGCCATACTTGAGCGGTCAATGAAGGTAATGAGCGCCATTCAAGCCCGATTACACGCTTCCATGCGCGTTGAATTGCGAATATTAAGCGGACTTGTCCGTGATTTTGGCCCAGAAAAGTACCCATACCTCCCTGATAGCGATGATTTGGTGTCTGAAGACTTTGATGACCGCGTAGACATCATACCTGTTAGCGATCCTAACGCAGGAACAATGGCTCAAAGGATTATGCAGTACCAAGCGGCCCTACAACTGGCAGCTCAAGCTCCTGAAATGTACGACATGCCATTATTGCATCGTCAAATGCTAGATATTCTAGGCATTCAGGACGCAGATAAGATTGTGCCGACAGAAAAAGACATGAAGCCTACCGATCCGGTTAGTGAAAACATGGATATTATTAACGGCAAGCCGGTCAAAGCGTTTATCTATCAAGATCATGACGCTCACATTCAAACCCACATGAGCTTAACTGAAAATCCAGAAGTCATGCAGATTATGGCCAAAAGCCCCAACGCAAAGAAAGCAATGGCAGAAATGGCAGCTCACGTTCAAGAGCATTTAGCATTTAAGTATAGACAGGAAATAGAAAAAGAGCTTGGGGTGGAGCTTCCAACCCCAGACGAGCATCTTCCTGAGGATATTGAATACAGGATATCTAGATTGGTAGCTCCTGCTGCGGCGCAAATAACAGGTAAGGCTGCAAAAGAACAACAAGCCCAGCAAGCTTTACAGCAAGCGAAAGATCCTATTGTTCAAATGCGACAACAAGAGCTTCAGATTAAACAACAAGAAGTTCAACAGCGAGCCCAAGCCGAAATGGCTAAGATACAGCTAGATATGCAGAAGCTTGCAATGAAATCCGAAATTGATAAAGAGCGATTGGACCAACAAGAACGGCTAGAGACGGCAAAGCTTGGAGCCAAGATAGCTGAGACAAATTCCAAGGAAGAACTGGAGTCAGCGCGGATCGCCGTAGAAGATCAGATAGCCGGCGCTAAACTTGGCGTTCAAGTTGCAAAAGACATTATGGGAAATAAATGACAAAAGAAGTAGACATATTTGACTATTTGAGGTCAAATGTTAGAGATCAAATGAATGACATTAGCGACCACATGATTGGTGGCGGATGTAAAGATTACTCAGAGTACGCTAAGTGCTGTGGTGTAATTCAAGGTTTGGCTCAATCAGAGCGAGAAATCTTGGACGCTAAAGCTCGATACGAGAAAGCGCAATAACGACTCTAGGCGTTTCCCTAGTGCAAGCGACTTCAGGCGTTATCCTGATGCAAGGAGAGAATATGAGCGAAGCTGCTCAGCCAATAGAGACTGAAGAGTCTCGAAACGCAAACCAACTTCCAGAGCCTAAAGGCTATAAGATTTTGATTGCGCTCCCAGATCCCGATTCAGAATATGATGGCGGGATTATTAAATCCAAGAAAACTATTCAAGAAGAAGAGCTTGGTTCTATCTGTGGTATGGTTCTTAAAATGGGGCCAGATTGTTATGCAGATGCTAATAGATTCCCTTCCGGTGCTTTTTGCGAAGATGGCGATTGGATTATTATGAGGTCTTACTCAGGCACTCGATTCAAAGTTCACGGTAAAGAGTTTAGGTTGATCAACGACGATAGCGTTGAAGCTGTTGTTGAAGATCCAAGGGGGATTGTTAAAGCATGAGCGAATTAATAGACGATCAAAACCCTGAAGAAGATTACACCCACAGCCCAGAAGAAAAATTTTTCGGCATAAAGACTACGCACGGAAAAAAGAAGAAAGCTGAAACGGGCTCTGAGTCTAGCGAGTACGAGTTTGAAATTGTTGATGACCGTCCGCAAGAAGACAGGAGACCCGCGAAAGCTTCACAGTCCTCTGGAGATGATGACGAGGAGCTTGGCGACTATTCTGACAAAGTTCAGAAAAGGCTTAACAAGCTTAAGTTTGATTATCATGAGGAGCGCCGACAGCGAGAATCCGCAGAAAGAATGCGAGAGGAAGCTGTTAAAGTTGCTCAGCAGTATGCTAGTAAAGCTCAAGAACAAGAGTCTTTAATAAGCAGAGGTGAAGCTGCTTTAGTTGAGCAGATTAGAGAAAGAGCCCAACTACATCTTGCACAAGCAAAGGACGGATACCGAAAAGCCTACGAAGAAGGCGATACGGATGCCGTAGTAAATACTCAAGAGCAAATGCTTAAGGCTCAATCTGAGATAGCTGAGATTGAAAGGTATAGAAATAATTTAAATACCCAGTCTCAAAATACTCAGGCTTACCAGCAGCAGGCTTATCAACAAGATATTGCAAGAAGAGCTGCTCAGAATGTAGCTGCACAGCAGCAAGTTCAACCTCAAGTTACACCAGAGGCAGAGCAATGGGCTCAAAAGAATAATTGGTTTATGGCCGAAGGCCATGAAGATATGACTGCGTTGGCGTATGGAGCGCACACGCAGGCTGTTCGATCAGGGGTTGACGTAAGATCAAAAGAGTATTTTGATTATATAGACACCAAGGTAAGATCAGCATTTCCAGATTACGATTGGTTGGATTCAAGCGATACAAATAGCCGTAGCGCGACCGTGACAACTAATCGAGCCTCCACGGTGGTAGCATCTTCCGCAAGGAACAATGGTGCTAAACCGCGCAAAGTACGGTTAACGGCCACCCAAGTAGCCCTCGCCAAGAGACTTGGGTTAACGAATGAACAATATGCCCGACACGCCGAAATGCTCTAAAGGAGAAATGGTAATGGCAACTGAGCGCACCCCCAGAGAAAGCGACACGCGAAAAGAAGAACACTATCGACAAGATGACAGTTGGGTTCCGGCATCAATTTTGCCTACGCCCACAGAACAGGATGGTTGGACGTTCCGTTGGATTCGGACTAGCATCCTAGGTCAAGCTGATAATACGAATGTTTCTAGATCAATGAGAGAAGGTTGGATTCCTGTAAAGGCAGAAGATCATCCAGAGCTAGAGCTTCAGTCAGACTTGAACTCAAGATTTGTAGGCAACGTTGAAGTTGGCGGTTTGTTACTTTGTAAAGCTCCTGCGGAGAAGATCAAATCACGAACCAGACACTTTGAAAAAGTTGCAGCAAATCAGATGGAGTCTGTTGATAACAACTTCTTGCGTGAAAATGACCCTCGTATGCCGCTTATGAAACCTGAGCGAAATACGAGAACAACTTTTGGCAGAAGTTAAACTCGAAAAGAGAGGCTTCTAATTAGTAAGGAGGCCAATAATGGCTACTACTGCAACCCCTATGGGTGCCGAACCAGTTGATACTTTGAGTGCAAGCGGCTCGTTTACGGGCAAAGTTCGTCACATCAAAATTGCAAGTGGTTATGGTACTGCTATCTTTTACGGAGATTTCGTAAAGCTAGTTGCTGCCGGCACTGTTGAAAAAGCCGCTGTAACAACCTCTGTTGTTGCTGGCACCGTTGGAATCTTTGTAGGTTGTGCTTACACAGACCCTAACACCAACCAGAAAACATTTGCTCAATACTTCCCAGCTTCAACTGCTGCTTCGGATATTGTTGCTTATGTTGTTGATGATCCTAAGTTACTGTTCCGTATGCAGGGCGACGAAGCAATCGCTCAAACTGGATTGGGCAATAACGTATCAGCAGTTAATACTGCGGGATCAACCTCAATCGGTCGAAGCCGAAACGCCTTAGATGGCGGTTCTATTGCAACGACTAATACACTTCCACTGCGTATCGTTGACTTCGTAGATGGCCCAACCAGTGCTGTAGGCGATGCCTTCACGGACTGTATTGTGACCTATCTGCCTTTAAGTCACGCTTACGAAACCAAGCTTGGCGTATAAGGAGAATTAAGTAATGGCTATTTCAAGAGCGCAAATGCTTAAAGAACTCCTGCCGGGGCTTAATGCCTTATTTGGTTTGGAGTATGAAAAATACGAAGACGAGCACACTCTCATTTATGAGACTGAAAGCTCTGATCGTTCTTTCGAAGAAGAAGTAAAACTGTCTGGATTCGCTGCTGCACCAGTCAAAGCTGAAGGTTCTGCCATCAGTTATGACGCTGCACAAGAGTCTTTCACTGCTCGTTATAACCACGAGACAATTGCTATGGGCTTCAGTATTACTGAAGAAGCTATGGAAGATAATTTGTATGACTCATTGTCTGCTCGTTATACCAAAGCTCTTGCCCGCGCTATGGCATACACTAAGCAAGTTAAGTCGGTATTCCCTCTTAACAATGGCTTCTCCAATAGCTACCAGTCTGGTGACGGTGTAAACCTGTTCACTGCATCTGGTGATGGAGTTACTGGTGGCGATGGCCATCCATTGGTTAGTGGTGGCAAAAACAACAACCGTCCTGTGACGGCTGCTGACCTCAACGAAACATCTTTGGAAAATGCAATTATTGATATTGCAGCCTTCACCGATGAAAGAGGCTTGTTAATTGCTGCGCGTCCTCGTAGTTTGATTGTCCCACCCGCTTTAATGTTTACAGCAGATCGTCTGTTGGAAACGACTCAGCGAGTTGGCACGGCAGACAACGACATTAACGCCATCCGTAACATGGGCGCAATCCCAGAAGGTTACAGCGTTAATCACTATCTGACTGATAGCAATGCTTTCTTTATCATTACGGATATTCCTAATGGTATGAAGCACTTTGAACGAACCGCGCTCGAAACCTCGATGGACGGTGACTTTGATACAGGTAACGTGCGCTACAAAGCGCGTGAACGTTACTCTTTCGGAGTTTCTGATCCGCTCGGAGTTTACGGGTCTCCCGGCTCAAGTTAAACTTAAGGGGGGCATTAGCCCCCTTTTTGTTATAATATTTCCTGACAGATGTTTCATGTGAAACACTGACAATCCCAAGACAGGAGAAATCACATGGGAACTACTACATTTACTGGAGCAGTACGCTCCGAAAGCACATTTAAAACAGTAAGCAAAAACACCACCACAGGCGCTATTACCGAGGTAGTCACTGTAGGTGATGCCCCCGTTAGCCTTGCTGATGCAAACGTAACGCTCACCAACGCGACCCACAGCGGCAGGGTTATCCTTGTTCCAGATGGCGGTCAAGACAATACATACACATTGCCAGCACCTGTGGCAGGCTCTATGTTTCGTTTTGTTTATGCGGGCGGAGCGGCTGATGCAACTGATGCAATTATCGTTACTCCCGCGAATGCTAACTTTTTCATTGGCGGATTAACATTCCTTGATACTGACAATGAAGTTAGTGCGGTTTTCTCTGATGGTAACTCAAACAGCAAGATACAGATCAATGTACCCGCTGGCTTTGATGTAACTATTATGGGTATAGACGCGACTAATTATCAGATATTTGGTAGCGTGACTGGCGCAACTGCTCCAGCGTTCGGTGATCAGTAAAATTAACATGAGGAGGCTGGCTCAGGTCAGCCATCTCACCAATTACAGTGAGGACGGTTAAATGGCTGATGCAGTTGCAACGCAAACTATTCAAGATGACGGCAAAACCGCTATCTTTAGATTTACTAATGTTTCTGATGGAAGTGGAGAGTCAGCTGTCGTAAAGATAGATGCATCTGCTCTTTCACCTGACCCTATGACTAACGCTGCTTGCACCTCCGTAACGATCCAGCAGATCTATTACGTTACTATCGGCATGGGCGTAAAGATATTTTTTGACGCAACGACTGATGTCCTTGCTTGGCAGCTTCAGTCTGACTGGTCAGACACTTTGGACTTTACAGGATTTACAGGAATACCTAATAATTCTGCAGCAGGCAAAACCGGCGACATTTCGTTTACGACAGTAGGCGCAGGCAGCGGCGATGTTTATAGCATCGTTATGCAGGTAAGTAAGAGTTACGGTTAATGGCCGCAAAGAAAAAAGCTAAGTCTAAAGTAAATGAAGCTGGCAATTATACAAAGCCAGCTTTAAGAAAAAGATTGTTTAGCGAAATTAAGGCCGGATCTAAAGGCGGAAGTAGCGGCCAATGGTCGGCAAGAAAAGCTCAAATGCTTGCTAAACGATACAAGGATGCTGGCGGCGGATATAAAGACTGATGGCGCTAAAGAAGTCACAAAAAAGCCTTAAGAAGTGGACTAAGGAAGAATGGGGAACCAAGTCTGGAAAGCCTTCAACTCAAGGCAAGAAGGCCACAGGTGAACGGTATCTTCCAAAGAAAGCTAGGAAGGCTTTGACTGACAAAGAGTATGCGGCAACTTCTAAAAAGAAAAGATCGGATACAAAGAAAGGTAAGCAGCATTCAAAGCAGCCAAAGAAAATAGCCAAGAAGACTGCGAGGCATAGATAATGGCTACCAGAAAACCAGCAAAAGGGAAGGCGAAAGTCAAAGTAACCTCTACTGGTAAGAAGATTAGCTATGGTCAGGCAGGCAAGGCAAAAGGTGGTGGCCCTAGAGTTAAACCGGGCACTTCTAAAGGCGATAGTTACTGTGCAAGAAGCTTGGGTATCAAAAAACGTTTACCTAAAAAGAAACAAAATGACCCTAACACCCCCAACAACTTGTCCCGCAAACGCTGGAAATGTTCAGGTGCAAAGTCTCGTAAATAAAATTTTGGAGGTAATCAATGGGTTTAAAGTTTTCAGACAGAGGAAAGACTAGAGGTCGATTTGTGTAATGGCTACTAGCGGATCATTTTCATTTAACCTAGATCTTGGCGAGGCCATTGAAGAGGCTTTTGAAAGAGCTGGCCTAGAGCTTAGAAACGGTTATGACTACAAGACTGCTAGAAGAAGCATTGATCTTCTTATGCTTGAATGGCAGAACCGTGGGCTAAATCTGTGGACAGTAAATTTTGGCACCCAAGCTTTAACTCAAGGAACCAATTCCTACACCTTGGATGGAAAAATATTTGATATCGTAGAGGCTTTTCTTAGAACAGACTCAGGGGATACTCAGAGCCAGTTTGATCAGAGCATGTCTAGAATATCAATAAGCCAGTACTCTCATTTGTCTAATAAACTTACTCAGGCAAAACCTTTGGAGTATTACATTCAAAGAGCGCCTGAAGGAATTACAGTAAACCTCTGGCCAACTCCTGACGGGCAAGAGACGTATACGTTCGGTTATTATTACATGGAGCGTATTGAAGATTCAGGAAAGCCTGCAAGCAATAACATGGACATCCCGGCCAGATACCTTCCTTGTTTTGTTGCAGGGCTAGCTTATAACTTGTCAGTTAAATACCCAGAAGCAGCAGATAGAGCAGGGCTGTTGAAGGGAGAGTATCAAGAGCAGTGGGACTTAGCCTCCGATGCAGCTAGAGAAAAGGCTTCTTTGTTTATCTCTCCCGGAGGGTATAAATTTTGAGTTACGCTAGCGGGAAATATGCGTTTGGATTTTGCGACAGGACTGGGTTTAGGTATCCTAAAAAAGATTTGGTTCAGCAGATTGTTAACCAAAGACCCACAGGATTGCTTGTTGGTAAAGACGTTGTAGATCAAGATCAACCCCAACTTCAATTGGGAAAAGTTCGTGTAGATGATCCGCAGGCTTTAAGAAACCCTAGGCCAGATCAATCCTTAGATGAGAGTCGGCAAGTTTTTTCATGGGATCCTGTTGGAGGTGGCGTAACAGCTTTGGGCAGCAGAACTGTTGGGTTAGATATTACAGGTGAAATAGGCAACGTAACGGTGGTGACCTGATGGCTTGGACGTTTACAACACTTAAGCAGGCTATTCAGGACTATACTCAGAATAGCGAAACAACGTTTGTTAACAACTTGCCTGTAATTATTACGCAGGCAGAAGATAGGATTTTAAAAGCTGTTCAGCTCCCTGACTTTAGAAAAAACTCTTTAGGCATAGCTACAGGGGCAAATCAGTATGTAACTCTTCCTGATGACTTTTTGGCTCCGTACTCTTTTGCGCTTGATAATAACGGTTATGAGTTTTTGTTGTTTAAGGACGTAAATTTTATTAGAGAAGCTTATCCGGATTCTTCTTCTCAAGGAGTGCCGAAGTATTACAGCTTGTTTTCTGATACTAGCTTTATTGTTGGACCAACCCCTCAAAGTAATTATGTTGTAGAGCTTCATTACTTTTATAAGCCAGACTCTATAACCACAACTGCAGACGGCACTAGCTGGCTTGGAACAAACGCAGAAAGCAGCTTGCTTTACGGCTGTCTTGTCGAGGCTTATACCTTTATGAAAGGGAATCCTGAGCTTATGCAGGCGTATAATACTAGATACATGGAAGCCTTGGAGAACCTTAAATCTCTCGGAGAGGGTTACAGCACAACAGACAGCTACAGATCCGGTGCTGTAAGGGCGGCTAGATAATGTTTAAAATGTCAGTAGGAAACGTTGGCTCTGTCAATGTTATAACAACCAGCAATGAAGGGCTTCCTGTAGAGCATTGGGCTGACAGGGCAACAAGCACTATAATATCGGTAGGCGATAAAAGTCATCCGCTTATTTCTGAACAAGCTGAAGTCTTTAAGGGTCAAATAAAAGAAGTAATTTCTTTTTATATGAAAGAGGCAATCAGCAGCAACAAAACAACAATGATTGCTGAGCTAGAATCTAAAGGCTATTCAGAAATAGCAGACATAATAAGGAGTTTATAATGGCCATTTCTCAGGCAATGTGTACGTCATTTAAAAAAGAGCTATTAGAAGCAAAACACAATTTTACTGCAGCAAGCAATGTGTTTAAGCTTGCTTTGTATACAAGCTCCGCATCTTTGGGTGCAGCAACAACTGCTTATACAAGTTCCGGAGAATCAAGCGGAAGCGGTTACACTGCAAAGGGAGAGTTTCTGACAAGCGTAACGCCAACAAGCTCCGGGACTACTGGATTTACAGATTTTAACGATATTACATTCAGCTCAGTTTCCCTGACAGCAAGGGGCGCAATGATTTTTAATGAGGCCGCTTCTGGAGACCCTAGCGTTTGTATACTGGACTTTGGCGCAGACAAAACATCTTCTGCTGGCGATTTTACTATCACCTTTCCTACAGCAGATTCAAGCAACGCCATCATAAGAATTGCGTAGAATATTAAGTGTCCAATGTCACTGTTGTATTCCAAGGGTGGAACAGCTCCAATCAAGGCTGGGGTAGTGGCGGCTGGGGAGAGGATGTACCTCTTGCTGCCGGAACCGGTCAAATTGGCTTGTTTACGGTTAGCGACAGCCAAGCCGTTTCGGGGGTTTCTTCGACGATTTCAGTCGGTAGCGTTACTGCTATTGGTGGTGCTGACGTTTTGGTTACTGGAGTTTCTTGTGAAGGACAGGTCGGCACGGCTTTAGTTTGGAGCGAAATAGTTCCTAGTCAAGATCCTCAATGGACTCCTATAATGAATTGAGGGTTATCAATGATTCAATCATCAAATTGGCAAGAGGTAGCTTAAATGGCAACTTATGTAAATGATCTCAGACTGAAAGAAATCTCTACTGGAGACGAAGCCGGAACTTGGGGCACGACCACAAACACCAACCTTGAGTTGATAGCGGAAGCATTTAGTTTTGGCACAGAAGCTATCACGACCAATGCGGACACCCACACGACGACCATTGCTGATGGTTCTACTGATCCGGGCCGCTCTCTGTTCCTGCAGTACACTGGCACCCTAGATAGCACTTGCACGATCACTATAGGGCCGAACACGGTAAGTAAGTTGTGGTTCATCGAGAACGCAACTAGCGGCTCACAGAGCATCATCATCAGCCAAGGCTCTGGTGCGAACGTCACAATCCTCGCTGGTCAGACTAAAGCAGTGTACTCCGATGGTGCCGGATCAGGCGCTGCGATAGTGGACGCTCTCGCAGACCTTGATATGACAGGCACGACAACGGTTGAGGCACTTACGGCTTCGGGTGTAATAACGGGATCGACTCTCGAGGCCACTGGAGATACAGCGGCAAGTGACAATGCTGCTATAGGTTATACCGCCGCAGAGGGACTTATTCTTACAGGTCAAGGCTCTACAAACGATGTAACGATTAAAAATGACGCAGATGCCGATGTACTAGAAATTCCCACAGGTACAGTTAATGTAACGGTTGCGGGAGATTTGACTGCGGCAGGAACACTAAAAGCAACGGGAGACACTGCGGCAGGAGATGGTGCCGCTTTAGGCTTTACAGCAGCAGAAGGTCTTATCCTAACAGGACAAGGCTCAACAAACGATGTTACCGTTAAGAACGATGCAGATACAGCAGTTATTCAAATACCTACAGGCACAACTAATGTAGATGTTGTTGGTGATCTTACAGCAGGAACCTTAAACGCTGACGGAGATACGTCCGCTAGTGATGCTGCCGCGATAGGCTATACAGCAGCAGAGGGGATTATCGTGACGGGGCAAGGCTCAACCTCTGATGTAACTCTCAAGAATGATGCTGATGGGACTGTGCTGACGATCCCTACAGGCACCACTAATGTGGATATTGTCGGAGATCTTACCGCTGGCACGTTAAACGCTGACGGCGATACAGCCGCTGGGGATAACGCCGCGATAGGTTACACGGCAGCAGAGGGTCTGATCCTTACAGGGCAGGGCAGCACAAACGATGTCACGATTAAAAATGATGCAGATGCAGACGTAATTGAAATCCCAACGGGAACAACCAATGTTGCGATAGCGGGTGCGCTGGATGTCGGTGGGGCAAAAGCTAAGGTCGCAGGAATCGAAACGATCTATGTACCTGCCGCTGCCATGTATCCAAATACGACAGCGGGTTGTGCGGACTTGGAGCAGGTCGAGCTATCTAACGGCCCAGAACTCAAGTGCCTAGATTTCGATGCAAGTTCTGATGAGAACGCCCAGTTCACCGTGTGCTTTCCTAAGTCGTGGAACGAAGGCACAGTGACATTCCAAGCTTTTTGGACGGTCACAGGCACGAATACAGGCACGGTAGCTTGGGGTTTATCTGGAGGCTGTATAGCTGACAATGCGAGCATCAACACCGCATTCGGAACCAACGTGGTGGCTACGGCAAAAGCCTTTAGCGGAACGTCAAACGACATGACCGTATCAGCAACATCTGGCGCGGTGACGATTGCCAACGCTGCCGTAGACACGCAAGCATATTTCCAGATCATGCGTGATGTATCGGCAGACAGCCAATCAGGTGATGCCCGTCTGCTAGGTATCAAGCTGTTTTTCACCACTGACGCAGCAAATGACGCATAGGGAGTAACTAATGTCAGGATTTGGTTATAACGTAAATGGTTTTGGCTCTTTCCCTAGCCGTGGCCCCGGTATTATGTTGCTTGATATCCTAGTCATCGGAGGCGGTGCAGGTGGTGGGAATTGGTATTATGCGGCAGGCGGAGGTGGTGCTGGCGGCGTGCAAACACAGACGCAGGTAACTCCCCCAGAAAACACTGACTACACTATAACCATTGCCGCTGGTGGAGCTACTAGTCGAGTAATTGATGGCGCTGTAAAGGCATCAAACTCAACATTTGAAGGCACTGGACTAACTAACATTAGCGCAACTGGCGGCGGTGGCGGCGGTGGTCAGATAGAAACTGCAAGCAAGATTGATGGCGGTTGCGGCGGCGGTGCAGGAATAAACGCCAGCACAAATGGAAAAGCTGGAGGCAGTGGCTCTCAAGGTGGGGATGGCGGTTCGTCTACTGACGGTGGTTCTTCTGGTAATGGAGCTGCTCGTCTAGCCGGCGGTGGCGGAGGTGGTGGTGCCGATGGGAGCGATGGATCTACTAGCGCCGCTGGAAACGGGGGAGCTGGTAGCGCGTGGTTAGACGGCACGACCAGAGCTGGCGGTGGCGGAGGTGCTTTTGGTGACACAACCTCAAACAACACAGTATTACGAGGCGCTGCTGGCTCTGGTGGTGGCGGCATCGGAGGAGCAACTAATAGAGGTGGGTACACACTCTCTTCAGGAGCAGGCACTGCTAACACTGGAGGCGGGGGTGGTGGTGGCAGTAGTAATTTGCCAGCTCAAGCCGTTGGCAGTAATGGAGGCTCTGGCGTTGTAATTATTAGATACGCAGGGGATCAAAGAGGTACTGGCGGCACCGTTACATCGAGTGGTGGCTACACTTACCACACGTTCACAAGCTCCGGCACGTTCAACTCAGGCGTATAGACATGGCACATTTTGCAAAAGTTGTTGATGGTGTTGTTGAGCGGGTCATTGTTGCTGAACAAGATTTTGTTGACACACAAGAAGGTACTTGGGTACAAACTTCATACAACACGCATGGAGGTAAGCACTTTTCTTTCCGCCTTGAGGATGTAGAAGAGTTAGATGCAGACGGGAACACGGTAACCGTATCTGTTGAAGTTAGTTATCCAGATGGCGGCGAAGGTCTTCGAAAAAATTACGCCTCTATTGGAGCCACATATGACTCTGTTCGTGATGCGTTTATTGCGCCTAAGCCATACGCAAGCTGGGTGCTTGACGAAGATACTTGTTGGTGGAACGCGCCTGTGGCTTACCCAACAGACGGTAAGTTTTATCAGTGGGATGAAGACACCGGAGCTTGGGTGGAGATAAGGGATTAAATCTTTCGATCAGCTAGTGTGTCTAAGTGGACTGCCCAGAACAGGCTCTACTTTACTTTCGGCATTGTTGTCGCAAAACCCTGTAATACACGCAGAGGGTAATTCGGCGCTATGTCAGATTATGTGGGACACACAAAATTCATGCAGAGACACCTCTAAAGAGGCTATGGCGGCAAACAACAGGTTCTACTGTGTCCACGATATAGTGTCTCAGTTGCCTCACTCTTATTATAAGGGGAACAGCCAACAGGAAAGGATCGTCTTAGACAAGTGTCGAACATGGACGTTGAACCCTAATATGCAGATGATTGATGAATTCATCGGCAAGGATACCAAGGTGATTGTTTTGGTTCGTCCTGTTGTAGAAATTGTTAAATCGTTTGTGAAGCTGTATAAAGAAAATGGTATTTATACAGAACAGTTAGAAAGGGATTTATTAAATCCGGGCAGTGATCCTTTGGCTAGGCCGCTTGTTGGTGTGTATGCAGCACAACAAGATACAAGTGGGCGGTTTATATTCGTGTCTTACAAAGATTTAGTGGAAGACACAGCGAAAACATTGGAAGGCATATATAAGTTTTGTGGATGGGATAGGTTTATCCATAACACACATAACATTAAGCCCAGCTATTTTGAAAACGATGGCGTTTACGGTCTTAAAGGAATGCACAAGGTAAGAAAGAAAGTAGGGTATCGAGAGAACTATACGCAGTTGATGGACAAGACTTTGCAAGATTGTATGGAGATAGACAAAGCTCTCAATCTGACCGATTTAAAAGTCAATACAGCTTCTGACGTTCCTTGTTAGCTTTAGATGGATGTTACGTTTAGCCTTACTACTACTGCCCCTGTTATCTTTCGCAGCAGACGAAGCTGTGATGGAGGATGTTGACAGCGACAACACGCAAGAAGGCTCGTTAAACACTAATACCGTAGGAAGTACTGTAAGCAGCAACAACAGCACCGATGATAGAAGTGTTAGCAACACCTACAACGGCGCAGGGTCTAGCTCAGATATGCCAGTTGGTTCAGCCATTGCACCAACTTACATGAGTAATGGCATGGAGACCTGCCTTCAAGGCCAAGGTAGTAGCCTGCAAACGGGCATCGTAGGCTTCACAAGGGGCAACTATGCGGCTGATGAGGAATGTAATCGGCGCAGAGATTCTAAGATGCTAAGTGATCTTGGCATGAAGGTTGCTGCTATATCGCGTATGTGCGAAAGCCTAGAGGTCTGGCGATCAATGTTTCTTAGCGGCACCCCCTGCCCGATGTTGAACGCAGGCAAGTTAATCGTTGGAAAACGCGCTTTTTTGCTCATGAAACGTCAGCCTGAAACATATATTCCTGACTACGGTCGGGTTAAGATGTTGCGGAGGTGGGATCACGACAAGGATGAATGGGTCATGATTCCAAAGTACAACAAGCATCAGCTTTGGTATAACAACTTATTGGCGAATGGTGACTTTGATGATGGTCAAAACTCTGACAGCGGCGAGTCTGTTTCTGCTCGCTATCGAAGCTCAATCAAATGAGTTAGACGCTTTAATTAATTCTAGTGCCGCGCTTGTGAATCAAATAGATCGGGGCATTAAACTTGCTGGAGCCGGGTACGCCTACGCAAATACCGGAGGTGCTTTAACAAACGGTAGCCTTGCTGGGACTGCTCACATAAGCGCCGCCCAGTTAAATGCTTATAACGCTGCGCTTGGTAGCATGAGTGATTATCAAGCGTATGGAGATGTTCAAGAATTGTTAGAGACGAAAGCGGCTGAAGAGTTTGGCTTGATGAATGCTGCCGTAGAGGAGTTTACCGAGGTTGTTGTAGATATGATTGCAGTAGTCGAAGTCGCAGAGATTGCTGCTGAAGCAGAGACTCCCGATGATAAAGCCGAAGTTCAAGAATATGTTGTAGAAAATGAAGCGGCACTAACCATCACGCAAGATCAGGTAGAAACATACAATCAGTCTTTGGATGACATCGAAGAACACGGCAATAATGCCTCAGCCTTTTTAGGTGTCGCAGCTAACGAAGAGGCAGTAGCTTTTCTGCAACAAGGCGCAGAGGACAATAACGCTGATCCAGACCTTGGCACTTTAACTTTTTCACAGGACCAACAGTGGGTCAAGTTGGCGCATCACGGAACCAACAATGCTAGTGCTGTTTATATAAACGGCCAGCAAGGTTCGTTTGATATGAATTTTTACCTTAGCGAAGCAGAGTGGTTAGCCGCAGGGGCTGAAAGTGAGTTGTATTTAACTGGCCCTACTGCATTAGGATACAAATGTTTTATGTCTCAGGAAGATTGTGAAACATGAACCTAGCCGAAACAGAACTAACTATTGGCGGTACGTCTTTTAAAGGCGTATATATCGCCATCCTGCTATCCCTAGCGACTACATTAGGTGGCGGCGTGTGGACAGCCAGTAGCTTGTATAGCAGGCTTGAGGCGCTAGAAGCCCTTGACATTCCAGAGCTGGGTCCACTAGAAGAAAAACTTTTGACGGCAGAGCAAGATCTAAAAGGCGAGATTGAGCTAATCCAACAAGAATTACAGGCAAATGATGTCAGCCAACTGCAAGGTAAACTTGCAACTTTGGGTGTAAATTTACAGACTATCGCAGACCAGCAGGGTAAGTTATTATTAATTGATGATAAAGTGACTAAGCTGGAGAACGACATCCAAGCTATGCGAGGGGTAGTTGCCGCAGCAGAAGTTGCAACAAACTCTCTTAAAGACGGTCAAGTTGACCGTAATCGCATTGAGGATAAGTTAAAAAAGATAGACACTGAAATCGATGATATTTGGTCTGGTATGGACTATTTATCAAACCCGTTAAACTAATAAAAACTATCAGGTGATTGAAAGATAATGGCCCAGACTCATGCTAGTAAGGCGTTACAACGGATTGAAACACACGAACGGGAGTGCGCTTTGCGCTACGAATCTATAAAGGAACGGTTAGACTCTGGGTCTCAACGCTTTGATAAGTTAGAGCGTATGATCTGGGGTATCTACCCCGTCATGATTGCTTCTTTAATTGCTATTGTAGGGTTGGTGGTAGCCCAATGAAATTTAACGCGATCAAAGGATTAATCGGTACGCTGGCACCTACTATTGGTCAGGCTCTCGGTGGGCCTTTGGGTGGTGCTGCGGCACAAACGATAGCCTCAGTTCTGGGCTGTAAGCCTGATGAAAAGAGTATCGAACAGGCGGTTCAGGCTGCGTCACCAGAGCAGCTTGCAGAGATTAAGAAAGCGGAGCTGGGCTTCAAGGCCAGAATGAAGGAGCTAGAAGTAGATGTTTTTAAACTCGAAACAGAAGATATCCAAAACGCTCGCTCGGCGTTTAAAGGAGATTGGACGCCAAAGTTTATTGCAGTTTCTTGCGTATTCTTTTTCGGCGGCTACATTGCTTTGGTCACGTTACAAGACCCCGCTGCTAACGATGACGGTATTGTTAACCTTGTTCTCGGTTATCTTGGCGGGATTGTCAGCAGTATCATATCTTTTTACTACGGTGCTTCCCATAAGCATGACTAATGATGCGATTAATTAACATGTTAAAGCGGCACGAAGGCGTTAGAGATAAGGTCTATATGTGCTCCGCTGGTTACGAGACCATTGGCGTTGGTAGGAATATCAGTGAATCTGGTCTTGGCCTGTCTAACGATGAAATTGAATACCTGCTCAAGAACGACATTGGGCGATGCCGAAACGAGTTACTGGGTGAGTATGATTGGTTTAAAGACCTAGATAGCGTGCGCCAAGACGCGATGATTGACTTGTCATTTAACATTGGTCAGACCAAACTTAGAACATTCGTTAAGGCTTTAGGCCACATGGCTACAGGTAACTACGAAGAGGCTGGTCAGGAGTTTTATCGAAGTCGCTGGGCAGAGCAAGTAGGCGATAGATCATTAGAAGTTTGTCAGATGATTAGTTCTGGCAACTATCAGGAGAGGTAATATGTCGCAGTTTATAGGGCAAGATTTATATGGAAGATTTCCGCGTAGTGAATCATACAATTCGTATGGCGGAAGAAGTAATTACAGAGATAGATTTCAGCAGCCTCAGCGTCAGTCTTACGCTCAGCCTCAGTTTTCGCAACCAAACTTTCGAGGAATAGGAGATCTGTTTGGGAGCCTAAGAGGACAACAAAGTCGCCCGCAATTTCCCAGATTCCCACAACAACAGGATTTTACAGTCTTTGATCCACGCGGTGATGGCGGCGCTTATGATCGTCGGTATCCGCAACCTCCCGGTAGATTTCCACAGCCTTCTCCAATGCCGTCGTATCCCATGCCTTCCCCAATGCCGTTTCCTTCTCCCGGAAGAAAGGGTCAAAGGAACACGCCTCAGCCCGGAGGTTACTATCCTCAGCCGCCTAGCTCTCCGAATTATCCGGGAGAAAGATTTCCTAGTCCCGGAAGAAAAGGAAACAGGTCTGGCTATCAACAGCCAAGCTATCAGCAACCGAGAACACCTTTCGGTTATGGACGTATGCAAAATAACTCATATCGATTTGGGAACTCTGGCGTTCCTCAGAATATATATGATTTTCAAAATCCTCATTATCAGCCTTATCAGCCTCCTGTGTATTCTCCAACCCCTTATGATCCCGATGGTCAACCCGGAGGCCCATCGAACGATGGCCGAGTAGACGATGCATACTATGTAGACCCAGTCATCACTGACGGGGGTGGTGAACCCTTAGGTGGCGGATACGCAGGAGGCTTCGATCGGCAACCAATTATGGGAGGAGGCTTTGGCGGAGGCTTTGGCGGAGGCTTTGGCGGAGGATTTGGCGGAGGCTTTGGCGGAGGCTTCGGGAGAGGCGGAGGAAAAGGTATGAATAGCGGCGGTCAAACCGCCTTCCCTCACAGCGATGTACTTTCGTCTTATATGAATCGATGAGAATAAAAGATGGCGCTAACCAAGATACAGTTTGCTCCGGGTGTCAACAAGGAAGGAACTGAGTATTCCGCAGACTCCGGTTGGTTTGATTCTGACAAGGTCAGGTTTAGGAAAGGTCGTCCAGAAAAAATAGGAGGCTGGCGTAAGTTTACTGAAAATTTTTTCTTAGGGATTTGTCGCTCAATACATGACTGGGCCTCATTAGATTCGCTTAAGTATATTGGGCTTGGCACAAACCTTAAGTTTTACATTACAGAGGGCAAAAACTTTAACGATGTTACGCCTATAAGGCTGACAACTTCTGCTGGAGATGTAACTTTTGCGGCTGTAAACGGTTCTTCTATCCTGACTGTTACGGACACGGCGCATGGCGCAGTAGCTAATGACTTCGTAACTTACACAGACGCAGCAACATTAGGCGGCAACATAACGGCATTAGTGCTTAATCAAGAATATGAAATAGTATCTATCCCCACAGTAAACACCTACACAATTACAGCAAAAGACACTGACGGTAATGCTGTAACAGCCAATGCAAGCGATTCCGGTAACGGGGGGTCAAGCACTGTCGGCGCTTATCAAATTAACACAGGTTTAAATACATTTGTTAACGGCACAGGCTGGGGTGCCGGCACATGGGGATCTGGCGGATGGGGAAGTTCCAGCGCAGTTTCTGCTGCAGGGCAGCTTCGCCTGTGGAATCAAGATAATTTTGGCGAAGATTTACTGCTAAATATTAGAGGTGGAGGAATATTCTACTGGGATGAGTCTAGCGGGACTGGGACAAGGGCTGTCAACATTACATCTCTCGGAGGAGCTTCCAACGCTCCGACAGTTGCTCTTCAGATTATGGTTTCTGACACTGATCAGCATGTAATAGCTTTTGGAACAAATCCGATAGGATCTTCAAATATAGACCCTCTGTTTGTAAGGTTCTCGGATCAAGAGAATGTTGCCGACTGGACTCCAACTTCAACAAACTCGGCAGGCGGCGTCAGAATAAACTCAGGATCTCTTATTGTTGGAGCGGTTCAAACAAGACAGGAAATACTGATCTGGACGGATGTTAGTCTGCACTCAATGAGATTTATTGGCGCTCCGTTTATATTTGAGTTTACCAGACTTAGCTCTGATGTATCTATGATTTCTCCCAAGGCGGCTGTAAATGCTAGAGGATCTGTCTACTTCATGGATAGGAAAAACTTTTATGTATACAACGGAGCAGTGCAACCTTTGCCATGCTCCGTAAAAGACTTTGTGTTTTCCAGCTTGAATCAAGATCAAGCATATAAAGTTTTTGCTGCAGAAAATAACGACTATAATGAGGTTACATGGTTTTATCCTGTTGGCAGTGGCGACACAGAATCAACGAACTACGTTACATATAACTACTCAGAAAACCTTTGGTCTGTTGGAACTCTCTCAAGAGGAGCTTGGGAAGGAGGAACGATTAGGCAGTATCCTTTGGCAACAACGGCCATTGATGGCGGCAATAACTATCTTTATGAGCAAGAGGTTGGTCATGATGCGGATGGCGAGGCCATGACGGCATACATAGAATCCGGAGATCTAGAGATAGCTGAAGGAGAATACCTGATGTTTATGAGCAGGATAATTCCTGATTTTACATTCAATGGTAGTCAGTCAGATGCTGAAGCCAACATTATTATAAAAGGTAGCGACTTTCCTTTGGAGACCGCAACAACCTTGTCAACCTCTGTTGTAACCTCAAGCAGCACTCAGTCTTTTGTTAGAAATAGAGCTAGGCACTCTGTTGTTAGAATCGAAAGCTCTGGGCTGGGGTATGGATGGAGGCTTGGAGATCTCAGGTTTGACATGCAACCAGACGGGAGAAGGTAATGCCTTCAAGAAGATCAGTCCCGCTTCCCGTTTCGACGACTGAGTACGCTCAAGAAAACGAAGCGTTAACAAGAAGGACAATTGAGTTTGCCTTTCAAACCTTAGAAAATGATGTCGAGCTGGCGAAAACTCAGGGCGATAAACCCGGCTCATTAGCTATGAGAAGGTTTCAATTCTTACTAATGGGGGCATCTTGACAGACGTTATTTCAGTTTTAGGGCAAGTAGCGCCCAGCGCAACTACAGTCACAACATTGTATACTGTTCCTGATCTTGTTCAGACAACTGTTAGTTCTTTAGTAATATGCAACAGGGGTGGCTCGGCAGGAACGTTTAGGGTATCGGTGCATGTTGCAGGAGCATCTGCTGACAACAAGCAGTATTTATTTTACGATCAATCTTTAGCAGCTAATATGACGCAAACGGTAGTTATAGGTATGTGTCTTAATCAAACGGACGTTGTGAAGGTGTACGCAAGCTCTGCCGACTTGTCCTTCAATTTGTTCGGAGTGGAGACTAGTTAATGAATTACAATAACGGACAAGTGCAACCTATGAGCCCTATGAACCAACAAATGCAACTAATGCAACAAATGGAACAAATGCAGCGTATGCAACAAATGGGTCAGGAGATGCAGATGCCACCTCAGATGCCTCAAATGCCGCAGATGCAGCCGCAGATGCCGGCTCAGATGCCACCTCAGATGTATCAAATGCCTCAGATGCCTCAGCAAATTCCTCCGCAAGTGAATGCGTACCAAGGTGGCGCTATGCCAAACGCTCGTCCTATGGAACCTATGGCGCAGCAGATGGCGCAGCAAGGTCGTTACGGTGACAGCATGCTTGTCCACATGAACCCTGCAGAAGTGCAAGGTATAGCTGCGTTGTCTCCGACTGGAAGCCTGACCACCAACCCAATGACAGGTCAGCCTGAAGCATTCTTGCCGTTCTTGGCTCCGTTATTGGGGAGCATGTTTGGTTCTTCCTTGCTTGCTGGATCAACATTGGGAGGCCTTATAGGTGGAGCAGGCTTAAGCTCTGCTGCGGCAGGGGCCATTGGTTCCGGATTAGCTACAACTCTAGCTACTGGCGATGTTAAAAAAGGATTGTTATCTGGGATCACAGGATTCGGATTAGGAAAAGCCTTAGGGGCTGCGGGTGATGCATTAAACCCAGACATTGCCAATACCACAGCAGCCTTAGGAGATGCATCAACAGCTGCTTCAGAAGCTGGTAAAAACTTAGCATTGACTGCAGCAGAAACTGCAGATCCAATAGCTAAAGCAATAGAGATGGGAGCAGCACCAGCAACAAACCCTTTAACCGGAGAGCTAGTAACGCAAGGTTTACAATCTCCTATTCCGGGAGGGATTACAGATCCTTTGACCGGAGCTGCCATGAATCCAGTCTTAAATCAATCACAAATGGCTTTAGCAGATCCAATGCAAAAGCTGCTTGGTGCAGAAGGAGTCAGGAATGCAGCAAATGCAAACGTAGCAAACTTATCAGGTCGGATAGATTCTCTTAGAGGCGCTCAGACTGCAGGAGATAGACTCCTTGCCCCATTCAAGCAGCCCGGAACTTTTGGAAAAGCTTTAATGCAGCCCGCTAACTTAGCGGCAATTGGAATAGGCGAAGGCAAAATAGCTGAAATTGACGCTAGAGAGTTAGCAGAGAGAGACAACAGAAGGTTTGAAGAAGAAAAGCAAGCAGAATACGACAGAGCTATTGGCAACATGGAAGGAGCTTTTGATCAACTAGAAAGCGATTATGCTTATAGGGATTATAATATTCCAAGAATGAGCGCAGGAGGAGTTGCCTCAATCAATCCTCAGAACTACGCAGATAACGTCAGAGGTTTGCAGCAGATGATAGGCGCTCCCGTACAGATGTATCCCGGAGGGGAAATACCTATAGGCGGTCGAGGTGGCAGCGGTAATTATAACTTTACACCTACAGGACGGGCTGGATCAGGAGCAAGGCAAGCAGGGATTAGAGGCACAGAGGTTATTAGTGCCGAAGAGCTTCAAGGAACTAGGCCCGGATTTCAACCAGAGATAACTTACTTTAGAGCGCCATCAGCTGCAGTGGATACTGGAGCAGAAACAGACGGGGGTTCAGTAGATCAGTCCCCAGAATACAACGTTGACCTTTCTGAGATAGATTTTTCTAACATAGACCTTTCTAACCTTGGGCTAGGTGGGTTTAATATCCC
>Ga0209603_1001424_pt1 | contig 24868 bp, 16 predicted proteins | sample COGITO_mtgs_1206_FD_184812 | JGI IMG/M metagenome (GOLD analysis project Ga0209603, IMG submission 184812) | Pelagic marine microbial communities from North Sea - COGITO_mtgs_120607 (SPAdes) (version 2) | ecosystem: Environmental > Aquatic > Marine > Epipelagic ... | reverse complement strand
GAATACGGGGCAATTGTTCCCAGTTGATTTTGTGATGTAAATGATATTTGATGTTTTCTGTTTCTAAATATGTCTTATTGCTTTGTTTTTTAGCCTTAGTCTCCTGTTATCTGCTAAAGCCCAAAATCCAGTATTATGCAAAAAACAGTGATGGGTGGTCGGTTCAATTGAATAATGAACATTATACTTCATTTGGTGACAGTCTTTTTTTACGAGAAACTTCCGATGGAATACCCAAAAGCTTTTACCAACATTTTAGTACGGGAGTTTGTTTTGACAATCAATGTCGTCCGCTGGATATCATTTTGCATTGGAGCATTAGCGGAAGGTATTTGGGTTTTGAAATGCCAAAGGGGGAGTTTTTGAGTAAAACAGATCATGATCCCTTTAGCCGAAAAGAATACCTTCAACTGAACCAAATTCTCTCCGATGCCAACCTTCCTTTTAAGGACATCAAGTACCACGAACTAATGAATCAACCAGAAAGCTCCACTGAATCTGCAGATGCAATATCCGGGGCAACTTCCGAGCGGATCAAAGACATTGTGGTAAAAAATGCCGCCTATACGACTTACAAACTATGGAAATTGGTTTATGGTGAGAGTCAAAAATTCATTGAACAGTACATCGAAAAACGCCTCAATACATCAACTTTAATGACCATTCTCAACAGTCAGGATCGATACGACATTTTCTGGGGACTAACACACATGAAGGACACCCTTTCTTTTTCCATACCCTTAAAAAACCGATTGCTATCCCTGATTCAAAGTGATGATTACTATCTGTCTTACAATGCTGCTCACGCCATTCCAAAAACCTATTTGAGTGACAGTGATTTTTTGGAAAGCCTTTTTTCAACTTATCTCAACTCTTCCGATGCCAGTACCAAAAATGTAATGTTCAGAAAGCTGAGAGCCGCACCACGGCTGAGTGAGAATCTTCTTGAAAAATCCAGACAAATAATGCCTACAATGGCTCCCCAAGAGATCAGTAGTCTGTTAAAGCTTTATGAAAAACACCACATAAAAGACAGTGCTTCACTGGGAGCAGTGAGGTCATTGATAAAACACACCAATCCCTATGTTGTAAATCTTGCAAAAGCCTTTTTAAGTAAATCCGAAAAGAGATTGAATCAAACTCAAATAAATTGAAAGTAGGGCAGATAAGGTCGAGAATTGCTGTTGACTGCTGCTCTATTTTTGCAATTTTAAAACCGCATACTTGCCCTTGTTCCATCCATGAATCAAAAGATACAATTGTTTGGAGCCATCTGCAGCAGTGATGATATGTGGCCACACCTGATGTATATTGGTCAAATTAGGAATTTCCAAATCTCCTGGAACAATAGTCGATTTAAGTTGTTTGCTGGTATGCACGTATATGGGTGCGGATTTTTGATTTCCAATGGCTTGAAGGGCATTCATAAAATAATGCTCGGATTTATATGAAATATTACAAATGAGGCTTCCCTCAGGAATATCATCAAAAATTTCGACGTATTCCCCGTGCTTAGTAAACTTAACAACCTGACCTAGGGCTCGGCTTGCAACAAGAATATGGTCCTCATGAGCATACACCCCATGAGCAGTTTGGAACTGACCTGGCAGGTCTCCTTTTCCTCCCCATGCTAGATCACTCCAACTCCATTTGCCATTATTTTCTTCAATGGTGAGTATAAAATCCCCTTTGGAATATCCATGAGCTACGTAGATTGTTCCGTCTAAATAGGTGACATCAGTAACCCCAAAATTACTTTTCTCAGATGTAAAAAAATCATTGGCCTGATCAAACTTGAATTCATTACCGATGGGTTTTAAAATTTCGCTGATAATATTGCCTTTTAGATCCAATATGAGAACTCTTTTTCCTTCTTGAGCAACAGCAAGGAATTTTTTTCCTTTATGAACATAGAAAACAATGCCATGGATATTGTCCTTTAATCTTTCGTCTGTTCCGATGGTTTTCCATTTTGTCAATTCTGGACTGATGGAGCAAAGACCATATCCGGGAATACCAGTATAAATGATTCCTGTTTCAGGATCCTCATTAAAACCACCGTGCATTTTTGACTCGAACTCAATCGCATCCTTTGGAAATGCAGCAGTGAGTTCTTGATCCCATGAAAAAACAAATTCACCTTGTCCTGTAACTAATTTTAATTTCTCATTAGATTCCTCACTCTCTGATTCATGATGATGATCATGTCCCTCTCCTGCACCATGTTGATGGTGGACATGTGCATATTGAGATAGCAATGGATTTGAAAGGGCGAGAGAAATAATAATTGTTAAAATTGAAAATGTTGTTTTTTTCATTATCGTTTATTTTATCTACTAAAAATAAACATTTTAAGATTAGGATTTGTCCGTTAGTTTAAAATTCAAAAAAAACAAACTACCGTATGTAAAGACTAATTATCTATAATAACCAAACGATCACTATTCTATCCTAGATTTCCGAGCTTGACAATTGGAAGTAATATATTTGGCACTATATTAGTATTTGATCAGTTTAATGTAAAGTTTTAAGAAGTCAAATTTGATAAAACTGAAATAACTCAAGAAGTATGAAATCATTCAAATATGAAAATAGACTTTAGTAATGGGTCATTTGATTTATGTTTTGTAAATAAAAGATGAATGATGATTATCAAAAAGAAACGGACAGCGTTTAATTGAAATTAAAAAATATGAAAATTAGAATAAGTTTGATTTTTTTAATATTGTCAAGTGGATGGGTTATAGCCCAGAAAAATGAAGAAAGAAAACCAAATTTCATCATCATTTTAGCAGATGATCTAGGTTATGGAGACGTTGGGTTTAATGGAAGTATACAAATAAAAACCCCTCATATAGACGCTTTGGCAAAATCTGGTGTGGTCTTCACAGAAGGCTATGTTTCTGCTCCAGTTTGTGCCCCTTCAAGAGCAGGTTTAATTACGGGAAGAAATCAAGTGAATTTTGGATATGACAACAATCTTACGGATGCACTTCCTCAATTTAATCCTGAATATTCAGGACTGCCAGTTACAGAAAAAACGATTGCTGATAGACTATCTGAGTTAGGATATGTAAACGGGATAGTTGGTAAATGGCATTTAGGAGAAAAAGAACAATTCCACCCTACTAATAGGGGATTTGATGAGTTTTGGGGTTACCTAGGGGGTGGACATAACTATTTTGCGACCGAACCTAGTGGAGCAAAATATGACAAACCGATTATTTCAAACTATAAACAACCTCAACCAATCACCTATCTAACAGACGACAAAGGTGATGAATGTGTTGATTTCATAATCAGACATAAAGATGAACCTTTCTTTTTATATGCCTCTTTCAATGCACCGCATACGCCTATGCAAGCCACTGTTGAGGACTTGAAGCTGTATAGCCATATAAAAGATGAAAAAAGACGATCTTATGCGGCAATGGTGCATCGTTTGGATGTAAATGTAGGTAGAATGGTAGAGGAATTAAGAAAACAAGGAATCTATGAGAATACTGTAATGGTTTTTTTTAGTGACAATGGTGGGCCAGACACAAACAATGGTTCCATTAACGCTCCTTATAATGGCCGTAAAGGGATTTTGTTAGAGGGAGGTATTCGCGTTCCATTTGTTATCTCTTATCCAAAAAAATTAAAAAGTGGTTTTTATAATAAACCTATTACAGCTTTAGATTTGACTCCAACTTTTGTTGAATTGGCAGGAGGAAAAATCACCGAGAAAGATAAACTGGACGGGGTTAATATATTCCCTTATATCACCAATCAAATTGAAGGTGTACCGCATGAAACTATGATGTGGCGTTTTACTATTAGTGCAGGTATAAGAAAAGGAAATTGGAAGTTAATTCGCTTACCAGATCGAATGCCATTATTGTTCAATTTAGATAAAGACCCTTCAGAGCAAAATAATATAGCTCGTGAAAACAGGGATTTGGTAGAATCAATGCTCAAAGAATTAGGGGACTGGGATGTTTCATCTCCTCATATTTTGTTCTTGGAAGGTTCTAGATGGAGACGAAATCAGTTGAATTTGTATGACAAAGAATATCAATTAGAGCAACCCAAAAACTAACCCAAGTAAATTACGGTATAGGAGATCAGAAATTGATAAATATCAGTTTAGAAAAGGCAACTGGACTAGGTTATCAATTTAAGGTTAAATAATACTTCAGAAACTCCTTAAAGAATTTGAAAAGTGATTAGGTTCCATTGATTTCAAAAAACAATGGTATCTATGGTCGTTTTTTTTATTAACTGTATATTTAAATCATATCAACATATTTCATGAAGAAATCTCATAATTTATTGCTACTCATTTTGTTTGTTTTTTTGATTTTAAACTTATGCAGTGCTCAAAAAAAAGCTATCCTAAAACTCGAAAATCTGAAATGCGAATATCAAATTAGTCCAAGAGGTGTTGAAAAAGATCAACCCTTTCTGAGTTGGGAAATAAAGGCTTCAGCCAAACGCAATATCATCCAAAATTCATATAGAATTATTGTAGTAGAATCGAATAAAATTCCTTCAGAAAATAACCAATTTTTTTGGGATTCGGGAGTAATTTCCTCGGGTCAGTCGGTCAATATAAAATATAAAGGAAAGCCTCTGGAGTCAGCCAAAAAATATTACTGGAAGGTTCAGATTCGAGATAACAAAGGAGTTGAAAGTGAGTTTAGTGAATGGGCTTCGTTTGAAACTGGAATTTTAAAAGATGAGGATTGGATTTCAAAATGGGTTCATGCTCCTACCGATGTATCAAATAATTATCCATTTCTGAAGTATAATTTTACGATTGAAAATATCCCTGATTTTGCACCCGCTTATATTGCCTCCGTTGGTTTCCATGAATTATATATTAATGGTCAAAAAATTAGTGATGCAGTGCTTAGTCCTTCGGTTTCAGACTTAAGAAACAGGGTGCTTTATTCCAGTTACGATATTGCATCCTATTTGAATAAAGGGGAAAATAATATTGTTATTTGGCTGGCTGCTGGTTGGGCAAATTTTAAGGATGGAAACCCAAAGGCAAGTTTTGGTATAGATAAAAGTCCTTTGTGTAAAGCGCAATTTAAAATTAATAATGACTGGTTAGCAACAGATAAAAGCTGGAAATTTACATCCAGCAATACCTCTCATTATGGCTATTGGCAGAACAGTAATTTCGGTGGTGATATCATCGATGATTCGGGTCGAGATATTATTTGGACTCAAGACATTAATAATGAGAATTTATGGGCAAATGTGGATGAGGTAGAATTGGACTTGAAAGTATCATCCGATTTTGTAGAACCAAACAGAACCACTAAAACTAGAAGCGCAATAGGGGTAAAGAAATTGGCTGAAGGAAAGTATCAGTTTACCATGGATAAAATTTATACGGGTTGGATAGAGGCTTCACTAGAGGGGAAGCCTGGACAAGAAATTCGAATTTCGGCTTCATCGTGGCCTGATAAAGAGGAAGAATTTAATCAAAGAAATACGGTAGTGCTTGATGAATCAGGAAAAGCTATTTTCTGTAATCGCTTTACCTATCATCAGGTGGAATACATAACCATTAGCGGTATAGATCATCAACCAGAGCTGGCGGATATTCGTGGATATCAAGTTACAAACGACAGAGCCAGAATAGGAGATTTTGAATGTTCAAATAATTTACTTAATAAAATATACAATTATACCTGTTACACCTACGAAAGTTTATCCACAGGAGGAATGACAGTGGATTGTCCACATCGAGAAAGGCTTGGTTATGGGGGTGATGGACACGGCAGTTTGGAAATAGCCCTTGATGCTTTTGCTTCTCATTCCTTTTTTACCAAATGGGGGCAGGATTGGGTAGATATACAGGATATGAATGGACGAATTAACCATACTGCACCAACACTTGGTGGTGGTGGTGGGCCAGCATGGAGTGGTTTTATTCTTACCATGCCTTGGGATGTGTATTTAAACTATGGCGATACTCGGATTCTTGAAACTACTTTTTCGGCTGCTCAAAAGTGGCTGTCATATCTCGAAAAAAATGAAAATGATAAAGGCTTACTTGATATAGTCTCTCCAGGAGAATGGGAGTATAGTGGAGATAAACAATGGCTATTTTTGGGCGATTGGGCTAATCCAAGGAAAAATGAGAAAAGTCATTCTCCCGAGGCTGCCCTTTTTAACAACTGTTATTACGTTTATGTTTTAAAAATTGCTTCAAATATTGCCGAAATACTAAAGATGAAAGAAATGGCATTAAAGTACAAGACTAAGGCTGAGGAAATAAGCGAGGCAGTCAACCATAGTTTTTACAATCCTGATGACAACACTTACATTGACAGCAGACAAACCCATTTGGTTTTACCTCTTATAGCAGGTGTGGTTCCAGAAAATGATATTTCGAAAGTCGAAACAAAACTCAAAGAAGAAATACTTGTATCACAAGACGGACATTTTGATACTGGAATTCATGGAACCTATTTTTTAGTGAAATACCTTACAGAAAAGAACCATCAAGATTTATTGTATACCCTTACTAGTCAGACTACTTATCCTAGCTATGGAGAAATTATTGAACGTGGAGAAATTACTTGGCCAGAATATTGGAGTGAATGCAATTCTCGTGTGCATGGTTGTTTAAATGGAATTGGTGGTTGGTTTCAACGTGGTATTTTGGGTATTCAACCCGACCCAAAAAAAGTTGGATATAAAGAGTTTATTGTAAAACCTGCATTTCACCATTCGCTTCAATGGGCAAAAGGACATCACGTTTCTCCCTACGGAAACATTAACGTAAGCTGGAAAAGAACGGATCAAATGTATTCACTTGAATTGATAGTTCCCGAAAATACAGTAGCCACCCTATTTATTCCAGCCAAAGCGGAATCAGAGATTTGGGAAAACAACAAACCCATAAAAAGTTCTAAGGAGATTCAATTGCTTCGATTTGAAAATAATATCGCTGAGTTAAAGTTAGGATCGGGTGCTTATCAGTTTAAAGTCACTAATGCGAAACAGGTTAATTAATTGACATCGTTTTAGCAATATTTTAGTCAATTTAATGGCATTTGAAGAGAATTATTAAAAATATTCTAAACCACGCTAAAGCTTTACGGGTCTATTTCTTTTAAAAACCTGAATGTTGTAGGTTCACAATTTATCTTCTTCAACTCTTTATCAGAGAACAAAGAAATGATTCCCGTCCTTCTGGGTCTGAGTTCATTTTTTGAGAAGTGGGTATGAAACACATACTTTAAATGTTTTTTATCGTCATAAAAAATATCACCATGACCGGGTCCATTTTGATTAATTATTTTAGAATCTATTAAAGGGTTTTGGTCCGATTTACTCCAAGGACCCAAAGGACTTGTACTTGTAGCATAACCCACTGCATATTTTGGACTTCTAAAATTGTTTGCAGAATAAAACATATAATATGTTTCATTAATTTTAATTACAGAAGGCCCTTGATTACTCTTAGGTTCGATATTATCGGTGTCTTCCCATGGTTGATCTGTAGCGATACACTTTTGAATTGTTTCTTCTTTCATGCTTCTCAAGTTATCACTCAGTTCACTTACAAAAATTTGATTGCCCTCTTTAACTCTTCTGGTATGATACAAATACCCTTTTCCATTATCAAAGAAAACGAAAGGATCAAGTTGATTAATATTTGACTTATAATGGTTTTTGAATTTATTTCTAAAAGGCCCCAATGGACTGTGAGAGAATGCAATAGCGAGATTTTCATTGGCCGTGTAAACCATGCCGTATTTTTCCCCATTTTTAAAAACATGTGGTGCCCAAAAACCCTTATCGCCAAAGGCATCTCCCTTCCTTAATGCATACCCTCTTGGCTTCCAGTTGTAAAGATTATTGGATTCATAGACCATAAATCCGTTATTAGTTCTATCTGCACCTCCCGATGTGGAGCCATACAGATAGTATTTCCCATTTTCATAGAAAATTGTTGGGTCCGCTAACATTATATCCTGACTATCGGAGATATTGGATGAAGAGAATAAAAAATTGATTATTATCCCATACAAAAAAATTACACTTGCGCTCTTAAATAACAAATTTCTCATAGACATCTCTAGGTTTAAAATCCAAAAATTAAGCCTAATTAAGAAAAAAAATGAACCTAACTTTCCATTTTCCTTTTTAAAATCTTGTAAGCCTTAGTAATATTGGATTCAACAGTTTTGATAGAAATATCCATATGTGAAGATATTTCTAGGTTGGTGAGCCCTTCGCTTTTACTCAACACAAATATCTCCCTTATTTTTTTGGGGAGCTTTTCTATTTCCTGCTTCATTTTTGTCAATCTAGAATCATTCTCCTGTGCGGGTATATTTACCAATTGGTTAAGAAGATAGAGGTACTGTTCGTGAAGTTTTGATCTGGATTTATTTTTGTAATAGGTGTCAATAAACTTATTGTAAGTCGATTTGTATAGGAAAGCTTCAATAGAATATTTTGGATTAAGTTTTTTTCTGTATTCAAATGCATTAATAAATACCTCTTGAACAATATCGTTGGCGGTATGGTGATCACCGCTAAGACTCAATGCATAGCCGAAGAGTGGGTCACTGTATAAACTCACCAATTCCTCAAAGGCTTTTTCCTCCCCTTTTTGAAGCCGTGAGATTAAACTGTTTTGATGCATTGAATTTTAAATTAAAATTTTTTAGTAAAAAAAATTGTAGGGTATTAAACTTTTGAAACGTAATATATATGTAATAATATATAAAATTTGAAGGATTCTATTGCTAAAATATTGGTAAATTTTCTAAATAACCAATCCAACATTGAAGAGCTTGAGTTTTTGTTGGACTGGATTGAGGATTCAAATAATTACCAAACTTTCCAAAAATATATTTCTGTTCACCACTTTTCCAACTGGGCTATGAATCAATCTGATCAAGAAAAAATCATTAATGAGATTAAAAATAAAATAAAATCTCAAAAACAAAAAAAAAGAGTTTCAAGTTTTAGATACCTGAAACTCACCAAATATGCAGCTATTGTTCTTTTATCAGTGGGATTGGGATATTATCTGAATCAACCACAAATTGAACTTAAGCCAATTGAAGAGGTGGTTCCAACCAAGGTCACATTGGAAACCTCGGAAGGGGAGCAAATTATTATAGAGGAATCTTCGACCGAGCTTATTGAAATTGAAGGTAAGGTAATTGCCAAAAGGAAATCTAAAACGATTACCTACGAAAAAAAGTTAGAGGCCAAGGAGTTGAAATACAACACCCTAAATGTTCCCTATGGGAAAAGATTTAATGTTGAATTATCCGATGGCTCTGTAGTTTATTTAAATTCTGGTACTTCCATTAAGTTTCCTGTTCAGTTTATGGAGGGAAAAGACAGAGAGATTGAGATAGAGGGTGAGGCCTTTTTTGATGTGGCTCACGATGAAAATAATACATTTAGAGTACGTTCAAACGGAGCCATATTGGAAGTTTATGGAACAAAATTCAATTTTAAAAATTTTCCCGAAGATCCCTTTTCTGAAATTATCCTTACAGAAGGAAGTGTTGGAGTAAAGTCCGATCTTAATGATAAGGAAATGGTTAGGATCAAACCGAGTTTTAAGGCAAAACTAAACAAATCTGGAAATGATGTTGAAGTTACTCAAGTGAACACAAAACTTTATACCTCTTGGATTGATGGCCGGGTCGTTTTTAGAAATGAAAATATTGATAATCTAATTATGAAGTTGGAACGTTTGTATAATGTGAGCATCACCAACAACAATCAAAAATTGTCCAATAATTTCTTTAATGCCACCATTTATGTTGAAAATGAAACCATCGAAGACGTTCTGAACTATCTTAAAGAAGTTTACAGCATTGATTATCAAGTTGTTAAAAATAAAATAATAATTAAATAATATCATTTTAAAAATCAATTTTTCACGAAAAAATAAAGTCTTAATTGACCAAACACAATTTATTAACTAAAACTAAACAAACTTTATGAATCCATTTATTGATGAGATCTTTTATAGGATCTCAAGAAGAAAATCAATTAATAGAAGGTTAAGAATAACGGCAACATTGATGATGCTGACTGTTGTTTTTAATACTTTTGCGAACAAAAATCTCTATTCTCAAACAGAGATTTCCCTTGATCTAAAGAATACGTCGATCATAAGAGTATTGGACCATATCGAATCAACTACTGATTTGAGGTTTATCTTTGATAGCGACATATTTAATTTCAAAGAAAAAGTTACTTTATCCATTGAGAAAAAGAGTTTAAACCATACACTCAACACTTTATTCGGGGCCAAAGTAATTTACGAACTAAAAGAAAATTTAGTTTTCCTTAAAGAAATCGTTGAAGAAGTAGAGACGCCTATATTATTGGAGGAGGAAGAAGAAGAGGCACAGGCTCCAATAACGGGTGTTATTGTAGATGGAGATGGCGTTCCACTTCCAGGTGTAAATGTTTTTATTAAAGGAACCAATACTGGAACTGCTACTGATTTTGACGGTAATTATTCTATTCCTGCCGCAGAAGGTGATGTTTTAGTTTTCTCTTATGTAGGATTTGAAAATCAAGAGCTGATTGTCGGTAATGAGCAGAATATTGATATTTCAATGGAGGCCGATTACGCAAATCTAGACGAAGTAGTCATAACAGGATATGGATCAACTGCTAAAAAAGATCTTGTATCCTCCATATCACAAATTAAAGGCGATGCACTGGTAAATCAACCTGTAGCGAGAGTCGATAATATGCTTCAAGGTAGGGCAGCGGGAGTAAATGTTGTGTCTACTAGTGGAGAGCCAGGAGCTGCCGCTACAATTAGAATTCGAGGTATGAGTTCGATCAACGGAAATAATCAACCCCTATTTGTAATCGATGGTTTTATTGTTGGAACTGATTTCAATCTTTCCAATTTAAATGTTAACGATATTGAATCAATTGAAGTTTTAAAAGACGCCAGTTCACTTGCAATTTATGGAACTCGTGGGGCCGCAGGGGTTATTTTGATCAATACTAAATCTGGTCTATCCACTCAAGAGGGAAAGGTTGATGTTTCAATTAACCATTATACTTCGATGCAGCAGGTATATAATTATCCTGAAATGGCAAGTATCGGTGTTTGGGCTGAATATTGGAATGAAGGTGTTACTTATATCGATACAAATTATGGTACTAATGATCCATCTCTTGCTGGGAATGCAATACATGCTCCCAACTGGGAGAGTATAACTCCTACTGACTGGAGGGGTTTAATTACCAGAAACGGTAGAATAGACAACACAGATGTTAATATCAGTGGAAACACTGGAAACGCAAATTATTTTATATCATACAATAGATTCGTTCAGGAAGGTATAATTAAAGCATCTGGCCTTGAAAGAAATTCTCTGAGAGCAAATTTCGATCTTAAGGTGAATGATAAAATTAGGACGGGAATCAGAATGGCCGTTACAGACAGAAAACAAGAGAATAATAAAGTTAATTATCAAAACGTTTATTACACGCTTCTTCCCACTATGTCTGTGTTTAAACCAGATGGTTCATACAATGGAGAGAATCCTGTATCTGGGGAGATTACAAGAAATCCAGTGCACGATATCAATGAGAGAATAGATCATAACTTTGTGACCAATGTGCTTGCAAATGCCTTTGTAGAATTTGACATTGCTTCTGATTTTACCTTAAGGAGTAGCGTAGGAACAAACTTAATTTTTAATAAAGGTAATCGCTATGTGGGTAACCTTGACCCTCAAACAATCAACAGTGGAACAGGAGGAGATGCGGATGTAACATTTGGAAAGACTACTGGTTTTTTAAATGAAAACACTATTACATACACCAAAGATTTTGGAGATCATTCACTTAAAGTCCTGGCGGGTTATACCATGCAAAAAGACGTCTTCTCTAATGTGGAGGCTGGTGGAGCAGGTTACGCCAACGATGCTGTAACTTTCAATAGCCTTTCTTTGGGAGCTGATGCTGGTAGAAATGTAGTAGGCTCTTCTTACCGACAAAGAACATTTGAATCTATTCTAGGAAGAATTAATTATAGTTTTAGGGACAAATACTTACTGACTTTAGTGGGGAGAAGAGATGGATCATCAGTTTTTGAAGAAGGAAAGAAATACGCTTTTTTCCCCTCTGCAGGTGCTGCTTGGAAAATTAGTGAGGAAGACTTTATGCAAGATATCGAGGCCATTAGTAGCTTAAAATTGAGAGCCAGTTATGGAATTGTTGGAGAACAAGGAGTTGATCCATACAATTCACTTGCTAGATATAATCCCTTAAGTATATTTTTTAACCAATCGATTTCACCAGCGGTTACTCTGGCGTCACTTCCAAGTACTGGCCTAGAATGGGAAAAAACGTATCAAACTGACATTGGAGTTGAGATAGGATTTTTAAATAATAGATATTCTGTCGAAATCGATTACTATAATAAGCAAACAAAAGACTTGTTATTAGCCAAACCACTTCCTGGAACTGCAGGAGATACAAGACTTGAAAATGTTGGACAGGTTGAAAATAAAGGATTCGAATTTACATTTAATTCTGTAAATATTGAAAAACCAGATTTTGTTTGGAGTTCTAATTTTCAAATATCAGCTAACAGAAATAAAGTAGTTAGCATTGGTGAGGTGCCTTTTATTGACTTGAGAAACCCCAACCACCCGCAGGCTGGGACGGGAGCTGTAAGACTAATTGCTGGGGAGGTCATGCCTACCTTCATGGGTGCTGTCTATGAAGGGACATATAAATCTGCTGCTGAAATAGATGCAGACCAAAGAACAGGTATTGACGGTATTGGGTCTCCAAATTATGTAGATCAAAATGGAGATGGTGCTATCAATGTTAATGATTTTGTTGTTCTAGGGAGTCCACAACCAGACTTTTATTATGGATTAAGAAATACATTTACCTATAAGAACTGGACTATGGATGTATTTATTCAGGGTATGCAGGGCAATGAGATCTTTGATGCATCTATTTACGAGCATTATTATGGTCGTGGTCCAGAGACCAACATGTTACCTATTGTTGCTGATAGATGGACCACTTCAAATCCTAATTCAGATATTCCAAGAGCAGGTTCATCTGCTGGAAGTTACAGACCTAATAGTAGTTTAAATGTTGTTGATGGGTCTTATATAAGACTTAAAAACATCACCCTAAATTATGATATACCCAATCTGCCTTTTGTAGATACAGCTAGTGTTTATCTCACGGGTAATAATTTACTTCTAATTACTGATTACAAGTGGGGAGATCCTGAGGTAAGTGATGGAGGATCAGGGACGGTAGCTCAAGGAGTTGCGGATGATCAATATCCCTACGCCTCCTCGGTAGCACTTGGTTTTAGATTAACCCTTTAAAAAAAAAATGATGAAATATATAAAATTACACTTAACAAAATTATTGATGGTCATAGGCTTGATTATTGTACCATCAGCATGTGAGGAGTATTTGGCTGAAGACTTTAGAGATGGCTTATCTCCTGCTACTTTTTACAACAGTGATGGCGAAGCTAGAATCGCTGTAAATGGTGCATATTCTAGGCTAACTAGCGCAGGTTGGTTTCGGCACAGAGACAGACCAGCATGGTGGCAAATAGCAGCAGACGAAATTAGTTCTACCAGAAATATTTTTAAGGAAGCACACAACATAACTTATGATGAGGGTGTGGCTGATGGAGAACGCTATTGGAACACTCTTTATGAAACCATAAGGAATACAAGTGACGCCATTAAAAATATTTCAGGAAATGAAAATTTAAGTCAGACCACAATAGATCACTCTTTAGGACAGCTTTATGTCATTAGAGCATTGGCCTATTATGATTTAACATGTGTTTGGGGTGATGTTCCGTTTTTTACTGAAATACTCGCTCCAGAAGAGTTGGCCTCATTGGAAAGAACACCCGTGAACACAATTAGAGATGCTATGATAGCAGACCTGCAAACAGCCTATGGGTTACTACCCGATTCTTGGTCTGGTTCTGATCTTGGAAGAATGAGTAAATGGGCTGCAAGGGCTTTAGAAGCAAAATTTCATATGTTCGCCAAGAATTGGCAAGGAATGCTTACAGCATGTAAGGATATTATAGATAATTCTCCTCATACTTTAATGGCTAATTTTGGTGATGTTTATGATTGGTCCAATGCTACTTATGCAACAAAAGTCAAACCAGAACATATTCTTTGGATTGATTTTACGGGGCTCCCTGCTGATGGTCTGGATACCAGCGGCGAGGCTGATTTCCAAAGAGGTCACGATTTCGTTCCAAGACTCCGAGATGAGCCGAAGGATAAAAAAGGTAGACAAGGCGAATTAAAGGCTGCTCTTGCTGCAAATGGTCATGAATTTGGTGGTTATGGAGGTGGTTCACCTCTTCCTCTATTGGGCGATAGGTCATCATGGGATACTGGAGATTTAAGGTATGATGAGACTATAACTCAGGAATATGAGGGAATACCTTTGAAGTTTAAATACCTTAAAAAATTATGGAATTTGAGTACAGAATTTTCTCCAAGAGGAAACAAAATGGAGAATTTTGTGATGATTAGATTAGCAGATATTTATTTGATGGCAGGGGAGGCTGAAAATGAACTTAATGGTCCTGGAAATGCTTATCAGTACGTCAATAAAGTCCGTGAAAGAGCTTTTGAGCCAGATCAACCCTGGAGTGGTATGAGTCAAACAGAGTTCAGGTTAGAAATGTATGAAGAAAGATTACATGAATTGTGTGGTGAGAGTCACAGAAAACCTGATCTTGTTAGGTGGGGTATTTATGTAGATCATATTAGAAATACCCAATTTCAAAAGCATAATGCGCCAGCCGCAGCTAATGTTCAAGACAAACATCAGTATGCGCCTATTCCACTTACTGAAATTCAATTAAATTCTAATCTATTAAATACCGATCCAACCAATAACGGTTACAGATAGAAATTTCTGAAAAAGCAGTGCATTTTTGCACTGCTTTTTTTTTTAAGGTTGTAAAATTTGATTTAATATCTTTTTACAACCTTTTTTTAATTTAACTGACTAAAAGATAATCTGGATCATATTCGGTTTCAAGCAAATAAATCATGTCAAAAAATCTAAACTTTAAATTTTTTAAACTTTTTGTTATCCTTTGTTGTATGTTAGGTTGTGATTCCTTCAAAAACACTCGGGAACAACCAAACATCCTATTTATAGCGATAGATGATTTGAATGATTGGGTAGGCTACCTAGGAGGTCATCCCCAAGCCCAAACCCCTAATATTGACAGATTGATCAAAAAAGGGGTTGGATTCAGTAAAGCCTATACTGTAGCTCCACTGTGTAATCCCTCTAGAGTTGCATTATTAACGGGGCTTTACCCTTCAACTAGTGGAGTATATGGTAACAGGAATAGTTTTAGAAAAACCCTTCCCAAGGAGATAACATTAATGCAATACCTTAAGAAAAATGGATACCTAACCAAAGGAGGAGGTAAAATTTTTCATCAGAATAATCAACCAGGAGATAATGAATCATGGGATGAATATTTTATATCAAAAAACATCACCAAAGAGGAGGGTAAGGATAAAAGTTTACCTACAGTTGGTACTGGAAAAGGTTGGTTTAATTGGGGTCCTTTGACTGCAGGCGATCAAGAAATGCAAGATGTTATGACCGCGAATTGGGCGATATCAGAATTAGAAAAAAATCATGACCAACCACTTTTTTTGGCTTGTGGATTTTTCAGGCCTCATTTGCCGTGGTATGTCCCTCAGAAATACTTTGATCGCTACCCATTGGAAGAAATTATCCTTCCCAAAACCATTCCAAATGACCGGGTTGACCTTCCCGAATTTGGAAAAAGATTTGCTCGGGAACGGTATTCTGGCTCTTGGGGAACAGATCTTAATGAGGGAATACAGGATCACGATCTGGTGCTGGAATACGATCAATGGAAAAAGGGAGTTCAAGCCTATTTGGCTTCCATAAGTTTTGTAGATGATTATGTGGGTAAAATATTGGATGCACTCGAGCGGAGTATTTATGCAGATAATACAATTGTAGTTTTGTGGGGTGACCACGGTTGGCATTTGGGAGAAAAACAACACTGGCGCAAACAAGCACTTTGGGAAGACACTACCCATGTTCCCTTTGTTATGTCTTATCCCACCAAAATCTCACAAAATAAAATTTGTAATGTACCAGTAAGTCTGATCGATATTTTCCCCACTTTAATTGACCTTAGTGATCTTCCAGAGAAAGGGGATTTGGATGGGAAAAGTTTGGTGCCTCTATTGAAAAACCCCACCATGGACTGGGACAGACCTGTACTGACTACCTATGGAAAAGGGAATCATGCTGTAAGGCTAGGAGAGTGGAGATACATTCAATATCAAGATGGAGGAAGTGAATTGTATGACCACCAAAAGGATCCTCACGAATGGCACAATTTGTCAGAAATAGAAGAATATCAGGAAGTGGTTGCTAAACTCAAAGCCCACTTGCCCATAAGAGAAAAGTAATCCCAACGTATCGGGTTTATTTTTTATTTTTTAAAATATCTTCAACTTCTGCCCAGGGAAGTACCTTTAATTCTTTGGCCCAGTCATTGTACATACCAATCATTTCGTTGGCTTTATCGGGCATTTGTGAAATTAGATTATTTTGCTCTGTTCTATCGGAAGACAAATTGTATAACTCCCAATTATTGGGGTTTGCTTTTTCCCAATCTTGAACCAACTTGTAATCTCCCAAACGAACTGCCTTATTGCCCTCATGTTCCCAGAAAATGGGCTCGTTGTGAATTTTCGCTTTGGAACCCGAGAATATTGGGAGTAGGCTTTTCCCAGAAATAGGCTTGATTTTATTACCGTTGAACTCTGTAGGGTGTTGAGTTTTTGCCAATTCTTGGCAGGTGGCCATGATATCGGGTAAGAATCCATATTGGTCAATGGTTTGACCCTTAATATCTTCTGAAATTCCATTAGGCCAATGCACGATGAATGGAGTACCAATTCCTCCCTCATGAACCCAGTGCTTGTACGATCTGTAGGGGGTATTGGATGCATATGCCCATGCCTTACCGTAGGTTAATCGATATCCCTCTTTGGTTTCCAATTGTTCTTTTGGGCCCGTACCAAGCATATCAAATTCCGCACAGGCACCATTGTCATTCAAAAACATGATAATAGTATTTTCATAAATGTTTTTTTTCTTGAGATCATCAACCAATCGACCAATGTTTTGATCCATTCGGTCAATCATAGCAGCATATATAGCCATTCTAAGATCCATTTCCTCACGTTTTTCCTCGCTAAGGGAATCCCAAGAAACGACATCATCATAGCTCAAATCCCATGAAGAGTCAATCAATCCCATCTCTTTCATTCGATTGAAACGCTCCAAACGAAGGTTTTCCCAGCCCTTGACGTACCTGCCGCGATATTTGTCAATATCTGATTTAGGTGCTTGTAGTGGCCAATGGGGAGCGTTGTAGGAAAGGTAGAGGAAAAAAGGTTTTTTCTGATTTTCCGTTTTTGTTTCTGCTATAAATTGAATGGCTTTATCGGTGAACACATCCGTGGTATAAAAATTTTCATCTTTGATGTCTATTTTTTCATTGCCCTCAAAGATGAATCTTGGCGCCTCAGGTTTAAAATAGTTTCCTGCTCCCGAGATGAAACCATAGAATTTGTCAAAACCCCTTTGAAGAGGCCATTGATTTTTGTCAAAAAAGCTTAAATGCCATTTTCCACTCATCAGAGTGGCATAGCCTGCTTGTTTTAAGACCTCAGAAATTGTTACCACATTGGAATTGAGTTTTCCTTGGTATTCTGGTACGCCATAGTTGTGTCCATTTACATCACTCGGAGGATTCGTCATATGTCCTATTCCAGTTTCATGGGGGTAATTCCCTGTCAGTAAAGATGCCCTTGTGGGGCAGCATCTGGCCGCATTGTAAAATTGAGTGAACTTCATTCCATTTTTTGCCAATGAGGTGAGGTTAGGAGTATCGATTTCTCCACCGTAGGGGGCAATATCTGAATATCCCATATCATCGGACAAAATGATGATGATATTGGGTCGCTCACGTTCTTGAACTTTATTTGATTCACATCCAACGAGGGAAATAGAAATAATCAAAATTAACTTTACTAGGAGGTTTTTTTTTCCGTTCATTATTCTAGAAATGATTATGGTCTAAATTTTTGATTTTAATTTTTGAACATAGGAAAACCATTCACCCTTTCCTGCTCTGTTTTGCCTTGATACTGCTTTCATTTCGGATTCAATGCCCAAATCTCCCTGTTGATCCATCCATGACTGAAGTTGAGCCCCTAAACTTTTTTTGATTTCAAGATATTCAGCTTGATCGGCAAGATTGTTTTTTTCGTAGGGATCATTTTCCAAATCATACAATTCTTCAAAAGGTCTTTTTTTGTAATGTTCTACCCAATTCAATTGTTCTTCATTCTTAGCATTTTCAAGCCATGATTGATAGAGTAAAGAAAGAGGGTTTTGTTTGTCCTCGGCGGTAAGGATATTGTAGAATAGATCGCTATGACTCAAGTTTTGAATATACTTATACCTATCAGATCGAACAGATCGAATGGGATAAGATTCAGACCCATTGATTACGCCTCTGGTGGTATGAATTCCATAAGTATAGTCTCTATGTTTTTGGGTTTCCCCTTTCAAGGCATTGAAAAAACTTTTACCATCAAAACTTTTATTTCCTGTAGCATCCGCTATACCAACATCAAATCGCAATGGATTTTGACCCACAGCATCGAGTAGCGTGGGTATAATGTCAACATATTGTGTGGTGGCCTTATTTCTTGTATTGGGTTCAATTTTATCGGGCCATTTCGCAATAAAAGCAGTTTTCAATCCTAAGTCATAGCAGGTCCATTTGCCATAAGGAAAGGCATAGCCTTGTTCGCTGGTAAAAATCGAAATGGTATTATTTGTTTTTTCAGCTTTGTTGATAATGTCAAGTGTTTTGCCGAGTAGGCTGTCCATGTAGGTGATTTCACTGTAATAGGAACTGAGATGAGAACGGGTCATGGGAGAGTCTACCATATACTCAGGAATGGTCAAATCCTCTGCTTTGTATTGATCGGATTTACCCCTGTTCCAGGGGGAATGCGGCTGATTTTGTGCTATGACCAAAAAGAAAGGCTTATCACCAGATACTATGGGTTCTATCTTACCCAAATCAATGTCATCACCGTCAATCCCTGTGTCGTGTTGTACCCCTCCCAAATAGTTTATTGGAAAGGAATCGGCCGGGCCATAATGTTGCTTTCCTATCAGTGCGACTTCATATCCTAGGTCTCCAAAGTAATGGGCAAAACTTTTTACGCCATCGTAAACTACAGAGTGATTCGGATAGGCACCACTTCTTACGGGATATAAACCTGTCATAAGCTGTTGACGGGTAGGTGCACACATTGCGGTTGAAGTGAACATATTGTCGAAACTCATTCCCTCATTGGCCAATTTTTGGATGTTGGGCGTTTTGACGACTTTACTACCATAGGGTTCACAGTCGTTCCAATTCATGTCGTCACCAACAAAAATTACTATATTGGGTAAAGAATTTTTGTTATCATACTTGTTATTTGTTTTCGATTTACAAGAGAACAAAAAAAAGGGAAGCGCAAGCAGAATTATTAATCTCATTTTAATATAATTGTTGATGATAATTTAATATAATTACGAATCAAAGCCTCTATACCCTATGAAAATTATTTCAAAAAAATTAATGCTATGATGATAATGAGAAAATCATTGAGTGTATTTTTTCTATTCCATTGCTTTTTTGGTCTGGTGGCTCAAACTACTTCTGCTGACTCAAATAGCCCCAATATCATCGTATTTATGGTGGATGACCTGAAACCCAATTTGGGCATATACAATGATTCTTATTCCAAAAGTCCCCATATAGATCAACTGGGCAGAGAGGGAATGCGGTTTAATTATGCCTATGCCAATCAGGCGGTTTGTGTCGCCTCACGCTACAATTTTATGCTTGGTAAAAGATCTACTTCCTCTGGTTTATATCGTTTTGGGGTCAATTTTAGAGATGTATATCCAGAAATGGAGACCTTACCTCAATTGTTTAAAAACAACGGCTATCATGCGGAATCAATTGGAAAGGTTTATCATGTGGGACATGGAAATACCAATGATGAAGATTCATGGAGTATTCCCCATCATGGTGAAAAGGTAATTGAGTATATCGTTCCCGAAAGCGACAATGAAGAACTGACCAGAGAGGAAGCCTTATTTGAAAATTATAATTTATATGCGAAGGATAAAATAAACATTAATGAGCTACCCCGAGGTGCAGCATGGGAGGCTCCAGATGTGTCGGATGAGGCCTATGCCGATGGTCGAATAGCTCGACATGCCATTAATAGATTGAGGGCTTTGAGCGAAGATAAAAGTCAACCTTTCTTTATGGCGATTGGATTCATCAGACCTCATCTTCCTTTTAGTGTTCCCAAAAAATATTGGGATTTATACGATAGGAGTCAGCTTCCTTTACCAGAATACGAAATACCCCCTTTGGATGCCCCCTCATTCGCAGTGAAGAAGGGAGGAGAGATCAATAATTTTAAACCCATTGATCCCTCCAGAGCATTGCCCTATGAAGAAGAACTCAAAAGAAATTTGATACACGGATACTATGCGAGCATAAGCTATATGGACGAGCAACTGGGGCGTGTGATGAGGGAGATCAAAAACTTAGGCTTAGATGAAAATACCATAATTGTATTGTGGGGAGATCATGGTTGGCATTTGGGGGATCATGGGATGTGGACAAAACATACCAACTATGAGCAATCCACAAGAATACCCATCATTATTAAGGCGCCAGGAATAACAAAGGAGGGAATTGTTTGCAATCAGACGGTGGAAACGGTGGATTTGTTCCCCACACTTGCTGATTTGGCCCATTTGGAAAGAAAAGTGCCTTATCAAGAACTCGATGGGAAAAGTTTGACACCACTACTAAAAGATCCCTCCAATCCTGTCAAAGATCATATTTATCATACATATATACGACAAGGTTATATAGGAGAAGCCATCAGAAATAAAAGGTACAGGATGATACGTTGGTCCCACTTAAAGAAAGAAAAAGAAACGGTCTATGAGTTGTACGATTATGATAATGATCCACAAGAAAGGGTAAATATTGCGAATAAAAATCAAGAGGTTGTCAATAAAATGTCTGAACTATTAGAACGTTATCCTGCTCCGAAAAGTCCAAAGTGATGAGTGTTTACATTGAGGAATTTGACCTTTTAAAACATTTGAAGTCAGGCAAAAGATAGCCATTGAAATTCTTAAAAAATTCGTTGTTTCATTCGATCTGCTTCAAACCGTTAATGACTTTGTAAATCACAAGTATAAGGACAGGAATAATCATTGGAAGCCATCTGATCATCTTCTGCATCTAAGTGATCTAATGAATCTAGGAATGATTAAAGACAAAGAACACTGACACGAACTAGAACTTTTGGCTATAGATATTGCCCATGAAACAAGAGAGGGAGATACCGAAGAACGGGCAATTAAAATTCAAGCGTAAATCAGAAAAACAACATTAAACCTTTCCTAATCTTTCCCCTTTACTTTCCCCTAAAATAAAAACCCCTATGTTTTATAGGGGTTTCGAGACTATCTAGCGGAGAAAGAGGCTCCTTTTACTTTGTCCTCTATTGTCCTGTATTTATATACAAATAGCTGACAATCAACAATTTTCATTCTAATGTGTACATAGTTGTACCCCTTTTATGGGTAGAATTGTGACATAGTTCAGGCAACTATCCAGGCAACTGGGGTTGTATTTGTAAAATTTAAAATGAAGATTATGAATTTCAAATTAAAAACACCCAAATCAAAAGATAGTTCACTCATACTATCTTATGTCACTCTCTCTAATGGTAATCGTTTTGTATATTCTACAGGAGAAAAAATACCATTACGGCTATGGGACACAAACTCTCAACTACCCAAGAAAACCAAATCTCAAAATGATCAGGTCATAGTAAACAGAGTAAATCTAAAACTCGACAGGCTAAGATCTGCATACCTTGAGCTTGATCATAGTTACAAAACAGCAAACAAACTTCTAAATAAAGAGATACTCAAGCAAGAATTTGATATTCTATTCAAAGGAGCAAAAAAGAAAGAAATACCTAATGACTTCGATAGTTGTTTTGCAGATTTTTTTGAGTTAAAGGTTAAAGAGGGTAACTGGACTAGGTCAACAACTCAGCGTTATAAAATGATTCATAAACTTCTTAAAGAATTTGAAAAGTTTTATGGTTTCATTGATTTAGAACTCATTGATGAGACATGGTTTGCTGAGTTTAAGAACTTTTGTGAGATTATAAAGTCACATCAAGTAAATACTCTGGGAAGAAACCTTGGATTACTCAAGACCTTTTTAAACTATTGTCTAAAAAAAGGTTTCATCACAAATAGTTTGTTTAAAGAAGTTCCTGTAAGAAGAGAGATAACAAAACAAATAGCACTATCTAAGGATGATATAGATCAATTAAGCGGTGTAGATCTATCAAACAATAGCCGTTTAGAGAGGGTTAGAGACATTTTCTTGCTGGGATGCTACACAGGAATGAGATACAGTGATTTCAAGCGTATAAAGGCCTCTAATGTCTCAGATAATCTTATTACAATAAGAGAAGTAAAGGACAAAAGTAAGACTCTTCAAATTCCAATTACAGATAGAGTTAGAGAGATTTTAGAAAAATACAATATGGAGCTTCCAGTTATATCTGAGCAGAAGTTTAGAGACTATCTAAAAGAGGTTTTCAAAATAGCTGGTTTTACGAAACTTTCTACCAGATCAAAAAAAATTGGGAAACGGGTATACGAGGAAGAGGTTCCAATGTATGAGCTAATAAGTACTCATACAGCTAGAAGATCATTCATCACAATAATGCTTAATAGCGGTGTTCCGGATAAAGCTATCATGAAAATTACAGGTCATAAGTCGATCAATAATTTTCAGGTGTATTACAGGCCGTCAAATGAGGTTTTATCTGACTTTATGAGTGATGTATGGAGTTAAATTGTTAAAAAGTACTTAGGAAGTAATATCAAAATCCTTTGGCTGTTAGGTCATTAGAGTTGAATTTTGTATCGAAATAAATTTAAATCTAATGGAAGGAAAAGATTCTTTAGAGGAGTTTGTCAGAGCTTGCTTAAAACACGTAATAGAAGTAGAGTATTTTGAAAAATATTTTGATTCATGTGACTTACAATTTAATAGATTAGGAAAGATTTTATTTAGCGAACGAAATCATTTAACTGTTGGAGAAGTAGCACAAGTCGAGGGTAAATCCCAAAAAACAATTCTTCGTTATATTAAAAAGGGCTACCTTAAAGCAACAAAACCTGTTGGGAGTAAGTCATATCAGATATCACGCGAGGACTTTAATAATTACAAATTAGGTTTAAAACAGAGGAAACATTCTGCTTAATATCGAGACCCATCTTCCATAATGTTTCTTTCCAAAAATCTAGACCTCAGCAATGATATCTTTGACCGAAGTCTCTAGCCCAAAAGCTAGCCTTTGAATTTCTGTAATTTTTATATCATGCATTCCCCTTTCAATCTTAGAAATCATGTATTTAGAAAAGCGTGTTTTCCCAGCCAACTCCTTTTGAGTTAACCCTAATTGTTTTCTCTTTTGCTGAATTATATATCCAACCCTTGCTGGGAGTATAGATGTGAATAATGGAGATGTATAAAGTCCAATCATACTCAAACTTAAAAGATGGAGATGAAAATCACTGGTTAATAACCATTATAAAAATTAACACCACAGATGATAACGTTCAATGATTATACACAAAAAGGTGTTGACTTCATATTGGCCATAGAAATAATCAGAGTTTTGTCAAGAGCGAAGAGTTGACAACTTAAAACCACCCCTAAACTCCAATACCCCTAAACAAACACCCCCCATCTAAGGCATCACTAAAAGCACTGTTAGATCAATGATGATAGTGATTTACAAGGGGTTTGGATTGGTCCCAACCTTGTGGGCATGAGGTTATATATAATATCAAGAACACTAACCTTCACAGAAAAGCCATTCTAAAAAACCAACCCCGTAGGGAAACCCTTTTAATAAATATAATTCTGATAAAATATATCCCAAAGATTAAGAATAGGATAAAACATCTTGATATTTTTGAAAATCATGTAATTATGAAAAAATTAATAGCCACTCTTATAATTAAGAGATTAAATATTTTAAAAATTTGTATTTATTTAGATTTAATAAAAATTAATTGCGAAATTTACTCGCCGTTTAAAAAAACGTATTAATTTTGTCTTATGTTTATTTAGATTAATTAAAAATAATAAGTATATTATGAAAAAGAATTTTTTAGTATTATCGTCTTTAGTGCTTTCGATAGTTGCATGTGAGACTGAAACTGAATTGGTAGAGATACCAGACTCTATAATTAAAAGTATTGCGGATGAGGCAGCAGCAGCAGCAGCAACAGCAGCAGCAACAACAGCAGCAAACGCCGTAGCCTCTAGTGTGACAGAAGCAGCGACAACTGCTGTAGATAATGCATTCGACGAGCAAGCCGCAGAACAAGCTAGTTCTGTAAATGATGATCCACTACCTCCATCTGAGTATGAATTTACTAGAAATGGAATTTCAACAGTTTTTTACACAGGACAAACAGACAGGTTAAAAATGGCTGGAGAACTTCATTCAGCATTTAGTGATACATCGAAAAGTGAGGCTGATATCCTTGCTATGTTTAATGAAGGGACTGGTTTTTCAGATGCCTCACTAAACTCATCTGGAAAGAGTGTTGGTGGTAA
>Ga0209603_1001419_pt1 | contig 24894 bp, 34 predicted proteins | sample COGITO_mtgs_1206_FD_184812 | JGI IMG/M metagenome (GOLD analysis project Ga0209603, IMG submission 184812) | Pelagic marine microbial communities from North Sea - COGITO_mtgs_120607 (SPAdes) (version 2) | ecosystem: Environmental > Aquatic > Marine > Epipelagic ... | reverse complement strand
TTAATTAACCTCACCACTATACGGATATCTTTATACATCCAAATATTTATATACAAATAGGTTAATTTACTACCCTATCCCACTTCCTACCACTTTTACCCACTTTGTTCCACCAATTAATATATTAGAGTATAGGAAGGGAGCTAAAGAACCCTATCAATGGGGTGTTGGAGCTATTGTGTGTGTTAGCCGCCAGCAAAACTTTTTTCTGTGGAATCTTACCACACTACAAGCTATTTCCAACATCCAACCCCACTACTGAGAGAAAACCCCTTAGAGAGCGGCTGAGGAGCTAATGGAAATTTAGCTTAGTATGGGAAAATGGGATGAGCTGTAGGAGCTAAGATACGAAAAATAATCCACATACACAAATAAAGTTATTAACAAAAAAGTTATTAACAATCGGAAATGAGCTCGAAAAAAGATATCAACAACCAAATGTTAATAACTTTATTTGGAATTCTCGTAAATTTTTCGTATCTTTAAGGGTGGTTGGGTGGGTACGATATTCTATAAATGACTAATGAAGCACCTTTTGCTTTGATTACTTGGGCGTCCAGGGTAAAATAAATTGAAAATAAATGGGAAAAAGCTTGTGTACGTCATTTCTTATTCGTATATTAGGGGTGTTGTTGAGGTGGTGATTGAGATACTACTCTAACTGATGATTCAACATTAACCCTTTTAAAACTTAAACAATGAGTAAGAAATTAAAATTTGAAATGAATGGCGTAGAGTTCCAACTTCCTTTAGAATCGTATAGGGAACAAACTTGGAATGGGAACGTTGAGAAGTATATCTATATGAGCGCTAAGAATTGTGCTTCGATAATCAAACAATTTGTGAAACAAAAATTACCTCATCTAAAGGTATGGGCTGGTTCTGATGTATATTCAGGAGGAAGCTCGGTAAGAGTTTACGTTTGTAATCAAGATGGAACGGAAGTGGATTACGATGAGTTCAAATCTATCTCCCAATGGAAACACATTCTTCAGGGTGGTTCATTCAATGGTATGGAAGATATCTATGAGATGAGAGAAGATACAGTGTGTACGGATAAGGGGATGGAGTTGAAATACTTTCCTTCTTATGTATTCGTAGAGAACAGACCAAAGTGGGGAAGTGTTGAGTATTGGGTATCTGAGTGGAGAACTCTTCAAGATAACTTAACTAATCCTGATTACCAAAGAATGGTGGATGAGGTTAAGAAGGCTGGTTCTTTCTTAGAGTATAATAAAACCTATATGACGAAGGGGGAGTATAAGAGATGTTTGGCTTCACCGATTTTGAATTCATAGAAAAATAAATAAGAAAAAGCTTGTGTACGTCAATTGGTTTTCGTATATTAGTGGTGTAGTTGAGAGGGGAGATTTCCTCACTACGTTTAACCCATAAAAACAATAAAGATGAGTATAGTAAAAAAGATTTCAAAATCAGAGTTCGGTAAGAGTGTTGAGTTAGCTAAAAAGAATCCAGCTAATTCGTTGAGGTTCCAACCATCAACATCTAAGTATGTGATGGTGAGTGGGATTCCCCACAAATTTGTAAATGGTAAACTAATTTCACTAACTAAATTATCTAAGTAATATGCAGAGTATCAAAGTAAGTAAATATCCAAATGGGTATATGGGGAAGATTCAGTATTGGACTTCTAAGTTAAATGCTGAGGTTATGAATACAAAGAGTCCTGATTTAAGGGTGATAGATTCTATTCACCGAAAGTTGGATTACTTCATTGGTAAGCAATGGAAGTTAGATAACCCATATTAGGTGTAGTTAAAAATAAAATGAAATAAAGCTTGTATATATGAATTTTATTTCGTATCTTAGTATAAGATAAATGCGGGGGAAGAGTTAAGAGAATACTCACTACATATTCCAATGTAGAGAAGTTGGGGCGGTACCAACTCTCCGCTCGAAAAGTGAAAAAGAAGAGTATAAGAGTTTTAGTAGTATATAGCTCTTTCTAAATATGAAAACTACACTAAACCTTTGTTGAGGTAGAATTACCGCAGCTCATAGAGTATAAGTTACGGATAGATACAAAGGTTTTAAATTGCGGGAGAAGTGTTAAGAGAAACACATCTATCATCCAGATAGAAGAAGGTGGGGCGGTTCCATCCTCCCGCTCAAATGAAATGATGGGAATACAAGTAGCTAATAATAAAGAATCTCAGATGGTTATGTACCTCCACTTAGATAAGGGGAAGTGGTACATCTTATCGGAACCTAAATCGAAAGGTTTGGTAAAGAAGGAATATCTACCTATTGGTAATAGATTAGTATATCCTAAAAAGTGGGAAAGAAAGAAAGCAGCTGGTATTCTACTTAATCATCTTATAAAGGATAATACCTTAATGAAGGAATTAGCGGAGGAACGATTAGAATATTTACATAAACTAAATAACGAAGTAAAGGATTGGAAGTAATTGATTATAAGACGATTAAGAGTAGAGTAAAAAGATTTAATAAAGAAGTTGAGGTAAGGAAGTATGCGAGAGAACTCATAGTACAACTATCCGATACGGAAGGAGATGTATCTTATAGGGATGCATATACAATGGCGTACTTAGAAATTGTACAACCAAAATTGGATTACCATATTTAGAACGATTATTGTTTAAGGGGTTAAACAAATGAGAGAGGGGATAATAGAAATGTTATCCTCTTTTTCTATGCGCTTATATTACATTGAAGTATAGATACAATTACCCAATATAAAGATACGAATAATTTTTAACATACACAAGCTTTTTTATGTTTTTTATATGTTTTTGTTGAGGTACACTTACCTACACTAAACTTTTAAATCATTTGTAGGTAATCTAAACTCATATTGTGAAAACAAAGCTAAAAGAAATATAGCTAAGATATAGTATAGGTATATAGAGAGAAGAAAGAATAACCCTATATATACTATACTTATACTAACTATGGAGAAGAAGAAAAGGTATCACACATATATACTTAACTCAACACTTTCAGTTACTTGCTATCATTGTAAGAACGTATGGGAGGAAGAAGGATTACTAACAAAGTTTAAATGTACAAAGTGTGGAAGGTGGGGAGAATCTGAAAGTACACTCTAACTCAGGCGAACGCTAGTGAGCCTCGCTCCCCTTAAAAATCAACTAAATTTTATGATTGAGATTCAACCCTTACTTTAGATGAGTAGAGATAATCATCTGATTGTGAGTGGGTTAGGGAGTGGAGGTTTCTTGTAATTACCAAGAATAAAAACGCTCTTAGGCCGGGTCTGGTCCGTTCGTGTTGGGAGGTCAATTTTTTCGCCAGGGAATGATGACAATGGATGACACCCTCTGGAGGGGTATCCCTGAGGGATATGTATCTGATGTTGTGAAATGAGCTATATTTAATCTAGCTACGTTTTAATTTGGAGATTAAATTTATTTTTCGTATCTTAGAGGTTATAAAACTTTATATGGAAAAATATAGGAAAAGAGAAGGAGATAAATGGTTCTTACATAAATTGAACGCTATCACTAAAGAGTTAGAATGGATAGAGATAGATACAACACCTATTGAGTGGGAATGGGATGAAGAATAAAATCAGATGGGGATTATTATCTATGTATGCGTATCTATCGTATGGTTCTCTATATGGATTATAAAGAAGATATGGGTGTAATGTACATATAATAAAGAAAATGTATAATGAGAGAAATTTGGAATAAAGAAGAAGAAGCTTGGAAGGTTCTACATAAAAGAATAGAATGTAGATGTGGAAGAGAAATGATAAAAATAAATTCGTTGCAAGGGAATTACCTTACATGCAAAGGATGTGGAAACGTAAAGATGTAATGAAAAAAGAAAAAGAAAGTGAGATAGTAGAAAGGGAGCTATGGGACCATTATAGTGAGCTTCCTAATCCTATGTGGTATGAGTATAAGGATAGGGAGAAAGAAGAGGATGTGTGATTGTTACTCAGTACTCTTTATATTTATAAGTAATGAATTCAGAAGAATATTATCATATTGGAGTTTACGGAGATACGGAGGATATTGATTCCCTTCTACTCAGTAGGGTGAAACACCTTAGTTGGGTATTGGGATGTTATCGACAAGGGAGTATAAGGAGTACAACGATTGTTGAGTTGATTCCCTTGCGTTCCCTACAAAGATTACTCCTCCAAATGGAAAGGAAAGAAGAGTATGAGATGTGTACTACTATATTGGATATGATGATTGAATGCTATCCTACGGAAATAAAATAACTTATGGAAAATCAAATGAAAATGAAACCTACTCCTAATAAGGCTATTGGAGAATGGAAAATTGGAGATGGGGATAACTTTATCTCATTCTCTTTATCTAACAAACCTAATTGGTTTAGAAGGATGATGGCTAATCTATTCTTTGGATTGCGCTGGATTGATTATCCTCAACCTAAAGATATTAAAGATATTAAACCTTCTAAGGGAGTGAAAGCTTCCATTACTAAGATTATACCTAAAGGGAGGAGATAACCTAAGATGCTACTCTTAAAGTTAATCCTTATACTGATGGTATGGTATTTATGTGTAAATAGATTCCTACATTGGTGGGATAACGGATTCAAAATGAAACACTTACAAGAAAATAAAATAGGATACTTTACTCACCTATGGGGTGCGTGGAAGATGATAGGAAGAATGTTAATCGTATTGTTTAAAATGATTGTACATTCTATTGTACCTTCTTTGTTTGAAGATACGGGTTGGAAGCGATTAGGTAAATGAAAATAATAAACCTATTATTATTTCTTATTAAAGAAAGATACAATGAATGGAAGAAGAGTAAGAGAGGTTCCGTTTGGGATATCTAATTGGATATTATCAAAAAAATCAAGGAAAGACGAAAATTTCTTTTTGACCGACACCGAATAAATTTTTTAAAGACATTTTATTAATTAAGGGGAGAATCGGGTCCCTCTCAAACCGATTGAACAATAAGGGATTAAATACGATATAGGAGTATAAAAAAACCCCACCGATTAAAGTGAGGTTTTTTATTTTTAATAAGGGAGTTCTATTATAGAGCTCCTTTTTCTTTTGTATATGTCCAATCAAAGATTGATGTATCGAACATTTCGGTTAAGATTTCTACCTCAACTGATGTTCCACTATCTTCTACTACATTTGCTTCACCATAGAACTCTACATATCCTTTAGCCAAATCTCTGATGTGTACCTCTGCAATATCACCATCGATAAGAATACCATTTTCCATTCTGAAAGGATTGTTTGTTGTTCCTTCACCACCATCGATTTCCAAAGCATGGTCTGAGTTCTCATCACAAATTGCAATGAAGTTTGTAATGGTTCCATCGTAAGATTGGTCGATATCAAATGCATCATCACCTTGCGCCCATACGATTAGATTTTCACAATCAACAGTTCCACCAAAGAATTCGATACCATCATCTAAGTTACCAACAACCTCAACGTTTGAAATTGTAGTACCATCACCAACACCACCCAATGTTAAACCATTAAGTTCGTTACCATCACCCAAAAGAGTTCCAGCATATCTGATAGAAACATATTTGAATGTTCCACTATTGTGATGTGGATTCGTACCACCATATAATCCAAATGATTCATTAGCAGGTAAACCTTCGATTAAGGCTTCAGTAGCATCTGCTGAAATAGGAGCCTCTCCTAAGATTACAACACCACCCCATAAACCTTTATCTGATTCATCTAAGTTATCACCACTATCGTAAATGGAAGTAAAGATGATTGGGTTATCGTAAGTTCCATTTGCTTGAATCATACCATCTCTTGAAATGATAAGAGCAGATGATAACGAACCCTGTCCATCTCTTGCTTTAATTGTTGTTCCCGCATCGATAGTTAAAACTGCATCTTCACTAACCACAACTCTACCAGCAATTTCATATATGGTATCCGAATACCAATGAGTATCTTCGGTAATCATTCCACTAATTACTTTCTCATCGATTGTGGGTTCGGTAGTTGTAGGTCTACATGATACTATTGAGAGTAGTACTCCAATAGATAAAATTAATTTGTTCATAATAAATTGTTATTTAATTTATAATACATATAGTGATGAGTGAGTATGTATGTAACCTATAATTCATTAATATGTAAATGATATGTTAACTAAAAAGGGGAAATCTTTCGAAATCCCCTTAATATAACTAATTAGTTTAGTATTAGAAATTGTACGTCAATGAAGCGTTCCAAGTTCTACCAAATCCAAACCATACCGAGTTTCTAGTATCTATACCATTCCAAGTTTCCGATGTTTCGGTTGCGTGGATGTTAGAATTAGATTCTGCGATATAAGTATTATCTAATAGGTTATTGATGTTAGCTCTAATAGTCCAACCTTTACCCATTCTACCTGTGATACCTAAATCAAACAATCCATAAGAAGGAAGTTTCAAAGCACCAGCATTATCAGGGTTCGTAAACTCTGAATCGGTAATTGAATAATCTGCGTATAACCCATCTACAAATCTATAATCTAAATCCATAGAGATATGTTTAGTAATCTTTTGGTCAACACCTAAATTCATAGTGAACTGAGCCGCATCACCTACTTTAGCATCTTTTAAGTAAAGAGTACCAGTACCAATTGATTGTTGGTTATCATCAAATAGTTCTGCATCGAAATCTTTAGTGTATCTCCAATCACCGATTGATAACATACCTTTGATTTTAGTAGCGTCTGATAATCTATATTTACCTTCAAATTCGATACCATTGTGTACAACATCAATATTCTTAAATTGAGCTGAACCATCTACACCTTGTTGGTTAGATAAGTTTCTTTGTACAAAACGATTACCCCATGTTGTAGAATATACGTTTACGTTAAATGATAAGTTATCACCACCAAATCCATATCCTAATTCAAATGAAGTAATTTCTTCATTTTGTAGGTCTGGGTTTATATCATTACCATAGTTAGGGAATACTGCTCCGAATTGTGGTTGACGAGAAATATATCCCGTATTAAAGAATACATTTGATTTCTCATCGATATTATAGTTAGCACCACCTTTGATGTAACCTCCACCTTGATTCTGAGTTTCTGATTCAGGATTACCTACTTGGTCAAAGTAATCGATTCTTTGGAATGCTTGATTCGAAAGACCTGCTTGTACAACAGCGGTTAATCTATCACCACCATATTCAACCATAGTATTTAAACCTTGCCATCCAACTTTACCTACATTATAGTAATCAATCTTAGGTCCGTTTAGACCTGTGTTTCTAAATGGGGATGCATCAACAGTAGTTTCAATAATCTGACCTGCAGAGTTTCTATTACCCGTTGAGTAGTATCCATCTAATCCCATTAGATTATTAAGAACTCTATAATGGTAACCAGTATAAGAACGTAAATCAACACCAATAGATGTTTTCCATTTACCGAACTGACCTTCTAAGTTAGAGATACCACCAACCCAATCATGTGAGTTCATAGATGCTCTTCTTACCAATACTTCTCTATTTACATTTGAATCTCTAAATCCATTAGAACCAATTAACATTCCTTCATATCCACTAATATCACCAGTGTATCCTTCAGTAGTTGATTGGTTGTTTGCTACGATAGCATCAAAGTTAATTGAACCATCTGCGTTACGAGTTCCTCTACCATTTTCTAAGTAGTGTTCCGTAAGGTCTTTTCTGAAAGGTAAGATATCAGTAACTCCATTACGATAGTTGTTACCTCTTGGACCTGTTCCACCACCTCTACCAGCTGAACCATATAATGATGTAGCTAATTTAAGGTTATCGGAAATTTCCCAATCCCAATTGAAAGTTGCTAATGGTTTGTTGTAGAAGTTTCTTCTCATTGAGAATTCTTCTCCATTTAACGTACCACCATTTGAGTTCCATCTTCTATCGATACCTTCACTACCAAAGTTTTGGTAATCTCTAATAGATACCCAAACATCTCTTTGGTGATGCCATTGACCTGAACCTAAAAACGTAAAGTTTAATTCGTGGTCTGAACCTTCTGGTGCGTAACCAACTGCTGCAAAGTAAGTATAACCTTCTCCACTTGTGTTGTTGATGTAACCATTTCCTTGCCATCTAGATAGTAAGAAAGATGATGCCCATCCCTTTTCATTTTTACCTGTGTTGTATGATGTACTGGTTTTAATGTAACCATCGTTACCAACCATTTGTTGTACCTTACCACCTTCACTCTTTTGAGCGGCTTTAGTAAAAATAGATACAGTTCCACCAACCGATGGTACTGCTAATCTAGAGGCTCCTAAACCTCTTTGAATCTGAATACCAGAAGCAACATCTGATAAACCTTGCCAATTACTCCAATATACACGACCATTCTCCATATCATTTACTGGTTGTCCGTTTATAAGGAAAGATGTATTTGTTTGGTCAAAACCTCTAAGAGAGATTCTTGAATCACCATAACCACCACCTTGCTTAGTAGCATATACACCTGGCGTTTTATTCATAATCTCTGGAAACTCTTGGTTACCAGTCTTTAGTGAAATCTCAGATGGAGAAATCGTTGATACTGCAACGGGTGTTTCTCTAACTTTAGCGATATCAATTACACCTGATGTAACAACAACCTCATCTAACGAATTTAAGTCTGGTACAATTGTGTATGTAGTTCCATTTTTCAATGTTACTATTAATGTTTCATACCCTAAGTATGAAATCACAACTTCACTACCTTCTTCTGCGTTAATGGTAAAGTTTCCATCCATATCGGAGACAACTCCAATTGATGTACCTTTTACCATAATCGTAGCACCGGGTAGTGGTTCGTTTGTTTCGGATTCTACTACCTTACCAGTAGTTTGTCCAAAGGATAATGTTGTAATAAACAACATCAGCCCTAATAAAATTTGCTTCATAATATTAATTTGCTTTTGTTCATTAATTATATAACCTATATATCCGCACAGTTGTGGACATATCTTTTTAATTGGAACAAAGATACGAAGAATATTTCGAATTACCAAACTTTATTAAGTAAATTTTAACAAATGTGGATAACTTTTAAAATATTTAGTGAAAAAGCTTGGATATTTAAAAAAATTATCGTATATTTACATAGTTTACACTATATAATAGTGTAAAAATACTATTATTATGGAGTTAAGACCGAATCAGATTGAACCCGTTAGGCTAGGTATTGAGTATTTTAATGAGAAAAAACCAGTACCATCGATAATTGTTGCACCTACCGCCTTTGGTAAGTCGATTGTTATTGCTGCAATAGCTAAAGGAGTGGGTGAAAAGTTGTTAGTTATTCAACCATCTAAGGAATTATTGGAACAAAACTACGAAAAATTCATTAATTTGGGTGGAACAGCCTCAATATACTCTGCTTCTATGGGTGAAAAGGAGATTGGAGATGTAACTTACGCTACAATTGGTTCTATTGTTAAGATAGCAACTAAATTTAAAGAGTTAGGTATCACAAAAGTTATTATAGATGAGTGTGATAGGTTCCCAAGAGAACCAAATGGTATGTTAAGGAGGTTTTTAAAGGGTGCTGGTATCAAACATACGTTAGGTTTAACAGCTACACCACTTAAATTACAAACAAATATGGGTGCTGATGGTAGACCTTTCTCTAAATTAGTAATGTTAACATCTCGTTCTAAGAAAGGAATCTTTTTTAAGAAGATTATTTATGTTGCTCAGATACAAGAGATGGTTGAATTAGGGTTTTGGAGTAAATTAGAGTACCAATCATATGATTTTAACACAGGTGATTTGGTTTATAACACAACGGGAGCTGAATATTCTAACTCTTCCATCAAAAAAGCCTATAAAAACCAGAAAATTGGCGATAAGATTGCCAAAAAGGTAGAAGAGTTGTACAATAGGCGTTCAATTTTAATAGCAGTACCAACAATTGATGAAGCTATTGAGTTAACAAATAAGATTCCAAGTTGTAAAGCGGTATATTCTGATATGCATCCGCAAGAAAGAAAGGATATTATTAAAGATTTTAAGGAAGGTAGGTTACGTTGTATAACTCAAGTTAATATATTGACAGTTGGATTTGATTATCCTGAGTTAGATTGTATTATTACGGGTAGACCAACTGCTTCTTTAAGTTGGTGGTATCAATTCGTTGGTAGAGTTACTCGTATTCATCCAAATAAATCAGAAGGATTGGTTGTGGATTTTGTTGGAGCAGTTCCGAAGTTTGGTAAAGTGGAGGATATCTACTTTAAAGATGAGGGAACTATGTGGAAGATGTATGGTGAAGATAAAAAACTATTAACTGGTATTCCTATTAGTGAGATTGGCTTACATATAGAAGGTGAAAAATCTCCACATGAGAAGGCTGCTGAAGGTGGTAAGGTTATTATGCCTTTTGGTAAATATGCTAGAAGAGAAGTAAGGGAAATCCCCGCATCATATAGAGAATGGATGTTAACTAATTTTAATTGGACACCATTCAATAAGAAGATACATGATGAAATATTACGATTAAAGGATATTGGTATCTAAAACTTAATCATAGATATTAGACACTTTAGTGAATTTATATACTATATTATATTTATATTTGCTATTCTAATAAAGATTAAGTTATATGAGATTTATTAAATTACTTGTTTTATTTCTAATCATAAGTACTCAAGCTTATGGACAAACTACCACAGTAAATTTAAGGTCACTTAAAACTCATTATGGAAATCAAACTTCCGGACAAAATTATTCCGGTAATGCCAATTCTCATTCAGAGTTTGATAATATGGTTAATCTTAATTCTGGTGGTACTACGCTTCATGTCGATACAACTGTAGATATGACAAGTTATCAAGGGCCAAGAGGTAATCGACATACTCCTTCTCAACTATGGAATCCACCAAGATGGAATGAGGGTGGTAGTCCAGATGATAGATACGCAATCATTTATACAGGATGGTTTAAGCCTAATAAATCTGGAACATATTCATTTAGAACTTATACAGATGACTCTCATGAGTTTATGATTAAAGGTATTGGTAAGACTAATGATATAGTTACAAAATATTATGGTTGGAATACTTGGGCGTATGGTACAGCAACACTAGATAAAACTCAATGGTATGAGTTTGAATATAGAATCCAAAACTATGGAGGTATGGGTGCAGCAAATTTTGAATATAGATTACCTGCAGGTGGTTCATATAATCAACTTAGTCCTAATCACCCATTTGCAGAATGGACTGCTACAGATCCTAACGCAGTACCTATCACGGCGAGTGGTTATATTAAAGGAGCAGAAGAAGTGGGTATTGAAGGACAAACAGTTTACCTAAAAACTCAGAATAAAAATCAAGTTGGCTTTTCATACACAACACAAGAAACTACAACAACAGATTCAAATGGATATTATTCCTTTAACACAGCATTAAATTACAACGATTACGATTTTACAATAGATATTAATCCATCGGTATCAACACTTACAACTTCTGATATTAATTGGTTTACTAATAGATTATTTATTGGTACATTCAGTTCAAAAGATTATTGGAGAATGGATGTTAACAATACAGGTACATTTTCAGTATCAGATATCTATTTAATGCATCAACGAAGATGGGGTAACATTACCAATTTTATTGGTGGAGGACAAGAAATGTGGAATACAAACTTTTGGCAACAACCCGATGTATGGAATGCTGTTAAGGTAGATACAGATGATAAAACAATAAACAATGGTTACGGAATATGGTCACTCTTTGATTTAGCTAATGGAAATCAAACAACTTTCTATTTATTAAGAGCTGGACATAAGAATTAAAATAAACAATAACAATAGAAAAACAAACCCCAAATGAAACTAAAAAACATTTTTATAGCATTAACCCTTTTGATAGCCCCCTTAACTATTTTTGGACAAACAACATCACCAGATACTACTAAACCTTACATTATCTTTGATGAAACTTACTCATTAGAATCAACTTCATCAAGTTCGAACACTACATTTGATATTTATTATGATAACACATCTACTGATGTATCTAAAGGTATTCAATTTTCTTTCAACTATGATAAAGATGTATTTGATGAACCAACATTAACATATAATAACACATCTGGACCTGTTGGATATTTATCATATGATGTTGATTCAACAAATGGTGTAGTAAAAGTAGTATGGGTTTATACTGGAGCATCCACCACTTTCAATATGACAACTGGTAATATGTTTACAGTAAACGCACCCTTTCTATCAGGTTATACAAACGCATCGGTAAATGATGTAGATTTTACTACTAACCTTACGGCATATTTTGTAAAAGATGATGGAACTGATGGTGTATTAGGTACTTCAGATAATGGTGGTAACTTTATAGAACCAGTATTTGATTATGTAGCAACTATTAAAAATAGTTCAACCAATCCAGTTGAATCTATTGATGTGATATTACAAAAATCATCAGATGGTTCTTCTTGGATAGATGTAGATACTATAACTACTGGAGCAGATGGTACAGCAACATTCTCAGAAAATTTAGACCAAGGTTATTGGGATACTAGAATTAAGATTGCAAGTGGGTTAGATGCTAGTACAGCTCTATCAACTGCAGATGCTAATATGATAGCACAAATTGCTGCAGGTGTTCAATCAGCTTCTGGAGTTCAGTTCTATACTGCAAATCCAAATCAGAGTTCAAGTGGAATTACGGCATCGGATTCTTACTTAGTATTCTCTAGATTAGCACAGGGAACTTCAACATATCCTTCTAATGATGATGTGTTGTTCTTTACTGAAGCTCAGTACAATACTATTTTCAATTCAACCTCAGACCAATCTGGTACTATATCAGGTCAGACTGAATTTATATCACCATCATTAAATGGAACTACTTCTGGTAACTTCTACTTATTGGTATTAGGTGATGCTAATGGTACGGGATTAAATTAAAATGAGATTATTACTACTAACGTTAGTATTAATATTTACAACAAGTGCACAGTCTCAGGTCGTATTTAACGTACCTGAGATTGATGTGCCTGTAAGTGAGTATATTAATTTACCTGTTGAGATTGAAACATCAGGTGAGAGTGTTGGTAGTTTAGAATTTGCATTGAACTATGATTCAGATTATTTAGAATTTGTATCAATTGATATAACTCCAAAAGCTCAAGAATGGTTAACCTATACTATGGATTGGCAAGGTGAAACTGTTAGGTGGGGTGGTTATGATATAACTTTTGGTAATTTTACTATAAGTAATACAACGGAATTATTTACAGTAAGATTTAGAGTTATTAATCAAGATTGGGATACTATTCCGATAACGATAGGTAGAAAAACTGCTGGTACTGAAATGGGATTAGATATAGAAGTTGAGAATACAGATGGTTATGTAAATAAAAGAACATCATCATTTGATAATCCATCAGATGGAATAAATGGAATTGCATATCCAGTTCCAACAAAAGGTATTCTTAACTTTGAATTAACCTTACCTGATAATGGTGATTATACTATTGTGGTATTGGATATTAATGGTACGTTATATAAAAAGTTTACAAAAACATTTTTTAGTGGTTATAATTATTTTGAAACTAACTTATCTACATTATCAAATGGTATATACTTAGTACAAATAACGAATGGAAATTATACGAAAACATTTAAAATAATAAAACAATGAGTGAAACTAATGAACAAGGGTTTTTTTCTCAAATAAAAAACCAAATAATAACGGGAATAGGATTAGTGATAACGGCTGGATTTGGATTGTTAATAGCTAATATGCAATCTATGTTTGAACCTAAAGAAGAAGTTCAACAACCACCAATGATGGAACAAACAATTAGTATTCCAGAAGGAGTTAAAGATACTTTGGTAATAACTAAGACTATAAAAGTACAACCAGTTAAGACTAAGAAAGAAGAAGAAATATCATGGTAAGAGTTTTATTAATTATATCGATGTTACTAAGTTTTACTGCTAATGCTCAATTAGGTAAAACGGAGACAGAAAACTATAAAGGTAAGTTTGAACAAGATACTGATATCGATGAGGTATCTGATTATATGTTAGATTATCAATTACCTATCCAAGTATTAAACATCGGATTTACACCAGAACTATATGAATTCTATCCAGAGTTGAGAGAGAATAGAGTGGGATTGGGTGTGAGTAATATTACATTATCTTATTTAGAATGGACTGATAGATTTTTATTTACAGAAGATAAAGAAGATATTAAACAAAGAATGGTTAAACAACATAAAGCATCAGCAAAGGGTATATCATCAAATGATATTAAAGTTGTTGGTAATGTTGTATTAGCTGAGTATTTCGTATATGTAGAAATATATGATTATTCAGTATCAGAAGAAGAAGAGGTTACAATTGATGGAGTAAAGACCGTACTAAAAACTATTATAGGTATGCAAGTACGATTTGTTAATGCTGAAACAGGAACTATTTTCACTGGAAGTGGAAGTGGTGAAGCAGTTACCATTAAAAGAACTCAAATTGGTTCTGATAATGAAATCAAATTTAACAAATCAACAATTGGAATAGCCACTAAGAAAGCTTTAGAATCCGGAACTGCTCGTATAGTTAAAAGGATGATAAAGCGTGGAATATTTAAAGAATAAACTAATCACATTATTACTATTCGTATTACCAATGGTCAGTTATGGTCAATGGTCTTATACGTTTACAGACCCTTGTACTTTGAATCAACAAACAATTCAAATGGGTTCGAGTAATGATATCGCTCTTAATTACTTTGGTAATGTTCAAACGTTTACACAAACCGATTTTACAAATGGTACTTTTGATTCTTGGTTAGATTTAGTTACTCAAGCTAACTCTGGGAATCCATGTCAAAGTGTAAGTCAAATTATTACAAATAATACAAGTTCGGTAGCAGTACAAAATACCATTACAGTAGTTACAAGCATAATGGGTGTATTGGGTGGGGATATGATACCACAAGCGATTTCATCATCAGCAGTTCCAGTAGCTGAATCTATTGATAATTCTCAAGGTGAAGAAGATTCTGATAATAAATCAGATAAAGATGGAACTAATAATAGTAGTGGCACATCTTCTAATAGTTCTGGTAGTTCTGGTGGAACTAATAGTGAACAAGGAAATACATCAAATAATGGTACATCAAGTGGAAATGGTGAAGGTGATACTGAAGATGAATCAGAAGGAGGAGCTACTATATCTTTAGCTAACTCCGTTTCAAACGCAGTTGATGGTGGTGGTGAAGCTAATAAGAATATAGGTTCATTAATAGCTTCAGGTGATATTGTAGTTATCGATAATCAAGACAATTCAAATGGTAGACAATTGAAATTTGTGGGTTCAATTACACATGCTAATACAAAACAAAATAGAATTAAGGGAGCATTATTCACATATACAACTGTAACGAATGATTTTAGTTTAACGTTTTATAAATCGTGGATTAACCCAAAAAGAACTTTTAATTTAGTTGGTGCAAATACAACAATGACTAATTGGAAAGAAAATCATTTGAATACAACTACAATATTAGAAACTTTTAAATTTGGTAAAAAGAAGTTTACTGGAATGATAGGTACTAACTTTACAATAGGTAAGTTAGGTAAGAGAGAATTACAAAATCTATCAGCTGTTGGTGGTGTTCATAGAAACTTCAGAGTTACTCCAAAGATTACAACATCAGCATTAGTATTAGGAGTCTATTCTCCATTCACACAATACTATGAAGGTCAATGGTGGGATCCTGGTGTTCTTATAGTACCATTTAGTTCTTGGGATATACAAATTACAAAAACATTTAAATACAATATCAGTTTTACTGGAGTTTGGCAATCAGGTGGAAGCGCTCTAAACTATCAAATACTAACTGGTGGTAAACTCAGATTTTAATTATGAAAAAACTATTATTACTTTTATTATTTCCAACTCTACTATTTTCACAAAATAATTGCTACTCAGTTAAATCGGTAACTACTGAAATTGAGATGGAAGAAATAAGTCAAAGAAGAATTACGTTTGGTATCAAACAAATGATGGAAGATATCATCTCAGATAAATATGATTTATGTATGGATGGTAATCCAATTGAGGTTAAAGTTATATCTATACAAGCACCAACTACTGGGGTATCGATAGGTCCTTGGACTAAGGTAAGTAAAAAAACAATAGTTATCTTATCAATTAGTATGGATGGTAAAGTAATTGAAGTAGAGGGAAAAGCCAAATCTACAGTTAAGGCTACATTTATTGATTTACAAAACGATAAATTACCATTTAATAAAACCACATTCTCTTCAGCAATTAAGAAAGCTATTGAGAAGGCAATATAAAAAATAAATATTATAGAATAATATATTTATAGATATGGTAGTATATGATTTCAAAAACGTTGGTAAGTTAAAGAAGCTCAAACATTCGGATGAGGTACTTCCTAAACATGCTGATAAGATTGATAATGTTAAGAATGGAGTGTTTAAAGGTTTTAAATATGATTCTTATAAAGATACACCTCCATATCCAAATGAATCAATAAGAACACTTCAGGAGTTGATTAAACTGATTGGAATCAATTCAAATGAAGATTTCATTTATAGTATGGATAGAATAACTGATATGTTTAGGGAATTATGTTCTGAATTGAATGTTGATTTAGAAGAAGATAAGATTGAGAGCTTGATAGAAGATGCTGGTGGTATAATTTTAGATTTAAAATATCACTACAACAGACCAAGACCAAACTTAGTAGCTAAATTATATGGATTAGAGTTAGATGAAAATAGATTACATTTAGATACAGCTGATTCACCATCATTCCCATCAGGTCATGCTACTCAAGGAACTTTAATAGGAAATTACTTCGCAAATAAATATCCTAATCACTCTATACGTTTTAAAAAGTTAGGAAGAGATATAGGTAAGAGTAGGGTAAGCGCTAAGGTTCACTATCCATCTGATATTGTGATTGGTGAGAGATTAGGAAATGATATGTTCCAACATTTAAAAGAAAATAATTTATTATGAAAGAATACGCTATACAAAAACAACTAATACCAGCTGATACTAATGCTGGAGACCCTAATTGGGCAAAACGACAAATTTGGGTTTATAAACTTAATAGTGAAGATACTTTAGATGAGTATGAATCTTTAGAAGATGCAGTTAGCAAAAGAGATGAATTGGATAATGAGGACCCATCACAAAGAGTTTATAGAGTTGTTAGAAAGATAGACAAATTCAACTATGAAGTTGTTTAGTTGTCATGTTTAAATTTTTATTTTAATTTATTATTGTTATACTGCTTTATTGTCTTGCACCGTGTCACTGTGTCTGAAAAATCAAAAAAAGAAATTTATCTTATCCAACAATCTAACGCTTATGATTGAAGTTTGGATGCGTTTAAACTCATAGCATCACCTTAGAGTATCTTATGTGAGTATATATAGATATACACTTACTTCCCCAAACATAAAGAAAAATCAAACTATTTTCACATTTTGTAAATTTAGTTGAAAAAGCTTGGAAGTTCCAAATATTTGTTGTATATTTGTTCATAAACAATATTAATAATGAGCGAAGAAAAAGTAGAATACGGACAAACTGCAGTTGAATTTTGTGAAGAAACATATCCTCAGACAACTGAAGAGTTTAAAAAAATTTTAGATGAGATGTATATTACATTTTGTAAAAAACAAAGAAACTATGGACCGGGTAACATCTCAGTAGGTTCTGCATTAGAAACTGAAGCTGATAAGAAAGTTGCTCTAACTGGATTGTGGTTTAGAAAGAATGATAAGATTCAGAGGTTATTACAATTAGTTGTTAAGGGTCAACCAGATGAGGTTGGTGAAAACATCCAAGATACTTACGAAGATTTATCAGTATATGGTATAATCTCACAATTAGTTCAGAGAGATAAGTGGGCTAAATAATGAATTGGGATGAATACTTCATTAATATAGCTGAACAAGTAAAACTCAAATCTAAAGATAAGAGAACTCAGATAGGTGTAGTTGTGGTTGGTAAAGACAATGAGATTGTTTCTACCGGCTATAACTCATTTCCTAGAGGTATTGATGATAACATATCGGATAGACAGGAAAGACCTGAGAAATACTTTTGGTTTGAACATGCTGAAAGAAACGCTATTTACAATGCCGCAAGAATTGGGGTATCCACATTAGGTACTACAATGTATATGACTTGTGGAATGAGTTGTTCAGATTGTGCTAGAGCAATTATCAATAGTGGTGTTTCAAAAATTGTATTAAGAAAAGGTAAAGGTGCTAAAGGTAATAAGTGGAATGAATCAGCTGAACGTTCAATGAAAATGTTTGAAGAAGCAGATGTTATCGTAGAATATTACGATTAAGGATATTTATATAGAAAGGTAATATAATGGCTACTATTATAAACAATAGTTCAAATTCAGAAATAACTACAGAAACATCTATGATAGATGAAAATGCTTCATCTACTATTGATATTAGAGTAACTGATGATAACTTCGAATCAATCACAACTAGAGTTGGAAATTTCCCTGAGATTGGTAAGTTTACTTTATATGGTGAATACCCACAAAACTCACTTGATTTACCTAAATATGATTTATCAAATGTAGTTTCACTTAATACCTCCATAGCAAACTTCAAATTTATACTTTCAATTAAAAATGGTGATGAAGCACCTCAATTATTTGCAAACAAAAACGTAATTATTGAGTTAATTAATAAGTATGGTACAACAGACCCAATACCAGTAAATTATTTAATAAACCAACGTAAGTTAGTCGTAATTGATATAGCTCCACTTAATGATTTAACAAATCGTATGAGAGATGCTGAATTAAGTATAAATTTAAATAGAAATGAAACTAATGGTCAGATTGAAGTAACACGAAACTTATATACATACTCAAATTATCAAGTAGGTGATGGTGGTATATTGATAGCTGAACCAAGTTATGATTTGAACGAATTAATTAAATATATAACTTGGGTAGTTACAAAACCAGCAGCAAAATATGATGAACGATTAATACCAGCAAACGAAATAGGGGAGTGGAATGGTTCCGTACCTGAAGAACCAGATGATGAAGAGCCACCAACTGATACTACAAATGTCCCAAACAACGATTCATTTCCACCAATTGGAAGAGCTGGTATTGAAGATGCTGAAGAAGTTATGTATGATTCAGTTATATGGGTATGGAATGCACTACTTATTAAGTGGCAAACATTTGCTGAAAGATATGGAACTGGTGGGTCTGGTGATACTGGTTCTGGTAATCAAGGTGGAGGTGGATTCGACCCGCGTGATGAAAGTTAATTAATATAAATCACACAAAATAATAGTTAACCATACTATTTATATAATGTAACGATTAAACATTTTATACTTTGAAGAAAAGACCATTATCAAATGTTAACTGGAGAAAATATATCTCACCCACTAATAGTAGTTTACTTAGATATTTATGGAACAATGGTGATGAATATTTAAACGGAATATTACAAACAATTAAGTCCGCACAAAAGATGAAACTAAAATCAGTTATATTAATAGAATTTACAGATGTAGATGCTGTATCAGTAATACAACAATCAGAATACAAATTAGCTTTATCAAAACTTCTAAACTTATGTGAAGTATTAGAACGATATGAAATATGCGCAAACATAGTTCGTTATGATAAATCATTATTAAGAAAGAGAAAAGCAAAAAAGATTTCAACGTTAACATAAAAACTATGGTAGAAAATATCAAAAAAACTCCTCCAAAGGGTAAAGTTAAATTTAATATTACTTTATCGGATGAGCAAAAAGAAGCAAAATCAAATATATTAACACATCCCTATAATTTTGTATTAGGAAAAGCTGGTAGTGGAAAAACATTGTTAGCAGTTCAAATAGCATTAGATTCATATTTTACTAGAAAGGTAAATAAAATAGTTATAACAAGACCAACTGTTTCAAACGAAGATAACGGATTTCTTCCTGGCTCATTGGATGAAAAGATGGAACCTTGGTTAGTACCAATTCGTTCCAATATGAGAAAGGTTTATAACAAACCAGCTATATTGGAGAAGATGCAATCTGATGAAAATATTGAATTAGTATCATTAGCACATTTTAGAGGAAGAACTTTTGAAAACTCAATAGTAATAGTTGATGAATTTCAAAACTTAACTAAACAACAATTGGGCATGGTGTTGGGTAGATTAGGAAAAGGCTCTACGATGATATTAACTGGAGACCCACAACAAATCGATTTAAAATTTAGTAATGATTCAGCAATACATGATGTTCCTAAGATAAAAGATTCAAAGCATGTGTATTCAATTGCACTTAAAGATAATCATAGGCATGAAGCTTTAAACGAAGTATTAAAACTATTATACGAATATAGCTAAAGATTTCCTTGACGGTTGCTACCTTAGAGGTGTATTTCCCCACTATTGATTAATCTCTTTAGTGGGGATTTTTTTTGAAAATAATCCCAAAAATATTTGGTAGTCTCAATTATTTTTCGTATGTTAGTACTGTAATTGAGTTGGGTATGAAACCTCAAATGTTAAACTATTAAAACCTTAAAACTATGAATTATATAAACAATGAAAATGTTCTTTCAATTTTATCAATAGGTGATTGGAATGTTTCTGAAGATTCTATGAGTGGAACAATAGAATGGTCTAACCCCAAATATGGTAGTGTTATATATGCTACTCCAAATTGGGAAGATGATGGTGTTACACCAATCGCTATAACCTATGAAGATGGTGATTATGATGATATCATATCATTCAATCTAAGTGGTTCTATTTCAGAACAACTTCATCAGTATGAAACAATCGTTCAATCTGTATTAGAAAATATATAAATAATTACAAAAATATTTGGTAGTCTCAATTATTTTTTGTATGTTAGTACTGTAATTGAGTTGGGGATGAAACCTCAAATGTTAAACGTTTAAAACCTTAAAATATGAAAAGTAAATTTGATGTGTGGCTTGAGAAAGTTGATAAAGAGAGAAAAGAATATTGGGATTCAAAATTCTCATACAAACCTTACGAACCACTTGTAGTTCAGAAAGGTAGAAAGTATATTAAATTAATAAGTGAATCTTCAGTATGGGGATTTGTTTCAATGGTTGATGGTACTAATCAAGGTTCACCTGTTAAGAAAGGTGATTTACTAAAGCCAGCGGGATGGAAAACTCCGGCTAAACATAGTAGAGGTAACATCTTTGATGGTACTGATTGTTGGGAATATTATGGACCGGTTTACCTATAAATAATTGATAAAAAGTTTGGTAGTCTCAAATAAATTTCGTATATTAGACAAGTAATATGAGTGAGTAAGTTAAACCCTTTAAAAAAAATAAATGAATAAAAAAATAATTTATATTGATATGGATGGTGTGTTAGTTGATTTAACTTCTAACATAAACAAATGGTTTAAAGACCATCCCCATTTATATGAAAGATACAAAGAAAACCCTGACCATATCGCTGGTATATTCAGAAACCCACCTCCAATTGAAGGAGCTATTGAAGCTGTAAAGAAATTAGCTGAGAGTGGTAAGTATGAATTGTATATCGCTACTTCGGCTCCTTGGGGAAATCCTGAATCATTAACTGATAAAAGATATTGGATTGAAAATCACTTCGGTGAGTTATTTCACAAAAGAATAGTTACTACTCACCAAAAGAATATGTTGATGGGTGATTACCTTATTGATGATAGAAAGAAAAACGGAGCAGGTGAGTTCAAAGGTGAACTACTTCAATATGGATTAGATTGGGAAGGTGATGGAACTCCAAATGAGTATCCAACTTGGGAATCAATATTAAGCAAATTATTGTAATGAAAAATTTAGATAGTATAGATTACTTATTAAGATTTGCTCTTGTATTTTATATCCTTATGTTTGTAGGACTGACAAGTTGTACAAAAGATGATGATATCACTATACCTGATTTTTATACAATGCAATTAGATGGTAGATTGGATACAACCAATGAAGGTTTATATAAATTAGAACTAAACTCATCGAATAACTCTATTCAGACTATTCATACAATAGGAGGAACACTTTTAAATAATGGTGAAGAACCATACCCACAATTAGTTGAATGGGAATCATCACACAATTGGACTTTAAATGATACAGCATATGTTATCGTTAGAAGAACAATAAATGTATTAGGTGATTGGGTAAATATAGATACAACATATGTAACTGGATTTAATGGAAGTAGTGTACCAACTATTAATGAGTTTTCTTATAGTGGAGATGGTGGAGAAATAAATACAGTAATTGCACCAATCAATGAAATGGTAGGTGATACACTTATTGTAAAGGCACGATTTGAGGATATAGAAGAAACTATTAGAATAGTATTAGAATGATACGAACTACTAAATTAAGAGCAACACCAATAACCGAAGAAACATTTATTAGGCAGGGATGGAAGCGTAATAGTGTTGATGATTATCAATCAATTGATGATTTATATGAAAACCCTGAAGATGTTGAAAGTGGTGATATCGATGATGATACTCCATTTTTCTTTTCAATAAAATTACCAAAAACAAGTATAGGAAAATATATTCCAATGTTAATAAGTAATGCATCTGATGAGATAGAAGAACTTAGAGCAATGGGATTACAACGTGGTGAATACTTTGTTGAGATGTTAGATACGGATGGTCTTGGGTTTTGTGCAACGGAAGAAGAGTTAGAAATATTATATAAAGCATTAACTGGAAAATATATAGAAGAATGATTAGAAATTATAACGAAGAACAATTAGAGGAAAATTATAATAAATTTATAGCAGCCATTACAAAAGTGTTTAGTGGAGATAGGTTGGAAAAACTACTTCATATGTATTCTCCAGATGAATTGGGTAACGAATTAGCGATGGCACCAGCAAGTGGTAAACTAAACTTTCACTCAGCATATCCTGGTGGATATATAGACCACGTAATGAATGTAGCTACAAACGCATACAAAATTAAAAAGATGTTTGAAAGTAGTGGAGGTCATATTAACTTTACCGATGAGGAATTATTGTTTGCAGCATTCCATCATGATTTAGGAAAGTTGGGTGATGGTAAAGAACCATACTACTTACCACAAACATCAGAGTGGCATCAAAAAAATAGAAAAGAAGTATATACTCATAATCCAAAATTACAATACTTTGATGTAACCGATAGAGCATTTTGGTTATTAAATCAATATGGAATAACATATACTCAGAAAGAACAATTGGGTATTCATATGGCTGATGGATTATATAATGAAGCTACTAAAAAATACTTTATGTCTTACAATGAAGATTTTCAATTAAAAACTGATTTACCATTAATTCTTCATTGGGCTGACCATATGAGTACTCGAATAGAAAATTCAGAATATCGTAAATCAACTGGAATGTATGACAATATTTCTGAAAATTTTTAAATTAACTGACGAAAAGTCATATTATCTTAAATGGTATAAATTTGGTAATATAGTAATCGTATAACTTTAAAAATAAAAAAAATAATATGAATTACATTTTTAACAACTTAATAGATGAGATAGCAAGGTCACAACAATCGTTTATTAAAACACCAAGTAGTGGCAACTATTACATTGATAGAACCGATGATGATACAATTAAATTAATTGTAAATGTTGTTGGACATACTCCTAAAAAAGTTGAGGTTGAAGTAAACGAAGGTGAACTTACGATTAAGGCTGAATCTAAGGATAATTCAACTCCATTTGTAAACGATGTAAATCTAACATTTACAGTTGGTAGGGAGTATGATGGAACAACTGCTGATGCAGTAATTGAGAACGGAATTTTAACTCTAACTTTAGATAAAAAAGAAGAGATGAAATCTAAGAAAATTAAAATTAAATTTTAATTTAGGTTATGGGAACCGAATAGAGGGAGGTTGAAAAATCTCCCTTTTTCGTTTTTTGATATTTATATATACACAAAATAATAAGTTTTATGAAACCAGCATATAAAGAAAAAACATTAAATAACATCGAAGGTATTGAGAATAGATTAAATACTATTCAAGAAATGTTAGAAGGAAAGAGACCTTCAAACCAAGCAGATGCTATTAAATTAGCCAAAGAGATTCAGTATTTATTGAATCTAACTAAAGGTATAGTGGAGATATCATAACGTGAAATTCAGAACATTTTTATTAGGGTTATCAGCATTGTTTGTTGCATTCAATGCAGCATTCTTTTCGGTAAGTGGTTTATCTAAACTATTTGCTGGAGCATCGCTATCCGTAATAGTAATGGCTAGTTCATTGGAATTAGCAAAGTTAATTACTGCAGGTTATCTTTACAACTATTGGGAAAAGATAAACAAAACATTTAGAATTTATTTAAGTATAGCAGTAGTTATTTTAGTTTTAATAACATCATTAGGTATCTATGGATTCCTAACATCCGCATTTCAAGATACGTTTAATCAATATAGTATAAAAGATAAGCAATTATCGTTCCTTCAACAAAAAGAAAAGTTTTGGGAAGATGATGTTGCACGATACGATAATGAATTGGAACGAATATCACAAAACATATCTACTCTCTCAAATGCTAAAGCAACTGGAATCCAAGTTAGAGATACCTCATCAGCTACTGGGTTTAGAAATACTATATCCACTACTGAACTTAGATTATCACAAAAACGTATTTCCGTTGAAGAAGAGAATCGTAAAGGAGTTCAATCAAAAAGAGAAGTAGCATCCGACTCTCTACAATCAATTCAGATAAGGATATTAGATTTGGAATCATCGGAAGGTGTATCATCTGAATTAGGTCCATTAGAATATCTAAGTGGATTATTAGATAGACCTATGGATGTTATTATCAATTGGTTTATTCTAATTATTAT
>Ga0209603_1001413_pt1 | contig 24977 bp, 18 predicted proteins | sample COGITO_mtgs_1206_FD_184812 | JGI IMG/M metagenome (GOLD analysis project Ga0209603, IMG submission 184812) | Pelagic marine microbial communities from North Sea - COGITO_mtgs_120607 (SPAdes) (version 2) | ecosystem: Environmental > Aquatic > Marine > Epipelagic ... | reverse complement strand
ACCCGAAACGCTTTACAATGAATTTGCATCGGTTGCCGAACATGTGGCGGCGCTCAAAGCCGAGGGATTTACTGTTACCGAAGGCATTTGCGGCATGCCAACAGCGGTTATGGGCGAGGCTGGAACCAAAGGGCCGGTGATTGCCATTCTTGGTGAATTTGACGCGCTTCCTCAGCTTAGTCAGGCACCGGGCGTTGCCGAACATAGCCCGGTTGAAGCCGGCGGCAATGGGCATGGATGCGGCCATAATCTGTTAGGGGCAGCGTCGCTTTTGGCGGCAACAGCGGTCAAGGACTGGCTTGCCGAAAATGGCATTGCGGCAAGGGTGCGCTATTATGGTTGCCCTGCCGAAGAAGGCGGCGCGGCCAAAGCCTATATGGCACGCGATGGATTGTTTGATGATGTCGATGCGGCGATTTCTTGGCACCCTTCCACCTTTAACGCTGTCCAGCATGGCCATTCGCTTGCCAATTCGCGAATTGATTTCACCTTTCATGGCAAGGCAGCGCATGCGGCGGCAGCCCCGCATCTTGGCCGAAGCGCGCTTGATGCCTGCGAGTTGATGAATATCGGGGTGAATTATCTTCGTGAGCATATGCCCGATTCAGCGCGAGTACATTATGCCTATCTTGATGCTGGCGGGGTTGCGCCGAATGTTGTTCAGGCAAAAGCGACGGTTCGCCAGCTTGTGCGGGCAGCTGATTTGCCAACCTTGCGCGACCTTGTGGCACGCGTTCGCAACATTGCCGATGGCGCGGCCTTGATGACCGGAACCGAGGTTGAGGTAAAGGTCTATTCAGGGGTTTCCAATCTGGTTGGCAACCGCCCACTTGAAGAAATGATGCAGCGTGAATTTGACAAGCTTGGGCCGGTACCGTTTGACGCTGATGATTCGGGTTTTGCGAATGAAATTCGCCAGACTTTGACCAAGGATGATATCGCGGCCAGCTTTCAACGTGTCGGTCGGGAAACGCCGGCCGACCTGCCGCTTTGCGATTTTGTTGCGCCACTTGACCGGACAAGCAATGGCGGGGAGGGGTCAACCGATGTTGGCGATGTGAGCTGGGTTGTGCCAACGGTTCAGGCGCGTGTTGCCACCTGCGCGGTTGGCACGCCATTTCATACATGGCAAACCGTCGCCCAAGGAAAGGCACCGGCGGCGCATAAGGGCATGATCCATGCAGCAAAAGTGATGGCGGCAACGGCCAGCGCCTTGATTCAATCGCCAGATACGCTTGAGGCGGCGCGCGCTGTTCATAATGACCGGCAGGCGAAAACGCCGTATCAATGCCCCATTCCAAAAGAGGTTAGCCCGCCAATCATTGCCAAGCCCGAATAGGCGGTAAAAGCAATCTGCCAGTAAATAATAGACCGCGCCAGCCCCATAAGGGTTGGCGTCTATGCCTTTAGGCCGAAACGCCAATTCTACTCGTCAATTTGGCCAGCCGATTGGGTGACTGGGATTATGTTGATTGAGCCAATTTTGATTGGGCAAGTTGAACCCAGAAACTGGCACCAATTGGCAATAGATCATCATTGAAATCAAAATGTGGGCTATGCAGATTCTCGGATTGTAATCCCGCCCCAAGCCAGATGTAAGCGCCCGGTTTTTTCTCCAGCATAAAGGAAAAATCCTCGGCACCCATGACCGGTGTCATGCTGGTTTCCAGCCCATCCGCACCAAGCATCTCAGAGATGATATCACGCGCAAATAACGCATCGCTTTCATGGTTTAAGGTTGGTGGATAGCCCGGACGCAATTCCATTGAAACATTGCACCCCAAGGTGGCCGCGGCATTTTTTGCGGTGGCTTCAATTTCGGCAATCATCCGCAAGCGTGTTTCAGCATTCATCGTTCGCAAAGTGCCGCCAATGCTTGCCGTTGCCGGAATCACATTAAACGCACTTCCCGCTTCAAGCTTGGTAAGCGAAATCACCGCCTGATCAAACGGGTCAAGCTGGCGCGAGATTAGGGTTTGCAATGCCAGAATACACATGCCGGCCGCCGCCACCGGATCTTTTGTCAAATGCGGCATGGCGGCATGACCGCCTTTGCCATCAATCGTCAGAACAAAAATATCAGCACCGGCCATCGCCGCGCCGCAATGGGCAACCGCACGACCAACTTCTAATCCGGGCCAGTTATGCATGCCCCAAACCGAATCCATATGGAATTTTTCAAACAGACCATCCTTGATCATTGATCGGGCACCAGCATTGCCGCCTTCTTCGGCAGGTTGGAAAATACAATAGATGGTGCCATGAAAGTCCCGCGTTTCGGCAAGATGCCGCGCGGCTGCAAGAAGCATGGTCGTATGGCCATCATGACCACAAGCATGCATGCGGCCGGGGCGTTGTGAGGCATAGGCAAGATTGGTTTCTTCAGACATTGGCAAGGCATCCATATCGGCGCGAAGGCCAATTGCTTTGCCGCTTTCAGGCTCGCCCAGATTGCCTTTGATCACCCCAACCAGACCGGTGCCGCCTAACCCGCGATGAACCTCAATACCAAAGCTTTCAAGCTTGGCTGCAACAAAGTCGGATGTGTCTTTTTCTTCATAGGCAATTTCTGGATTTTGATGAAGATGTTGTCGCCAAGAGGCCAATTCGTCATGCGACAATACCAATTCTTTCACCAGTTGCATTCTAAGCTCCTAAATACGCTGTCCGTGGGCAGAAAATTATGTCATCCTCGATGAAAGCGGATGCTCAAGACAAAACGTGGCTTCCAATAATCATGGGCCGGTTGAAAATCCTAAATTAAACTCTACGCTGATTTTGATCGCAGTCAAACAGCAGATGGTGGTTTCAATGAAAGTTAGTTCAGCCACAGCGCAAACAGCGCGAATTGCCGCCGCCATTGACAAGCTTGCCAGCTTTACCGAAGCGGACCGTCCCTATACGCGGCTTGTTTTCAGCCCCGAATTTGACACCGCGCGAAACTGGCTTGCCGATGTTTTTGCAGCGGCTGGGCTTGTTTGTCATATCGATTCAGGTGGCAATTTAATTGGCACCCGCCCAGCTAATTTGGAACCAGTTAATTTGAAACAGGCGGATGGGGGCAAGGCAGATCGGGAAAAAGTTTTGATCGGATCACATATTGATACTGTGCCTGCTGGTGGCCGGTTTGATGGCATTGCCGGTGTTATTGCCGCGCTTGAGGTGGTGCATTATCTCAATGACCATCAGATCGAACTGCCTTTTGATCTGGAAATTGTCGATTATCTTGGTGAAGAATTAAATGTCTGGGGCACATCTTGTCTTGGCAGCCGCCATATGGCGGGGCTTTTGACACCTGAAATCTTGGGTCGGGTTGATGCTGATGGCCGCCAGCTTGCAAGTGAGATTGCCCGTATTGGCGGCACCAATCTTGGCTGTGATAAAGTGCGATCCGATGCTGATCAGATTCTGGCCTGTCTAGAGCTTCATATCGAACAGGCAAAACTTTTGGAAGCACAAGGCCATGATATCGGAATTGTAACCGCGATTCCGGGGATTTACCGCTATGGTATTTCGGTAAAGGGCCAAGCTGGTCACAGCGGCACAACGCCGATGGACGATCGGCAGGATGCGCTTGTCGCGGCGGCGGATATCATTAAAGCGATAAATGGCCTGGCAAGTGATATCGCCCGCGATGAAAACCAGCATTTTGTGGCAACGATTGGCAAGATTGAGGTTTTTCCAAATGGAGCGGCAATTGTTCCTGGCCAGGTTGAAATGACGCTTGATATGCGGTCGGCAAGCGCCCATGCAAAAAGCGTTTTTCTGGCGGCATTTAAAACCATTTGCCGTGATAGCGCGACACGCTACCATTGCGCTGTTGATGTGACGCCACTTGCCGCCGCTGATATTGCGCCAATGGATAGCGGCCTGATGCAAAATCTTAGCGATGCGGCGGCGGTCAATGGGTTATCGGCGATAAAGCTGGCAAGCGGTGCTGGTCATGATACGGCGCATCTGTCACGTTTTGCACCGGCGGCCATCATTTTTATTCCGTGCCGCGATGGGCTAAGTCATTGTCCTGAGGAATTCACCAGCAATGAAGCCATCGCCAAAGGCGCATGGGTTCTGACAAGCTGTGTTCTGGCGCTTGCCGGAAAGCCGTTACAAGCTGTGGTTCAGCAATAGCAATTAGGCTTCATCATTCAAATGACAGGCGGAAAAATGCGCTGGTGCAATTTCGCGTAATGCCGGTTTTTCGGCTTTGCAGCGCGCCGTTGCAAATTTACATCTTGGATGGAAATGACAGCCTGTTGGTGGTGACAGTGGTGATGGGATTTCGCCGCTGATCGGTTCATATTGACGTTTGCCAACCTCAAGCCGTGGTACCCCTGCAAGAAGAGCTTGAGTATAGGGATGGTTTGGTTGTTTTATAAAGGTTTCAATCGGCGCCGTTTCGACAATCCGGCCAAGATACATGACGATCACCCGATCCGAGATATGCTCGATCACGCTGATATCATGGCTGATAAAGAGATAGGTCAGATCAAATTTATCTTTCAAATCAACAAAAAGATTAATGATCTGCGCCTGAATCGATACATCAAGCGCCGCGATCGATTCATCACAAACCAGAAATTCAGGCGAAACGGCAAGCGCCCGTGCAATACCAACACGTTGCCGTTGCCCGCCAGAAAATTGATGCGGATATCGTTGAAGCGTATCTGGATCAAGCCCGACGCGTTGCAGCATTTCAGTGGCAAAGGCGCGCTTTTCCGATGGCGCTATTAATTTGTGATGGATTGGCGCTTCGGTAATGATGTCAATGACACGTTTTCGCGGATTCAGTGATGAAAACGGATCTTGAAAAATCATCTGGGTTCGCAACGCATTCGGAATATCGGTGTTTTTGGCCTGCGTCACATCAAAGGAAACCTGCCCGTTTGTTGGCCGTAAAATGCCAGCAACCATGCGTCCAAGGGTTGATTTGCCGCAGCCTGATTCGCCAACAACGCCCACAATCTCGCCTTTGAAAACCGAAAAGGAAACATCATCAACAGCATGGACCACTTCTTCACGATAATTCTGCCCGAGCCGATTAAGCAGCTTGGCCACCATATCAAGTGATTTGGTAAAATCGCGTGATAGATTTGATACGGTCAAAAGCGGTGTCATGCGCTGTCTCCTGCAGCGATATTGTGGCATCGAACCAGCCGACCATCTTTGGTGCTTGTGGCATCTGGATTGGTGCTGGAGCAGATATCGCTAACAAGATTACACCGGTTTTGAAATGCACAACCCGTTGGCAGATTCATCAATGATGGCACCATGCCTTCAATTTGCTGCAATGGCTGGCCGCGCCGGTTTTGTCCGGGCACACTGCCAAGAAGCCCTGTTGTATAGGGGTGCATTGGCGCCGCAATCACATTGGCATTTGGCCCCTGTTCGACAACCCGCCCAGCATACATAACGCAAATACGTTCGGCGATACCGGCAACCACGGCAAGATCATGCGTGATCCATAGCAACGCGGTTTTGGTTTCCTGACATAGCCGTTGCATTTCGTGAATCACCTGCCCCTGAATCGTGACATCAAGCGCGGTTGTCGGCTCATCGGCAATGATCAGATCAGGCCGGTTCAACATGGCAATGGCAATCGAAACGCGTTGGCGCATGCCGCCGGAAAACTGGTGCGGATAGGCGCGAAGCCGTTCATCAGGTGATGAAATACCAACAAGCCCCAGTGCATCACGGGCGCGGGCGCGGGCATCAATCTTGCTGACGCTGCCATCATGCGACAGGATCGTTTCAACCATCTGTGTTTCAATGCGCAAAACTGGATTCAGCGTCATCATCGGATCTTGGAAAATCATCGCAATGCGGTTGCCGCGATAGGCCTGCATTTCGGCGGGTGACAATTTTGCAAGATCCTGTCCCTTGAACAGGATTTGACCACCAACAATACGCCCAGGCGCGTCAACAAGCCCCATGATCGAAAAGCCGGTGATTGATTTTCCCGAACCGGATTCGCCAACAAGCCCGACAATCTCGCCAGCACCAATTTCAAGGCTTACCCCGTCAACCGCTTTTAAAACACCGGCCTTGGTGAAAAAATGCGTTTGCAAATCTTTGATTTGAAGAATCGGATCCACGACGCACCTCATCGTTGCAAGCGCGGGTTAAAGATATCGCGCAGCTGATCGCCAACAAGATTAATTGACACGATGGTAATAAGAAGAGCAACGCCCGGGAAAATGCTGATCCAGTAATCCCCCGAATACATGAATTCAAACCCGTTACCAATTAACAGCCCAAGCGAGGGTTCGGTAATGGGCAGCCCAAGACCGAGAAAGCTGAGGGTGGCTTCAAGCGAGATGGCATGCGCGGTTTGCAGCGTGCCAACAACGATCAGCGGGGCTAAACAATTTGGCATGATGTGATGAAGAATGATCCGCCTGTCGCCAAGGGCAAGACATTGCGCCGCTTCGACATATTCCTTGTTCTTTTCAACAAGCGCGCTGGCGCGTGCAGCGCGGGCGTAATAGGCCCATTGCACCAGCACCAATGCGATAATGGTTTTTTCAACACCCTTGCCAAATACCGCAAGAATGACCAGCGCCATCAAAATTGATGGAAAGCTCAGCTGGATATCGACAATCCGCATTGCCAATGTTTCAAAACGGCCACCAAAATAGGCCGCCGACAGCCCAACCGCGGCGCCAATGATCAAGGCAACAACCCCTGATAATGCGCCAACGCCAAGGCTGACCCGAAGCCCGTAAAAAATTGCCGACAACATATCGCGCCCAGCACCATCAGTGCCAAGCCAGAAAGTGTTGCCGTCAAAATCTTGTGATCCAGGCTCAAGGCGGCTGTTCATAATATCAACACTTGCCAGGTCATAAGGGTTGGTTGGCGAGACGATCGGCGCAAAGGTCGCGATAAACAGAATCACTAAAAACACAAATAGAGCGCCAACTGCGGTCGGGCTTTCGGAAAAGTCAGACCAGAATTTCCGCCATCCTGATGCTGGCACAATGCCTGTTGTTGCGATTTTGCCTGCCATTAGCTGACCCCTTTAATGCGAACCCGCGGATCGAGGAATGAATACATGATATCGACAATCAGATTCAAAGTGACAAAGATCAAAACGATAATCATAAGATAAGCAACGACTATTGGCCGATCCAGATTATAGATTGCATCAATGATCAATTTACCCATGCCCGGCCATGCAAAGACCGTTTCGGTCACGGTTGAAAAGGCGATCAATGATCCAAATTCCAAGCCAATGACAGTGACAATCGGGATCATGATGTTTTTCAGCAGGTGAACCCGAATGACCCGGCCTTCGTCAAGACCTTTGGCGCGGGCAAATTTGATGTAATCTTGTAAAATCACTTCGCGCGTACCGGCGCGTGCCAGCCGGATGACCGACGATAATTTGAACAAAGCAAGATTGAAAGCCGGCAGGAATATATGCGACAGCCCATCAAGCGTGAAGATCGAACTGGTAATGCCAAAATAAGTGGCAACATCACCGCGGCCGGTTGATGGCAGCCAGCCAAGATTTACCGAAAAGAACATAATCAAAATGATACCGACCCAGAAGGTTGGCATCGAAAACCCTAAAATAGAACTTGCCATGATGGTGCGGCTGATCTTGCTTGTTGGCTTTAGGCCAGCATAAACGCCAAGCGGGATGCCAAAAGAAATGGCAATCAACAGTGAGAATAGCGCCAATTCCATTGTTGCTGGCATACGCTGGATAATCAGCTTTAACGCAGGTTCACCAAAAACGAATGATCGCCCCAGGTCGCCTTGAAAGGCGTTGATCATAAAATACCAATATTGTTCAGCGACAGGCCGGTCTAGCCCAAGCTCACGGATCACGCGATCAATCTCGAACTGGTCTGCCTCCGGATTGATCAACATATCAACCGGATCACCAACAAGGTTGACGCCAACAAATACGATCAATGACATCACCAATAATACAATGATGCTTTGTAATGATCGTCTTAAAATAAAGGCTGTCATTTAGTCACCGCACAAGGCAATGGTAATCTCACATGCCCAAAAACGGCAGGGCATGTGAGATTACTTGTTTAAAAAGAATCAGGTCTTTTACTAATTTGCGCTAAGACCCATCACGATTGTACGCTCGTCAGTGCGTGGCTGATATTTAAAGCCAGTCTTTGCCGCCCAGGTATTCACCTGATAATGAAGCGGAATCACACCGTAATTTTCGCCAACGCCTTTTTCTGTTGCGGCGGCAAGCAATTTACCACGCGCATCCGAATCAACCGTTGCCAGTGCCTGCTGGACAAGTTTATCAACCTCGGCATCCGAATGGCGTCCACGGTTTGCCGCGCCCAATCCCTTTGACTTGTCATAGGTATGAAGCAGGGCTTTGAGTGGTGACGATGCTTCGCCAGATCCGGCACCCCAGCCAAGAACCATAAAGCTGAACTCAGGTGATTTATTTGGTCCACCACGCGAGGCGCGCTTGAAGTAAACGGCCTTGGTCATGGTTTCGACACTGGCGTCAATGCCAACACGATTCAGCATCTGTGCCAATGCTTCGGCAATTTTAGCGTCATTGATATACCGGTCATTTGGTCCATGAACAACCATCTTAAACCCATCTGCATAACCGGCTTCGGCCATCAGCTTTTTTGCCATTTTTGGATCATATGGATCGGGCTTCATATTTTCTGAAACACCGTGGAAACCGGCTGGCAATAGCTGGCCTGCCTTGACGGCAACACCTTCCATCACGCGGTCAACAATCGCGTCACGATTGATTGACAGCGAAATCGCCTTGCGAACACGAACATCCATCAATGGGTTTTTGATAGCGCCACCGTCTTTGCTTTTGATATGTGGTGAATCCTCGCGGTACTGATCCATGTGAAGATAAATCACACGGTTTGACGGGCCGCTGCTGAGCTGAACCGACTTGTCCTTTTTCAGCCGCGCCACATCAAGTGGCGGTACATTGTCGATGAAATCGACATCGCCCGCTAGCAAAGCGGAAATCCGCGCCGGCCCAGATTTGATCGGCTTGAAGGTCACTTTGTCAAATGCGGCTTTGGTGCCAAAATAATCATCATTGCGCTCAAGGACAATCCGGTCGCCTGGAACCCATTCAATGAATTTATATGGGCCGGTGCCGATCGCAGCTTTGCCGCTGTTATAATCTTCGGTGCTGGCACCCTTACCGGCTTTTGCTGAGATGATTTTGACCGTGGTCATGTCATTCGGCATCAGCGGATATGGTTTTTCCGTTTTGATGTGAACCGTATGGTCATCAATTTTTGAGAAGGTCTTGCCTTTAAGATATGTCACAAAACTTGACGGTGAATTTGGCACATTCTGCGCCCGCTCAACGGTAAACAAAACATCATCGGCGCTAAATGGGCTGCCATCATGCCATTTGACCCCTTGGCGAAGTTTGAATTCCCAAGTTGTATCATCAATTGGTTTCCAAGAAACCGCCAGATCTGGATAATGCTGCTGGTTTTCATCACTGCCGACCAGAGCGCCAAAAATATGCGTGGCAAATCCATTATTCGGGCCAAGATTGTGATAATGCGGGTCAATCGAGCTTGGCTCAGATTTCAAGCCGACGCGCAGGTCAGCCGCATTAGCCGCAAAGGATAAACCAATCGCTGCAATGCTAATAGTAATCATACGTGTAAGTTTCATGCATCCCTCCCATTTTGATAATTTTTATGGCGTAAATTTAGCGCCGATAAATATTAGTCTGTTACATTGTTGAATATTTGTCTACATATGAATTACAGATTTGTTTTTCATGGAGCTTTGAAAGTATATGAATGAAAATCAACAGCTTATGGATTTTCTACCACCAGTGTCTAACTTTCGGAATGAAACAAGTGGTACGATCACTTCATACCGAATTAATCAATCACAGATTGAAAATACCGAACGTCCTGCTTTGGTCTTTCTGCATGGGTTTAATGGCAGCAGCAAGAGTTGGGCCTGCCAATTTACTCATTTTACCAGTCAGACGGTCATTGCCATTGATGCCCCCGGTTTTGGTGAGTCGCAACCTGTTGACGGCGGTATGGTTGCAATCGCTGATGAGGTTGCCGCACTGATTGCCAGCCTTGTCACCGGTAAAGTCGTTATTATTGGTCATTCAATGGGCGGTATGTTGGCGCAGGTTTTGGGCGCAACCCATCCAGACATATGCCAAGCGATCATTCTGTCCTGCACGCATAAAGGACGGGCGCAGCCGGTTGGCTCGCCGCTTGGGGCGGCGGTGCAGGAGCGAATCCAGCAGCGCGAAGTGATGGATGATGCGTCTTATGGCGCGCTTCGGGTTGGCAAGATGCTGTCGGGGAAGATTGATCCGCAAATCATGGCGTTTCTGGCGGCTGTCGCTGGTGAAATCCGCGTTGAGGGTATTCGTTGTGGCGGCTTTGCGATGCAATATCTCGATACAAGCCCATTTCTTGATAAAATCACCGCGCCAGTCGCCATTTTTACCGGCGGCGATGATGTGGTGGTAAAACCGGATGCCGCCGCTGCGTTAAAAGCGGGTTTGCCGCAAGCGCATCATTGGTTGCTGGCAGATGTCGGTCATGCGCCCTATTGTGAAAATGCTGCCAGTTTCAACGCCGCTATCGAAGCGTTTCTTGATAAAGTTTTGGCAGGATAAAAGGCTCTTATGGTAAGATAGATGAACGCTTTTACGTTACGGCCATTTGTCATTTATTTTTTGACAAACACATTGTCACTGCTTGGTACATGGATTCAAAAGGTGGGTCTTGGCTGGCTGACCTGGCAGATTACCGAATCCACTTTCTGGACAAGTTTTGTGTCGATTGCCTTGATGGCACCGGTTGGCATTATTGGGCCATTTATTGCTGTTTATGCCGAAAGCTGGGATATGCGGCGCGCCTTTCTGCTTACAAAAATTCTGATGATGCTTATCAGTTTCGTGATCTTTGCCTTGCAATATTTTGACATGCATAATCTGCACAGTTTGATTGCAACATCGCTTGCCCTTGGCCTGCTTAGCGCCGTTCATCACCCAATCCGGCTGGTGTTTATCTCGATTGTGGTGCCGCGCCCCTATCTTGCCAGTGCCATCGGGTTGAATTCGGTTTCATGGAACATGTCACGCGTTGTTGGCCCGGGGCTGTCCGGCTTTGCGATTGCGATCCTTGGCCTTGCAACCACATTTGGGATTGCGTTTATTCTTTATGCGCCGCTGATCGTGGCCTTGGCGCTATTGCCACTTGAACCACGTGCCAAGGCAAAGCCAAATGCCGACCGGTTTTTTCAAAAGATGCGAGATGGCGGCAAGGTGGCTTTACAAACACCAATTATTTTTACCGCCCTATGTATGGTGGCGTTGAATAGCTTTCTGGTTCGCGGTGTTTTGGAAATTCAGCCTGCGATCATTGGCCAGATTCTTGGCGGCGAAAGTCAGGCCTTGGCGACAGCTACGGCCGCTGCTGGTGTTGGCGCTTTGCTGTCGTCAGGCTGGATTGGGCTTGGCAAATTGTCACCAGATTTTATCCAGCGTTGCTTATGGCCAATGCTTGCCATCGGCATTATCGGAACGGCCTGTCTAAATCTGACAAGCACGATCATTCCGATGAGTTTGATTTTTGTGCTAACCGGCTTCACCGCCACGGTTGCGGGCATTGGTGCACAGACATTAATCCAGCTTAAGGTGGAAGAAGATTACCGTGCACGGGTTATGACTTGGTGGTCGAGTGTTTCGTTTGGTAGCCTAACAGTTGGCGGGATCCTCATCGGATTTTTTGGTGACCTGATGCCCATTGGAGATGGGATTCTCTTGGTAATGATACCAGGAGGGTTGCTCGCCATTTTGGCTCTGGTCAAATTGCCGTTGTCGCGCTCGACAGCCTGACATGCTAACACCTCTTCGCCGGTTGCCGGTGCAGCAAATAGCAATGGTAAAATCTTTAGGAGCAAGCCATGTTTGAACGTATGATTGACGCGTACGACGGGTGTGAAAGCGATTGCAAATCCATTAGCCGGCGGGCAATTGAGGTGCTTTAGGCAGCACATAATTATCAGGGAGATACGGCGGTTGAGGAAAAGTGATCCAGTTTCAATCTGGGATATTACCGCAGCTGAAACTGAGCCAAATCAAACTAGTGCCGTTGGGGGGAAGGTTGATGTCGCTATTGTTGGTGGTGGGTTTACCGGCCTTTCAACCGCTTTGCATTGTGCCGAAAAAGGCCTTTCATGTCATGTTATCGAAGCTAATCATGTTGGGTTTGGCGGGTCAGGACGCAATGTTGGGCTGGTGAACGCTGCAGCTTGGCTACCGCCACAGGATGTTCTCAAAATACTGGGTGAAGATTATGGCAGCCGATTCATAAATCGGTTTAGTAGTGCGCCAGAGTATGTATTCTCTCTGATTGAAAAGTACCAGATTCAATGCAACCCAACCCGAACTGGAACGATTCATGCTGCGGATGGGCCAGCCGGGCTTGATGATTTGATTGCGCGCAAGGCAGCATGGGATAGGCTTGGTGAGCCGGTTGATTTGTTGTCGCGTGATGAGGCAGCATCACATATTGGCAGTACGGCTTTTTATGGAGCTCTTCTTGATCACCGTGCTGGAACTATTAACCCCATGGGCTATTGTCGTGGTCTTGCCCGAGCGGCGCTTGCGGCTGGTGCTTTAATGAGTGCGGGTACGACCGTGAAAGAATTAAAGCACGAGGCTGGTCTATGGCAGGTGGTTACAAACAAGGGTGCGCTGATGGCGCGTCATGTTATTCTAGCAACCAATGCCTACACTGATGAATTATGGCCCGGGCTAAAACATAGCTTTACTATGATTCATTATTTTCAACTTGCCACAAGCCGGATGAGTGATCGGATTCAACATATTTTGCCATATCGACAGGGGCTATGGGATACCGGAAAAATAATGTTAAGCCTTCGACGCGACCATACGGACCGGCTGATTATAGGCTCGATGGGACATTTGATGGGTTCGCATCATGGTGGAATCTCATACCGATGGGCACAAAAACAGCTTGATCGCATTTTTCCTGATCTTGGGCCTGTTATGTTTGACGAGGCATGGAATGGCCAGATTGCGATGACACCAGATCACTTGCCTTATATATACAAGCTTGCGGATAACCTCTTCACGCCAATTGGCTACAATGGCCGTGGCATTACAACCGGAACGGTTTTTGGTCAGGCGCTTGCGGGACTGTTAACTGGTGATTGTGCGACTACATTGCCGATCCCAGTATCGACAATGCGTCGAGTTAGATCTGCGCCTGTGATGTCCCGCTTTTATAAGCTGGCCTTTGCTGCCAACCAATGGATCAAAAGTTTCTAATAGGCTGACGTTATAGCCAATCTGGATGTGATGAAAACGTTCCTTGGGCGTACTAAGCTTTGCCATCTATGCTGATGGTGGGCAACTTGGTACAGCTGGCACTCGCTAACGTGCATAAAAATAGTCCAATGGATGCGCTAGCTTGTTTGTTCGACCTCAAACTCACCAGTCATAATTTTTTCGAATTTCTCAAAGAAATTCTTGGACAGTTTTTTGGCCGTGCTGGTAATCAGGCGGCCGCCAAGCTGGGCAATTTTGCCGCCGGTTTCTGCCTTTGCCTCATAACGCAGAATCGTGGTCTCGCCATCTTCGGTCAAAGTGACATCAGCGCCGCCCTTGGCAAAACCGGCAAGGCCACCTTCGCCTTCGCCCGACAAGCTAAAGCCGTCCGGTGCCTTGGATTGATCAAGCATGACTGTGCCGTTGAATTTGGCTTTTACCGGCCCAATTTTCAACGTGACCTTGGCCATAAGTTTGGTATCAGACTCGCGCTCAAGTGATTCGCATCCCGGAATACAGGCTTTGAGAATCGCAATATCATTCAACGCCCTATAGACCTCGGCACGGGGGGCAGGGATCGTAATCTCGTCAGCGATTTCCATCATAAATATCCTTGGCTATGATCGGCGTTGATCCGCATTGTCACGTTAAGATATAGGCCGACTAAATGGTGACTTCAACAAAGAAACGGACAAACCACCCCTTGTGGGCAGGTCTTTTGGCAAGCAAGGACAAAGAGGCAAGGCCGGCATAATTCTGAAAATCTCGCCAAAGGCACCAAACCTGCGGCGGGCAGGTTCGGTGTGAATTTTGACAAACTGGATCAGGAATATCTAGCTAACAACATTGAAATCCGGCCCATAAGGATAGCCGGTGATATTGTCATTGCCATCATCATTGATGATCAAAATATCATGCTCGCGATAGCCGCCAGCTCCGGCCTGTCCATGCGGAATGGTCAGCATCGGTTCCATCGATACAACCATCCCCGGCTCAAGAACCGTATCGACATCCTCACGCAGCTCAAGCCCCGCTTCGCGGCCATAATAATGCGACAGAATGCCAAAGGAATGACCATAGCCGAAACTGCGATATTGAAGCAGATCACGGTCTTCCAAAAAGGCGTTAATCTTATGCGTTACCTCGCTGCATCGCATCCCGGGCTTTAGCAGGCTGATACCATATTCATGGGCGGTGATATTCGTTTGCCAGATGCCAAGGCTTGTTGGGTCAACTGAACCTGCAAACATGGTTCGTTCAAGCGCCGTATAATAGCCCGAAATCATTGGAAAGCTGTTGAGTGATAGAATATCGCCTTTTTGCAATTTCCGGCTGGTGACTGGATTATGCGCACCATCGGTGTTGAGCCCAGATTGAAACCAAACCCAGCTATCGCGATATTCGGCATCGGGAAAGGCCTCGGCAATGGCAAGTTCCATCGCGTCACGTCCGGCCATGGCAATATCAATTTCACGCTGCCCAAGCTTGACCGCATCACGAATTGCATAGCCGCCAATATCGGCAATACGCGCCCCTTCGCGGATCAAGGCCAACTCGGCTGGAGATTTATGCATACGTTGCTGCATAATTGCGGGTGATAAATCGGTCTGGCTTGCTGGCGACAGAAACGCCAGAAGCTTACCATGCTGGTCAAGGGTCAGGTGATCGCCTTCATAGCCAATCGCGCTGTTTTCGCCCGCAACCGATCGAATGGCGCGCCAGAAATTATCGCGTTGCCAGTCGGTATAGGTGATATTGTCACCAAAGGATCGCCGCCAAGGCTGTCCAGCGTCAATGCCTGCGGAAATGGTGACATTTTCGGTGGCGGTCACAACCAGCCCATAAGGGCGGCCAAAGGCGCAGTAAAGAAACCCCGAATAATAGGCGATTGAATGCATCGAGGTAAAAATCGCGGCTTTCACACCGGCAGCGGCCATGATGGCACGTAAACCGGCAAGCCGTGTTTCATATTCAATTGTGGAAAATTGGGCTGTTGCTTTTTCACCGTTATGCAAACGGTATGTGTCTGGTCGCAAAGTCATTTAGACCCTCCATTGACGAGTTCAAAAGAAGGTCCCGGCGTTCAGGACTTTTTCAAAAAAGGCGCAACCGTGAAAGCGCAAACGGTTGGAGCGACGCCATCGCTCATGCCTGTTCGGGAATGGTATCACGCGCGATCTCAAAAGAGGCAAGTGTTTTTTTCGATTGCGCATTTTCCCGCGATCACTGGCCGGATATGATGCTGCTGATTGACCCCAATAATATATTGTTTTGGACTGCGCAAAATTGTTGTATCAACGCTGATGATTTTGTGGAATTGCACCGCTGCGATGCGTTGTTTGGGAGAAAAATATGTCAACAATCGTGAATAGCTGGAATGAATGGGATCCTCTAAAACATGTGATTGTCGGGCGTGCCGATGATTGTCATATCCCGCCTGAAGAACCAGCTTTGGACGCGAAGGTTCCTGAAGATAGTGACATGCGTGGGCAATGGGGTCGCCGCCCGCAAGACAGCATTGATCGTGCCAATGAATTGCTCGATAATTTTGCCTCCATGCTGGCATCACGCGGCATTGAGGTTGACCGCCCAACGCCGATTGATTTCTCGCTTCCTGCCATCACCCCCGATTTCCAAACCGAAAGCCAGTTTGGCTGTATGCCGCCGCGCGATGTTTTGTTGACGGTTGGCAGTGAAATTCTCGAAGCGACCATGTCTTATCGTTGCCGGTGGTTTGAATATCTTTGTTATCGTCCCTTGATGCAGAAATATTGGAATGAAGACCCGAATTTCCGCCATGAGGCCGCGCCAAAACCACGCTTGACTGATGCTGATTATCATCCCGATTATTTGTCGGAAAAAATTGGCGTTGAAAAGCGCTTGCAATGGGCGGCTGAAAAATTCTTTGTCACGACCGAAGAAGAGCCATTATTTGATGCGGCCGATGTTTTGCGGTTTGGCAAAGACCTTGTTGTTCAGCATGGATTTACTACGAATCTAAAAGGCATTGAGTGGATCCGGCGGCATTTTCCAGATCACCGTGTTCATGCTGTCAATTTTCCTGGCGATCCTTATCCGATCCATATTGACGCAACATTCACCCCGCTTCGCCCGGGTTTGATTCTGAATAACCCACAACGCCGCCTGCCCGAAGAACAGCGCCGTATGTTCAATGACAATGGCTGGGAAATTGTTGATGCAGCCCAGCCAGCGCATAACGCGCCGCCTGCACTTTGCTATTCGTCAGTTTGGCTTAGCATGAATGTTCTGGTGCTTGATCCAAAGACGGTTTGTGTTGAAAAGTCAGAAGTCTATCAAGCCGAACAGATGGACAAGCTTGGCATGAATGTTATAGAGGTCGAATTGCGGGACGCCTATGCTTTTGGTGGCGGGTTGCATTGCTGTACGGCTGATGTTTATCGTGAAGGTGGTCTTGAGGATTATTTTCCAAAACTGGCCGGATAGGTGCTGCCAAGCAATTAACAGATCAGTAACTGCGTGCCCTTAGACAGAGGTGTCAAACAATGACAAAGCCGGTTTTCAGCAAACCATTCACACAGCAAGAAGCGATTCCCGAGGCGGGCATCGCGCGGGCTGTTGAAATCATGAAAACCGGCAGGCTTCACCGCTATAATCTATTGCCTGATGAAGCTGGCGAAGCCGCCGCTTTGGAAATAGAATATGCCAAATGGCAGGGGGCGGATTATTGCATCGCCTGTACATCGGGCGGCTATGCCATCCAATTGGGGTTGCGCGTTTGCGGCGTCAAACCTGGCGATAAAGTGCTTGCCAATGCCTATACATTGGCACCGGTGCCAGGGGCCATTCACAATGTTGGCGGCGTTCCGGTTCTGGTTGATATTGATGAATCCTATCATATTGATTGTGATGATCTTGATGCCAAGGCGGCGGCAAGTGGGGCAAAATATTTGCTGCTATCTTATATGCGGGGTCATATTCCCGATATGGACAAGCTGCTGGCGGTCTGTGCCAAATATGATCTCTGCCTGATCGAGGATTGCGCCCATACGATGGGGGCAAAATGGCGCGGTGTCCGGTCGGGGAATTTTGGCAAGGTGGCCGCCTTTTCAACGCAGACTTATAAACATATGAATTCGGGTGAAGGTGGGTTTTTGACCACCAATGATGCCGAGCTTGCGGCGCGCGCCGTGGTCTCCTCCGGCTCATACATGCTTTATGGACGGCATGGCGCCATTCCGGCAGAAGATGTGTTTCAAAAAGTGCGGCTTCATGCGCCAAATTATTCAGGCCGTATGGACCATATGCGCGCCGCCATTCTGCGATCGCAATTGCCAGTTCTTGAAGATAATCTGGAACGCTGGAATCAGCTTTATGACCGGCTTCATGCAGCTTTTTCATCCATGGCAGGGGTGGTTATTCCAGCGCGCAAGCAAGAAGAGTTCTATGTTGGCTCATCAATCCAGTTTCGGGCTGAGGGGCTTGCCACCAAGGCTGTTCCACAATTTGTTGCGGCCTGCGCAAAACGCGGGGTTGAACTGAAATGGTTTGGTGATGATGAACCAAAGGCCTTTACCAGCCGTTATGATAGCTGGCGTTATATTGACGATATTCCGGTTCTGCCGACAACCTTGCGCGTTCTGGAAAAAACCCTCGATATGCGGGTACCGCTTACCTTTACAATTGATGATTGTGATATGATCGCCAGCATAATTGAGGATGAAATTCAGACTTTTTTACCAGCATAATCATGCGTTGAAAATATGAGCTGCAACCATTGTGGCAGTCCGTTTGTCGGCAGTGAACGGTTAATGATTATGCATTTGCCGCGGGCAATGCTCGTTGAATATTGGCAATGATATCGTTAAAATTTTAAATCTGACAGTAGGCCGATCATAGCTCAGAATTATGCCGACCTATCGTTGGTAATTTACCAACATTTTAAATGGGGAATTTGAATGAAAACCTATAAAATCGCGTCAATTCCGGGTGACGGAATTGGCGTTGAGGTGATTGATGCTGGGCTTCGTGTTTTAGAGGTTCTTGCTGAGCGCGATGGTGGTTTCAGACTTGATATCATCAGTTTTGACTGGGGCAGTGATCGCTATAAGCGTGAAGGGGCATTAATGCCTGCTGATGGCGCCAAAGATCTGCGCGATTTTGATGCGATTTTCTTTGGCGCGGTTGGCGCGCCTGATATTCCCGATCATTTAACCTTGTGGGGTTTGCGGTTGAATATCTGCCAGCCGCTCGATCAATACGCCAATGTGCGGCCAACACGCATTCTGCCCGGAATCAAAAGCCCGCTTGCCGACGTGACAGCAAAGGATCTTGATTGGGTGATTGTTCGCGAAAACTCTGAAGGTGAATATGCAGGTCAAGGTGGCCGTAGTCATCGTGGACAGCCGCATGAAATGGCAACGGATCTTGCTGTTTTTACCCGTGTTGGTGTGCAGCGCGTGATGCGCTATGCCTTTGAATTGGCGCGCTCGCGGCCGCGTAAATTACTGACCGTTGTAACCAAATCGAATGCCCAGCGTTATGGCATGGTTATGTGGGATGAAATTGCCGCTGAAGTGGCAGCCGAATTTCCTGATGTGACATGGGATAAAATTCTTGTTGATGCGATGACGGTTCGAATGACAATGAAGCCGGAAAGTCTCGATACAATCGTGGCAACCAATCTTCATGCCGATATTCTGTCTGATCTTGCGGCAGCACTTGCTGGCTCAATCGGCGTTGCGCCGACAGCCAATCTGAATCCGGAGCGTACCAGCCCGTCAATGTTTGAGCCGATTCACGGTTCAGCCTTTGATATTACAGGGAAAGGCATTGCCAACCCGGTTGCGACATTCTGGAGTGCATCAATGATGCTTGATCATATTGGCGAGACGGTTGCGGCGGAACGGCTGATGAAAGCCATCGAAGTGATCACGGCCAATCCTGATTTCCATACGCCCGATCTTGGTGGGATAGCCACAACGGATCAAGTGACCGCAGCGATCATTGATGTGATTCGCGCCCGCAATGATTAGGGCATCGTGGCCCACCTAGGATGACCGGACAAGAATATCGGGGGTTTACAGTCACGCGGCAATGGCATTGCTGAAGTGCCTTATTGTCAAAATAGCATGGTATCATGATGATGATTTTGCCATTCTGCTGCCGGTTTATGCTCTGGTGCCTAACAACCTTGACCAACCGATAAGGAAAAACATCATGACGCCAATAATCGAACTATTAAAAGCGCACCGGTCGATCCGGAAATTTAAGAATCGGCCAGTTGCAACTGATCTGTTGCATGAACTCATTCAGGCCGGTCAGGCCGCGGCGTCATCCAGTTTTTTACAAGCCGCAACAATCATTCGTATTAGTGATCCGACAAAACGCGCTACCTTGGCCGCCTTGGCCAATCATCAGCCCTATATTGAATCGGCGGCCGAGTTTTTGGTGTTTTGCGCCGATATGAATCGAGCGGCGCACTGTTGTGACTGGTATGATGCCACTGCCAATACCGGCTTTACCGAACAATTCATCATCGCAACGGTTGATGCATCACTTGTTGCGCAAAATATTGTGGTGGCGGCTGAGTCAGCTGGCCTTGGCATTTGCTATATTGGTGCCTTGCGCAATAATCCAGCCGAGGTGTCATCGCTTTTGGAACTGCCGCAAAACACCTATCCAGTTTTTGGTCTTTGCCTTGGCTGGCCCGATCAAGATCCGGAGGTTAAGCCGCGTCTACCACTTGAGATCGTGCTTCGTGAAAACAGTTATGGCGATGCCCTGAATCTTGATCAATTAGCGGGTTATGACGAAGCAATCCGCTATTATTATCAGACCCGCACCGGCAATAAGAAAAACCAAAGCTGGAGTGAACAAATGTCGGGTATGCTGAGCAAGGAGTCACGTCCGCACATGCTTGGATTTCTGAAAATGAAAGGTTTTTTGCAGAAATAATCAATATGCAGTTTTAAATTCATGCTATCTCCACCCTTGCATATTTATGTCACTTTTGCTCGTATGAGTGAAACTATCGGTGTGGGGTGATTATGGACTATTTTTTTGGACGATTTTCTATAGTAACATATTCGGTGTTAGGTTCTGTCGCGCTGGCTGCACTTAGTTTAGCTGATAAGGTTTTTTTAATCCCTGCCGTCGTTCTTGGGGTTTTAGGGCTACTTGGAATTTCGGATTACACGCAGAGGAAACGAGCCGTCCTCGGGAATTATCCCTTAATCGGCAGGTTCAGATTCATTTTTGAGTCAATTCGTCCAGAGCTACGTCAGTACTTTTGGGAATCTGATACTGACGAACTTCCCTATTCGAGAAACCAACGCTCCATGGTTTACCAGCGAGCAAAGGGCATAATGGCTACCCGGCCATTTGGTTCTGATCAGAACATGTATGCTGAGAACTATAACTGGCTAAACCATTCTTTGATCCCATCACATATTGAATCTACGGATTTTCGGATTCGTGTTGGTGAAGGTGATAAGGCCTACGATGCGTCGGTGCTAAATATTTCGGGGACCAGCTTCGGTGCATTGTCGCCACCCGCTATTCAATCACTTTCAGCAGGTGCAAAGCTTGGTGGCTTTGCTCACAATACAGGGGAGGGATCTTTATCAAAATATCATGAAGCTGGCGGTGGTGATACAATTTGGCAAATTTCAACAGGCTATTTTGGTTGCCGAACAGAGGACGGTCAATTTGACCCAAAGAAATTTAAAGAAAAAGCTTTGCTGGATCAGGTGAAAATGGTTGAGATAAAGCTCAGTCAGGGCGCAAAACCCGGTCATGGCGGCATGCTAATGGCGCCAAAAGTAACGCCAGAAATTGCAGAGGCGAGAGGTGTGCCAGCCTACCAGGATGTAATTTCACCATCAAAACATAGCGAGTTCTCAACCCCAAATGAATTGTTGGCCTTTGCCGCAAAGCTACGCGATTTGTCGGGGGGCAAACCGGTTGGTATCAAATTGTGTATTGGCCATCCGTGGGAAATCATATCAATAGTTAAGGCAATGGTTGATGGTGGGGTAGTCATTGATTTTATTACTGTTGACGGCTCTGAGGGTGGAACTGGAGCTGCGCCAGTCGAATTTACAGATAATATTGGTTCACCCCTACGTGATGCAATTATTTTTGTTGATAATTGTCTCCGTGGAGCTGGTTTGCGTGATCGTGTAAAAATTGCGGCCTCGGCCAAAATTGTAAGCGCTTATGATATTGTTAGGCATTGCGCGCTTGGAGCTGACTGGTGCAACATGGCAAGGCCATTTATGTTTGCGGTTGGGTGTATTCAGGCTCGCGACTGTGCGTCGAGCCGGTGTCCAAGTGGAGTTGCAACAATGGATCCTAAGCGATACCGGGTTATTGATGTTGAAGACCGGGCAACGAGAGTATTCAATTTTCATAAAAATACAGTAGAGGCAGTCGCGGAAATGTTAGAATCAGCAGGTTTGGAGCATCCTAGTCAGTTGAATCGACGACATATTGTACGGAGAGTTTCAGCCAGCAAAATTTTACTTGCTGATCAAATTTACCCGCGGGTTGAAATCAACGCGTTAATTGATGGCAAGCCTGTTGATGATCCTCGCCTTGCATCTTATTGGCATAGGGTAAGCGGCGATAGTTTTCATCCCCAAGAGTCGGCTCAATAACTATACGCGGTTACAGATCAAAGGTAAAAAGGTCGTTTGACGCTTCAGAGCTTCATGACTGTTGATTGCGGCCGTATTTTCTGGATGCGTTTCTTTACTTAATTATTGGCCGAGTTGCTTGCCTTAGTGGCGGACTCAATTCTTGAATGAAGCAAAATCAGAACCGGTTTTTACCGCGTCAAGGATCAGCTGGCTTGGCTGCCATATATGTTGGTCTTCGGCTGAAAAATCTTTTAATCCAGCCAGAATTGCGACCATGCCAAGCTGGTCGGCATAATGCATCAAACCCCCACGCCAGCGCGGAAAGCCGTAGCCAAGAATGCTTACCAGATCAATATCGCTGGCATTTTGAGCAACGGCTTCCTGTAAGATATTGGCGCCCTCATTGATCATGGCCAGCAACAGCCTTTTGACAATTTCATCATTAGAGAAATGCCGGCGGGTGATGCCAGCATGATCGGCTTCGGCAACAATCAAGGCATCGACCAAGGGATCGGTCGCAGCCTTGCCATCATTGGCATAGCTGTACCAGCCAAGGCCAGTTTTGCGGCCAAGCCGACCAGCCTCAACCATCTTGTCGGCAATGTGGACATAGGTTCGGTTTGGATCGCGGCTTGCATCTTGGCGACGCCGGTTGGCAAAGGCGATATCAAGGCCTGACATATCTTGTGCTTCATAAGGCCCCATTGCATAGCCAAAGCCGGTCATGGCCTCGTCGATTTGCGCAGATGTTGCGCCATGAAGCAGCAAAAGATCTGCCGCCTCGCGATAGCGCGCCAAAATCCGGTTGCCGATAAAGCCGTCACATAATCCCGCGACAACAGGAATTTTCCCAAGCTGTTTGGCAAGTCTAAATCCGCTGGCAAGCGCGGTTGGCGCGCTGGCATCGCCTCTGATGATTTCAAGCAATTTCATGATATGGGCCGGCACAAAAAAATGCAGCCCGACAAGCCGTGATGGATCATCAAGCGAAGCGGCAATCGCATTGATATCAAGATAGGAAGTGTTGCTTGCCAGAATGGCATTTGCCGGCATCACCTCTTGCAGCTTTTGAAATACGGTTATTTTGACAGCGATATCTTCAACCACGGCTTCGATGGCAATCTGCGCATTGGCGGCGCTGGTATAGTCGGTTGAAATGCTGTAGCGCGACCGCATCTCATCTGCCTTTTGCGCCGTGATCAGGCCGCGTTTCACCCCAGCCTCGATCAAGCTTTCGGCGCGGGCAGCCGCCTGCTTTGCTGTCGCGTCATTGGTTTCAATCGTGACCGTGGTGATGCCAGCGCGAACAAGCGCATGTGCAATTCCCGCCCCCATTGTACCGCCCCCAACAACAACCGCCTGATCAATGATCTTTGGCATATGATTGGTAAGCGCAGCGGGTGCTTTGGCACCGCGTTCAGCAAAGAAAACATGGCGCAATGCCTTTGCCTGTTCAGATTGCCGAAGCGTAAGAAAACAATCACGTTCGGCGGCTATACCATCGGTAAAATTGGTGTGGCTTGTTAGGGTAACCAATTCGGTTGCTTTGACCGGCGCAATTTGGCCTTTGGCGCGGCGGGCAAGGCCAGCATTGCTTTTGGCCAGCGCGGCTTCATCTATTCTCGGATTTGGCAACTGACCAACCGGCGTTGCCGCGGCGAGATGGGTAGACGCGACTGCCAAGGCGACCTGCATCGGATTGGCATCAACAAGATTGAGTAACCCGGCCGCAAGACCAGCCTTGGCAGAGATGGGTTTGCCGCTTGTGATCATTTCCAATGCGGCGGCAAAGCCGATCAGGCGCGGCAAACGCTGCGTGCCGCCAGCCCCGGGAACAATGCCAAGCAAAACTTCGGGAAGGCCAAGCTGTGCCTTCGGGCTGGCAATGCGATAGCGGCAAGCCAAGGCAAGTTCCAACCCGCCACCAAGGGCAGCTCCATTGATCACGGCAATCCAAGGTATGTCTGACGCTTCGATCATGGCCAGAACATCAGGCAAATGCGGGGCAATTGGCGACGCATCAAATTCACGCGCATCACCACCGGCGGCAAAGATTGTTTCGCTTCCCATCAGCAGAACACGTTCAAGACCGGTTGTGGCCTGAATTGCCAGCATCGCATCATGCAGTCCTCGGCGAACCGCCAGATTGATGGCATTGACAGGCGGGTTGGCAAGCTCGACAAAAAACACCTTGTCATCGCGGTCATCGCGCCAGAATTTTACTGTCATCTTGTCCCTTTCTGGCTGGTTGTGGTGCGGGTGATGGGTAACGCGTTTACAATTGGGGAATGCATAGCAAGGCCACGCTGTGACAATCATCCAAGTAACCGGCAAATGGCCTGCCAGAATGCTTGCGAAGACCGTGATTGATCATGCAAGATTATGCCGCTACGACAAAGAATTGTTTTCAATTTTTTATAAAAAAGGATCAGGTTATCATTTAGCCGCCATGCCTGAACCCGATCAGGAAACATCAAAGGATAAGCCACGATGAGCGATGTAATCATTGTCGAGAAAATGGATCAATGGATCAAAATTACCTTGAACCGGCCAGAACGATTGAATGCGTTGAATGTCGAAATGCATCTTGCGTTTCGCGCCGCCCTAGAGGCGGTTGGTGATGCGCGCGCGGTTTTGATTACCGGTGCAGGACGCGGCTTTTGCGCTGGCCAGGATCTTGGCGAACGCAATCCTGATAATGGTCATTGGCCGCCTGATCTTGGCCAGACTTTAAATGATTATTTTAACCCGCTGGTGCGGCTTATCACCAATTTGCCGATGCCGGTTATCTGTGCGGTAAACGGCGTTGCGGCGGGCGCTGGTGCCAATCTGGCCTTGGCATGTGATGTGGTTTTGGCGGCTGATACAGCGCGGTTTATTCAGGCATTTTCCAAAATTGGGCTTGTGCCTGATGCTGGTGGAAGCTGGATTTTGCCGCGGCGTCTTGGCATGGCGCGGGCGATGGGTTTGGCCTTGACCGGCGCGCCGCTGATGGCTTCCCAGGCGGCCGAATGGGGGCTGATCTGGAAAAGCTATGATGCCGC
>Ga0209603_1001411_pt1 | contig 25006 bp, 22 predicted proteins | sample COGITO_mtgs_1206_FD_184812 | JGI IMG/M metagenome (GOLD analysis project Ga0209603, IMG submission 184812) | Pelagic marine microbial communities from North Sea - COGITO_mtgs_120607 (SPAdes) (version 2) | ecosystem: Environmental > Aquatic > Marine > Epipelagic ... | reverse complement strand
GATAGCTAGATTGTTTGCGCACACCTTCCTCAACAAAACCCATTTTTTTATAAAGCCCTATGGCTGAAATATTGTCTCTGAGGACCACAAGCTCAATACGATGGATATCTTTTTCAGCTGTCCACACCTGTGCCTGTTGAAAAAGACTCAATGCGATGCCTTTACCCTGATATGCAGACAATACTCCCACCATTAGCGTGGTGGTGCGCGACAGACTCTGCCACAAACTGGTATCCAAAGCCAAGAAACCAGTGAAAGCGGCTTGTTTTTCTGCAACAAATATAGTGCTTGAAGGATTTTCCAGTAGATGGTCAAATTGACGTGTGGCATGGTCACCCAAATGCTCGCGCTCCCCTGCGACTGCACCCCACATTGGGGATTCATTATCAAGGGTTGTTCTTAGTTGCCTATAGCGATCACAGTCGGCATGTATTATTTCTCGAACGTTCATACTAATTCTCTGTCATATCGTAACAATGGGTGATTTTAAACTTAGTAGCTTTAATCCTTGACATCTTAACACGTTGGATCGAGTGACCTATCCGTTCGAGCTTAATGGCAAAGTCACTAGTTTTGTCAATTAGATGTTTTGATCAAAAGGGTTTTTTAACAGAGTGATCAGTAGGTTGAGGGGTAATGGTCATGATCTTAACAAGTTGGGGGGATTCAAACCGATGCCACATGTTCTGCGGCACCACTAGCAGCATTCCTTGTGACATTGGGTGACCAATTTCTTCCCCGTTGTGTAATAAAATAAGGGTCGTTTCACCTTCTACCACCATCACCATTTCATCACCTTTAGCGTGCCTTTCCCACTCGCTATTGCCCGCGTAATGGGCGAGGAATATGCCGCCATCTCGATAGTCAGCCAAACTTAAAAATCCATCACCATCACCATTATAGGTAGGCGTTCGATTCATCAAAGCCTTAATTTTGTTAAAGCCTTCAGTAATAGATACAGGTTTAGCAGGTCGGGCAATGGGCTTAGAAGGCATTATTGATTCCACTTAATTAACGAGTTAATTAGCTAGTTTATCAACAAACACGCCACACTTAGATCACCATTTTGCGTCATCACTGGCGCCGTTGTTTTACATTGTGGCATAGCATTTTGGCAACGAGGGTGAAAGCTACATCCACTAGGGGGGTCCAGTGGTGATGGTAACTCTCCCGTCAGCTTTATACGTTGGCGGTTACGGTTAGTATTGGCTTGAGGCGTGGCTGACAGAAGGGCTTGGGTATAGGGATGCTGGGGGCTATCAAATACAACCTGGCTTGGGCCTTGCTCTACTGGCTTGCCTAAGTACATAACCAACACTTGATCAGCAATATGGCGCACTACACTCAAATCGTGAGAAATAAAGACGTAGGCTAGGCCTAGTTCTTGTTGCAACTCAATAAGTAAGTTCAGCACTTGTGCTTGAATGGAGACGTCCAACGCCGATACCGGTTCATCCAGCACTACAACTTTGGGTTTTAGAATAAGGGCCCGCGCGATGGCAATACGCTGGCGCTGGCCACCAGAAAACATGTGCGGATAGCGGTGAATGTGCTCGTCTCGTAAACCCACTCGGCGCATCATAGCAAGCACTTGCTCGCGCCGTTCCCCCGAGTTTAGGTTCGTGTTAATGAGCAGAGGCTCTTGCAAAATATCACCCACTTTTTGCCTTGGGTTTAACGAGCCAAAGGGATCTTGAAAAACCATTTGTACAGTTTTTCGCAACTGCCTCGCCACTTCTTTTTTATTAGCAGTGGCTAAGTCTATGCCATCTAATGTGAGCTGTCCTGCCGTTGGCTGTTCGATCAGGGTCAGCAAGCGGGCTAAAGTTGATTTACCACAACCTGATTCACCCACAACAGCCAAGGTTTGTCCTGCATAAAGATCAAAGCTAGCACCAGAAAGTGCTTGTAAACTTTGATTCGGCTGGAACAGGCCCGTTTTTATATGGTAATACTTATGCAGATCTCTGGCTTCAATTAAGGCATGCTGAATCATCATGAAACCTCCAATTGGCTGCTAGCATGTACTTTGAGCGGCAATGGGTAATGGCAAAGCACTCCCTGAGTTTTCTGCGGTGGTTGCTGTCGACATAAGTCTTGGGCAAGCTCACACCGCGGGTTAAATAAACACCCTACGGGTCGATCCAACTGGCCAGGCACGACTCCTGGAATAGCATTAAGGGTTTTTTCTTTGGCATATTCAGGTAGAGCATTAAGCAAGGCTTGAGTATAGGGGTGACGCGGGTTATCAAATAATTCAGCCACCGAACGCTGCTCTACTTGCTGGCCCGCATACTGCACCACCACCCGATCTGCTGTTTCTGCGACCACGGCCATGTCATGAGTAATCAGCACTAGAGCCATGCCATTGGCTTTTTGTAACTCTATTAACAGTTCTAGAATTTGGGCTTGTATGGTGACATCTAGTGCCGTTGTTGGCTCGTCAGCAATCAATAGCTTGGGTTCGCAAGCTATCATCATAGCGATCATTACGCGTTGACTCATGCCACCAGAAAGCTGGTGGGGGTAGGCCTTAAGGCGCGTCTCTGGGGCTGGAATACCCACTTTTGTAAGCAACTCTATAACCTTGCCTTTATGGCTGCTGCGGCTACCCCCAAAGTGTTGGGCCAAGACTTCACTAATTTGATACTCCACACTAAAACACGGGTTCAAACTCGTCATGGGTTCTTGAAAGATCATACTAATATCTTTGCCGATAATAGCCCTGCGCTGCTTATCGTTTAAAGTAAGTAAGTCCTTACCATCAAAATTCATTTGGTCCGCAGTAATAGTGGCAGTCCATGGCAACAATCCCATTAGCGCCAGCATGGCGACCGATTTTCCAGAGCCAGACTCACCAACGATAGCGACGATATCTCCCGCATCCAAACTTAAACTCACTTGATCCACAGCCTTTAAAGACCCATGGGCGGTGGCAAATTCAACCGTTAAATTTGTAATCTCTAATAAAGCCATGATTAAGATCTCTTTAACTTAGGATCTAGGGCGTCTCGCAAACCATCACCCATTAAATTGATTGCCAATACAGCCAGTAATATGGCGATACCAGGAAAGGTCACCGTCCAAGGCGCACTCAGCATCAGGTCTCTATTTTCTGCGATTAAGGTGCCCCACTCAGGTAATGGGGCTTGTGCTCCCATGCCTAAAAATCCTAAGGCTGCCGTGTCCAAAATAGCAGTCGAAAAACTCAAGGTGCCCTGAACAATTAAAGGGGCCATGCAGTTAGGCAAAATACTGATAAACATTAAGCGCATGGGTCCAGCGCCAGCTACTTTACTTGCAGTAACATAGTCTTTATTCAGTTCTGTCATGGTCGATGCGCGGGTTAAGCGCACAAAAGAAGGTGTGTAGGTAATGGCAATAGCGACCATGGCATTGAGCAAACCTGGGCCTAAAACAGCCACTAGTACCAGCGCCATTAATAAGCCTGGCACAGCCATAATGGTGTCCATAACCCGCATAATAATAGTTTCTATCCAACCCCCTTGAAAACCTGCCACTAAGCCCAGTAAAACACCAATGGACGCAGACATAATAACGACAATAGCGCCCGCTATAAGCGATAAACGAGCACCATGAATGATACGAGAAAGCATGTCTCGGCCGGCGTAGTCAGTACCTAAGAAAAAACGCATCTGTCCACCTTCCATCCAGGCTGGAGGAATTTCCGTAAAGTCTCGGTATTGTTCAGCAGGTAAGTGAGGGCTAATGACGTCAGCAAATATTGCCATGAGGACCACACCAATGAGAAAACATAAGCCTGCTACTGCAGTTTTGCTGGCACTGAAATAAAACCAAAATTCACGCCATTGTTGACTGCGCACAGAGTAAGAAGTTTTTGCTGTTAGGGATGTCATGGTTCTAAATCTCAGTGCAAAATACGAGGGTTGATAAGGCCATAAAGAAGATCCACAGTCAGGTTAACCACCATCACGCTAGTGGCAATAAGAAGTAACCCACCCTGAACCGCAAAATAGTCACGACTAAAGACAGAGAAGATGATCCATTTACCGATGCCAGGCCAACCAAATATGGTTTCCGTAAGAATGGCACCCGCCAGTAATACTGCTACTTGCAGGCCAATCACTGTGACGACTGTAATCATGGCATTGCGAAGCGCGTGAATAGCGATAACGCGCAAGGGCGATAAGCCTTTCGCCTTCGCCGTACGCACGTAGTCTTCACTTAAGACTTCTAACATAGCGGAGCGAGTTTGACGGGCTATTACGGCCAAAGGAATGGTGCCCAGCACCACAGAAGGCAGCACCAAATGGTGCATAGCCGACTTAAACGCCCCTTTCTCATCACTGAGAAAACTGTCGATAAGCATAAAGCCTGTCACTGGTTCCACCTCAAACAAAAACGATAATCGCCCTGAAACTGGAGTTAGGTTTAAGGTGTTAGAAAAGAGGATAATCAGTAATAAACCCCACCAAAATATAGGCATTGAATAACCAGCTAAAGAAATACCCATAATGCCTTGGTCGATCAAAGTACCCCGTTTAACAGCGGCAATAATACCCGCTGGTATGCCCAAAATGATAGCAAAGAGAATGGCACAGATGGCCAACTCAGCAGTGGCAGGAAAGAGCTCAAAAAACTCCTCTGCTACGGGCCTATTCGTAATCAGCGACGTGCCTAAATCACCTTGTAATACATCACCTATGTAGTTCAGGTACTGCTGCCATAGAGGTTCATTTAATCCCAACTGCGTCATCAGTTCGGCATGACGCTCGGCTGACACACCTCGCTCTCCTGCTAATACTTCAACAGGATCACCCGGTAACACCCTGATAAATCCAAACGCCACTAGGGTGACACCAAAAAACACTGGCACTAACACCAGCAGGCGTTTAAATAAAAATTTAAGCATAAAAGCAACTCAATATTAGAAAGGGTGGGCCATAACAAAGTATCAGAGACTAGGCTGAATGGTTGCTATAGCTTTGGGCTAAAGCAACCATTGGGTCTAGCAACTCAAACTGAGTGTAACGAAAGGTTATTTAAGATCAACACCATCATAGAAAATGTGGCTGCCCAAAGGGTGTACCTTAAAGCCAGTCACTTCTTTACGCACTGGCTTAAACACAACCGAGTGAGCAATCGTTACCCAAGGCGCTTCTTCTTTAAAGATAACCTGAGCTTTTTCGTACAAAGTGGTCCGTTGGGCTTGGTCAGTGACCTTTTTAGCTTGACGCAAGGTGCTGTCAAACTCTTCATTACACCAGCGCGCGCGGTTGCCGCCATCTTTTGCAGCATCACAACCTAACAACACATACATAAAGTTGTCTGGGTCACCATTGTCACCTGTCCAACCTAGAAGCACAGTGTCATGTTCACCGTTCTTAGAACGCTTCAAGTACTCACCCCATTCAAAGGTGACAATCTCTGCTTCCACGCCAACCTTAGCCCAGTCTGCTTGGATTAGTTCGGCCATACGGCGAGCATTAGGATTGTATGGGCGCTGCACTGGCATAGCCCAAATATTGGTCTTCAAACCTGACACACCCGCTTCAGCCAACATGGCTTTGGCTTTTTCTGGATCGTAGTCGTAGTCTTTTACATCATCATTGTACGACCAAATAGTTGGTGGAATTGGGTTCTTAGCGATAGAGCCCGCACCCTTAAATACCACGTCTAGAATAGACTGCTTATTAATGGCCATGTTCAAGGCTTGGCGCACAAGCTTTTGGTCAAAGGGAGGCTTTTCAGTATTAAACGCTAAATAACCCACGTTCAAACCTTCTTGACGCAGTAGGTTAATTTCTGGATCTTTATCCATCGCTGCCACATCAGCAGGGTTTGGATAAGGCATCACATGGCATTCGCCAGCCTTTAGTTTTTGGTAACGCACATTAGCATCAGTGGTAATGGCAAACACTAACTTATCGATATTAGAACGGCCACCCCAATAGTCATCATGCGCGGTGTAACGGATCATGGCGTCTTTTTGGTAAGACTTAAATACAAATGGACCGGTGCCCACAGGCTTATGATCGATGTCATCTTTGTTACCAGAAGCAGCCAGTTCATCGCCATATTCAGCGGATAAGACCGAAGCAAAGTCCATGGCCATATTAGACACAAAAGGCGCTTCAGCGTAGTTCAAAGTGAACTTCACAGTATAGTCATCTACTTTTTCAATCGATTTAAGTAGGTCACCCATGCTCATCCAACCAAAGTATTTATAGTCACCGCCTGAAACGTCATGGTAAGGATGGTCTTCTTTCCACATACGGTTAAAGGTAAACAAAATATCATCGGCATTAAAATCACGTGTGGGTGTGAAATCTTTAGTGGTATGGTATTTAACGCCCTTACGAAGGTTAAATGTATATTCCAAGCCATCTGCCGAAGCAGTCCACGATTCAGCTAGACCAGGCACAACTTTTGTTGAACCGGCTTCAAACTGAACTAAGCGGTTAAATATAGTTTGAGAAGAAGCATCAAAGGTAGTGCCTGCAGAATAGAGCGAAGGGTTAAATCCCTCTGGGCTACCCTCAGAGCAAAATACCAAGGTTTTGGCTTGTGCCACACCTGATACCGCGAGTCCTAGCCCAAGGCTAAGTGCAAGTAGTGTTTTTTTCATTATTATTTCCTAAGAGTTTACATTCAAAACAAAATCATTCAGAACCTCCCTACCTTACGCCTCTGGGTTTTAGTGCGCAAATGAAAATAGTGAAACCTGCCTAGTTTGCATATCAACAATCATATCAAGCACCTTGAATAATTATTCCAAACAATTATGTTGACGAATAAACAGGCCTTATCCAAAACCTTGCTTACTGCCCATAACAGCACCATAATAACGAACACGGTTTTACTTGGACAATCGATTATGGCCAACGAATTCGCCACCTTATACCCCAGCCATTTAAAACGCTTGCTTGGGCTTGCAGAAAAAGCCATGCATGCAGAGCAGTGTGACAGTATATTGATCCACAGTGGTACCCCAAAGCTTCATTTTCTAGACGATTACCACAGCCCCTTTAAAGCCAATCCTCATTTTGTTTGGTGGTTACCCGTTACCCAAAGCCCACATTGCTATGTGCTCATACAAGAGGGTCAAAAACCGGTACTTTTTTACCATCTAGCCGATGACTTTTGGCACGTACCTCCCCAGCCCCCCGAGGGATTTTGGTGTGATTATTTTGACATTCATTGTTGCGCTAACTTAGCCGAAGTCAAACAAAAACTAATTCAATACCGATCCACAAGCACTCATAGAGCGTGGATTGGAGAAGACACTAAACTGGCAAAAGAGTTGGACATTAACACCTCAAATCCAGACGGTTTAATGCATCGATTGCACTACGCTAGAGCAGTTAAAAGCCAATATGAAATTGCTTGTTTAACCCAAGCCAACGTGCTTGCGTTGGCAGGTCACAAAGCCGCAGAGCAGGCTTTTATGGCAGGCAAAAGTGAATTTGAAACCCAACTAGCTTACCTTGCTGCAGTGCAATTAGATCCAGCAGAAATGCCCTACCGCAACATCATTGGTTTTGGCTCTCACAGTGCCGTGTTGCATTATCAGCACTATGACTACAGCCCCCAAAATATGCAACAGCCACAGAGCTTTTTAATTGACGCAGGCGCTCCATGCAATGGCTATGCCTCTGATATCACCCGTTGCCATAGTCGTGGCAGCCCGTTTTATCAAAACTTAATAGACGCCATGACCAAAGCCCAACTCAGTGTGTGCGCTATGGTAAAGCCTGGGGTGAATTTTGCCGACCTGCACCACCAAATGCACAGTTTGGTATTGGATTTACTCCTAGAGTTTAAACTGGTTCAAGGTTCAAGAGACGAATTAGTCACCCGTCGTATCAGTAGGGTGTTCTTCCCCCATGGCCTAGGCCATTTGTTAGGCATACAGGTGCATGACATTGGTGGCTGGCAGCAAGACGAAGTGGGCACTATGCTGCTACCTCCAAAAGACCACCCCTTTTTGCGTTGTACAAAAGTCTTGGAAAAAGACATGGTGGTTACCATAGAGCCAGGGCTTTATGTGATTGATAGCTTGTTGCAAAAATGTCGTGATAATGGCTTTGGGCATCTGCTCAACAATACCGCTATCGACCAATTAAGGCCTTTAGGTGGCGTGCGTATTGAGGATAATGTGGTCACTGCAAAACAACCTCTTAGCCTCTTTAACTTAGGTGCTTAATTGAAGCCTCGAGTGGTTAATTTTGTTTGATCTATATAATCTAATTGATCGGTTCTGTTTAAGGCCCTAAATTGCCCTAGTGGTGTGCCTTACAATCAACTCTCCCATGTACCTCCGATTGCAAATAGAATCATCTTTTCCAAGAATTTGATCCAAGGCTTCAATCACCATATCGTGCACCGGTTGACGGATAGTCGTGAGTCTGGGAACCAATAAATCTGCCAATACGATATCGTCAAATCCAATAACAGACACCTCACCTGGCACAGATACACCCATGTCTGTTGCTGCCCGAATTGCACCAATTGCCTGTTGGTCACTTGCAGCAGCGATAGCAGTAGGTCGTTCAGTGTCATTTAAGTGCAAGATTTCACGTGCTATGGCTTCACCTGAAGCATAGTCAAATTGTCCACGAAATATTTTTAGCTCAATCGGACTCTGCTGATGCTGGAGTCTCGCAATACGATTGGAGAATCCAGCCTCCCGTTCTATTGATGCCTGGATGTCATGCGGCCCAGCAATATAGGCAATTTTCCTGTGACCCAGTCCTACGAGATGGTCCGCCGCAAGCGCAGAACTTTGCCCCTGATCTAGGGCAATTGCATTCATTGATGGAAGAGGTCGGTCCATTATGGAAATACGTGTGTTTTTTGGTAACTTTATTTTGATGACATCACTCGTCGGAATGAGAACAATGCCCTTTGGCACGTGATCGAGAAGGGCTGAAAACTGCCTAGCTTCGTGGTCAATATCACCATGAGAGCTCGCTAGAATTAGTGCATATCCTCTTTTTGAAGCCTCACTCTCAAGTAGGTTGGCAACTTGCGAAAAATAAGGATTAGTAATATCAGGCACCATAAGCCCAATGACATTTGCATGATTAGCCCGCAGAGCACGGGCAGCTAGGTTGGGTTTATATTTTAGTTTAATAATAGAACGATTCACACGTTCTCTAAGTGGCTGTTTTACTTCTGCCGTCTTTGCTAGCACCCGAGATACCGTCCCAACCGATACACCAGCATCCTTTGCCACCTCTCTTATCGTTACTTTTGAGGCTTTATTCATAATTTATTCACGGCTGAAAAACCCAATTAACCACCTATAAGATTAGACTAAAAGTTCAAGTCAAGATTATGTTTTATCGCACACTAGCATAATTGGCTGACCACTGAGTGACCGCGATGGTAAAGACTGACAGTTTAACTATGTTTCTAGGAAACTGTCTATCTCCTTTTTATTTGGTGCTATAGCCGCTACTCCCGTGCGTTGGACTGCCAATGCTGCGGCCGCATTTGCTCTTTCAAGTGCTATTTTTACGCCATCTCCATTGATGAAATGTGTCATGAAGACTCCAAAAAAGGTATCTCCAGCTCCAGTTGTGTCGACTGAACGAACTTTATGCGCAGCAATTCTTTGGGCTATACCATTAGACAAAAACATGGCCCCTTCTGCCCCATAAGTGATCAAAAAGTCGATGCTCTTGAACTGGCTCAATGAAGCGCCAGTCGCCGCCTCAAATAATTCACTTTCGGTTTTATTCATAGAAACTAGGTCAACTTTTTTTATCTGCTCTGGCATTTCTTTTGTGTCAAATGGCGCAGCTACGAGCGCGATTTTCATACCCTTTTCACGAGCTATGGAAATTCCAATCTCATTCGCATTGGTCTCATTTTGCAGGATTAGCCAGTCGTTGGGCCTGGCGCTTGATAATGCGTGCCTAATCTGTGCTTCCGAAAAGTGAAGGTTTGCGCCACCATGAATCACTATCGTGTTCTCAGCATTTTCGTCGACATAAACAATAGCATGACCCGTTTGCGTATCAATTTGAGAAATAAGTGTGCAATCAAGCCCAAGGTCTAAAATCTTATCTAACACTAATGGGTCTGCAGCACTAATAATACCAATGTGACGCACATCTGCCCCCGCTTGATGAGCTGCGGCTGAAATGTTCAGTCCCTTGCCCCCAATGTTAGTCAAACTCTCGAGGGCCGAAAGTGTTTCACCTGGTTTAGGTATTCTCTTGAGCATGTAGACGTGATCGATATTAATTGACCCAAGATTAAATATAGTCATGTTTGTAACCTTTTTGGTAGTGCACGTTTTCTCAGTTTTTACTCCAAAGGTATGCATAAATAATGTCAAACCCAATCGATTCACATTTTGGCTTAATCAAAAGCAAGTCATCCATAACTGTCACATAAACTTTGCATGGAAGTCTACAATACTTTAAATATGAATGCATTCATATAAATGAAACGATTCATATTGACATCTAAAAAAATAGCTATTATTCTAAAATAGGGCGAACCAAATCACATGTTATAGCTCCTTATTAAGAGCAGGGCTAATGAAAAAGACTACACTATTAAATGCGCCAGTATCCAGCCTAGTTGCAAAACTCGGGCATGGAAATTCTGTTTGTATCGGAGATGCTGGACTACCTGTCCCTAAAACGATAGAGCGAATCGACCTTGCCGTATCTCCGGGGGTGCCAGGCTTGCTGGATGTTTTTAATGCAGTCGCTAGCGAAATGTTTATTGAGCGTATTATTATCGCCCAAGAACTGCGCGATCAACAACCCCAATTAATGGATAAATTACTCATAGCTATAGGGGTGTTAGAAACTGACCAGAACAGTAATATCGCCATAGAAACCATTGAACATGAGGTTTTCAAGCTGGAAATGGACCATTGCCACGCTTCCATTCGAACAGGCGAATGTACTCCCTTTGCAAATATCATTCTATACGCTGGAGTGCCATTTTGATCCACTCAGGAAAGCACACCTAATGACCATTCTTTTAGAGCTAGACGGCGTTGAAAAGTCATTTGGAGAAGTTAATGTCCTTAATGGCGTGGGCATGACGGTGCATGCTGGCAGGGCTGTTGCACTAGCTGGAGAGAATGGCGCTGGTAAGTCAACGTTGATGAAAATCATCACTGGAATATATACCCGGGACGCTGGGGTGATGCGTTTTAATGGCAAGGAAACTAGCTTTAATACTGCACGACAATCCATGAACGCAGGGATAGCCATGATCCATCAAGAGCTCAACCTGTTACCTGACTTAACTGTAGGAGAAAATATATTCCTTGGTCGCGAACCCATTGATCGTGCTTGGCGTGTGAGGTGGCCAGAAATTTATGATCAAGCAGGCTATTGGTTAAGGCAACTCAAGCAAGATATAGACCCAAAAACCGAGACTGGCAAACTCAGCATTGCTCAGCAACAAATGGTTGAGATAGCTAAGGCTCTATCGATGAATGCTGAACTTATCATCATGGATGAGCCAACTGATTCCCTGACCGATATTGAAACCGAAATACTCTTTGGAGTGATTAAAGAATTACGAAACTCAGGTAAAGGATTGATTTTCATTTCACACCGACTACGCGATATTTTCGATATGTGTGACGATGTAGTTGTGCTGCGAGACGGAGCGATGGTTCACCAAAGCCCTGTTGCTGATATTAGTGAGGATGAGCTTATCTGCCATATGGTTGGACGAGAATTATCTGAGCAATATCCATATACCCCTTCCTCGTCATTGAAGCCTCGCCTAAGTGTAACCAACCTTGCAGCTTTAGGCGTTAGAGATGTGTCTTTTGAAGCTTGTGCAGGAGAAGTTGTAGGGTTTGCTGGACTGGTGGGTGCAGGGCGCACTGAGCTAGGCAAAGCCATCTATGGGGCAAACCCAGCCATAGCCGGCAGTATTAAAATTGATGGAAAAGAAGCCCTGCTCCAGACGCCTAGTGATGGTATCAAGCATGGCATTGGATATGTCACTGAAGATAGGAAGTTTGAAGGTCTAATTCAGGCGCACAGTATTAAACACAACATGTCTTTAACCGGGCTTCCCCAATTCACAAGTAAATTGGGGAAGATCAATCAAGATAGTGAGAGCGCGGCTGTTGCCAAGTACATCGACGCTTTCTCTATTAAGGCCGATGGTATCGACGCTACAATCTCTCAGCTATCGGGGGGCAATCAGCAAAAAGTTTCTATTGGCAAATCTCTTGTGCCTGCACCAAAGATTCTGATACTTGATGAACCAACCCGTGGTGTTGATGTAGGTGCAAAAAGAGAAATTTATACACTGATCAATGAGTTAAAAGCACAAGGGCTTTGTATCTTGCTAATGTCGTCCGATATGCCCGAACTGCTGGGGATTTCTGATCGTATCTTGGTCATGTCTAACGGCTTACTCACGGGTGTATTTAATCGTGAAGAAGCTAACCAGGAAGTGATCATGCATTGCACTCTTGCTGGTTTTAATGAAGGAAATCCAGAATGAATATCAAGCAATTTACGATCGAAAACATACCTTTTATTGGTTTACTACTGCTAATGGTTTTGGTTGCCATGATCAACGAAAACTTCCTTACAGTTGATAACTTATTAAACATTTTTAGGCAGACTTCAATCAATGCCATCATCGCTATGGGCATGACGTTTGTTATTCTTACCGCAGGTATTGATCTGTCTTCTGGCTCTATATTGGCTTTTGCTGGAGCTGTATGTGCAACTTTAATAGCAGCTGATGTGCCATTGATTATCGCATTGCCAGGCACCTTAGTTCTGGGTGCTGCTTTAGGGGCAGCAAGTGGGTCAATTATTGCTTATTTTGGTGTACAAGCTTTTATAGCTACGCTTGTGGCGATGACTATGGTGCGCGGTGGTGTGCTGGTATTTACTGGAGGCCGACCCATATCCACTGGCAATTACGATGTGGCTAATACCTTTTATGAAGTCGGTGGTGGCTATATTGGTGGAATTCCTATCCCCGTTATTATTACCGGTGTTGTCTTTTTACTCTGTTGGTATGTCCTCAACCACACAAGGTTAGGTCGATATACTTATGCAATTGGAGGCAACGAGCAAGCTACCAAACTGGCTGGAATAAATGTTGCACGAGTCAAAGTCGCTGTATACGCCATCAGTGGTGCCCTAGCGGCGCTTGCAGGTATCATTCTTACTGCCCGCCTAGAATCAGCACAGCCCACCGCTGGGCTTGGCTATGAACTTGATGCCATTGCTGCCGTGGTACTGGGTGGCACGAGCCTAACAGGCGGCCGTGGCCGTATTATTGGCACACTTATAGGGGCGTTAATTATAGGTGTACTTAACAATGCACTAAATATTTTGGATGTCTCTTCATATTACCAGATGATTGCTAAGGGTTCCGTAATCCTTTTGGCAGTTGTTCTCGATGGTCGAAGCAAAGCTTCGACCTAATTTAACCCAAGAAGGAAAACTACGATGAAAAAACTACGCAATATAGCTACCGTTATGGCAATTTCTGTTGGCCTTTCCGGACCAGCACTTGCTGAAGGTACTATAGGACTGGTCCTATCAACTCTCAACAACCCATTCTTTGTGACTTTAAAAGAGGGCGCCGAAGCTAAGGCAAAAGACCTTGGCTATAAGCTTTTGGTGCTCGACAGTCAGAATGACCCAGCAAAGGAACTGGCCAATGTTGAAGACCTTTTGAGCAAAAAGATCTCACTGATGTTAATCAACCCAACAGATTCTGATGCAGTGGTTAGCGCAATTCGCGCAGCAAATCGTGCAGAAGTGCCCGTTGTAACATTGGATCGCGGTGCGACTGGCGGCAATGTAATGTCTCATGTTGCTTCTGACAATGTTCAGGGTGGAATGATGGCTGGTGAATTAATAGTTAAGACCCTAGGAGGTTCAGGTAAAGTTGTGGAGCTGCAAGGAGTTGCAGGTACCTCAGCCGCACGTGACCGTGGTGAAGGCTTCAACAATGCAGTTGATGCAGCCTCAGGTATTATTGTGGTGGCAAGTCAGGTGGCTGACTTTGACCGTACTAAGGGCTTGAACGTGATGGAAAATATTCTTCAAGCACAATCAGACATCGATGCTGTGTTTGCGCATAACGACGAAATGGCTCTGGGTGCAATCAAAGCTATCGAATCATCAAATCGCAATATTATAGTAGTTGGTTTTGATGGCACTGGAGATGCGGTAACAGCAGTTAAAAGTGGTGCGATGCTAGCAACAGTTGCTCAGCAAGCAGCACGAATCGGTTCAATCGGTGTAGAGACTGCAGATGCTATTCTTAAAGGCAAATCAGTAGCTAAATACTCGCCAGTGCCACTGCAATTGATTACTAAGTAATTAAGCAAGTTACTAAGATTCAGAATGGCCAATAAATGGTCGTTCTGAATAATTGTTAGTGCAGGCTTGTTTAAGCCTGCTTTATACTTACCTTTTAACTCTCGCTTAAAAACTAATTAGACTCTCATAAAAAATGACTTAAACCTTATCCTTAAGTTGATTAAACAAGACCAACTTAATTCCATTGAGTCGCTATATCATCCAAATTAAGGGTGATGACTTAAGCTCCACAGCAAACCCATTCAAAATCCTATCTGAGGTGACAGATCAGCAATGAACAAACTACAACAACTTAAATCCATGACCACAGTCGTTGCTGATACTGGTGACTTAGACGCCATTAAACAATACCAACCACAAGATGCGACCACCAACCCATCATTGGTGTTAAAAGCAGCACAAATGAAGCTTTATGCGCCTTTAATCAGTGAAGCTAAGCAGTGGGCTAGTAAGCAAGGTGGTGATAGTCAAACGCAGATGGATAACACCTGCGATTACCTTGCCGTAGCGATTGGTAAGGAAATTCTGAGTGCAATACCGGGTCGTATTTCTACAGAGGTCGATTCACGCTTGTCGTTTGATACAGAGGCTACTGTTGCTCGGGCCCTAAAAATTATTGATCTATATGCTCAACAAGGCGTAAGTAAAGATCGAGTTCTAATTAAAATGGCGTCGACCTGGGAAGGCATTCAAGCGGGCAAACAACTTGAGTTACAGGGCATTAACTGTAACCTCACCCTGCTATTTAGCTTTGCGCAAGCCATTGCTTGTGCAGAAGCTGGTGTGTACCTCATTTCACCATTTGTAGGCCGTATAATGGATTGGTACAAAGCAGACATGCAGGTACAAGGGTTCGCACCGGCAGACGATCCTGGGGTTATTTCAGTGCGCAAGATATTCGATTACTACAAGCAGCATGGTTATGCCACTGTGGTGATGGGAGCAAGCTTTAGAAATACTGAGGAAATTGAGCAATTAGCAGGCTGTGATCGGCTAACCATTAGTCCTAGTCTAATGCAGGAGTTAGAAGACGATAGTAATGAATTAGTACAGAAATTGGATAGTTCTAAGATTATAGAGACTCAACCCAAATTGACTCTTAATCAAGCAGATTTCCGGTGGATGCATAATGAAGACGCAATGGCCACAGAAAAATTAGCGGAAGGTATTCGTAATTTTACTAGAGACCAAGAAAAATTAGAGGCTATATTGAGTTAAGCTGAGTGCAGTAACTTTTATAGATTGGTCTTTAAAGCCTAGAGAGCCTTTAATTACACTGGTCTGACTCACGCTTTCTTGTCTAGTGTATTAATATCAGCCTGTTCTATGGAACGGTGGGAGCCCACTTCAGTAAAGCGTAATAAATAACCATCTGGGTCGAGCAAACCAAACTCGGTTCGCTCCTCCATCCTATCTGTACGCCAATACCATCGAGTGTGCAGTTCGACAAATGGTTTAATGTCAGCGGACAATGCGGATAGGTAAATTGATTGAATATCATCAGTAAGTATTTGAAAGTTCACACCTCTCCCATAAGGTTTTTCGAGTGGTGCAGGCTCCCAAGTCCCATCTTGCTTCCAACATGCGATCATGATTTGGGCCTTGCCAAGTTCTAAATAGGCGTGGAGATCATTACCACGCCGCTGGGCTACAGAAAACCCGACTACCTTGGTATAAAAGTGCAGGCTTTCATCAAAATTTGAACACCAGAATTCAGGTACAAGTGTGTGAACTTGGAACATAGTTTTTGCCTTTTAATTTACAAAAAACGCAGTATAAGCTACTAACTTAACTCGAAATAAAGAAACTCTTTGCTTTAGACCGTATTACTATTATTGTTAAAAGCTAACGATAGTATATGCTTTGTTGTTGTTTAATAACTTATTAGGAACGTATTTCGATAGACTATGGTGGATCAATCCAGCTTTTATTAGGTTATTCACCTTAGCTCAGGGATGTGAATCATAACTACGGATGAGAGCCGCTAGAGTAGATAACTCCTTATCATTTGCCCTGCTGTGGTCGTGGGATGAAAGATAACCCTCGTAGCGTTCAAAAAACTTATCTAGCTTAAATTCGATGGGTTTAAACCCAGAACCCTCCCCTGTTTTATGCATTGGAGCCAATTTGCTATGCAGATGGTCTACCCCATATCCTTCAAAAAACATGCCAGTTCTTGCCACACCATCAAGGGCTTTATCGAGTAATCTCGCCACTTTTTTAGTGGCGATGACAAGCTCAGACAATACCCCATCATCTTGGTCAAACGCATAGCTTGAATGGTGTTGTTTTGGTATGACGACAGTAAATCCTTTTGTGTTGGGAAAGATCGAAAGAAATGCCAAGTGCTTATCGTCTTCCCAAACTTTATGACAGGGAGATTTAGCCTTTACTATATCGCAGAATATACAACTCAAATTATTCTCCATATTCCAATGCCCAACTAACTATTTTAGTATATAAGTTTTATTCATGTTCGGTCGTTATAATTTTAAATCTTGCTAAGCCAAAAAATAGTGCGAAAAAGATACACTCACAATACTGAGAAAAACGAAACTATCCGATATTTATTTTAGAGGTTGAAAATAAGTATGCAAAAGTGTGGATCACTATATTTGCTATAATACTAATCGCCATAAACGCTATTAAAAGCTCTATTAAGATTGTATCTGCAGGCAGTAGAAATGTCACAACACGATCTTTATAGAACAGCGACTCCAACAGCTGCCAAATAGCTAGTTTTTCTATTTGATTCAGAGCCCTAAACAGGCTCGAATCTTAGTTAATTGTTGCTCTAGTTGAGCCTCACTATAAGCATTAGCAGCCAATTGCCCCCACACTGGGTTAGGCCACGCAGGGTCGTTGGTAAAACGTCCAATGACATGAATATGCAACTGGCTCACGACATTGCCCAAGGCACCGATGTTTAGTTTATCGGGGTTGTAGAGGCTAGTGACCATGGCAGCCACTTGATTCATTTCGTGCAGCACTTGTTGCTGCTGTTCCATGGGTAGCTCTGTGAGTTCTGTCGCCTGCATGACACTTGGCACCAAAATAAACCAAGGCACACTGGCATTGTTCATGAGCAATAAGCTGCACACACCTATGTTAGCGACAAACTCGCAGTCGGCTTCAAGGCGCTCATCAAGTTTAAAATGCGCGTTGGCCTCTTTTGTTACTTCATTCATATCTGTTGTGTCTCTTATGTCCATTTACTTAGTCTGCCACCCTGTGGCAGGCCCTGAGCCCTTAAGCATACTATATTAGCCTCTATTAACCTTTATTAGCCCTAAAAACAGTGTTTTCAAGCTAGGTTTAATGGGGGCCTTAAATGTATACTACGCGTTCAATTAACGTAGGTGTGCCACATGACTAAAAAGCTATTTATTAAAACCCACGGTTGCCAGATGAATGAATATGATTCGTCCCGTATGGCAGACCTACTGGGTGATAGCCATGCCATGGAAATCACCCACAACGAGGCCGAAGCAGACGTTCTGCTACTTAATACCTGCTCTATTCGTGAGAAAGCCCAAGACAAGGTGTACCACCAGCTAGGCCGCTGGCGCAAACTCAAAGAAGCTAACCCCCATGTTAAAATTGGTGTGGGTGGTTGTGTGGCGAGCCAAGAAGGTGAAGCTATTTCTAAACGTGCACCCTTTGTAGATATGATCTTTGGGCCCCAAACCTTGCACCGCTTACCTGAAATGATCGATGCCACCGACGTCGGTACTAAGGCTGTAGTGGATGTTAGTTTTCCAGAAATAGAAAAATTCGACAACTTACCCGCGCCTAAAGTGGAAGGGGCACAAGCGTTTGTGTCTATTATGGAAGGCTGTTCAAAGTATTGTTCATTTTGCGTGGTGCCCTACACTCGGGGTGAGGAAGTAAGCCGTCCCCTGGCCTCAGTTTTGCTAGAAGTAGAACAATTGGCTGAACAAGGCGTGCGCGAAGTCAACTTGTTAGGTCAAAACGTGAACGCCTATCAAGGCGAAACAGACGATAGTGACACGGTGGATCTAGCCGAACTGATTGCCATGGTAGCCAACATTGATGGCATTGACCGCATTCGCTTTACCACCAGCCACCCGGTTGAATTTTCTGACAGCTTAATAGACGCTTTTGGTCAAATACCTGAATTGGTAAGCCACTTACACCTGCCTGTGCAATCGGGTTCTGACAAAATATTAATGGCCATGAAACGGGGCCACACGGCTTTAGAATACAAATCTAAGATGCGCCGAATCCGCAAGCAACGCCCAGACATTAGCTTTTCATCAGACTTCATTATTGGTTTTCCTGGTGAATCTGATACTGATTTTCAGGCCACCATGGATTTAATTGAAGACATTGGTTTTGATTTATCCTATAGCTTTATTTATAGCAAACGGCCAGGCACTCCCGCCACTGACTTACCTGATAACACCGATGATGCGACTAAAAAACAACGTTTAGCGCAGTTACAACGGCGCATTGACAGCCAATCATTTGATATTAGTAAGGCCATGGTGGGCAGCCTGCAACGGGTGTTGGTGAACGGATACTCTAAAAAAGACCCAGGCAAATTAACAGGGCGTTCAGAAAATAACCGGTCTGTGAACTTTGCGAGTAATAATGCTGACTTAATTGGTAAGTTCGCCCAAATCCTTATTTTGGAGGCGTTTCCCCATTCCTTGCGAGGTGAACTTGTGGCTTCTGAGTTAGACGGGCTTGCACCTGTTGGCCCAATCGTGCTGCAATAGCCGACATGAGAAACTCTATCCACAGGTCAACTAACTCCGACGGTAACAAAAACGGGACCACGTTTAGCTTGCTACCCGATAACACTCAACACCTTGCTAGGTTGCAAGGTCAGTTGGATGGTAACCTGCGTATTATTGAACAACGCCTTAAAATTAGCATTAGCAACCGTGGTAATCGTTTTCATTTGGCAGGCTCCAATGCTGCTTGCACTGCTGGTGAAAACGTCTTACAACAACTCTTTCGTGAAGCCCAACAAACCAGCGAAGTCACTCCAGAAATGGTGCACCTCGCCCTAGTGGAAGCCCAACAAACCATGACCGAAACCAGTGTAAATTTAATGGTCCCCAAGGCCAACCAGCCACAAGATACGGGGCTTACTATTCGCACCAAACGCAGCACCATAAAACCTCGGGGCGAAACCCAGCAAAATTACATTCGGTCTATCCACAAATATGACATTAACTTTGGTATTGGGCCTGCGGGTACTGGCAAAACTTACCTTGCCGTGGCCTGCGCTGTTGAAGCGCTAGAACGGGAGGAAGTGCGCCGTATACTGTTAGTTCGCCCCGCCGTAGAAGCGGGAGAAAAACTGGGTTTTTTACCGGGCGATCTGGCGCAGAAAATAGATCCATACCTGCGCCCGCTCTATGATGCGCTGTATGAGATGGTCGGCTTCGAAACTGTCGCGCGCATGATTGAAAAGAACATTATTGAAATCGCACCGTTAGCTTACATGCGTGGCAGAACCTTAAATGACAGTTTTGTCATTTTAGACGAGAGCCAAAACACCACTCGCGAACAGATGAAAATGTTCCTCACGCGCATTGGTTTTGGCTCTACGGCGGTGATTACCGGTGATGTCACCCAAATAGATTTACCCAAAGGTACTGCGTCTGGCCTAAAGCATGCCATTGAAGTGTTGGATGGTATTAATGGTGTCGGATTCACCCACTTCTTATCTGGCGACATAGTGCGGCACCAGCTAGTGCAGCGCATTGTAGATGCCTACGACGCATTTGAAAATAAACCCTCATGATGGTGGATCTACAGATTGCCTGTGATGACAAAAATTTGCCGAGCTTAGCCCAGTTAGAGCAATGGACAACATTAGCCCTACAAACACCTAATACGGCGGCTGAAATAACCATCCGCATGGTTGATAATGAAGAGAGCCATGCATTAAACCTTCAATATCGTGGCCAAGACAAAGCCACCAACGTTTTGTCATTCCCGTTTGAAACACCTGAGTTTGAAGACCCCACATTAGCGGCAGAGATAGCCCATGAGTTAGGCCCTGTGAGCTATTTAGGCGATTTGGTGGTCAATGCCCCATTGTTAGCTCAAGAAGCCGCACAGCAACATAAAAACGTGACTGATCATTGGGCCCATCTAATTATTCATGGCACCTTGCATTTACAGGGTTTTGACCATATTGAAGACCAAGAAGCCGAAGAAATGGAAGCGCTTGAGGGCCAGTTATTGGCCAGCCTCAATATAGCTAACCCTTATGTTGCTAAAAAAAGCCACTAAGCGTATAAACTGGTGTAATTAACCCTTAGGAATACACAACCCTTATGAACGACGACGCGTCGACCAACAGTCAGGACAAACGCTCCTGGCTGGATAAACTTTCTTTTTTCCTCAGTGACCGGCCTAGCAACAAAGAAGAGTTGTTAGAACGAATCCGCCAAGCTGAAGAAGACCAAATACTTGATCGTGAAGCCCTCGACACTATTGAAGGTGCGTTACAAATGTCACACATGCAAGTGCGTGACATTATGGTTCCAAGGCCCCAAATGGCGGTTGTTAAAGCCGACCAAAGCACCCAAGAGTTCATGCTAACGATCACCGAAACATCACACTCACGTTTCCCAGTGATTGGTGAATCACCTGACGAGGTGTTGGGCATTTTACTGGCTAAAGATCTATTACCTCTGGCGTTTGCTAAGCAAATGGATAACTTTGATCTCAATGCCATGTTGCGCAAACCTATTTTTGTACCCGAGAGTAAACGCTTGTCTATCTTACTCAACGAGTTTCGTACTAACCGTTATCACATGGCCATCGTTTTAGACGAATACGGTGGTGTTGCAGGTTTGGTGACCATAGAAGACGTGTTAGAGCAAATTGTGGGTGAAATTGAAGACGAGACCGATGCCGAAGAAGATGATGGCAACATTAGACCTTTTGCAGACCAAGGTTTCTTAGTTAAAGCCCTGACTACTATTGACGATTTTAATGCCCATTTCGGTACTTATTACGATGAGAATGAATTTGACACGATTGGTGGCATTATTACTCAACAATTTGGTCATTTACCCGCCAAAGATGAAAGCATTCAGGTGGGTGATTTGAACTTTCACATTTTAGCCGCAGACAACCGCCGTATTCTTCTGATGCAAGTCAACCCGATTAGCACCGATGCTGATGAGCCAATCCCTGAGAATTAACTTAGGGGTCAGTTTAATCGCTGGCGCCTTGGCCCCATTAGCCCTTGCCCCAACTAATTTTTGGCCCCTAGCACTGCTGAGTGTAGCCCTGCTTTGGTACAGCCTTAATCACGCTAACACAGCCAAACAAGCCACACTGAGTGGCTTTGTTTATGGCTTAGGATATTTTGGTGCGGGTGTGAGTTGGGTGTTTGTAAGCATGGTTGACCATAGCGACACTCACTGGTTGTTAGCGACCTTACTCACGGCTTTATTTTGTGGTGGTATGGCGTTGTTTTATGCGTTATTTGGGGGCATATATTATCGCTTTAAACCGCATCATCAATACCCTACGCTGTTATTTATAGGCCTATGGATTAGCCTCGATTTACTGCGGGGCTGGTTACTCACGGGTTTTCCATGGTTATACCTAGGTTATGCAGGGCTGGACACGCCCCTAGTTGGTTACGCCCCCATACTAGGCGTGCATGGGGTTACTTTGATACTCCTAGCCAGCGCTTTGTTCCTTTTTGGTAGCCCGCTAAAACCGTTTTTACGTCTCATACTCGTGTTGATGATTTGGGCTGGCGGCTATGGCTTAAGCACCCTTGCTTGGACCCAACCCAGTTCAACAGATCCCATAAAGGTGTCTTTGCTGCAGGCTAACATTAGTTTAGAAAGCAAATGGCTACCAGAAACATTAGCACCCACATTAAGTTATTACCTGACACAGTCTTATGTGCATGCAGACAGTGACCTCATTGTTTGGCCAGAAACCGCCATTGCCACATATTGGGATAAAGTTGCGCCCGCATTCAAGCCTCTGAGCGCCCTTGCTAAAGAGCAAAACACGCAAATTATTAGTGGCACGGTGATGCGCCAGAGCACCAAATCTAGAGCTAACTATTACAATGGGCTCATCGCTTTTGGCGCTGAAGATGGCCAGTATCATAAACAACGTCTGGTGCCATTTGGTGAGTATATGCCCTTAGAAGATTGGTTAAGGGGCCTTATAGACTTCTTTGATCTGCCAATGTCAGCCTTTAAGCTGCCACTCCAACAACAAGGTTTGTTAACCCAAAATCTGGCCATCGCGGGCAATATTTGTTATGAAATTGCTTACCCACAACTGGTGGCCCAGCAAGCAGCCACAGCCGAAGTGATTCTAACGGTGAGTAATGACACTTGGTTTGAGCGCTCATTAGCACCTTGGCAACATTTACAAATGGCTCAAATGCGGGCTATAGAGAACGGCAAGCCCGTTGTTAGATCTACCAATAGCGGCGTTTCGGCGTTAATTGATGCGGCGGGCCAGATTACGCATATGGCCCCTTTGTATGAACGGGCAGAGATCACTGGCGAAGTGACTTTGATGAGTGGCCAAACGCCCTATAATACAGGCCTTAACTGGCCTATATTTTTGCTGAGTTTAGGCTTATTGGGATGTGGTTTAAGGCGCTACTTTTTGGGCTTTTTCCCAATCAGGATGAAACCCTAAAATCACGTGAGGCCGAGGCTGTTTGTGATTAAAGTGAAAGTTGTGAAGTTGCGTAAATTGGGCCCGAAGGTCATCTGCTGCAAGCTGATCCACTTTAGCAGGCACCAAGTACCCGTCACCCCGAGCCCTAAAGACCATTCTGCATTCTCCAGCATCTAACAACTTTTGAGCATGAGGGGCTTCTGCAGGACACAAAGCGGTCATGGTTGACTGAAAGCTATCCGCTTTTTGGAAATAGTCAGCTGACAATTGCTTCACTACCCACTCAAAGCGCTCGATAGGGTCAACGGTTTTTTTAGCATTGTGCTTATATTGGGCCACCAAATGGTCCAGTTCACGCTTTAGAATCAAAATGGTTAGCTCTACACCGACATCTCCATCCGCCCCATAGCACACCAAAGGCTTAGCCTCATCTAGAGGGAATCCAGCCGCCTGGCGCGCAGCAAATAGGCGGCTTAAACACTGCCAGTGCATGAAATCGTGTTCTAATGTTTGGTCGCTTGCAATCACTTGTTCATCCTCAAAAAGTGCAACACTTCTAATCGTTGGACCCATTATGCAATAAGCGTGGGGCCAACAAAAGTAAGCAAGCGCCTTAATTTAGAACTTGTGCGACAGCCATGGCAAATAAAACGTCACTTTGGCTATCAATTTGCGGGGTTTTCCATTCGGTGAGCCAGCTTTAGCCTCTGTACTTTCCCAGAGGGCCCCTTTGGTAAATCGTGCAAAAAATTAATCTTTATGGGGGTTTTAACTGGACCCAATTTGATTTTACAAAAGGCAATTAATTCAGCTTCAGTGGTTTCCTTACCTTGCGCGAGCACAACACTAGCTGCTACGTCTTGTCCATAGTGAAGGTCTTCAATACCAAAGGCTGCCGCTTCCATTATTGCAGGATGAGTATAAAGCACATCATCTATTTCCCTTGGTGCTATATTTTCACCCCCCTTTATAATTAACTCCTTTATGCGTCCCGTAATAAAACAAAAATCATCCTCATCCATAACCGCTAAATCACCTGTGTGAAACCAACCTTGGTCATCAATGGCTGCTTGGGTCGCCTCAGGGTTTTTGTAATAGCCACGCATGACGCATTTACCTTTTACCAACAACTCGCCTTCAAAACCACGCTCTACCTCTTGTCCAGAGGAATCTATAATTTTCACTTGAGTGCCATAGGCAATACCAGGCGAGCCATGTTTAGTGATTTGAGGTGGCAGTGGATTGGAGAGTATTTGTGCTGACGTTTCTGTTAGGCCCATAGTCTCCAAAATAGGCACCCCGAAGCGTTCTTCAAAACCCGAGTGCAAGGCAGGGGGCAATGCGGCAGAGGCAGAACGGCCAAAGCGTATTTTTGTGTGAGCAGAGTCCAGCTTTACAGACAACCCATTAGAGGTTTGGTGCATCAAGTAGGAGATAATAGTAGGCACCACACTAAACCAGCTGCATCTAGAATTAATGATCCAATTCCAAAACTTAGAGGCACTAAAACCATGGGGTAGTACTAAACTGCTACCACTAACTAGGGTAGACATCACGGACACACATTGGGCATTAATGTGACACAAAGGGAGCACACACAAGCCGCGATCAGTGGTTTGTAATCCATGGGCTACCGCCGTATTCATGCCCCCTGCTATGAGGTTTTCATGGGTTAATACCACACCTTTTGGACGTCCAGTTGTGCCTGAAGTGTACATTAACAATCCATCACTTTGGGGTGTAATAGACGCTAACTTAGTCGCACTAGCAGAGCTTTTATACCAACTCGGTCCAAAATCTTCATGCGCGTCAATGAGCTTAATGTCTGGAGGGAGTTGATCCTCAAGTTGCATTAATAACAGTTTAGATGCGGCATTGACAAAGACCAGTCTAGTATCTGAATGCTGCAAGACATACCCAAGCTGATCAGGGCCTGCAGCAGGGTTGAGCGGCGAAATCATGAGGCCTGTATAGAGCGCACTTAAAAACAACATCAAAGGTGTCTTACCATTGCCCATCATGAA
>Ga0209603_1001410_pt1 | contig 25021 bp, 34 predicted proteins | sample COGITO_mtgs_1206_FD_184812 | JGI IMG/M metagenome (GOLD analysis project Ga0209603, IMG submission 184812) | Pelagic marine microbial communities from North Sea - COGITO_mtgs_120607 (SPAdes) (version 2) | ecosystem: Environmental > Aquatic > Marine > Epipelagic ... | reverse complement strand
GGCGTCAAAGTAACCTGATCCCGCGTCTACAAGGTCATCGAACATACTCAAGAAGCTCGTAGACTTATCTCGACCCTGCTGAAACGCCCGTGCAGCCGAATCCGCGAATTGGGCGTCAGGGTCTAAGGGTTGATCCATACTAATTCTGCGACCAATTGCACGATCAGCCGCTCTTTGTGCGTCCAACCTAGCGTCTTCAGCCGCGAAGAAAGCATCTTCTTTAGCTATTGCGTCTGCGGTGTCTTCCCGTGCAAGTCTGTCAGAAACAGCGGCAAACTCTTCGTCCCCTGCTTCTTCGTACTTCAAACTTCCTCTAGGGCTGAGATCATAAATCTGCTCTGGTGGCGTGTACATGTCGCTCTGCATGTATGCTTGAGCGCGACGATTTAACGGAGCAATTACCCTATCGTTTGGGAAATACGCGGGGCTATGTCCGCCGCCCAAGTCATCTCTTATAACTCTATCTGAGGTGGTTCGAAAACCTCCTTCGTCCATATTGTTTCTGTCAATAGCGTCAATTATGGCAGGCAAGTCAGAACCCTTATACTCACCACGCAGGTATCCCAGCAAGTCGTCTCTATCTGCATCAGCCCTAGCGTTAGCTATACTAACGTCAGGTAGTACATCGGTCATGTTGGCTTGCAAAGGTGATGCGCCACCCGAAAGCGTTCTAACCCCAATGTCTGCAGTGGGTGACTGAGGTGGTATAAAATCTGCAATCTCAGGACTTACAGGCTGTGTTAGCGCGGCACTCGCAGGGGTATCTGCGGCGGCAAACGGCACTGCGCTACCACCAATACCTGCGGACACGTTACCCGTCAGATATTCTACAGGTGCGCCTTCAGCGAACAGCATTTCGTTGCCAGCAAGCTCGGCTTGTTGCTGGTTAAATAGAGACTGATCACTTTGATCTAGTGCGTAGTCGGCACCAAACTCTGCTGCATCACGTTTCTGCTGATCTATAATGTCCCCACGAGTGGGGTCAGAAAACATACGCTTTAGCAGGTCGTATTCACGAGGTTTTTCTGATGACTCCATAACCGTCTGCGCAGGAGTTTCTGGCACGTTGAGGAAGTATTCTGCAGCCAGTGCCAGAGATTCCGGGTTGCCTTTATACTCTTCGTAAATTTCAGGATGATTGACTTTAAGATTAGCAATGGCACTGATAGTCCCACCTGTTTGAAGTCGCATAATCCCACCATCAGACATCATCTGAGGTGCCTGTGGTTGTGGTGCTTGTGTTGGGGTTACAGGTGCAGCTTGGGCCAGACCTGTGTCCTGTGCCATGTTGGTATTGGGGTTCAAGGAACGAGACATCTGCATGATGCCCTCTTGTGGCGCTCCCGCTGCGGTTACTACCTCTTCAGCAACGGTCTTCATATCTGCGTTCTTCTGACGATTGTAATCATCACGCATCTGCTTACGGCGCTTCAACTCACCCAAGACAAGGAACTGTGGTGCGCTACCAGTAGGTTGCTGCATCTCCTGCATCAGAGCTTGTTCTGGCAGATTCTTTAAGTTGTCTTGGATGTCGATTATGTTCATGATGTCAGACCTTTATAAAGACCAAGCCCCGAAATACCTGCACCTAGTGCCTGTTGCAGAGGATTATAATTAACCATCCGCTGCTCTTCTACATTTGGCGTCACTGGAACACCGCGCAAGATACCTGCCATCCGCTCATATTGCTGCATTGGATAGTCCCGCTGACGGGCAAAGTCTTCATAAGCCATATCGAGACGAGCTTGATCCTCTGCACGAATATCACGACCAATAGTCTCAAGTAGCTGTGCGCCCTGAATGTCAGCGGCACGTTGATTTTGACCAAGACCTGCAAGGCTTTGACCAAGACCTCCAAGGTTTTGGCCTAGTGAGCCATAATTCATACCTAAAGCACCAATGCCTTGGCCCATTGAACCCATCTGACCTGCAGCGCCTATAGCAGCTTGCTCTGCTGCGAGGGCTTGACCCGCACCGAACTGACGAGACTGTTCTATAGCTTGCTGTACACGAGCCGCTTCTTGTTGGCGCATGGCGTCCATACGAGCGTTCTCGCCTACACGCCCAGCTTGAACCCGACCCATTTCACCAGCAATACCAGCTTGCGTTCGAGCGATTTCTGCCGTGTTAGCAGCCTGTACTCTAGCCGCCTCTGCGGCTTCCATGTTACCCGCCCGTGCATATTCATCTGCCTGACGGAACTCACGTTGCGATTGCTCTTGCATCCTAAGTGCATCAACGCGACCTTGTTCTGATGCTAGACCACCCTGAACGCGACCAAGCTCACCAACTTCCATACCAAGCTGACGTTCTTGTGCAGACCGATCACGCTCAAACTGTTGTTGTGCTTGCTCAAATGCCTGCTGTTGACCCATGGCTTGGATGTCGCCCATCTGACGGCTCAAACCTTCTTGTGCTAAATAGTCCCCAACTGCCTGACGAGAACCGCCAAATGCACCAGCCTGTACTGCCGATGCGTCACGACCTGCCTGACTGCGATCAAAGTCTAACTGCGCTTGCTGCTTCTGAACGTCTACAACATTCTGCATGTACGGAGACATATACCTATCTGCCTCGGCAGAATCAAACTGTCGAGTTGGGTCAAAATCAAACCCGCTGTATGTGAAATCGTCTCTAACCCCAAACTTACTAAACTCCATAGGGTCTCTGAAATCGTACTGCTTAAACTCTCCAGAAGGAGAGAAGTTAGCCATCTGAAACTCATTCATCATAGATGTAGGTGACACAGCACTAAAATTACCTGTATCGTACTGCCCGATACCTCTCAGGTTGTCGATACCTTCCTCAGTATAACCAACACCTCGACGAGCAATGCCCATAGCCTCACCCTGTGCGCCCATACCCTGACGCTGTGCGCCCATACCCATACGCTGTGCATTCATCGCTTCAGGCATACCTGCGATACCAGACTGACCGATACCGCGAACCATGGCACGAGACGCTTGGATGTCTCCATAGTTTGCTGAAGGTGCAATGCGCTCACCTTGATAGGGAGTATACGTAGACTTTTGACCGAAACCTGTAATGTTCCCAGCGTCATCATAGATAGGACTGCTTAGGTCATCCTGAAATGGCATGAGAGTGTCTTCAGCACCCTGAAGCAACCTGCGGAAGTACGGATCAGCGTACTCAGGTAGATTAGTCTGGCGGACGGTTGAGTCACTTGGTGCCTGCTGCGAACTACCTTTACTGCCCATCTTTTAACTCCATTCGGTACGCTATGTACTCAGGATAGAAACCGTACTTCCTCAACGATCTACCCCAAGCCTTTCTGCCGTAGCCTTCTAAGTGACTACATCCTAACTCATTAGCATACTTACGCATAGTGTCGATCAGTTGATCGTTCCATTCATTCATGCGCGTTCCGCCTACAAAATCCAAGGCCAATGCTTTCCGTTGAGGGTATACTAAAAGTCTTGTGGTGAACGCAGCGACTATGCTGTCATCATCATCCATTACAACCCAAAGAACGTAAATGTCAGTAAGTATCCCAGCCAGTACGTCAATCGTTTCTGATTTGCCTTGGGCTGTCGCTACGCTCTTCTTCAGTACCTTCTCAACATCCTTCCATACATGCCTTACTGCCTCTGACGGCACCAAGCTAATCCTCAATTATCCCACCATTTGTTGAAGTTTCTTTGGAGCATCCTCTTCAGCACGGTTAACCATATCTAAGAAACCGCCACCATACGCCTTCTCAAGCGCATCAGTAGTCTTCTCTCTTAGGACGAACTCCCCATCGGACAGGAGAACATCTTGCTCTCCCTCTAGTGTAGCAGGGACCATATCATCAACGCCTGAACCATCCCCCGGTCCACGCACCATCCCCTTATCACCAGACTCAAAGCGATCTACAGTGTCATCTAACTCTCCCGACTGCACTCGCCCGACAAGATCACGCAGTGCGTCCTCGCCGTACTTCTGAACGAATAGTGCCAGAACAATCTCTGGCTGCTCAGACATTCCTTTAATAGCTTCTATGGCACTGACGATGACATCCTTCTCGTTCATGCCGTTCTGAGCCATCATCTGATCTGCTTCTACTTCCCCGCCCTCTCTGAAGGCCGCGATACCGCTGATACCGCTAAAGTCTTCGCCAAACTGGCCTAAAAACGGTTCATATTGAAGGGAGTCTTGATTCATGCCAAATATATTTTGCCGTCCCTGACGCTGACCAAACGTCTTCTGTTCTTGCTCACGAACATCGCTCAAAAACATATTACGCTTCTGGTCAAAATTATCATAAGTCTTACCTAAATACTGACTGTATTGCTGCAGAGGTCTGGTTTGCCCCTGCATCGGCGGTGTCAATGGATACGAAGTGTGCCGTCCCCGCTCTAAACCCATCATTTCCCCATAGTAATCCTGCTGTTCGTGATGAGGGCTATCTCTAGGAACGGATAACATATTTATATATGTCTCATTAGGATTTTGAGTCGCTGTTCTTCCAGCACCTTTACCTGTGAGTTGACTTCGATCTATGGGTCCGTTTGTATTAACATACCCGCCCTCTGCGTAGTAATACGGAGGCTTGACCTCTGAGCCGTCAGCCCGTGGGGGTCTATAATATTGAAAGTAAGAACCTTCTCCACCACCGCCAGCATACGGATCAGGGTTATAAGTGCGCTGCATCGGATTCGGCATAGGCACAGTGGAGTCGTCGTCTTTCTTAGCAGCCCTGTTCTCATACTCTTGCTGCATCAACTGAGCATCAGTCATCGTCTGACCGATCATGCCGGGTATAAAGCCTTGCTGCGCTGCAGTAAAAGCGCCACCTTTAGTGGCTCCCGTATTACCAAAACCTAACTTGGTACCCGCAGCTTCTGAACCCAGAAACTTGGTAGCTAGGCTGTCAGCCGCCACTGGTGCTTTAGCAATGGTAGATACTGGAGTGCCAGCTTGTAAGAAGCCCGGTGTGGCGGTTTGTGCTGCCTGTGCGCCAGTACCTGTGTTTAGTGCTTGTGGGCTTGTTGATCCTGATAGACCCCCAAGAACTTTACCGCCGAGGAACGAAGCCATACCTGTCTGAATGCCTTTGCCGAGATCACCTGTCTGCACAAACGAGCCTAGACCAGCACCCATACCCGCCAAAGCAGGGACCGAAAGGGTTGCCATAGTAGCACCAAGAGCGCCCGTTCCAGCTAATGCCGGAAGGCCCAAACTAAATAACAGCGGTAGAACCATGACTATCTCCAGAAGTTCAATAGAACTTTAACACGAAAGTTTTAATCCATCAACTCAAAGTGGGGTCCATCAATAAACGGACGTTTACCTTGGCTACGGCGCAAGTCTACATAGGCATTCATGGCCTCTTCCATTGTGCCATCCCACTCTCGGATGTCATTGATATGCCAAGCAGCGCCCCACCGCACAGCAACTCCTACGTCAATAGCTCCCTGCTTCACAGCATCCGCAAGGTCATCGTACAGATTCAGCTCCCACGATCCCCGCGAACCCACATAGGCCATGAGGTCAAGAGCGCGGCCCTCTATGTGCTTGGACTTCATCGTCTTTGATGCGCCCTTGGCTACGAGTTCACGCTGCTCTCCGATGGTTCTCAGTCCACAGATTACACCAAAGTCGGTTTTTGTGTGGCCTATGGCTGCTTTAGCAACGGCAACTAAACGCTCGTCTACGCCTTCCATTCGGTCAAGACTGCGCTGTGATAGTTTGTATGTCATTTCATTTCCTCTTAAACAAAGCCTGCGCACCCCGAACGCCAAAGCTGGCGCTTATCGCGATACCTAAGCTGTAAAAATACCAGTCGGGCGCTTTGGAAAGCTGCTCAAACCCACGGTCAACCCACCCCTCGGCACCGGGTATGAAGGCTAGAACTAACGGAATTGACAGAACAATTACGAACCATTCGTCTTTCCAGCTTGATTTCGCGCCTTCTGCCATGATGCGCTCCCAGTCGGCAACGCTAGTCTTCTCAGAAAGAAGTATCTGTGCCTTGGCCTTAGCCTCGGTCAACTTTAACTCTGCGCTGGCAGCGTTCTTGTCAGCTTTACCTTGCAGCCACGAGCCTGCGAGATTGGCTATCGGTCCTAGTGCGGCAGTGAATATACTCATTTTCTACCCATCCATGCTGTTGCTCCCATGAATGCACCGACTATGCCTGCACCTGAAATGTAGAACAAGTTAGAAATATCGCTCAGTGCCGTGACACGGTCCAAAGGTATAAAGAACATTGTAACCGTAAAGACGCCCATGCCTATCAGTGTCCAACGGGCCATGCGCAGTTGAGCTAGGTGTTTGCGCAGCGCGTCCTCAGTCTCCCTGATTTCTTTGGCCTTCGCCATCTCAGAGTCGGAAACAATTCCATCTCCGTCCATATCGTAGGCATCGTACTTACTTTGGTCTTCTAACTTTTTTGCCGCCATCTTCTAAACTCCTTGCGTACTCTACAGCATATCGTTTGTGGTGCGTTATTATAACAACTTTTCCATCTTTGTCATATACAACGTAATCTCCACGTTTATTTCGGTATAACCTCAAAGCAATACACCGTTGTTTGGCTTGTAGTTATCAAGACTTTAGCATCTTCCAGAGCTTCTCTACACTCGTTCTCAGTAGTAAACTGATTGAGTTGATAATGCTCAATGTTGTTATTCATAACTTGAAACCAAACTAAAAACCACATCACCACTTCCCCTGATATCTACCCAAGTAATAAAAACCTGTAATAACTCCAGCCCCAGCAATTATAAATATAACAGAACCAACGACAAAGTTGATAGCGTTGTCGATCATTTCTTGTTTCTTGTAAGCCTCTTCCTTGCGGATGCGGCGCATCTCGCCCTCAATAGCGAGAACTTCCTCCCAAGCTGATGGTCCGTAAGTCCATGATATATGGTCTTTTATTTCCTTCCTCATGGATTCCATCTTCTTTTTCTGGGCGAATATCTCAATAGCACTGGCACTATTGTCAGACATCATCTTGTAAAATGGAGGGTTCTTTGTTTTGTCTTCAGCATACTGAAAATCAGAAAAAGCGGCTCCCCATTTAGCTAGGGTTCCGCTCATTTCTTGGATGTCTTTGCCAGCACTAATGCCCTGTTTCAGGATATTAAAGGCACTGGTGGCTAGACCTACCGCCGTAATGGGATCGATCATGATTAACTCACAGTGTTGGCGACCCTCCCAAGTCTATTAAAAACTAAATCCCCCTGAACCACCTGACCCACCCATGTTACCAAACCGTCTAGCTAATACAGACCCAAGGCCAGATGCAAAAACTGGACTGTTACCACCTTGAGATTGATAGCTCGGTTGAGGCTTTGGTGGTTGAGTTTGTGCGCCGCCCCCTAGACCTTTTAGTCTCTGATACTCCCCCATCAGGTTCATGCTTGGGTTGGCTTTCTGAAACTCCATCAATTGTTCCATTGAACTAAATTGACCGCCGCCCGGTTGAGGCATAGTTCGGGGGCCACCCTTACCTGATGTCTTACCTGCTGTTAACCCTCGCTGGTATTCGTCCTCTTCCATCCGCCGTTGTGCAGCTTGATCTGCCATAGCCTGAGACATATCATTGATACGATTACGCTCTGCTACGCTCATCATCTCCATCGGACGAGGGGCAAGGCGCTGCGAACCACCAAGCACATCATAGTTCTGCGCAGCATATTGGAACGCTGGACTCATGTTGGGGTTGTTAGCGTTGCGAGCCGCAGCCATGTAGTAAGGAACCTGACCCGCACCCTGTTGAGACTCAAACATACCCAATGCAGCTTCACGCATCTCTGGCGTGATCTCTGGTTGTTGAGGCATGGTACGAGGGCCACCCTTACCGCCCACCGGGCCACCTACAGACTGTCCCTGACTTTTCATGTAATCGTTGTAACGCTTTAGATTGTCAGCGTACATTTTAGAATCTGCTGTGGCACCACCTAGTGACCCTATTCCAGCATTCATTGCGTCTTTTATTCTTTTGTCAGCAGCGCCTTCGCTCTTACCTACGTTTGCATGGAAGTCTTTTGCAGCTTGGCTACCCGGATTAAACGGCTGAAAGCTGTCCTTAACCTTATCAGAAAAGCTCTTCTTTGGCTTTGATGCCGCTTTTTCACCAGCAACATTGGTACTGTAGCTTTTGCCATTATGCTTAAAAGTTCCGCCCGGTCCCTGCTTGGCTCTCTCAGCTTTAAATTTATCTCCAAACGCTGACATTACATAACTCCTCCGTCTGCGGATTGTGGCATTGTAACGGTGATAGCCGTGTGCCGCTTAGTTGTATCAGTCCATGTCTCACCGCAGTCTGGGCAGTTGCCATCAGGGTATGACGCTACTTCTTCTGGTGTGTCCACCAAGTTATCACAGTTGTGGCACTGTATAGTATCCACAGAGGTAGCAGGCTTCCAGCGACCACCATCTGGCATTGTAATGATTGTTCCGTCAGACATATATCACCTATGTAGTTGTCACTGTAACGAGACCAACGGCTCCAGTGCCTGCTGATCCACGCGCATGTGGTGTGTTTACTTGTGTAATCTTAACATATCCACCGTGGTTAAAGATAGCCCCGGTCTCTAATCCCGAATCATCTGTCTGGAGATTGGTGAACACGCCAAATGTATTGCGCCCCTCGCCGGGGTTTTGAACCTGCTGCACATACACAGAAAATGCTCTGACAATCTCAGATATGTACTGCTGATTGTATTCTCTCGGCGCATTGGGAAAGTATGGTATGGCATTGATACGGGACATTAGCGCCTACCATCACTTCGCACATCAATCCTTGGCGAACCAAGTCTCCACCCAGTGCCAGTAGAGTCACTATCGACCTTGATGGCTATCGACCTACCGCGCAGGCGAATATGTGCATCTTGTGTAAACTGCTCCACAGGCACAGAAGCGGTTTTCTCTACAGCCTTACTGTTGTCCTGCAGGTATGCACCGCCGGGGAAGTTACGAGCCTTGACCGTAAAGTTTGCAATAGGTGTCTCGGCAGTAGAGTTGCGGAATGTAAGGTCTGGTATCAGCCTACGCACAAAGGAGAATTGATCCCCATCGCCTATGTCAAACTGACTGGATTCTATGTACGCAACTATTGGCGATGCGGGGTTAGTGCTACCGTCATCAAAACCAACCTCGTGATTGTACAAGTATCCATCTCTGCCAGCGGCTATAGGTGTCTCGTTTACACCACGATCAACCCACGCAGTGCGAACTAGATTTCCGTGATACCAGATGTTTTGCGAGTAATTATACACAACATATCTGTCGTTATTTTCTGAATTGGCGGATGGGTAGTACCACCAAACCTCTGAGAAAGCAGAGTTGACTGCACCGAAACATTTCTCGGCCTGCGTGGAATTAAAGTTAGAAAATACATAGTCCTTTACAGAGCAAGGCAAAGTCTGAACGCCACCGTTGTAGACATAGAACTCATTTTTACCCATCCAGTAAACGGTATCGTCAACTGCAACTGCAGATATAGGACTGCGAATCGTGATGTTTTCTGAGATCATGTTGATCCCAAAGGTAAATGGTGGGCCAATGTACTGCATCGCGTGGAGAGATACATCTGTGAAGACCAGAATTTGCTGTCTAGTTTCGATAGCTGTAACAATCTTAGAGCCGGAGCCAAGACGCAAATCACCCGCAGTGTTAGTAGTTGATGGACGCCAATCTACCACGCTCTCCTGATCTGAGAAGCGTATAAGAAGAGGGTCTTGCTGGCCTATGTTGTCGAGGGGGTCACAGCCAAATGCGATAACGTGACGATCAACATCTGATACAATCACCTTCTTAGCTATCGTTGGGGCTAGATCGGCTCCAGCTAAACTACTAAGGGCAACAGCAGGGCTGGTTAAAGGGCTAACCGCTGAAGCGTCCCAGTAGTAAATGCCGCCGTTCATGTCGTTTATTAGGAGGTCTTCGCCGAAGTTGTCATGTGTCCATATACGCAGTGTATCGGTTATTAGATCAACAGTAGCAGCCGAACCCCAAGTTGACCTGCCCCACGCTCCCGCTCCCCAGCCGTTACCTGTCACAGAGGTGTCGAGACCTACGTTTACCTGATATGCGCCAACAACAGAGCTTCCGCCATTACCACTATCTGAACCATTGGCTACAACGGGTGTAGGAGAATACTGACCATTTACTGTAATACTACCAGTAGACGCCACTTCACGAGCAATAATCTTATAAGTAGAAGAATCAGAAACTTCAAAAATCTGATACTCTTGGTTGAGTACTGCAGCCGTTATATTGCCACCAAGTCCCACAGCCCCGCTGAATGTTACAAAGTCATTTACAACAGCGCCATGAGTTGGGTTGCTCACTGTAATAGTCGAAGAGCCATTTGTAGCAGAAAAAGTTACATTGCCTGCAGAAGTCGTAAGTCGTATAGGGGTTATGTCGTAGTAGCCTTCGCCCGACTCAATGTAGTATTTTAACTGAGTACCAACACCTAAGAAATCATCTAGGTTCAAGGTTCTCCAAGGCCATAACGCACGGCACGATCCCAAGAAGGATGTAGAACCTATCTTGTCCCAACCGCCAATCTTCTCTGGGAAGCCTTGACGAAACCGAACCTTATCACAATCGAACCAACCGCCCTCATTGCTATAGGAAGTAGTCTCTTTGTTTATCCCCGGCTGGAACTGTAGTTTTTGGAGGGGCATGACGGTTCCTCAATTAGTTCAATTGAACTTATGTTTTTACTACTAAACTTGTAGCAGATATTGCTGTCCCCGCAAAGACGCTTGGATCGTCAGCGGTCTCTCCTATCGTCCCGTCTGTCTGGACGTAGTAGCTTTGCCCTGCGGTGAGGCCAGACTGGTTTGTGCTGAGTGAGCCGATGATGTCTACCGTGGCGCTACTACCGTCTGCTACAGAGCCTCTGGTGATTGTGTCTGCTTGAAAGACAATGGCGTTTCCGTACTGAGAGTTAGCATCATCCTGATATGCTATTACAGTTTTTTGTGAAGCAGTGTCGTAAGCAGCCGAAATCCATTCACTCGTTGAACTTTCAAAAGTCAGTGCGCTTCCGAAGCTGATAGAAGTTCCGCTAACCGTTCCTTCTATAACTTTCCCGAAGTCAGACTCTCCACCGTCTCTATACGCCATAATTACTTTGTTTGTATTAGAGTCAAAAACTGCTGATATATTTTGAGTGTTTGACTCTTGAAACACAGCGGCAGTTCCAAAGCTGATAGAAGTTCCGCTAACCGTTCCTACAATGGCAGTACCAAAAAATGAATTACCGGCATCTTTATATGCTACAACAACTTTATCGCTGTTGCTGTCAAAAACCGCAGACATTTCTGTTGCTGTTGCTGTCTCAAACACAACGGCAGTTCCAAAGCTGATAGACGTACCACTGACTGTCCCTACTATCGCAGTGCCGTAATTACTGTTGCCCTCATCGCTGTAAGCGATAACAACTTTGTTGCCGCTGCTATCAAAGGTGGCAGATATTTCGTTCGTACTAGCCGCCTCAAAAATAACGTCAGAACCAAAGCTGATGGACGTGCCACTTACCGTACCCACGTTGCACGAGCCTTGATCGCTGTTGCCAAGGTCTCTGTATGCTACAACAACTTTCTGTGCGCTACTGTCATAAGTCATCGCCTTGCCAGATGCGTTAGCAGTTTTAAACACAGTGGCAGACCCAAAACTGATAGAAGTACCACTTACTGTACCCACAATGGCAGTTCCGTAGGACGAGTTTCCCGCGTCAGTGTAAGCTACAACAACTTTTTGTGCGTTAGAGTCGTAGGTGGCAGCGAAGTTGTTGCTGCTGGCACTCTCAAAAACAACGGCGGTTCCAAAGCTGATAGAGGTGCCGCTTACAGTGCCAACAATAGCGGTGCCGTAGTTACTATTGCCACGGTCCCTATATGCTATAACAACCTTTTGGTTGTCAGCATCGTACACGGCGGACATTTGGTCTGCCTCTGCGCTTTCAAAAACAACAGCAGAACCCACAGATTGAGGCGCACCAGTCACCACCCCACCAGACATACCGATGTAGTTCTCAGCGGTGAGGTTGGCACTAGAACCCGGCGGCTGCACCACTCTAGCTGTACCGTAGTTTGAATTTCCAGCGTCTTGATACGATATAACAACTTTATTAGAGTTACTATCAAAGGAAGATGTAATGGAAGTAGTTGAATTGCCTTCAAATACCGTTGGACTCGTGAAACTTATATCTGTTCCGCTAACCGTGCCTGTTACGAAAGTGCCTTTATTGGAGTTGCCTTCATCTCTGTAGGAAACAACAACTGTTCCAGTGTTGCTATCAAAAGTATTAGAAATTGAGGTAGTGGTAGCAGACGCATAGGACACAGCAGTTCCGAAGCTGATACTGGTTCCAGACACGGTGCCAACAATAGCTTTTCCTGTAGAAGAAATTGTCCAAGCTACAACAATTTTATTGTTAATGCTGTCGAATGCGGTTGAAGTCGATTCAGGATAACTACCTGTTTCAAAAGTAGTTGTTGATCCAAATGATATGGATGTACCGGAAACAGTCCCAACAACAGATTGGCCGCTGGTTCCAACCTGAGAAGATATAACAACTTTGCTATTGCTACTGTCAAATGCAATCGAAAGATATTGGACGGCGCTAGATGTCCATGTTACAGCGGAGCCGTAGCTAATGCTTGAGCCAGACACCGTGCCAACAACGGCTCTTCCTATACTTGAATTGCTATTGTCTTTATACGCAATAACAATTTTATTATTGCTACTATCAAAAACGGCACTATCCCAAGTGGCAACACCTGAATAAAAAATTACACTTGACCCAAAAGTGATGCTTGTTCCGCTGACTGTCCCGACAACGGACCTCCCATAATCATTTGCGCCCGTGTAAGCTATAACAACTTTATTAGCATTACTATCAAATACAGGAGAGAAGTTTTGTCCAGCAGAGCTTTCAAATACAGTGGGAGTACCAAAGCTGATACTCGTACCTGATACCGTCCCAACAACGGCAGTGCTGTAATTGCTATTGCCACCATCTCTATAAGCTATAACTATTTTATTACTACTGCTATCAAAGGTAGAACCTATTCCGCCTACGCCAGTAGTAGCACTTTCAAATACAGCAGAAGAACCAACGGCCTGAGGTATTGTAGTTGCTTCCACAACACTAACAGTCCCGTCAGCATTAACGATAACAGGCTTACCATTCGGCAGAGTACCAGAAGCCTTGGCCCTATGCGTACCCTCTTGTAACTCTGGGATAGTTCTCATGGTCTAGCCTTTCACGATCATCTTGGTTGCCGATATGGCTGTGCCAGCGAAGACACTTGGGTCTCCAGCGGTTGTGGTTAGTGTGCCATCCGTCTGGACGTAGTATGCCTGACCCGCAGTCAAACCTGATTGCCTGTCGTTTATCGCACCTTGCACATCAATGGTGGCCCCAGCCGTGTCGGGATAGCCGTTGCTGGATAGGCCGATGTAGTTCTCAGCGGTGAGGTTGGTGGATGTGTAGGCTGGTTGATAAACAATAGCAGTCCCTTTTTCGGTATTACCTTCATCCTCGTAGCAGATAACAGTTTTTCCTGCATTGCTATCGAAGGCCACACCAATATTATTAGTCGATCCATTATTGAATAATATCGGAGTGCCGAAGCTCAAAGTCGTACCCGAAATTGTTGCCGTAACAACTTTCCCTTTATTACTATCGCCGTTATCTCTATAGGCCAGAACTATCTTTTTTGCTATTGAGTCATATGTTGCTTCAGCATAAATATCCCCGATAGAAGCTCCGATAGCCGTTTCGGCCCCGAAGGTTACTGAAGTGCCGCTTATTGTAGCGACAATCCCAGTTAATTTATTTCCGTTACCACCATCGTTATAAAATACAGCAATTTTTTGTGCGATTGGGTCATACGCTGCTGCTATAACTCCAAGCGAATTATTGAAACTTACATTGGCTCCAAAACTTATGCTGGTTCCACTAATGCTTGCGACACGGGCGTCCCCTGCTACACTATCAGCAAATGTAATTAATGATTTCTGTGCGTTTTCGTCATAGGTGATGGTATGATAGTAGCTTGCAGTCGACTCAAACTCTGCGGCTGTCCCAAAGCTAATGCTATTATTGGCAGGGTTTGTAGTGCCTACAACTGCATAACTAGCATTGCTGTTTGTCTGGTCCGTATATACTATAGCTACTTTCTGAGCATTGCTATCATATGCGATATTTACATACTGAACTTGGCTATCAGTAAAAGTTGCAGGAGTGCCGAAAGAAACTGAAGTCCCCGAAACAACCCCCACCACAGCGGTTCCCTTGCCACTATTGCTGTCGTCCCGATATGCAAATACTACTCGACCTGCATTTGCGTCATATGTCCCCTTGACCCACTCGGTTGCCCCAGCTTCAAAATTTACCTCTGATCCGTAGGTAATAGAGTTATCAGATGGATCAACTGTTCCCACAAGGGCGTTCCCTTTGTTGCTATTCCCCGGGTCCATGTACCCAATAACAACTTTTTGCGCATTTGTGTCGTAAACTACATCAGTGTACCTTGTGTATGAGTCGTTGAAAACAACTTCAGTGCCGACTGCCTCTGACGCACTTGTCTCCGCAACAACACTAACAGTCCCATCGCTATTAACGACAACAGGATCACCATTGGGCAACGCACCACTGGCAATGGCGTTCAGCTTCCGTGCTTGTGTGCTGGGTGTACCAATGGTGCGCATATTATTATTCCTCGTCGTCTAGTGTTGGGTCTACCCAATCAGCGTTTAACGTCCAAGTCGTACCGTCAAAGAAATACTTGTTGCCAGTCCAATCCGCAGGGGCGTTGGTCACGTTGTCAGTGACGGTCACTGTGGTGCTGTTCAAGTCACCAATGATGAACTGAGCAGGATCACCCACTGTGATGTTCTCTGCCGTGGCAGTAATGGTCACGTCATCAGCAAGAAGGTACTTACTCAAGCCGCTGGATGTTTCAACGATGGTCTTCATCTTCTATCCTTTCACGATAATTTCAGTAGCCGACACGGCAGTGCCAGCGAGTACAGATGGATCGGCGGGGGTTTCACTCAACGTGCCGTTAAGTTGGACATAGTAATCCTGCCCCGCAGTTAAGCCAGACTGTGCGTCATTAATAGAGCAACCCGTCTGGACACCAGCAGATGTACCGTCAGCAGCAGCGCCATCTGCAAAGCCTATGAAGTTTTCGGCGGTAAGGTTGGTGGAGGTGTAGCCCACTGAAAATACATTACTTGTGCCGTAGTCAAGATTAGCGTCATCTTCATAAACTATAGCCACTCTTTCTGACGTGCTATCGTAAGAGGCAAAAACATATTGTGTATTACCGCTTTCAAACGCAACCGCAGTATCAAACGTAATAGATGTCCCCGAAACCGTTCCAGATATTACTCTGCCAGAAACATTAGTGTCATCGTCATAAGCTATAACGATTTTTCCAGCAGCGGAGTCAAAAACTACGCTAGTCCCAAAGCCAGTCGAACCCGAATGAAAAACAACAGAGGTGCCAAAACTGATAGAATTATCGGATGGGTCAACCGTACCCACAATAGCGGTTCCATAACTATTGCCACCCGCTGCGGAATTTCTGTAGGATATAACAGCTTTATTGTTAAGGCTGTCAAAGCCGCAACCCATCCGGTATGTGTTCCCACTGTTAAAAGTCACAGCAGTCCCAAAACTAATAGAGTTGTCGGATGGATCAACACTTCCGACAATAGCTTTGCCGTAATTGCTTGAACTGTCGTGCCTAAAGGCTATTACAACTCTATTAGAGTTGGAGTCAAAAGTAGCTGCAATATTGGTTACTGTTCCGCTTTGAAATTTTACTGGCGATCCAAATGACAAGCTAGTCCCGGAGACCGTGCCGACCAAAGCCCAGCCCTCTTGCGGAGAAAGTTCTTTTCTGGCAAGAAATACAACCCTATTTGAGTTGGAGTCATAAACGGCGGAAGTCCACTGAACATCAAAACCAAAAGGGCGAAATATCGGTGTGCCAAAACTTATAGAGTTATCAGATGGATCAACCGTACCCACACCGCAATATGAGTTATTAACCCAAGCCACCTTGTTGGTACTTGCATCAAAAGTTATGGAGTTCCATTGCCCGGCCCCCAGTTCAGCCGCCTGCACGGGCGTTCCAAAACTAATAGAGTTGTCGGACGGATCAATAGTTCCTACTGCCGCTTTAGACCCAGAATTCATAAAAATTACAACGGTTCTGTCACTGTTAGAGTCATAGGTACTTGAAGTGTAGGATACACTTGCTGTTTCAAAGACAACGGGCGTACCAACTCCCTCAGTTCCAGAGCCTCCCCCAACAGCACTTACAGTGCCATCAGCATTAACCACAACCGTGTCGCCGTTAGCCAATGCACCACTGGCAACAGCCCGTACTTCACCATCTACAGGTGTGTTGCCTATGGTACGCATTAGCTGATCTCTTCGTAGCTTACGATCACTTCCAGATCATTCGCAGTGCCAGCAGTTGCTGTGATTGAGCGATCTTCCTCAAGGTAAATCGCAGTATTCTTATCCAGAGCAACTAGCGATGAGTCCCCTGCAACTGATACAGTGCTAACAATTGAGTAAGCCGTGCCACCGCCAGAAGCGGCGCTGTGTACGTCAACCGTAATATCGCAAGCATTTACGCCATCTACGTTAGCCACTTGGATCATGTTAATCTTAAACACCTTGCCCGATGATGCAGCGTTGCTGACCAGCGTTGTCTGTGAAGTTGTAGAAAGCGCGACAGTGGCGGATTTGCCTATGATCGTGCTTACATCTACGATATTTGGTGCAGCCATTTTCTAGCCTCCTTTACCCAAAAACGATAGCCATAGCTATGGCCTTACCAGTTGATATTCCAGCACTACCAAAACTGATAGCACCACTTCCGTTAGTAACTAATGCTTGACCGCTTGTGCCATCCGATGTGGGATAGGTAACTCCACCTATCGTGACTGTACCCGTGAAGGTAGGACTCGCAAGTGGAGCCGCAGCGAGGTTCCCCCTAGCGGTAGCAGCATCTGCCACATCCGATAAATTGTTAGCGGACTCAAGGAACGTAGTAAGGTCAAACGTGGCGGATAAGTTAACCACCGCAGCGCCTGATCCAGCACCGTCACAGTAGATTACTGCGCTTTCGCCATTGGGTACGGTAACATTTCCACCAGACCCCTGAGATATGATTACAGATTGACCAGAATTATTTTTAATAAAGAACAGCTTTTCTTGGTCGTTTGGAGATACCGTTACGGTATTCGTTCCAGAAGGAGAGCCACCGAACACAAGCACCTTATACTGACCATCAGATAGAGAACCGTCTGTTGTGGTTAGCGTATGAGTTGTTCCAGAAAGACTAATATCTCCTACACCATTGGTAAGTCTATCAATAATCTGAAGGTTTACGTTGGTGGTGTCACCCCATGTACCAGACTGTTCGCCATTGGCGATCAGCTCAATACCGCTGTTTACTGTGTATGTACTAGCCATGAAGCATTAACCTCCTGTCACGGTCTAATTTGAGTATACTCTGTTGTGGCGCTTGGTGCAATATTTGTCCACACCGCCGTTTCATCAGGGACTATTCTGCCCCACACTGTGACCCCTCGTGGGCTTATCGATCCAATTGCCTCGACCCCCGTGACAGGAACATCGGCACCTGTACCTCCGGTAACACTAACAGAACCAACACCCGTTGTCACCTGTATCCCTGTTACAGGTACTTGTATTCTCGGAATAACGACTACAGCACCAACATTACCTGTTGCCTCGACATTAGTGCCAACTGGTTGACTCCAAGTGCCTGAACCCCAGAAACTACGCCCCCAGCCAGAGGCAGTTGTCGTTGATATATAAACTGTTTCGTTTGAAGGTAACCCGTTTGATATACCTGTAGCCTGCAAACCCGTGACAGGGACACTTGCTATACCTGTAGCAGTAACGGAATCAACGGCACTTGTAGCTGCTAGACCCGTTAGGTCTACACTAGAATCTGCAACTACCGCTACATCATCAGTTGGTATTGTACTTGCGACACCCGTAACATTGACCCCAACCCCTGCGCCTTCAGAAACAGTAACCGAACCAACCCCAGAAGATGCTGAAACACCCGTGGCAGGTATGCTTGGAGCGTCCCCAGTAACCGAAACAGACCCGAAGCCTCCTGTAGCGAATAAACCTGTTACACCTACAGTTGTTTCACCGTTTATAGATACAACGCCTACAGAAGCCGTAGCACTCTGACCCACAGGTTGCGAGGGGAAAGACCCTACCTCACCCGTTGCTGATAAACCAGACGGAGAGATGATTGACCTGTTTACTACAGTGACCGTACCCACAGACGCAGTTACAGGGAAACTCACTGTTTGTATGGGAAGCTGACCGACTGAAGCCGTGCCGACTAAACCTGCGGGAGAAACAACCATACGGTTGAGTGCGGTGGCGGTTCCAACGCTTCCAGTTGCACCAAGACCCGTTGTCGGTACAGTTGCTGCTCCCTCAATGGAAACAGGGCTAACACCAGTCGTAACGCCAATACCAGTAACCGCGACACCAGAAGCATCGCCTGATACAGTAACTGTACCAACAGCACCAGAAGCCGAAGGAAGGGTAACGGCTGGATTACTCCAAGTTCCGCTACTCCAACTACTTCGGCCCCAGCCTGTGAATATTACTCTGGCATCCGCCATAACCTGTCACCCCTCTGGAGAGTTTAGGCTATACGGATAATAGCGTTGCTCGCATCTGCTGTTGGGAATACGATCTGGAAGTCCCCAGAAGTAGACGTTTTATCCGCACCAAAGTCCAAGACAACAACGGTCGGGTCACCCGCTGCGGTATCATTATAGATCAACGCGCCACGAGCAGTGATTGTTGCAGACGTAAAGGTCAGGTCATTGAAGTCTGTAAACGCAGTTGTGCCAGACGTTGTCGGTGTGACGTTAGTCAAAGTACCGCCGCCAGCAGCATACGAACCTGAATCACCCACCTCGTTTGTAGCAGTGTAAGCAGTTGTAGCCGCAGTAAAAGAAGCACTGTTTGTGTACAACGCCAATTTAAACGTGTTGCCAGTTGAGGTGGTAAAATCGTGTGTAGCCGTCATCAGTTCAGACTTGAACGATGTACACATGTAGTTTCCAGTAAAGGCCATATTAAAGTCTCCTTATGAGGTCAGCCAGATCGGGATGTCCCGCATCATTAAGTGCATTATACACCGTTGTGCGGTCACTGCGAATAGCCTGTCGCATATAATATGCAACAAGCGTCTCAATGTGCTTTTGGTAAGCACGAGCTTGATCCCTGATAGCTGGGGGTGCTGTATCAGATACAGAGATCAACTTCTGAACACATTGCTCAGAAAGTTCTTCTGGAGTAAACCCTCTGTTGTCACTTGTGTTGACCAACACAACCTGCTCATCACGAGGCATATCAAGTTTAAACTCAAACATTTACATTTCCATCCTTGGCTCGCCATCACGGTAACTGTCCCGCTTCAGTCTGCCTTCTCCCAATACAACTAGACGCCTCATAGCGTTGTCAAAGCCTTGCTGATACATAGACAGCACATCGGCTTCGCCCTTCATAAACACATAAGCGTTTATTAAACTTCCGTACAGCAGGGCTTCTTCAGCGTTGTCCCCAAGCCAAGAGCTGCCAGACGCTACAATCGAAGGTGGATCGTAGTAATAGTGCAATTGAACATTATAATCTGCGTCAGGTGTCGGACCTAAGATAAAGTTACCGGGAGAGTTAGTTGACGCGAAGTCACCGTCAAACTCGGAATAGTACTTAGGAAGACCAGTCGTACCCGTTTGATTCGGGTAAGCCTCACGCATGAAGTTCACATCCTTCTCTATCAAGAAGGTGTAGTTACCACTGCCATCAATCACCGCAAAAGAGAACGGTGCCAGAAAGTCCGATGGCCTAGCAATATATGGATTGTTCTGGTCCATACTCGCATTCACGTTCTTGCGAAGCTCTGGAATCATCACCGTGCGGTGTATAAGCTCCTCGGCTTGCTCTATGAACGTAGGAATCTGAGAGACGAATGTTGTCTCGTTGTTCTCAGTATAATCCTGTATGGCCTGTGATAACTCAGAATAGTTCATTTGAACTTAACCCATTTTAAAGTTTCCGCCGCGAGTTGCAGCTCCCATGCCGCGACACTTGCCGCCCATGTTCATCTTTTTGGGCATTTTGCCACCAGATTTCATAGCAGCAGGTTTCTTCATCTTGCCGCCGTAAGCCTTTTTATCCATTTCTGCGGCCCCGTCCATTAACATGTTAAAGATGTTCTGCGACTCTTGCTCTTCTTTTTTCATGCGAGAAGAAGACGCGGCACTAGCATCCGAATCAATCTTTCTACCAGCGCGGCGAGCAGCCCGCCCTTCAAGGGCGTCTTTGCGGCGGGCTTCGTTGCGAGCCGCAGCCTCGCGCTCGGCTATAGTCATACCATCAGGGCTTTGGGTACTCTTTTCCCCAACTCCGTAGATAGATTTGGGACGAGCTTTGGGACGCAAGGATTTTTTAGGTGCTGGCATTTTAATCTCCATCGGTTGTGGTGACAGTAACTCTTCCTACAGACGCTACCATATATTGCGCAGAGTTCCAAACTGGATTCCAACCAAACAGCTCTCGGCTCTCCAACAAAGAAGTATCTGGGCGTGGATTGCGCAGTGATTGAGGGTCGTTGATCTTTATGCGCCCAAGAAAGTTTTGAGGCTGGTCTGGGTCAACAACATCCTTACCAACAAGAAAGCCTGTCTTAACGCCGTTATTATACTCAGGCACAAGGTCTTTGAGGGGGTAACGAAACCCCGTCTTGTCACAGAACCCGAAGGCGTATTTGGCCTTTGCGTAGCTCATTATCCACCCATCATAAACGTATCAAAGGGTACAAACTTGATTGACGCTGTTTCCTCATCCTCACCAGCAGCGAGCTGGAACTGGAACTCATACTCTTGCTTCAACAGCGGGACACGAGCGGCAACGTCTGGCTTCTTCATCGCAATGTAGTAAGCCATGCCCGATACTAAGGCTGGCACAAAACGAGGTGGTACAGTCGTAACATCCCCACCGATGCCACTCGACAAACCATCAATCCCCTTTAGCCTATAGTAAGACAAGGTATACGGCGTAGTGGCGTCCGGCACGGGCCATAGAGTTATTTTGACTTCCGTGGGGAGCCTTTGGACGTAGATTTGGGTTGGCCTGCCTTGCGTGTTTTTGTTGGTTTGCTGGGCGTAGGTCGCGACACTGACCCTTTCGAGGGCGGTGTCGGTTTGATTTGTACCTGTGCCTGTACGGACTTGGTGTTCGATGAGGTCGATGGTGTCCGAAGGAAGGGTATACGTTGACGTACCCGCTGTAATAGCGAGCGTACCCGCTTCAATAGTGAAGAGATTGAGACCACGATTCTGCCACTCCAATGTTAATATGTTAAGGCTCCTACGAGCCGTTTTTAAATCATAGCCAGAACGCATCTCAAGGCCAGCACGTTCATATGCTTCCTCAAATAGTTCTGGTAGGTCTGGTGTGACTACTGCCATGATCTAAGTCTTCCTATATTTCGCCGTCTTCTTGGCAATTTTCTTCGGTTGCTTGGCGACCTGCTTACCTTTTTTAGTAGCCTCGCGCTTCTTCTTAGTAGTAGCGGCGTACTCCGCAGCCGTCAAAGCCTTGATAGCCTTCTCAGGGAGGTATCTCTCGCCTGTAGCCTTGGAACCCTGAGTAGAAGGCTTACCAGACTTGGTCCGCCATTTCTGCTTGGTCCAGTCTTTAAGACTTTTTTGGCTTGCTTTTAGCGCCATCTGCTTTAGCCTTTGCTGCCTTGCTTAAATCTTTATAATGCACCAGCTTTACGCTTGTCTTGCCGTGAGTCTTGCCTGAGTGCAACGAGCCATCAGGCATCTTGTGTGTCCCGCCCTTATGGACAGTCCCGTCCTTCCGATAATGCTTTACGCCCTTCACGATGTATACCCCCCACCAGAATCCTTATACGCCTTAGCCAGCATCTGGGCCTTTCTAGCGGACCACTGACCGGGCTTGCCACCTTTGCCACCAGCTTTTATCTTGTTAAACAAACCCTTACGTTTTCCGGGCTGGGTGTAGTTGCCAGCCTCATTGACTTTGCTCTCTGTCTTACCACCTTTGCCAAAGCGAATGATGTCTAAATCCCTCGCATCGTCTCCAGTAGAGACGCGGTTGCCTACTAACTGACTTCCCATTTGAGACCGAGATATTACCATTTTTCTTTATCCGCCCAATATGCTGCAGACATTTTGCCCTTGGCAATGTTCTTGCCGTGACGAGCCTTAAAGGACTTGCGCTTGGCTTTCATGCGATCAGACTCCCCCGCCTTGGGCTTGCCAGCAGTCTTTGCGCCTTTTTCACCAAACCGGATAGTCTTGATCTTATCACCCTCTTTAGCCACAACAATGTGAGACTTTTTTGGATGATTAGGAGTCCGCTTAGGCTTATTAAAGCCAGATACTCCTGCTCTTGCTAACCGTGGGTCTTTTTTCTCAGGCATATCTCACTCGTAAAAGATTGTAGCAGACACGTTTTCGGGTAGCGATACATACACGCCGTTTTTGGCAAGGATGCCATCTCCCGGTATTATAATATCGACTGTACTTTGAGCCTTCTCATCAACCTCAAGAAGCACAGAGCCGGAAGCTGCTGACGCATTATCATAGAATATTACATCCCCTGACGCCCCTGATCCTGTGTTTACGACCACGCCTCTTAAACGGCACCTACGATTTATAAGTGCCGATGAAGCGTGTGCGTGAGCGGAAAGTACATCATTACCAGCCATAACGCATTACTCTATAATCAAAGTCATCTTGCTGCCAGCACCAGTAAATGCGGAAACAAAACAACCGTTATCAGCGAGTATACCATCATTAGGGATATATACGTCATTCCAGCCCGTAGGTAGAGTTAAATCAAGTATGATATCACCTGTGGCACTGCCATTACGGATAGTGAAGGCGGCGGCTGCAGCGGCGTTTACCAGAACCCCCTGAAGCCTACCCCGTGACGGTCCTACAACTGCAGGGGTGTCGCCCACTGCGAAGTTAAATGCGCGAACCTCTTGTCCAGCCATAGCCTAGTCCTTTTTCTTTGAGGGACGACCACGCTTCTTTTTAACAGGTTTCTCTTCCCAAGCCTCATTCACATCAGGTGTGGAAGGGTCGTCTGCTTTAAGCGTACCGTTATCATTTCGAGCGCGAACGGGAACTGTCTTGATGGGAGAGCCATCAGGATATAGCCCACGCCGGGCGAGTTCTTCGGCAGAGGGTGCTTTAAACCTACTCATAACCTAACTCCTTATGCTGCGGCGATGGTGGCACCTGTATCAGAACGCTTCCAGTCTGTGCCATCAGAGAAGGCCAAGATTGCTGCGCCTGCTGCACCGTTAGAAACGTATACAAGCGTACCAGCACCAGCATCTGAAGCAGATGGAGCGGTTGCAACTGTGTATGTTGGAACTTTGATGTCGCCAATGAAACCAGCGGTTGAGGTCACTGGACCTGAAAATGTAGTCGAAGCCATTTTAGTACCCTTTGCATAAGGATTCGCTTTGTAGTCTATGCAACGTCAGGAGGGCGGTAACCTGTCTACAAAGCTGATGTTTGCCCTAGTAAAAACAGAATACACTAGGTTCAAACAAAAAGAAAGAGGCGATCCGAAGACCGCCCCTAACCATAGAAAGTTCAATTGAACTTATGCACCGGGCGAACCGTACATCCCAAGCGGATCGGATACACCGAAAGAATAACGCTCACGCGCTTTGTAGCGCACGTTACCTGTATCGAAGTCACCGTCCATAGATGTCTGCATGGCTGTACGCACAAAGTGCTTCATGCCGTTTGGAACATCTGTAGTCAGGAAGAAGGCGTCTGCGTCAGTCAGATAGTGGTTGACGCGGTAACCTTCAGGGATCGAACCATTAGTGTTGATAGCATTAATGTCGTTATCCGCTGTACCTACACGCAGTTCAGTCTGGAGCAAACGAGTCGCAACAAACATCAACGCAGGTGGAACGATGAGCTTGCGTGGGCGAGCTGCAATCAACAGGCCGCGTTCATCAGTGTACGCTGCGATGTCAATTACTGCTTGCTCAAGCGAGGTTTCGTTCAAGTCAGCAGCAACTGCTGGACGGTTGGCGTTATTAGTGCCAGCCACAGTGCCGTGTGTTGTTGAGAACAATGTAGTGCCATCACCAGAGTTGAATGTGGTGAAGCCTGTGTTCAACAACGAAGCTGCTTTAACCTGCTTGGTGTATGCCATGGCGCGAGCCAAGGCTTTAGTATAACGAGCAGACAGAGAATCGTACAAGTTATCTTCCATCGCTTCTTCAGTGATGGAGAAACCCATGCCAACAGTCTCGTGATTGTAACGAGCTGTAAACGATTCTTGAGCATTATCATAAGAAATGGAAGAGCCTTCAGCTTTAACTGGTGCTGCTCCAAATCCTGATAATTTCACTTCCTCCTCAAAACTACGTTCTGAGTTTTCAGTCTCATAGATTTCTGCATGTTCGTTTTCGTACTTGCCGTACTCAAGCCCAAAGAGAGCGTTAAGACCGGGCAATAGCTCTTTAAGGAGCTGGGCGCGTGAAATAGCCATTAGTTAGCCTCCTTACAAGCCAACAGCATTTGTCATGCTGTTATAACCGGGGTTGAATTTAACCAACAGATCGGGGAACGCATCGCCAATTGGAGATACGGCACTTACGATACGGAAGGCGGCGGTTGTTGTGACAGTGGTAGCGTCTACTGCAGAAGTTGAGTTACCTGTTGTGGTAGAACCAGTAGAGGTAGACTGCGCTGCTGCAAAGAACGTGTTTGCACCAATGTCAGATTGATCCATCGCACCATCGGCTTGTACTTGAAACAGTACGTTTGGATCGTCAACAACATAGGCTTTGATAGCATCACCATTGGACGTACCAGATGGGTAATACTGAGCCTGAACCAATTGGCCCGAGGAGTTGACATATTCACAACCAACGAACACACCAAGAGAACC
>Ga0209603_1001408_pt1 | contig 25050 bp, 33 predicted proteins | sample COGITO_mtgs_1206_FD_184812 | JGI IMG/M metagenome (GOLD analysis project Ga0209603, IMG submission 184812) | Pelagic marine microbial communities from North Sea - COGITO_mtgs_120607 (SPAdes) (version 2) | ecosystem: Environmental > Aquatic > Marine > Epipelagic ... | reverse complement strand
TAGAAGGATTGGGTGGTGGCATCCGGCCGATAGGTGACGAGGCGTTCGCCGCGAAGGTCCTCGACGGGCACCGATCGTCCGGCGGCCAACGGCGAGTCAGCCGGGATGACGCACCAGATTCCGACGGGCAGCAGCTCGTCGGTGTCGCCGTCGAATGACGCTGGTGGGTCTGACCAGATGACGCAGTGATCGACCGTTCCCCGCTGCACACGGTGCAGGGCATCGCTTTGTTGCATCGGCAGCACGCGCAGCGAGATGTCGCCGCTGGATGACCCGAAGCGGCGAAGGTGGCGGATCAGGCGGTCGGGGATGTCGATGTCGATTGCGATCCGCAGCTCACGCTTGTTTTCTGCTTGATTGGCTTCGAGCGCTGCACGGTGGGCTGCGCGCTGCCTGATCCTCGCGGTGTTCCGTACAACAGTCGTACAACGCGACGAGCACCAACGGGTACCTACCAGTGCAGACGACAGGATGATGTCATCGACGCACGAGGGCCTCTGAGCAGGACCGATGCCGACCCGAGCCAACCAACGCAGACGACGTCCTCCGCGCTCATAACCCGAAGGTCGCAGGTTCAAATCCTGCCCCCGCCACCAACGAGAAGGCCCGGAAACACTGAGTTTCCGGGCCTTCGTCGTTATTGCCGGTGGCGCGTCGTCTACCGGGTGATCTACCGGTCCGGTAGACGTTCGTTGTCGACGTTTGGCTCTACGGACTCGTTGACCTGCGGTTTCGCGGCTTGGACTTCGGGCAGATCCAGCGCGCTGCGTAGACCGGTCTCTGGATGCGCCGTCGGTTGTTCGGCAGTCGCCGTGCCGGGATCAACCCCCTGGTTGTGTCGAAGCGGCTCGGGCACTCGACGTCGGCAACGACACAGAAGATGTACGGCCATATGATTCCTCCACTGCAAGACGCCAACATCGCAACGCTCGAAGCCGCACTGTTCGACACAGCTCAGTGATCGCCGGCACGCTCGGTGGGTCGTGCGCTGTGGGGACTGTCCGTGGTGGAACCGATCTTGCTCATTGCCGGTGGTGGCGATGTTGGCCCTCAGCAGATGTGGCTTCGAACAGGCGCTCCATTCCACACTCTCCGTGTCGCGCAGCCAGCGACCAGGTCTTGTTCGTCCCCCGGCTCGGCCCTCGGAGCGCCCTGCTCGCAGTGGTTGCGGCGCTCGTCGAGCTCACTCGGCAACCTCGTCGCGGGGCACGATTGTCGTAGTTGCTCACTTGGATTGTTGTCAACGACAGGCAATGGAGCGCCCATTCGGCGTTTCGGCTACTGCGCCGCAATCATCTTCATCGCGATCTCGCCGATCGCTTTCACGGCTGGTGCGTCTGGGTCAACGTCGACCGGAGAGGCACCTTGGCGGTCTGCGGTGATCATGACCCGGTCCTCTGGAACCGCGACGACGTCGAATTCAGCGAACGAATCACGAACTCGATTGACGTCGTCTTCATCCGCGACCTTGTTCGCGACGATGGTGATGTGGCCCTGGTGGCGCTCGGTGGCGACGAGAGCGGCGCGCTGGCCAACGTCGATCGACCTTGGAGTGGGTTCCACGACGACGAGCGTCGATTGCACCGAGGCCTCGGGCAGTCGAGTCAATGTGCCGATGCCTGCTTCGAGGTCGGCGACGATGACGGTGTCGGATTCGGGTACGGAGCTGAGCAACTGCTCAGCGGAAAGTCCACATCAAGGTCAATCCGGTTCGGGATTGTCGATTCGATTGACCACCGTCAAGCGAACCCCATCGGGGGAGTCGGTTCCGTAGGCCTCGAGGATGTCATCCCAGGTGTGTGCGTGTTCCTGTTCGCCTTCGTCGATTTGGTCCCGCAGCGACAACAGTCGTTCGGTTTCGAGGTCCCCAACGCCGAGTGACAATCCGAGATTCGGATTCGTGTCGCAGTCGAGGCCGACCACGGAGTGCCCGCCTCGAGCGAGGCTGCGTGCGAGCACGCCGCTGACCGACGTCTTGCCTGAACCACCTTTTCCTACGACTGCGATCTTCATGACGTCCCGTCCGTTCGCTCTTGAGTATCTAAATCGTAGTTCGATTCCACGACGGCGACGAGTTGCTCGACGGCGTCGACGAAGGGCCCCGGGCGATGATCGAGCGGCGACACAGCGAGCTTGTCAGCATCCGTGACCAATGGGTCGTTCGGAACGGCGGCGATGACGGGGCGCTCGAGCGCGTCCGAAATCCGGGCGACGTCGGTTGGGTCGTCGACTCTGTTGGCTACAACGACGACGTGCGCGGGAGCCCATGTTGCGTTCGAGATGTTGCGGAGTTGTCGGGCTACGTGGATCGACTTCGCGGTTGGCTCGACGACGATTGCGACGACGTCGGCGTATTTTGCCCAACCGAACATTGCCTGTCTTGACCCTCCGGGTAGGTCGCCGACGACGTTCCATGCGGTTGGGTCCATCTCTTTGACGACTTGGCTCCAGGCGTGTTGGCCGCGTTGCAGGGTCGAGACGTGGCCCCATGTGTTGCCGAACTGGAGGTACTGAACGTTGTCGGGTCCTGGCGTTGCGTAGGTGTCGATGAAGCCTGCGGCATCGAGCCCTGGTCGTAGGACCCATCGCACTCCACCCTCGGGGCCCTCGACGACGACGTCATCGGGAGTCGGTCGGTCGTCGATCGGGATGCCAAGTGAATAGGCCATGCCCGGAAGCGGGTCTGAGTCGACCGCGAGCACTGGCTGTTCTCGTCGTGCAAGGAGGCGGGCGAAGCTGCCCGAGATGGAGGATTTCCCGGCTCCGCCTTTGCCGGCGAATGCGATCCTGATCAACGGGCCCTCATCATCTGACCGAAGTCATCCGACCCAAAGTCATCCGACATAGATGAATTCGGTCGTTCCTTCAGCAGCTTCGGTGAAGATCCCACCGAGCTCTCGAAAGTGTCCACCGATCCGGCTCGCATCTTCTGCTGACACCCCACGGGCGTCACTTGAGAATGGTCAAAGCGATATGTCGAATGGTGCGTCGATGGACTCGCGAATTTTCTCGCGAATCAGGTCACCCGCTTCGGTCTGAGGCAGCGTCGCCAGGTCAGTCACATCGACCGCTGCGCCGGCGAGTCGAACCTCGGCTTCAAGACCGCTCTTCGACGCGACGTTCGCGAAGTGGTACGCCCGGAAGAAGGCCCCCGTGTCCTCGCGGGGGTCGGCGCTGCAGAAGAAGACCAGCTTTCTCACGAGGGCATGATCGGTCAAACCCGTGCGTTGGCGCAAGTGTCTGCGCGTGAAAGACTGCCCCGGTGAGTGATCGGGTGCGGCGAACGGTGACCGTCGCAGGAACAGTCCAAGGTGTCGGGTTTCGCCCGTTCGTGTTCGCGTTGGCCACTTCGCTCAAGCTGAGCGGTTCGGTCGTGAACGCCGGAGCGCACGTGATCTGTGTCGTCGAGGGCACGCGAGCGACCTGTGATGAGTTCGTTCGCCGGGTCCAGTCGGACGCTCCTTCTCTTGCTGACGTCCACACCGTTAAGGCGGTCGCATCACCGCCTGAAGGGGACACGGAGTTCGTGATCGCCATCAGCCTCCACGCCGAGAGCGAACGATCGAGTGCCGTTCCACCTGACGTCGCAACATGTGCGGACTGCCAGGCCGAGGCGGCCGACGACACGAACCGTCGCTATCGATTCCCCTTCATCTGCTGCACTGCCTGCGGGCCCCGTTACACGGTCGTGCGCGACCTTCCATACGACCGAGCGAAGACATCGATGGCGAACTATCCACTGTGCGAGCAATGTCGCACAGAGTTCGAAGACCCACACGACAGACGATTCCACGCGCAAGCCACGTCGTGCGCCGAGTGCGGCCCCCGACTCACAGACGCGACCATTGAAGAAGCGATCAGCGCGCTGGCACGCGGGGCCGTCGTGGCGGTCAAGGGCCTCGGTGGATATCAGTTGTTGTGCCGTGCCGATCGCAGCGAGTCGGTGCAACGGCTCCGCGAACGCAAACACCGGGAAACGAAACCGTTCGCACTGTTGGTCGATGCTGCGCCAACGACTGAACAGCTCGTCGAACTCGACACGGTTGCGCTGGAAGCGCTCATGGCACCTTCCGCGCCGATCGTGCTCGCCCGAGCCCGGCCGACAAAGCTGGTTGCGCCCGAAGTTGCTCCCGGAACCCGGCTGCTCGGATTGATGCTCCCGGCCACAACCTTGCACGCGATGTTGGTGTCAGGTGTTGGTGTTCCGCTGGTCTGCACGAGTGGCAACCGATCGAACGAACCAATCATCATCGACGACGACATCGCCGTGAAGGCCTTTGCTGAGATTGCTGATCTGGTGGTGTCTCATGACCGACCAATCGAACGGCGCGCCGACGACTCGGTCGGCCAAGTTGTTGCTGGCGAGTTCCAACTGTTGCGACGCGCCCGCGGCTACGCACCGCGCTCGGTCGCTCTGCAATCATCGGGTCCGACCGTGTTGGGTGTCGGTGCCGAGCTGAAGAACACCACGTGTCTCGCCGTGGGTGATCGGGCGTCGTTGTCGGTGCACCTCGGTGACTTGGAGAGTCCACAGACGCTGCGGGCGTTCGAGGACACCATCGCCGACCAGATCTCGTTCGCAGAAGCCAATGTTGCGCTTGTGGTGCACGACATGCACCCGGAGTACTTGTCGACGAAGTTCGCCATGGGACAGGATCTCGCACCAACCCTCGCCGTGCAGCATCATCACGCCCATCTCGTGTCGTGCCTCGTCGAGAACCGTCATGCCGGCCCGGCGATCGGGGTGGTCTTTGATGGGTTCGGCTGGGGCGACGACGGAACAGCGTGGGGAGGCGAGTTCCTGATCGGCGACGCCAGCGGCTACGAACGGGCAGCGTTTCTCGGCACGGTGCCGCTGCCCGGGGGCGCGCAGGCGATTCGTGAACCATGGAGAATGGCAGTTGCACACAGCCTTGCCGCGTTTGGCGAAGTGCCGCCGCACGTGCGCGGCGTGCTCGATGACGCACGACTCGATGCGGTCGCCGCACTCTGTGCTGACCCGGCAACGCTGCACACCTCATCCATTGGTCGATTGTTCGATGCGGTTGCCGCTCTCTGCGGACTCGCGCAACGAGTCACGTACGAAGGCGAAGCCGCGATTGCGCTCGAAGGGTTAGCCGCAGCGAGCGATGTGACTGGCGGCGGGTATGAGTTGTCGGGGAGCGACGCAACGGCTGTTGTACGCGCGGTCGTCGACGACCTCGCCGCAGGCGTTGACCGCTCGCATATTGCGTTCAAGTTTCACCGAGCAGTCGCCGACTTTGCCGTGTCGACCTGTCGGGAACTGCGCGACCGTAGCGACATCACCACGGTCGCGTTGAGCGGGGGAGTGTTCCAGAACCGTTTGTTGGTCGAGCTGCTGCTCCCGATGCTCGACGAACGCGGTTTCACGGTGCTCCGCCAGAACGAGGTTCCACCTAACGACGGCGGCGTCTCGCTCGGGCAGGTCGCCATTGGACGAGCGCACCTGTCTCGCTCGCAATGACTTGACGCTCGTCGAACTACTCTTGAACTGAACAGATTGGGGCAGCAATGAAGATCGGAATCGTGGGCAAAGGCGGCGTTGGTAAGACGACGACCTCATCGCTGTTGGCGCGTGCATTGGTCGACCGAGGGCGACGGGTTCTCGCTGTCGACACCGACTCGAATCCCAACCTCGGGCTGTCACTCGGCCTCAGCCCCGAAGCAACCGAAACCCTCGCACCGATTCCCCGCTCCATGGTTGTTGGTCAGCGCGGCGACATGACGGTCTCGGAGTTGATGAACGACTTCGCAGTGCGCACCCCGGAAGGCGTCACTCTCATGTCGGCCCTGCGAGTTGATGAGGCCGGGGCCGGTTGCACCTGTGGCGGCCATGCCAGCGTGAAGAGCCTGCTGGGTCAGGCGCTGCACTCCGAAACCGACGACACGATCATCGACATGGAGGCTGGGATCGAACATCTCAGCCGTGCCGGCGGCACCTTGGCCAACGCCGATGTGCTCGTCTTGCTGATGGAGCCGAGCCGGAAGGCGGTCATCACCGCCCAGCGAACCATTGGTCTCGCGAAGGAACTGGGCATCTCTCGCTGGATTGGCGTCGGTAACAAGGTCGACTCCGACGAGGCCCGCGATGCAATGGAAGCGCTGTGTCGTGACCACGAAGTTCCGCTCGACGTCATGATCCCGTCCGCCTCCGACATCGTCGCTGCCGATCGCAGAGGCGAGCCCCTCGACCGAGCAATTGCCCCTGACGTCTGGGCCGCGGTCGACAAGCTTGTCGACGCGCTTCAGATTGACGCCGCAGCGTTGGTGTAGCTCAGCAGATTCGCGGGAGCGGTGCGCCGACCAACATGTCGACGATCCGCGAGCCACCGAACGGCGTATGCGCGACGACCATGCCGGGATGCTCGTCGTTGATCTCACCCACTGCAACGGCCTCAGCCGACACCGGAACTGACCGGAGCGCGGCAAGCGCTGCGTCTACATCTTCGGCCGGTACTACCGCGGCGAACTTGCCTTCGTTTGCGACGTAGAGCGGGTCGATGCCCAAGAGTTCACATGCGCCAGCCACCGGCGGTTTGACCGGAAGCGATTCCTCGAACAGCGAGACGCCGACGCTGGCTCCGACTGCCAACTCATTGCACGTCGATGCGAGTCCGCCCCGGGTCGGGTCTCGAATCCAGCGGGTCGACGGAACCGTATCGAGCAATGCCCGAATCGCTTCGTGAACCGCAGCAGAGTCCGAAGCAATGTCAGCCTCAAGGTTGAGGTTGCCGCGAGCCAACATGATGGCCATGCCGTGATCGCCGATCGAGCCTGAGACGATGACGACATCGCCAGGCCTGACGTGTTCAGCGCCGAGGTTGGTGTCAGCGTCGAGGAGCCCGATGCCGCTGGTGGTGAGGTAGCAGCCATCGGCTGCGCCTCGTTCGACGACTTTGGTGTCGCCGGCCACGATCGTCACGCCTGCAGTGGCTGCTGCTGTTGCGACGTCGGCCACGATGTCGCGGAGTTCGTCGATCGGCAAGCCTTCTTCGAGCACTGCCGACACGGTGAGCCACTGTGGGGTGGCGCCCATGACAGCGAGGTCATTCACTGTGCCGTTGACGGCGAGGTCGCCGATTGAGCCGCCGGCAAATCTGCGTGGCGTTACGACAAACGCATCAGTGGTGAACACGATGCGTTTTCCTGCGGGCACGTCGAGCACGGCACCGTCTTCGAGCCGGTCGAGTTGCGCTCCGCCGTACGCGCTCAGAAAGACCGCGTCGGTGAGTGCTTGGCTCGCCTTGCCGCCGGCGCCGTGAGCCATCGTGATGACTTTGTCGTTGAGCTTCGGGGGCCGCAGCTTCCATTGTTCGATGCGCTGATGGACCTGGTCGCGCTCTTCTTGTGAGTTCATGTCGAACGAACCGGGATGCGCTTCTTGGCGCGGAATCGGCCGTAGTTGAAGTAGGCCGCGCACGCGCCTTCTGACGAGACCATGCAGGTGCCGATTGGTGTCTCTGGGGTGCATGCTGTGCCGAACACCTTGCATTCCCACGGACGGATCGCGCCTTTGAGTACTTCGCCGCATTGGCACGCTTTGGGGTCGGCGACTTGGACGCCGGGAACGGTGAATCGCTTCTCGGCGTCGAAGTAGGCGAAGTCCGCGTTGAGCGCAAGCGCCGACTGCCCGATGAAACCGAGACCGCGCCATTCGAAGTGCGGACGAAGTTCGAACACCTGAGCAAGGAGCTTGAGCGCAGCGGGGTTTCCGGCGTCTCGGACGACCCGCTTGTATTGGTTCTCGACCTCCGCGCGTCCTTCGCTGAGTTGGCGCAACAGCATGGAGACGCCTTGGAGGATGTCGACGGGTTCGAAGCCGGTGGTGACGAGTGGAAGCCCGTAGTCGCGCGAGACGAACTCATAGGGCCCGGTGCCGATCACGGTGCTGACGTGGCCAGGGCCGAGGAAGCCATCAAGGCTCATGCCGGGGGAGTCGAGGATGGCCTTCATCGGCGGAACGATCGTGACGTGGTTACAGAAGATCGAGAAGTTCTCGACGTTGCGTTCGCGAGCCTGCAGAGCCGTCACCGCAGTGGACGGTGCCGTGGTTTCGAAACCAACGGCCAAGAACACGACCTCGCGATCGGGTTCCTGTTCAGCAATCGCAAGTGCATCGAGCGGCGAGTAGACTACTCGCACGTCGGCGCCGTTGGCCTTTGCCTCGAGCAGAGTGCTCGTGCCGCCGGGGACGCGCAACATGTCGCCGAAGCAGCACATGGTGACCTTGTCGATGGATGCAACAGCGATGGCGTCATCGATGCGACCCATCGGGATCACACAGACTGGGCAGCCGGGGCCGTGCACCATCTCGATGCTCTCTGGCAGCAATGTTTCGATGCCGTGTCGGTAGATCGCATGAGTGTGGCCGCCGCAAGCTTCCATGAATTTGCGTGGCGGCTGATCGGCGGCCTGTTCGGTGATGTCAGCAATGAGAGCCTTCGCAGCCTCAGGATCGCGGAACTCGCTCACGAACTTCATGCGTTGACCTCCGATTGAGCTTCCAGTCGTTGGCAGACCTGGTCGATGAGCACGCCTTGCGCCTCTTGGATTCGATGTACCGATGTCGAGTCGACAATCAGGGCTTGGTCGACTGCATGGTGGCTGCCCATCGGGCCTCCGCCGTATCCAGCAGAGATGACGACCCTGGCGTCAACACGTGCCGCGACGTCGAGTGCCGCCAACAGGTTCGATGATGATCCGCTTGTGCTGAACGCGACGAGGACGTCGCCGGGACGTATCATTGCTTCGACTTGTCGAGCAAAGATCTTGTCGATCCCCAGGTCGTTCGCGAGCGCCGTCAGGATCGCTGTGTCTGCAGCGAGTGACCGCGCTGATACATCTTGCGCGGTCAGAAGGCGGACCAGTCGAGCGGCGTCACAGGAGCTGCCACCGTTGCCGATCGCGTACGTCGTGCCGCCGTTCTCCGAGGCTGAACGGATCATCGACGTCACTGCGTCAATCGACTCGAGGTTTGCCGCAATGGTCTGGGCACAGAGCTCTTCGGATTCGAGTTCCTTGGCTTCCCACGATGCCGCACTGCTCTCCAAGAGGCTGGCGTCGCTGGACTCCGATGCGTCCAGAAAAGGATAGAGGAACGAGGTCGAGTCGCCGCCAGAGGTCGCCGAGCCGCCGGTGAGTCCGGGGTGCTCCAGGCCAAGCTGCACCAACTCCCACAGCACGTGGTACCAGCGAACGAGTGCCGGCCCGGAGAGGGCTCGCCCGATGACGAACACTTGGGCGGCCGCTGGGAAGTTCGGTTCGAGCGGCTCACCAAGTTTCTCGAGGACGAGGAGTGCGTCGTCTGTGCGGAGGTTGGCGTCGATGTCGTCGAACGGCACGGCAATCGCGGGGAGCGATTTCGCACCGGTGATGGCGGGATGGATGAACTCGACGGCGACGTGTTGGGCGTGGTCGAACCGGTCCGGTGCAGCCACAATCAGACGTCCACCACTTGCAAAGACCCGGGCGAGCTCGAGCGCTGCGGCCGGAAGGTCAGTGGTCATGGTGCTTGCGGCTGAGACTCGGGTATTGGGACGCCGGCGGAAAACGCTTCGACTTCCTCGTCGTACACCGATCCGAGCATTCGCATGAATTCCAGCTGGGAGGCAGCCTCGTCTTCGTCGATGATGCTCATGGCGAACCCGACGTGCAGGAGGACCCAGTCATCGATCTTGAGGCCGTCGTCGACGACCATGACGATGCTGACTTCGCGGCGGACACCTTCGACTTCTACGACGGCCATCTTGCGGGCTTCGGGGAGGATCTCGACGACCTGAGCGGGGATTCCGACGCACATATTCAGTGGACCTCTTCGGTGAGCGGTTGAGTTGGGACCAACATGGCACAGATGCCTTGGACGGCTGCGACGACGCGAGACTCTGGGGCGAAGTCGAGCAACGGGGTAGTCGCCGCGTCGGCATCGAGCACTTCGTCCCCCCATGGGATGCGTGCAATGAGGTCGAGTTCGTAATTCGCGCAGAACTCGGAGATTCCGGCGAAGTCGTTGTCGGTGCGGCACTTGTTCGCGACAACGACGACGCGCCCGATGGCTGTTTCGGCGGCGAGCTTGGCTTGGAGCTTCACCGCTTCAAGTGAGCGGAAGTATGGCTCGGCCACGAGAACCAGAGCGTTGGCTTCGCGTGCTGTGCCGCGGCTGAGGTGTTCGGGCGAAGCTTCCATGTCGATCAGTGTGACGGTGTCGTGCTTCGCGTCGAGGTCGCCGAGCAGTGCCGACACAACCGCATGGGCCGAACACAGACAACCTTCGTCGGCGTGCTCGGGCATACCCATGCGGAGTAGGCGGACGCCGTCGGGGGCGATGATGGTGTGGCGGTCCAGGACCTCGTCGAGCGGTTGGTTCAGGGACGGTCCGTCAAAGGCGCGAGACACAAGCGATGTCGGCGGAAAGGGAACTGCTTTGACTGCTTCGCTCGACACGCCAAGTGCGAGGTGAAGATTCGGGTTGGTGTCGGCGTCGATCGCAACAACAGGGTGGCCGGCGCGTGCGAGCACCCGTGCTGCGGTTGCTGAGAAAGTGGTTTTTCCGGCCCCGCCCTTGCCGGCAATCGCCAGCTTCATGCGCCCGGTGCGTCTTCGAGCGCAACCGACAGTTGATCGCGAGCTTGTCGAAGCTCCGAGATTGCTTCGGCTTGAGCGGTTTGGCCGTCCCGGGTGACGAGGTAGACGCGTCGGTCCGGTCCGTTGGTTGACGGCTCCCACTCGGACGTGAGCAGGTCGCGGCGCTCCATGTTGCGCAACTCGCGATACACCGCTGCCATATCGATGCTGAGGCCGTATCCCCTCACGGCCTCGGCCAGTTCGTAGCCGTAGGAGCGTTCTTGACGGCCAAGGGCGAGAAGGAGAAGTTGCGGCAAGAAGCGCCGGGGAAGCGCGCTTGTCGTTTGTTCTGTGGTGTCGGCTTTGTTAGTGGTGGTCATGGCCATGACCGTGCTCTCCGCTGGCGTTCATGTGCTTTTGGTCCATCGCGTGGTTGTGTTCGACGCGGTGAGCCATGCAGGCGTCGGCCTCATCAACCGACGCGTGGCACCAGCAGTCATCGCTGCACTCGCCGTGAGCGGGCTTCGTCAACTCGTTGAACGAGTCGGCGAACTCGCGCGCCCCTTGCTTGAGACCGAATTCCGACAGGCCGTAGTAGGCGCCATCAGCGGTGAGGTAGCCCTCTTCGACGAGTCGGTCGAGGTAACCCACGCCGATGCTTGCGTCGACTCCGAGGAAGCGCTCGATCATCGGTGCATCGACGATGTCGCCGAAGCCTTCACCGCGCAGCCAGTACATGACCTGAAGGATCTCGCTGCGCCAGTACAGCATCTGCAGCGCCGGTGACTTGGGCGCCGTGATCGTGGAGTTTTCGTCTGGAGCGTTCATCAAGGTCCCTCGATTCTGCCGCCAATTCGTACGAATCTGAGCTGTGTGTTTCGTACGAATCTGAGCTGTGTGTATAGTACACCTAGCCTTGGACAAGACCAATTCGGAGTTCTCATGCCGCAGTACACAAAGTTGCCCGAACATCCCCACAGCGACAACGAGCTCCTGCCGCTGATCACGGACCCGGCAGACCCGTTGGCACCCATTGCACTGCGCTCGACACTGACCGAGCCGGGCGACGAGATCTACCGAAGCCCGCTTGAGAAGGTCTACCTCTTTTGGATCGTCGGAGCGTCCTGCGATGGCTGCACCATTGCGGTCACCGGCGCAACACACCCGCGGCTCGAAGATCTCCTGCTTGGGCGAGTTCCGGGTTTGCCCAGGGTTGATCTGATCCACACCGTCGTGTCGGTCGAGTCAGGCGCGGAATGGACCGAGAACCTCCGCATGGCTGCGGCCGGCGAACTTGACGCCCCGTTCCTCATCTGCTGGGAGGGCTCGATCATGGACGAGACCTACTCCGGCGACGGCTACTGGATGGGCCTGGGCGAAGACCGTGAAACTGGGCGACAGATCACCAGCCTCGAATGGCTCGATCGAATGTCACCAAAGGCAGCAGCAGTCATTGCGGTCGGAACATGTGCGACATGGGGTGGCATTCCGGCTGCCGCGAACAACCCGACGAATGCCATGGGGGTCATGGACCACCTCGGCAAGGACTACCGCTCGACCCTCGGCCTTCCGGTCATCAACGTTCCAGGGTGCTCGCCGGTCGGGGACAACATCATCGAAACGGCCGCAGCAGCGCTGCTGTTCCTGAACGGACTCGCCCCTCTTCCTGAGTTCGATGAACTCGGACGCCCCGCATGGCTCTTCACCGAGACTGTGCACCGTCACTGCCCGCGCGCTGGCTACTACGAAGAAGGTGTCTTCGCCGAGGAGTACGGCGACAAGGAGTGCCTCGTCGAGCTTGGCTGTTGGGGACCTGTCGTTCAGTGCAACATTGCCGAGCGCGGCATCGTCGACGGCCACGGCGGCTGCATGAACATGGGCGGCATCTGCATTGGTTGCACCATGCCTGGATTCCCCGACAAGTTCAGCCCCTTCTACGCAGCCCCTCCCGGGTCGCTACTGAGCGGCGCCACGAGCCGCGCCGTTGGCGGCTTCATTCGCCGAGTTCGCAGACTCACGATGCACGACAAGCAGCGTTCATCCCGGTGGACCGGAGACGAGTTGCCCAGTGGCTGGGCGCGATACAAGACGCAACCGGTGGGTGCCGAGAAGACCGTCCACCGTTTTTACAGCAAGGTCCAACATTTCAATGACGGCGCAGACAGGTAAGTAAGAACAACATGTGTTTTAAGAACCTTCCGATCGAGTTCGACAGCAACGGCAAAGCGAAGCTGACGCCTGGATCTGGCGACCCGTTCGGCGTCACGACGAGCCCGATCAAGCAGTACGTGCGCCCTGACGCCGAGTCGAACGGAGCCTCGCCAAGTTCGGCACCGCCACGGCTCCGCGAGTGGAGTATCGACCCGGTCACCCGAGTCGCTGGAGCGCTCGCCGTGCACACGACCCTTGACCTTGAGAACCGCAAGGCAGTTGACGCCTACTCGCAGGCCATGCTCTTCCGTGGCTACGAGATCATTTTGCAGGGTCGCGACCCTCGCGACGCGATCGACATCAGCTCACGAGCTTGCGGCGTGTGTGGCGGCGTGCACTCGACCTGCTCGTCGCTTGCAATCGAGCAAGCGTTCGGTATCACCCCGCCGCCGCTCGGTGTCGTTGTTCGCAACCTCGGCGAAGTCGCCGAGATGTTCTACGACCATCCGATTCACCTCGGGCTCCTCGCAGGACCTGACTACTCGACCGCACTCGTGTCGATGACCAACCCCGAGCTCGTCACGCTCGCTGCGCAAACACCCGCCAAGCACGCACATGTGCACGGGTACAAAACTGTCAAAGACATCATGGACGCGATGAACCCGCTCGAGGGTGAGATCTACCTCGAAGCTCTCGAGTACACCCGCATCGGCCGCATCATGTGCACGCTGATGTTCGGCAAGTTCCCGCACCCGTCGACACTCGTCCCCGGCGGCGTCTCCACAACGATCAGCACATCGACGTTCAACGAGTTCTACGCCCAACTGGCGAAAATCTTCGACTACGCCAAGCGCCTCGCTGGCTGGTGGGACGACATCTGCGACTTCTTCCTCGAGGCAAACCCCGACTACGAACTCGTTGGCCTTCGCCCATCGAACCTCATCCAGACCGGTATCTGGGACGACCCAGAGGTCTACGACGCCACCTACAAGAACATCGACACGTGGGGCAACGCCCGCTACTCGGCCCCCGGCGTCATCATGGACGGCAAGCTCGTCACCTCTGACCTGACCGCGGTCAACATGGGTATCGAGGAGTTCGTCGAGCACAGCTTCTACGAAGACTGGACCAAGATGGGCCCGGTTGCTTTTGAAACGGACCCGCTCGGTAACCCGCTCAGCCCGTATCACATGATGAACAAGGTCACGATTCCGCGACCCGAAGGAAAGAACTTCAAAGAGAAGTACACCTGGGACACCGCACCTCGCTGGGATCGCACCTCGATGGAGAGCGGCGTCTACGGGCGAATGTGGACCACCGCCCTCGCTGGCAACTTGAAGCCGAACGACTTCTTGAACTCCACAGGCGACGGCCTCCGAATGGTCATGCCGAAGCACGAGCTTCCCGAGATGGTGCTCGACTGGAAGATCCCCGCCAAGCTCAATGCGTTCGAACGCAACCGTGGTCGCGCATACGGCGTGGCCTTTACTGCGGCGATCGGCATGATCAACCTGATGCAGGCGTTTGAGTACTGGCGTAAGGGTGAAACGAAGACATCGACCAAGTTCAAGGTTCCCCAAGACGAGCGTGTCGGTTACGGGTTCTGGGAAGCTGGCCGCGGTTACCTCAGCCATCACCTGCACATGGACAAGGGCAAGATTCTCAACTACCAGATCAACACGCCATCGACCTGGAATGCGGCACCGCGCGATCCGTTCGGCGAGCCTGGTCCCTATGAAGAAGCAATTGTTGACACTCCAATCCTGGAGAGCGTGTCTGATGACAACATCAAGGGCATCGACATTTTGCGTGCCATTCGCAGCTTCGACCCGTGCATGCCGTGTACGACGCACATGGACACTGGGCGCGGCATCATCACCCGCGAGGTCAACTCCTGTAGCTGCACGCTTGAATAGCGAGCCGGTAGCGCTATGCCAGTGAGCGATGCGTCGGGTGGGTCAGCGGCAGGAAGCCGCGCCATCGGCGATCTCAACATTGTCGGACTGACCGTTCCCGATCCAACGATCGACAACACCCGTCAATACGTGTTGCCCGATGAACAGACTGACACGATCCTTGTTGCTGGGGTTGGCCTGCCGTGGCTTCGCGATCTTGATTTCGGCACTCAATGGGTCAACCGATTCGTTGATCTCGATTGGCCAGATCACGTCGTTCTGGAAGACATGTCCTATGCCGCGCACCGAGTGCTCGACCGTCTCCAGGAGGTTCGTCCGCGCAAAGTGATTCTGGTCGGGTGCATGCCTCGCCACGAAGATCCGCCCGGCACGATTCGGCGCTACAACCTCGATCTCACACCACCAGGTGAGGAGGAGGTCCATGAGCGAATCTCTGAAGCAGCGCAGGGCATCATCGACTTGGACCACACGCTTGCGGTCGCTCGTTTCTACGGGGCGTTTCCCGACGAGACCATCGTGATCGAAGTCGAGCCCGATGATGACAAGTTCGGGCTGGGGTTCTCTGAAATTGTCGAAGGAACGGTCAACGAAGTGTTGGAACTCGTGCGAGCAGAAATATGAGCCGCGGCGACGAACGTCTTGAATTCGATCAGATCCTCCCCCGAATAGCGGAGCTTGCCGAGGCGCTCACGGCGCACGACGACGCAGACCTCGTCGGTACCGCTGAGGAGTTGCTCGATTGGATCGACGTCTTCCACGCAAACGGCGTCGGCCGTATGGTCGAGATGGTGCGAGAGTGGCGAGGCGACATCTTGCTGGAGTCATTCGCTGCTGACCCGGTCGTCGGCACGCTGCTCGACGCATACGGATTAGGCGGAGCAGACGTTGCCGAAACCGCCCGTGTCGCGGTCCAAGCGGCCCTCGGAGAGGTGCGTCCGTATCTGCATTCCCACGGCGGCGACATGGAGGTCGTGAGCCTGGAAGACGGCGTGGTGCGTCTGAAATTGCACGGCAGCTGCGATGGTTGCACCGCAGCCGATGCAACCATCATCGAACGCGTCGAAACCGCGCTCCAGCAACACTGGGGCGACTTCCGACGCATCGAAGTTGAGGACATGACAGCCGAAGCACACCCACCTCCGGTCGCCGGCGCCGTGGCCACAGGCCTGCAGATCAAGGGACGCGCCGATGGCTGACCTCGACGATCGAGTCGGAGCACTCACCTTCAAAGCCCGCGCCCTCGCTCAGGCGCATCCTCTCACCGTCACGGCTGCCACTTACCGCGACCAAATGGTGGCCGAGGAGCGACGAACTCAGCCGATGCCCGAATTCGCGGATTGGGCTGGCACGGCTCTGCTCGTGGGGTATTGCATTCGCCGGGTCGAGGAGGCAGATCGCGACAAGATGCCCGAGACCGACGGCTTGACCGAGGCGCTCGTGCCGCTCGCGCACGAGACAGTTCGACTTTCCGATGAGGTCCGCAACGGCCGCCCCGCGGGGACCCGATTGCTTGAGCCGGCCCTCGTTGAAGAACTGCTCGACAGAGTGATCAGTACCGAGATCGACAAGCGCGCTGATAACTGGAAGGGTCAAATTAGCGGAACTGATTGGGCCGCATTCGAGGCGTACATCGCCTGGTGGGTCGTGCACGGCTATTCGTTGCGCGCCGCCGAAGTGTTTCGCACGGCACCGTGAAGATTCTGGTTGCAGGCGTCGGCAATGTCCTTCGGGCAGATGACGCATTCGGTGTCGAGGTGGCCAATCGTCTGATCGAGCGAGAAGCTCATCCTGACGTCACCGTGGTTGAGACCGGCATCGCTGGCATTCAACTTGTGTCCGACCTGCAGGAGGGATTCGATGCGATCATCGTGGTCGACACCGTTGACCGTGAACGGTCTCCTGGGACGGTCATGACCATCGACTACGACGTGATTGATGTACATAAACTTGACCACAACACGAAGTACGACCTGCTCGCGGACATGCACCTCGCCACCCCCGAGCGATCGTTGATGGTTGCCCGAGCGATCGGTGTGCTTCCCCCGATCGTGCTGATGGTCGCAGTGCAGCCGGTCGACGCCGAGACGATGCACATCGGGATGTCGCCCGAGATCGAGCTTGCGGTCGACGTAGCGATCGAGGAAATTGATCGATGCGTCGAGTCGATCCTCGCGTCGACGACTTCTGAGGAGCAGCAATGAGTAACGACCACTCGGGAGACCACGCAGGTGCTCGGTCACCAGCCCAATCGGTCGCTGCTCTCACCGAGCGTTTTGAGTCGCTCGATCGAGTAGCCGAAGCAGATGCTTGGGCGACAGCGGCATACCGGCTCGGCATGGCGACTGCCGAACAACCGACGGCGCATCCAGAGACCGGTCTACGCAGCGCGCTGGATCTGTACCGCCAGGCTGCCGAAGTCTTCACAGCCAACCGTGCACCGGTCGAACACGCACGAGTGCTGAACGCAGCAGGCTCAGCGCACCGCATGCTTGGCGACATCAGCACCGCGGCACGACTCTTCCGTGAGGCGCTGTCGCTCTTGGCCGATCGCAACGTCGAGTCTGAAGAAGCGTCGGTCTGGAACAACCTCGGGCTCGTTCTCTCCGAGGGCGGACGGTTCGACGATTCGATCGCCGCCTTCTCCCGCTCGCTCGGCTTGGTGGACGGCGCAACCGAAGAGGACATCCGGACCCAACTCGCAACACAGCACAACCTTGGGCAAGCTCACATGGCGAGTGGTGGTCTCGACGGTCTCACTGCTGCCGTAGCGGTGCTGCGAGATGCATCGGCAATGGCGCGACAAAGCACAGAGTCCACCATGCACACCGGGCTGATCGACCACAGCCTCGGCGTTGCCCTGAAGGCACTCGCGACACTCGACGCTGCCGCCACCGACGCCCACATCGATGACGCCGTTCAGGCGTTCGAGCGAAGCCTCACGATCTTCACCTCCGTTGGCTTTCCCATGCACCACGCGATCGCGAAGCACAATTTGGGCCACGCGCTCGCTGTTCGCTCGGACGTCGAGTCGAAGCAACGTGCGCTTGCGTACTACGAGGATGCGCTGAACCTCTTTGACCCACGGATTCATCAGGCGCACTGGAGTGAGGCATTCCAAAACGCCGAGAAAGTCGAAGCCCAGCTTTCGGCGCTCGTACCTGGCTCAACTCGCGCCGACCACATTGCGAGCTTGGCGGGCGGGATGGGCGATGACGAGCGCCTGATGTTTCTGCGCCAGCGCTTCGTCCAACTTGAGCGAGTACCTGATGAGCATCGACGGGAGCGCATGACAGCCTTCGCGTATGCGGTCATCAACCAACCCGCTGCGTCATTCGTGGCGACGTTGCAGACAATGATCGCGGTGTTGATGGAACTCCCCGACGCCTTGCTCGAAAGTGCCCTTCACGCGCAGCTTCGGGCGCACGGGATGCTCGACCCGCACGACCAGCGTGCAGCTGACTTCATTCTTGACGAGGCAATCAACGCGAAGCTGTTTGGCCCGCAGCGAATCCGAGTTCGGGACATTCTCGAAGAGATCGGCTGGGACCGCCCGTGACCGTCGACGCAGTGTCGGCAGCGAGCAGTTTTCTTGCCGCGATCCTGTGGGGAGAACATCAGCAGGTCTGGGACCTGCTGAGTCCAGCCGGACGCGAGCACGTGCTCGAAGCGGGCGGGCGACGTGGCCTCGACCCCATGCAAGCGCAACGCCTCCGACTCGGAACGAGCCCACTTGAAGAGCGAGACAGCTTTCTCACTGGTCTGGTTCATGGTCTACGCATCGATTTCGCGTCGGTCCCGCTCGAAGAGGTTCGGCCAACTGGCGAACCCATGGCCCAGGACGACGGGTCACTACAGATCGAGCTCGAGTGCCCCGCCAACTTTGGTCCTGGCGGATGGTCGGCTGGTTCCCTCATCGTCTCGCTCGTCGAGGACGCTTGGCTCATCGACCGGGTACATCCCGTGGTGAGTCGAAGTGAGTGAGCCCGAACAGCGAAGCTACGACGTCGCGATGTCGGTCGAGGCTCTGGCCTCGGCGTGGGCTCGAACCGAGGTTGCACCTGCTGGATCCGTGGTCGTTGCCGAGCGAGAAGTGTCAGGCCGATTGCGCGGGGGAGTGCCGTGGACTCTTGGAGGAGTCGATGCTCTGAGCATGGCAATTGTTGTGCGTCCGAACATCGCACCGATGCAAGAGGCACTGCTGTGGACCGCCGCCACGCTCGCTGCAGCCGAAGCGCTGACGACGGCGACCGGAATTGAGCACGGCGTTGTGTGGCCTGACCGAATTGCAGCCTCGGCCAAGGCCGAGCACGCCTGCTTCGTGAACGTTCTCGTTCAACTCCGGCCCGGGGCCATCGATCACGCGACGATCTCGATCCGCGCCGATCTTCGAGTGCTGGGGATCGAGCCGACCGAGCCTGCCCGCGCAGCGCTGATCGAAACGCTGTCGAATGCAGCGAAGGTGTCGATTGAGTTGCTTGAGGAAGATCAGGTTGGGTTGCTGGCGAGGTTCAGCGACCGGTGTCTTGTTATGGACGAGCGGGTGCAGGCCAGGCTCCTGCCGCGTGGCGAAGCGCGAGGGCGTGTCACCGCGGTCGATAGCGACGGATTCCTCGTCCTTGAATCGAGCACCGGCATGCTCGAACGCATCGCTCCGGCATCGTTGAGATCACTGGACCTTGCCGAGCCGCCACGGCCGTAGCCGGCGTGCGTTCACTACATGTAGACAGCACCTAGTAAGGTCAGGTAAGGTTCAAGCAGTTGTCCGAGTTGGACGAGAGGATTGAAGGGATTTTCAGATGTTGTGGTGGATCGCAAACGTCGTCATTTTGTTCGTCGTCGTGCCCCTCGTTGTTTTCCTTGCGAATCGAGTCATTCGTCCAGCTGGTGAGATTCAGGCGTACTCAGACGATGTGCTCGAACATGGCGTCAAGCTCACCGGACATCTCGTTCCGGTTCCGGCGCTGATCGACACCGACTCGAAGATCTCCGACATCACCGGTGAAGCCGTTCGCTATGTCACAGCGCTGCGGAGGATGGTGTAGTCATGCCCTTCGCAGCCCTCGTGATGGTGATTCTGTTCGTCGTTCTTCTGCTGGCCGTCGCCTCCTACCTCGTCAGAGTGATCATGGTCTTGAACCACGTGAACGACCAGCTCGGCAAGATCACGTTTGGTGTTCGTGCAATCGCTCATCAGACCACGCCGATCGAAGAGCTGACCGAATCCATGAACGCGAACCTGGGAGCCATTTCCGGAGCCTTGGGAGCATTGGTCGACGACGTCTCGCAGACCGAGGAGGGTGTGGCATGAGCCTCGAATTCCGTTGAACTCACGTGGGATTGACCGACTGTAAGTCGGTCACACAGGCAGAATCCGCAGAAGACTTGCTCGGCAAGGTCGCAGTCCATGCGCGCGAAGTGCACGGCGTCGAGCTCAATGAAACCCTGATCAACTACGCCCTCACCACGGTGAAAGAGGTCTGATGCTGCTCGCGATTAGTTCTGGTTGGTGGACCGGCTGGGGAATCGGTCTGCTCTTCGTCGTGATTGTGGTTGCGTTGTTGCTGCTCATGATCCGTGGAGTGATTCGTGCTGGCGACAAGGCCGAATCGATCGTTGCTGCGTTCAACGAGGCCGAAGGCCACACCGACGGCTTGTGGAACGTGGATACGACAAACCGAACCATCGTGGACATCACCAAGTCGGCCAAGGCCGCACGCGAATACCTCGAGTCGACGGCGGGGCAAGCATGAGTAACGAGACACTCTGGTGGATCACACTCGGTCTTGGCCTGGTTGTCGCAGTCGTCGCAGTCGTCTTGCTGCAGACATTCCTCAACAAGATTCGGCGTGTCGAGCGCGGCGCCCTCGACATCTGGGAATCCGCCAAACCGGTCGCACGAAACACAGCAACCACCTGGATGCTCACACAGACCACGGTCCGTCTTGATCGACTCACCGAAGAAGCCCTCAAGCACGACGCTCTCTTGGCCTCGGTGCAGCAAGGCGCCGAGGGAGACAGCTGAACATGCGAACCGTCCTCATCATCTTCTCCGTCCTCGAAGTGCTGCTCGTGGTCGGCGCGCTCGCGTACTACCTCATTCAGATCTCCAAGTCGCTGCATGCGACGTCGCAACACCTCGGCAAGATCACCTTCGGCGTGCGCGCCGTCGAAACCCAGTGCTCAAGCATCGGGCCGAGCGTCACCAAGATCAATGAACAGTTGACCACGATCACTGGCGCCCTTGGTGGCGTCGCCGATCGAGCCGAAGCAATCGCTGACAGCGCCTGAGATCTGCTCTCCTCAGCAGCTTTTGAGGAGCTAAGTTCTGCGCGTTCGTTGACCCCTTTTCTGCTCTGCTAGGTTGCCGGCAATGGAGTAAGGGCAATGACACGCAATCGTTCAGTTGAAACAGGGACTCATCGGCGACGGTGGGCTGTCCCCTTCGTAGCGCTCGCACTCGTTGCAGCTGCATGCGGTGGCTCCAGTGATGGCGGCGCGAGCGAGACGACTGATGCTGCTGTCGCAACCGACGCCCCCGTCGAGACCGATGCGCCAGTCGCAACCGAGGCACCTGTCGAGACTGACGCCCCGGTGGCTACAGAGGCACCCGTAGCAACCGAAGCACCCGTCGAGACCGAGGCCCCCGTGGTCACCGAGGCACCGGAGCCCACGCAGGTTCGCTTGGCATTTGTTCCCGCCACAACGGGACTGCTCGTCAACGTCGCCCAGGAACAAGGCTTCTTTGAAGAGAACGGTCTCGCGGTCGAACTCATGCCTGCCGCGAACATCTCGGAGATCATCCCGACCCTCGGTCAGCAGGTCGAGATCTCGCTTGGCACGGCCACTGACTTGATTCGCGCCAACGACTCTGGACTCGACGTTGTCCAGATCCTCGGCAACACGATCGACACTGAGGACAACCCGCTCGTTCGAGTCGTCGTGCCGGCTGACTCCGGCATCGAGAGCTTCGCCGATCTCGAAGGCCAGCGCGTCAGCAGCCCGACGCTGAGCGGTGTGATCCACGTCGCGACGTTGTTCTCGGCACAGGAGGCCGGCATCGATCCGGACTCCATCGAGGGCGTGCAAGTTCCGCCTCCGGCCACCGTCGAGCAGTTCAACGCCGGTCAGGTCGACGCCGCAGAAGCTCTGGAGCCGTTCGCTTCCGCCCTCGTCGGAATGGGCAACGTTCCAATCGGAGATCCGTTCGCCGCGATCGGTCTGCCGCTCGCGACGAACTTCTGGGTCGCCAACGGCGAATGGGCCGCAAACAACGCCGAGGCCGTCTCAGGGTTCGCCACTTCGCTGGAGCAGGCACAAGCGTTTATCGAGTCGAACGAGGAAGACGCGAGAACGATTCTGCAGGGATACACCGGCATGCCCGACCCCGTTGCTGCTGGAGTGTCTCTCCCGACGTTCGATCTCGAAGTCCGAACCGATGACCTCTCCCGGTGGGTTGATGTCTTGGTCTCGCTCGATCAGTTCGAAGGCGAGATCGACGTGAACGATCTCGTGCTCGGCAGCTGAGACACTTGCGCTAGAAGGTCGGGAACGAATGGCGTTCCCGACCTCCAGGCTCAGCTGAGAGAACGGAGCCGCCGAGCGACATGGAACCGAGCTACGAGTGCAGCAATCTGCGCGCCGAAGTTGGGTCGCGACATGGCGAGCGCCGGCTGGTGCTCGATGACGTCTCGTTTACCGTCGCAAAGCCGGAGTTCGTCTCGATCATGGGCCGCTCTGGAGTGGGGAAGAGCACGCTGCTGCGCGTGCTCGCCGGGCTACATGAGCCATCACCCGGTTCGATCGTGCGGTTCGACGGGCAGCAAGTAGTCGGTCCTCCAGAAGGCGTCAGCCTCGTCTTTCAGGACTACACCAGTTCGTTGTTGCCGTGGCGCAACGTCGCCAAGAACGTCGAGCTGCCACTCGAAGGTTCCTTGGGCAAGACGGAACGACGACAGCGCGTCTTCGAAGCGCTCGAGATGGTCGGGCTCGCCGATCGTGCCGACGCCCAACCCTTCGAGCTCTCGGGCGGAATGCAGCAACGAGTACAACTCGCTAGAGCATTGGCGTCGCGTCCGACGGTGCTCTTGATGGATGAGCCATTCGGGGCGCTCGATGCGCTCACGAAGGCCGAGCTCGAGGACCAGCTGCTTGGAATCTTCGCTGCAACGAAGACGACCGTCGTGTTCGTGACTCACGACATTGACGAGGCGGTGTACCTGAGTGATCGGGTGCTCGTTCTCGACGGTTCGCCAGCTCGGATTGCGGCGGACATCCGTGTCGATTGCCTGCGACCGCGTACGCAACTTCGCACTCGTGAGTCCGCCGAGTTCTTGGCAGCGCGTCATCAGGTCTACGAGGTGATCTTTGGGACGCTTTGACGGTCTACTGCCTCGCCTGAACTGGTTGGGCGTCTTCGTGATGGTCGCGCTCGCAGCGATGTGGGAACTGGTCGTCTCGTTCGAGGTCGCGGCGTTGCGGTTTCTTCCCGCTCCATCCGAAATAGCGCGTGCAGCCCACGGGGAAATATTCGAAGGAGAGCTTGTCGGACGCACGATCCACACCGTTGGCGTCACCCTGCTGGGTTGGGGGGTGGCCGCGGTCGTCGGTCTCGCGTTGGGTCTCGCCCTTGGTCTCTCGCCGAAGGCATATCAGTACTCGATGACCAGCTTCGAGGTGACCAGGGCGATTCCGCCGATCACGCTCGTCCCAGCTGCGCTGCTGATCTTCGGGTTTTCGCTGAAGATGGAATTGGTCTTGGTGATCTTCGGTGGGGTCTGGCCGATCCTGGTGAACACCATCGGTGGCATCCGGTCAATCAAGCCCGAACTCCGCGACGTTGCGACGATGCTGCGACTGTCGCGCATCGGCACCGTCCGCAAGCTCGTGCTGCCTGCAGCGCTTCCATCGATCGTGGTGGGCCTCCGGCTGGCATTGTCCCTGTGTCTCGTTCTCGCGATCGTCGCCGAGATCGTCGGCAACCCTGCCGGGTTGGGCAACGGGCTCATCAGCGCGCGCCAGTCCCTGCAACCGCCGATTATGTTCGTGTATGTCGTCGCCGCGGGACTCCTGGGCGTCGCCCTCAACGCAGCCCTTGGACTGGGCGTGAGGTTGCTGCTGCCCGGTGGTCACACTCTTCGGGAATCCCCATGAGGCATCATCCCGCGCAGTCCGCACGTACTGGGAGCACCCGACTATCCGAGTGGCTTCGCTCGGGTCCGCTGCCGGGGCTGCTTCCGCTTGTCGTATTGCTCGTTGTGTGGGAACTGCGCGGAACGTCAGACTCACCCTTCTTTCCGGCGCCGTCTTCTTGGTGGCCGGCGCTGTTTCGTCGTGGTCAAGGCGACACGATCTTGCCGGCGGTCGCCGACACGGTCCGGACATTCGGATTCGGTCTGGCTGCGGCGACCATTCTCGGCGTCGCGCTCGGCCTCAGTGTCGGCGCATCGAAGAGGGTTGGACGCGCCGCTGGTCCGACGTTCGAGTTTGCGCGCGCTCTGCCGCCTGCAGCAATCGTTCCGGTGGCCACACTCTTGCTTGGATTCGACGAGACGATGAAGGTCGTCGTCGTCGTTCTTGCAGCCATCTGGCCCATCCTGCTCAACACGAGTAGCGCTGTGCGAGGGCTGAACCCGACATTGCTCGAGACGGCCCGCTCGCTCCGATTGTCGAAGACCCGCACGCTCTTCGGTGTCCTGCTGCCCTCCGTGACGCCATCGGTGATCCTCGGCATTCGGGTTGCGACGCCAGTCGCCCTCGTCATCACGCTGCTCGTCGAGTACCTCACCGCGGTCAACGGACTCGGAGCCTTGGTGGGTGACGCGCAACGAACATTCCAGCCAGCGCGGGTGTATGCGTTGATCGTCATCGCCGGTCTCCTGAGCCTGATCGTCAACGCGGCGGTTCGACTCATCGAAGATGGCGTCATGCGACGGCGAGTGGGCGACCTACGGTGACGGAGTCTGCGGCCGCCTCATCCGGACTATCTGCGGAGCGAGATGCCGCTCAACATGAACTACGGCGGCCGGTCACCTCGACTGGACGACGTCACGTTGCGTGGCCGTCGCAGGCGAGCCGCCATGTACCAACCATGTACCAGCACACCTGTAGACAGCGGGGAGTGGAGGGGAACAGCGGGGAGGCGAAAACCCTTGCTGAGCAGGCATGATGTGCCGTGACCGGGGGTGTTGTGATGCGCCGATTTCGGCCTCATAACCCGAAGGTCGCAGGTTCAAATCCTGCCCCCGCCACCATCTGGAGCCCTGGTAGATCGCAAGATCCGCCAGGGCTTCTTTCGTTCTCAGGCGCCGCGCAGTAGCTGTGCCACTCGGTACGCGACTTTGGCCTCTCTGTCCGTGGTGTCTTCGATGTGATCCGCTCGATTCATGATGTTGCGCCCGCTACG